>JAABUN010002561.1_pt1 | contig 31787 bp, 27 predicted proteins | sample 5559311 | NCBI WGS metagenome assembly JAABUN01 (sample SAMN10711877, study PRJNA513370) | rock metagenome | isolation source: Antarctica rocks | place: Antarctica: Victoria Land, Siegfried Peak sud | reverse complement strand
GGATCGAGGGTGGCAAGCACTTCACGCCCGAGGACCACCCGGACGTCATCGCCGAGGAGGTCCGCGGCCTGCATGCCGAGGTGGCCACGCCGCGCTGACCCCCGGCCACCTCGACGCCGACCCCCTCATCCCGCCGACCCCCTCGTCCCGCCGACCCGGCCGAGGGTGCGCAACCTGGCCGGGGCTGGACACAGGCCCAGTGCCCACCGACTACCGGGCCCCGGGGACAGGGTCGGCACGGGCGAGGTCCCGCAGGGTGCGGGACCGCCCCGCGCGCCCGGGATCAAGGACCTCTGCGCATAGCGCGCCGGTGGACAACGGAGGGGCGTGCTTGACCCTCCGCGGGTCGGCGGGCAGAGTCGTTCTCAGCGCAGCGGAGGGCGTGGGATTCGAACCCACGAAACGGGTGGTGACCCGTCCAACGGTTTTCAAGACCGGCAGCAGTCCGGCCCTGAGCAGCACTTTCGCCCGATCCTCGGTCAGCCCGGGGCACTGCTCCGGCACGCCTGCGACCCCACTGTTGGGCACAGGGGATTGGCAACCAACGCCACCCCGGCGCCCGACTTCTCACTGTTCTGTGTGCCGGAGCCGCTTATGTCCACGCCTAGGACGTGCAGTCTTGGCGTGACTGAGCCGCTGCCGGACGACGCGACTCGCGTACTGAGGAGCTTGGTCGAGGAGCTCTACGGACAGTCGGGGGTGACACCGCCGACGTGGTCGTCATGCCCGTGGACGACCTGTGGAGTTCGGACGTAGATCCGCACCGGTCGACCGCCGCTCCTGTCCGGCTGCTGCTCATGCTCAGCAACGAGGTATCAGGTCCCATCGGACGCCCCCCCCCGACCCGAGCCGGCCCACCCGGGAGTTTCGACGCCAGTTGTCCGTAGCGCCCAGCGACATCGGACGGGCCTCAGGGGCCGTTGATGTCGCGAGGCCCATTCGGGTGGTCGCTGGTCGGTGCGCGTCGACCCTCGCGACGAGCCCCGACCTACACCCCTGCCGCCCAGCGGTACCCGTTCTCGGGCCGGCCGGCGCCGCCGTACCTGGGCAGGACCACGGCCTGGCCCTCGTGCTCGAGGTGCTCGAGGTAGCGGCGGGCGCTGACCCGGGCGATGCCGCAGCGCTCGGCGACCTCGGCGGCTGAGAGGTCGTCGGGCGCGCTCTCGCGCAGGGCCTGGACGACGACGGCGAGAGTGCGCGTGCTGAGGCCCTTGGGCAGGACGACTGTTGAAGGAGCGCGCTGGCGGCCCTGCAGCAGCCGGTCGACCGCGGCCTGGTCAGCGATGGACTCGACGCCGCGCAACCGCGCCCGGTGCTCGGCGTAGGCGAGCAGCCGCTCGCGGAACGCGGCCAGGGCGAAGGGCTTGACGAGGTAGTGGACGACCCCGCCCGCCATGGCCTCCCGCACGGTGTCGACTTCGCGGGCCGCTGTCACCGCGATGACGTCGACGTCGAGGCCTTCGGCGCGCAGCAAACGGAGGACGTCGGTGCCGGAGATGTCGGGTAGGTGGACGTCCAGGAGCACGAGGTCCGGTCGTAGGTCGCGGACGGCGGGCAGCACGTCGCCGCCGCGATGGACGACACCGACGACGCGGAAGCCGGCGACGGAGTCGGTGTAGCCACGGTGCACGGCTGCTACCGACTCGTCGTCGTCGACGACGAGCACTGCGATCGACCGCCCCGGGACGCTCACCTGGCACCGGCGGGCGAAGAACCGACAGGGGGAGCCGCGACGTTCGCTTCGCGGGCCCCGGCGTCGACTGCGTCGCCGCCGACGGCCGGCGGCATCCGCACCTCGACCCGCGCACCGGCCGCGGGCGACGCCAGCACGACCGCGTCCCCACCCCGACGCAGCGCCGCCCGGCGGACGAGCGCGAGCCCGATGCCTCTCCCGGCAGTGCCGCCCGGCTTGGTGCTGACACCGACGTCGAAGACCCGCTCGCGCGACCCGGCCGGTACGCCCGGGCCGTCGTCGTCGACCCGCACCAGCGACCCCTCGTCGTCGACGACGACGAGGACGACGATCTCGGTCCCGGTCCCGCCGGCGTCCAGGGCGTTGTCGACCAGGTTGCCCAACGCCGTCAGCACGTCGTCGTCGGCACGCTCTACACGGCTCGTCGGGTCCAACCGCAGCCGCGAGCCCCGCTCCCGCGCGGTCGCCGCCTTAGCGATGAGCAAGGCCGCCACCGCGCTGTCGCCCAGGCGGGCCAGGCCGTCGCCGGGCACCAGGTCGCCACCGCCGCCGACCCGGTCGATGAACGCCCGTGCGTCCTCCGGTCGACCGAGGTCGATGAGGCCCTGGACGACGTGGAGGTTGTTGGCGAACTCGTGCGCCTGCGCCCTCAGGGTCGCAGTGAGGCTGCGTTGCCCGTCGAGCTCGCGCAGCGCCTCGGACACCTCGGTCCGGTCGCGCAGCGACAGCACCCGCGCGACCGGGCGCCCCTCGACCACGGCGTCGCTGCGGTTGGCCAGCAGCAGCCGCTCGCCGACCAGCACGGGGGCGTCGACCGCGTGCTCGCCGGCCAGCAGCAGCGACAGCACCGACGGGTCGAGCACGTCCATCGCGCGCGCGCCGGTCGGGTCGGCGGGCAGGCCGAGCAGGCGGACGCACTGCTGGTTCGCCAGCACCACCCGGCCCCCGTCGACCGCGACGACGCCCTCGCGCACGCCGTGGAGGATGGCCTCGCGCGCCTGCAGGAGACCCTCGATCTCCTGCGGGGTCAGGCCGTGCGTGCGGCGGCGGACCAGGCGCGCGACCAGCACCGACAGGGCGACACCGACCGACGCCGCGCCTCCCAACCACGCAGCGAGGACCGGCAGGTCCTCACGCAGCGCGGCCTCCAGCTCGGTCTCCAGGATGCCGACGCTCGCCGCGCCGATGACCTCGCCGGAGGCGGAACGGACGGGGACCTTGGCGCGCAGCGACTCCCCGAGCGTGCCGGTCTCGGTGCCGACGAACACCTCGCCGGCCAGGGTGGTGCTCGGGTCCGTCGAGGCGGGCTCGCCGATCCGCGCCGGGTCCGGGTGGGTGAACCGCACCCCGGTGTCGTCGGTCAGCACGACGAACGTCACGTCGGAGGCCTTTCGAATCAGCTCGGCCAGGGGCTGCAGCGTCGCGGACGGGTCGTCGACGTCGTAGGCGTCCACGACGCTCGGCAGCGCCGCGGTCGACGTGGCGACCGTCAGCACCTGCTGGCGGTAGGAGTCGCGGATCTGCTGCTGCTGCAGCGCGGCGGCGACCAGCCCGCCCGCGGCGAGGGTGAGCAGCACGATGCCCGTCTGCAGCAGCACGAGCTGCAGGTTGAACGACATCGTCCGGCCCACCTTGTCAGTGTGCCGTAGGAGGCCGCAGGTCAACGGCCTCCGCCCGTGAACACAATGACCGTAAGGACCAGTACGACCGCATGCTTCCCCGCCGCCCTGCCGCGTACCTAGCGTCCGGACCGCGACGCCGCTGCTGGCGTCCCTCGACGAGGAGGACACATGCGTACGACTCTCTCCACCACCCGCCGCCGGGTGCTCGCGCTGGCCCTGGGCGGTGCCGTGTTCGCCACCGCCGCGTGCGGCGGCTCGGGCGGGACCACCGCCGCCGAGGCCCCGGCCGCCGACGGTTCCACGGCTGCCGTCGAACCGATCGGTCGCCTGCAGGTCATGGCCCCCGCCGACCCCGGTGGCGGCTGGGACCAGAGCGCCCGCGCCTTCGCCCAGGCCGCCGAGGAGTCCGGTTCAGCGGACTCCACGCAGGTGAGCAACGTGCCCGGCGCCGGCGGCACCGTCGGCTTGGCCGACCTCGCCACCGAGCGCAGCGAGGAGTACCTCATGATGATGGGCCTGGTCATGGTCGGGGCCATCGAGACCAACCAGTCTCAGGCCACGCTGGAGGAGGCGACGCCGATCGCCCGGCTCACCGCTGAGGACCTCGTCATCGTCGTCCCGGCCGACTCGCCCTACGAGACCGTCGAGGACCTAGTTGCGGACATCGAGGAGAACGGGCGGGATGTCGCCTTCGCCGGCGGGTCGGCCGGTGGCGCGGACCACATCCTCGCCGGGCTGCTCCTGCAGGCGGCAGACGTGCCGGTGGAGAACCTCAACTACGTGCCCTACTCCGGCGGCGGGGAGTCTCTCGCGGCGCTGCTCGGCGGTCAGGTGGCGGCCGGCATCTCCGGCGTCGCCGAGTACGGCGAGCAGGTCGAGGCCGGTGCGCTGCGGGCGCTCGCCACCTCCGGTGACGAGCCGGTCGACTCCCTCACCGACGTCCCGACCCTGATGGAGGCCGGCTACGACGTGGAGCTGGCCAACTGGCGTGGCGTCGTGGCGCCCCCTGGGCTCAGCGACGAGGGCCGCGACCGCCTGCTCGCCCTCGTGGAGGAGGTTCAGGCGTCCCCGGAGTGGCAGGAGCAGCTCGAGACGCGCGGCTGGGACGACACCTACCTGGCCGGTGACGAGTTCGAGGCGTTCCTGGCCGAGGAGGAGACCCGGGTCCGTGGGGTCCTCAAGGACATCGGGCTCGTCGGGTGAGCGGCGCCACCACCGCGGGCCGGGCCGACGCCCTGCCCGCGGGCCGGGGGGTCCCGTGGCCCCAGCTGCTCCTGCCGCTGGGCATCGTGGGGCTCGGCGCGTACGCCCTGGTGGATGCAGCCTCGATCAACGTCCCCCAGAGCGCCGGGTCCGTGGGCCCGCGGGCCGTCCCCTACGCGGTCGGCGCCCTGCTTGTCCTCGCGGGCCTGGCCGTCGTGGTCGACGTGCTGCGCGGGCACCGCGGCGAGGTCGAGGCCGGTGAGGACATCGACGCCGACCGCTCGGTCGACTGGCGGACCGTCGGTGGTCTCACCGCGTCCTTCGCCGCCCTCGTCGTGCTCGTGGAGCCGTTGGGCTGGCCGGTGGCCGGCACCGTGCTCTTCGCCGGCACGGCGTTCTCCCTCGGGGCCCGGCCGTGGTGGCGGGCCGCCCTGGTCGGGCTGGTGCTGTCGGTGGTCGTGCACGTGACGTTCACACAATTTCTTGGGCTGTTCCTGCCTGCGGGCCCCCTGGAGGGGGTGCCGGGCTTTGGATAACTTCGGCCTGCTGCTGGACGGTTTCGCGACCGCCCTGCAGCCCCAGTTCCTGCTCTTCGCGGTGATCGGCGTCGTTCTCGGCACGGCGGTCGGGGTGCTGCCCGGCATCGGCCCGGCCATGACGGTGGCCCTGCTGCTGCCGCTGACGTTCACCCTGGAGCCAACCGCGGCGTTCATCATGTTTGCCGGCATCTACTACGGCGGCATGTACGGCGGGTCGACTACGTCGATCCTGCTCAACACCCCGGGCGAGTCCGCGTCGATCATCACCGCGCTCGAGGGCAACGCCATGGCCAAGGCCGGTCGCGGGGCATCGGCCTTGGCCACCGCCGCGGTCGGGTCGTTCGTGGCGGGCACCATCGCCACGCTCGGGCTCACCCTGATGGCCCCCGCCATCGCCGCCTGGGCGGTGCAGCTCGGTTCGGCGGACTACGTGGCGCTCATGGTCGTCGCGTTTCTCACCGTGGCGGCCCTGCTCGGCGGCTCGGCCTCCCGCGGCATCGCCTCCCTGGGCATCGGCCTTTTCCTCGGCCTGGTAGGAACTGACGCTTTGACCGCACAGCAGCGTTTCACCCTCGGCCTGCCCGCCCTGGCCAACGGCATCGACGTGGTCGTGGTCGCCGTCGGGGTGTTCGCGGTCGGGGAGGCGCTGCACGTCGCGGCCCGAATGCGCCGCGGGCCCGTGCCGCTGGTCCCGATCGGCGGGAAGTGGTTCACCCGGGACGACTTCCGGCGCTCCTGGCCGGCGTGGCTGCGCGGCACCGCGGTCGGGTTCCCGATCGGCACCATCCCGGCCGGCGGCGCCGACGTGTCGACGTTCCTGTCCTACTCGTTGGAGCGACGGCTCTCCAAGCACAAGGACGAGTTCGGCAAGGGCGCCATCGAGGGCGTGGCCGGTCCCGAGTCCGCGAACAACGCCGCGGCGGCCGGTGTGCTGGTGCCGCTGCTGACCCTCGGCCTACCCACGTCGGCGACCGCGGCGATCATCATCGCAGCGTTCCAGAGCTATGGCATCCAGCCCGGGCCGCTGCTGTTCGAGAACCAGGCGCCGCTGGTGTGGGCGCTGATCGCGAGCCTCTACATCGGCAACGTGCTGCTGCTGGTGCTGAACCTGCCTCTGGTCGGGGTGTGGGTGAAGCTGCTGCAGATTCCGCGGCCGTACCTGTACGGCGGCATCCTCACCTTTGCCGCCCTGGGCAGCTACTCGGTGGGGGCCTCGACGACCGACCTGGTGCTGCTGTTCCTGCTGGGTGTGCTCGGCTGGGTGATGCGCACGCAGGGCTACCCGGTGGCGCCTGCCGTGGTGGGTCTGATCCTGGGGCCGCTCGCGGAGACGCAGCTGCGCCGGACGCTGACGATCAGCCAGGGCGACCCGATGGCTCTGATCACCAGCCCCTTCGCGGCGACGGTGTACGTGCTGCTCGCTCTGCTGTTCGTGGTGGGCGCGCTGCTCAAGCGTCGGCAGGCGCGGCTGGAGGCGGAGTTGCTCGCGCTCACGACCGACCGCGAGGACGACGAGACGAAGGAGGTGGCGCCGTGACGGTGGTCTGCGGCTACGTACCGACCCCGCAAGGCCGCGCGGCCCTGAGGGCGGCGCTGGACGAGGCCGACCGGCGGGGGGAGTCGCTGCACGTGGTCAACACCTCGCGGGGCGACGCCCTCGTCGACCCGACCTTTGCCGGCGAGGGCGACCTGGCCGACATCCGAGCGCAGCTGGACGAGTCGGGCGTGCCCTTCACGCTCGACCAGCAGGTGACCGGCCATGACGGCGCCGACGGGGTGCTCGCCGCGGCCCGGGAGCACGAAGCGTCGCTCGTCGTCATCGGCCTGCGTCGTCGAAGCCCCACCGGCAAGCTGCTGTTCGGCAGCACGGCCCAGAAGGTGCTGCTCGAGGCCGACTGCATGGTGCTGGCGGTCAAGGCCTCCCCGAACAACGGCGGCTGAGGCCGCCGTTCAGCCACGCACGGCGGCGATTGGGGCGGCTTCGCACGTGATCGGGCAGGTCGGCGGCTACGTCGGGTCGGCACGGGCGAGGTTCCCGCCGGTGCCGGCCCGCCCCGCACGCCTGGGATTAAGGCCCTCGCACCGTCGCCACATAGGGCGGTCCTGTGGATAACAGAGGGACCTGCTCGCCCTTCGTGGGTCAGGCGGCCAGAGTCGTGCCCAGCGGAGGGCGTGGGATTCGAACCCACGAAACGTTGTGGTTAAACGTTCAACGGTTTTCAAGACCGTCTCCATCGGCCGCTCGGACAGCCCTCCAGCCCCCTAGTGTGCCGGAGGGCCGTGACTGGCGCTGCGCTCGAGATCGGCGTACAGAAGTACGGGTGTTCCCTCAGCCGAAGCCGGTCGACTACTCCGACGTCCTGAGCGCGCACCTGTTCCGCGCGGTCCCCGAGGACGCGCTCGTCGTCGTCGAGATGGGTTGCGGCCAGGGCCGGCTGGGCGCCGCGCTCAAGGATGGTCGCCCGGACCGGCATGTGATCGGCGTCGAGCTCGACCCTGCCTCCGCCGCGACGGCCCGTACCCGGCTCGACGAGGTGTTCGAGTGCGACAGCCAGGTCGAGCTCCCCCCGCTCGGACCCGGCACCGTCGACGCGGTCCTGTTCGGTGACGTCCTGGGGCACCTGCTCGACCCCGACGCGGCGTTGCGGGGGGGGCCTGCCGCTGCTGTCGCCGCGCGGGGCCGTCGTGGCCTCGGTGCCCAACGTCGGGCACCACTCGGTGCTCCGTTCGCTGCTGCGCAGCGACTTCCAGTACCAACCGCTCGGCATCCTCGACGACACGCACCTGCGCTTCTTCACCCACGCCACCTTGTCCAAGCTGTTCCTGGACAGCGGGTTCCTGCCAGACCTCGTCGACACGACGGTGTCGCCGGCCGACGTACACACCCTCCGCGCCCTCGAGCCCCTGCAGCACCACTTCCGCGTCGACCCCTCCCGAGCCCGCAGGCACGTGGAGGCTCTGCAGTACGTCGTGGTGGGCCGCCCATGGGGGCAGCCCGACGCGCAGGTCCCCACGACACCTCTCACGTTCCTGGTCTGCGTCAACGACGGCCACCAGCTGGCGTCCAACCTGCTCCGCTCCCCCTGCCTGGCTCCCGGTTCCCCGCACCAGCTGGTCCAGCTTCCCGGCCAGACGTCGGCGGCCGCCGGGTTCGCCGCGGGCCTGGAACAGGCCGAGCACGACCTGGTCGTGCTGGTCCAGCAGGACATCTACCTGCCCGCAGGCTGGGACCGGCGCTTCGCCTATCAGCTGGCGCTCGCCGAGCAGAGGTTCGGCCGGGTGGGTGTGGCGGGGGTGTTCGGGTTCGACCGGACGGACGACGTCCCCACCCACGTCGGGCGGGTGGTCGACCGTGACCGGCTGCTGGACCGACCGACCCCGTTGCCGGCCCGGGTCGACTCCCTCGACGAGATCCTGCTGGCCGTCCACCGCGACAGCGGGCTGCGGCTCGACCCGGCCCTCGGCTGGCACCTGTACGGCGCGGACCTGGTGCTGCAGGCCCAGCGGGCCGGGCTGGAGGCCGTCGTGCTGGACGCCCCGCTGCTCCACAACTCACTCTTCTCCCGGGTCGAGGAGACGTTCCACCACGCTCGCGAGGTCCTCCTGGACAAGTGGCCCGACGTGCGTCCCTTCACCACCAACATGGGCCGCCTCGACACGATGCGACCGACGCCGCCAACCGTCACGTGGGACGTGGAGCTGCTGGGCCGCGTCCGCGCGCTCGAAGCACGCCTGGCTGCCAGCGAGGAACGGACCAGGACCGCCGAGGCCCGGACCTCGGCCGCGGAGACCGACCGCGACAGGGCCCGGGCAGACCGCGCCACCGCCCGGGCGCGCCTGCAGCAGCTGCAGGCGCGCGTGGCCCGCATGGAGCAGAGCGTCTTCTGGCGCGCCCGGCGTGTCCTGCGACGGCGCTGACGGTGGTCCGGGTCGGGGTCGGCGGTCACGACGAGGTGGTGCTCGGGAGCAGGAACGTTCCGTGCCGCCGGCACACCCCCCTCTGGCACGATCACGCCTGACGTCCGCGACCCTCGGGCGCCCAGCGAGCCGGGAGGACCGTCGTGAGCGCCTGGACCGAGAACGCCGTCTGGTGGCACGTCTACCCGCTCGGTGCCCTGGGCGCCGACACCACGGGAACCGATCGGACCGCACGCCGGACCCTGCGCGACCTCGAGCCCTGGCTGGACCACCTGGTCCGGCTCGGCGCGAACGGGCTCGCGCTCGGCCCGGTGTTCGCCTCGCAGAGCCACGGCTACGACACCACCGACCACCTGGCGCTGGACGAGCGGCTCGGTGACGAAGCCGACCTCGACCACCTGCTCGCTGCGGCCCGCGACCGGGGGGTGCGGGTCACGCTGGACGGGGTGTTCAACCATGTGGGTCGGGGCTTCGACCGCTTCCTCACCGCCGAACGGGACCCGTCCTCGCCTGAAGCGGCGTGGTTCAGTCGTGACGCCGACGGTCGGTTGCAGACCTTCGAGGGTCACGACGCCCTGGTCGCGCTGGACCACACGTCACCCGAGGTCGAGCGGTACGTGGTCGAGGTGATGTCCCACTGGCTCGACCGTGGCGTCGACGGTTGGCGTCTGGACGCCGCCTACGCGACACCCGCGTCGTTCTGGGCCCGCGTGCTGCCGCAGGTGCGTGTCGAGCACCCCGGCGCCTTCCTGTTCGGTGAGGTGCTGCACGGCGACTACGCGGACTTCGTGCGCGACAGCACGCTCGACGCGGTCACCCAGTACGAGCTGTGGAAGGCCGTGTGGAGCTCGTTGTCCGACGCCAACTTCTTCGAGCTCGACTGGACCCTGCAGCGGCACGGCGCCCTGCTGGACACCTTCGTGCCGGTCACGTTCCTCGGCAACCACGACGTGACCCGCATTGCGTCACAGATCGGCGAGGAGCGCCACCACGCCCACGCGCTGGTCGTGCTGCTGACCGTCGCCGGCTCCCCCGCGATCTACTACGGCGACGACTGGGGCCTGCGCGGGGTGAAGGAGGAGCGGGTCGGCGGTGACGACGCGGTGCGTCCCGAGCTGCCGGCGGACCCGACGAACCTCGAGCCGGGCACCGAGTCCGCCCGGGCGCTGCACCAGGAGCTGGTGGGCCTTCGTCGCAGGCACCCGTGGCTGCACCGGGCACGGACCCGCAGCCTCCTGCTCACCAACACGACCTACGTGTACGAGACCGCCGCCGACGGCGAGCGGCTCGTGGTGGCGCTGAACCTCGGCGAGCACCCGCTCGTGGCCACCACCGACGCCACCGACGTGCGTGCCGGGCACGCGGACAGCAGCGGCGACGGCTGGACCGTTCCGCCCCACGGCTGGGTCGTCCTGGGCTGAGCCGAGCCCGCTGCGAGCGCGTCAGCACCCGAGACGGTGGAGCCGGTCGGTCGGCACTCCGGACAGCCGGTCGGACGGTGCGCTCACAGCAGCCCGAACGCCGTCGCGGCGTCCCGTCCGAGGAGAAACCCCGCGATGCCGGCCACCCACAGCACCGCCTCCCCTCCCGCCCGACGCGACCAGCCGTCCAGACGCACCAGCAACGGCTCCACCCGCCGGGCGGCGAGCACCCGCCCTGCCACCAGGAGCAGCGCCGGGGTCACCATCAGCAGGCAGTAGCCGGCCAGTGCCAGCACCTGGGTGCCGGTGCTCAGCCCGGTCGAGGCCAGCAGGGCGACGGCACCGAGGTACGGCAGCATCGTCGCGGCCTCCAGCAGCACCGCGACAGCAGCCAGCACGAGCAGCCCACCGCGCGCCTGCCCGCCGGCGGCACGGTTCCGCCACCGGGCCAACCGTCCGGGCTGCGGGGCCCGCGAGGTCCGGGCTCCGGCCTGGCCCGGGTCGCCCGACGCCTCGACGGTCGTGGCTCGCGACCGACCCCCGTCACGGCCGCCCCGTCGCAACCGGTCCGGCCAGAGGGCCCAGACCAGCAGGGCGACCCCCAGGAAGAGCTGCGCGACGAGCAGCGCCCTCGAACGGTCGGCGCCGTCACCGGCACCGTCCACCAGCGCGGCGACCCCCTCCGCCCCAACCAGCAGGGCCAGCCCCAGCAGCCAGTAGGCACCGGCGACGAGCGCGAGGTAACCGATCACCGCGCGGGGTCGCACCTGCGGGGCGAGCAGGAGCCAGGCAGGCAGCAGCAGCGTGCCGACGCTCGTGGCGTCCACCAACGCGAGGACGGGCAGCGTCACCAGGGCTCCCCACTCCACCCCGCCAGTCTGCCATACGTTCGTATTGGTGCGACGATCGCGCTGTGCAGGAGCAGTCGTCGCCCTCGGACGCGGTCCGCGACGCCGTCGTCGCCGTCATAGCCGAGCACGGGCTGGCGGCGACCTCTGTCCGGCGCGTCGCCGCCCGGGCGGGGCTGTCGATCGGGGCGGTGCAGCACCACTACCCGACAAAGGACGCGATGCTCGCCGCGGCCATGGAGCGGGTGGAGGAGGTCCACCGGCAGCGTCTCGCCGAGGAGACGCAGGACGTGTGCGACCAGCCGGAGGCACGGCTGCGGGCAACCGTCCGCAGCCTCGTGCCCCGCTCCCCCGACGACCGGTCCGAGACCTCGCTCTGGCTGGCGTTCGTCGCCCGGGCCGCCGTCCACGAGGCCACCGTCCAGCAGCACCGCGCGACGTGGCAGCGAGCCGAGGACGGGATCGCGTGGCTCATCAGCGGCTGCGCAGACCGAGCGCACGGCAAGGGCTCCTCTGCGGCTCCGCCGTCCGAACCGTCCCACCTCACGCGTGACGCCGCGGCGGAGCTGCTGGCGCTCGTCGACGGACTGGCAGTGGCGGTCCTGCTGGAACCCGGGCGGATGCCGCCGGAGCGGGCACGGCAGCTGGTGGACGACGCCGTGGACCGCGTGCTCGGTCGCTCCTACCGACGGTCGAGCCCGACCGATAAGGTGACGAACCCTGCCGCGGCACGAGCGCACGGGGCCGGTACCCGCGCGGGACTAGCGTGCTCGCATGACTGAAACGACGGTGCGGTTCGGGCTCTTCGTCCCCCAGGGCTGGCGGCTGGACCTGGTCGGGATCGACCCCGCCCTGCAGTGGGACACCATGCGCTCGCTCGCGCAGCGGGCCGATGCCGGGCCCTGGGAGTCGGTGTGGGTCTACGACCACTTCCACACCGTGCCGGAGCCGACGACCGAGGCCACCCACGAGGCATGGACCCTGATGGCGGCGGTGGCGGCGGTGACCACGCGGGTCCGCCTGGGCCAGATGTGCAGCTGTACGGGCTACCGCAACCCCGCGTACCTGGCCAAGGTCGCCGCGACCGTGGACATCGTCTCCGGCGGCCGGACCGAGATGGGGATCGGCGCCGGCTGGTACGAGCACGAGTGGCGCGCCTACGACTACGGCTTCCCCGGCGCGGGCCAGCGGCTGGCGATGCTCCGGGAGGGCGTCGAGATCATGAAGCAGCTGTGGACCGACGGCGTGTCCAGCTACGCCGGCGAGCACTACCGCACCGACGGCGCGATCTGCCGGCCGCTCCCGCTGCAGGAGGGCGGCATCCCGTTGTGGGTCGCCGGCGGCGGCGAGCGCAAGACGCTGCGGATAGCGGCAGAGCACGCCCGGTACACCAACTTCGACGGCACCCTGGAGGGGTTCACCCACAAGTCCGAGGTTCTCGCCGGGCACTGCCGCGACCTGGGCAGGGAGTTCGGGTCCATCACCCGCAGCGCCAACTACAACGTGGTGGTAGGTCGTGACGAGGCCGAGGTCGCCGACCGTCTGGCCCAGCGGCGCGACCGGCTCGGCGGCCTGGTCTCGACCGAGGCGCTCGAGCGGGAGGGGGCGTCGGCGTCGCCGGACCTGCCGTGCGTCGGCACCCCGGAGCAGATCGTGGACAAGCTGCGCCCGCTGGTCGCGGCCGGGATGACGTACCCGATCCTCTACTTCCCCGAGGCGGCCTACGACACCAGCGGCATCGAGCTCTTCGAGCGGGAGGTCGTCCCGGCGCTGCAGGGCTGAGGGGGTCACCGTCGGCCACGCCCGGTCACGCACGCCCTGCCCCGACACGGTGGTCCGACCGTTGGACACCGGCTCCGACGATGTGCCCTCACACCTGTGAAAGGGGGAGTGAAATCGCCCGGACCTAGCGAGGACTTGAGATGGCGGCAGGGCCTGCCGATAGGTGACGAAGTCAGCTACCGCCCCGATCTCAAGGACGTCTGCGCATGCTCCTCGCCGCCCGGTCCGCCGCCCTCCCCCTCGCCGCCCTGCTCGCCCTCGGGGTGGTCGGGGTCGTCCCGGCCGCTGCCGCGTACGACGGAAGCGGTGACAGCACCGTGGAGGTACCGCTGGCGGGGGTGGACGCCGATGCCCTGGCCGGGCTGCAGGCGCAGGCGCAGGCCGAGTCTTCCCTGACCTCGCAGGCCCTGGCCGGGGCGACCGCCGACTCCGCCGCACGCGGCCTGCTCGCGGACCCGGAGGTCAACGCCGCGCCCGCCGTGCTGACGCAGGAGCTGGAGGTCGCCCCCTTCACCCTCGCCGCGGTCACCTGGGACCTCGCAGGCGTGGTCCCCGGGTCGGTCGTGGTCGACGTCCGGCTGCGTGAGCAGGGCACCTGGAGCACCTGGCAGCGGCTGGACAGCAGCGAGACCACCGACCCCGGCGCGGCCGGCCCGGTGACCACCGACGGCACCGAGCCCCTCCTGACCGGTGGCGCCGACGCCGTCCAGGTCCGGGTCGACACCGACGCCGGGACCGCCCCGGCCGAGCTGCGCCTGGTCCTCGTGGACGGCGGCGACGCACCCGTCCAGGGCGCAGCCCAGGTCGACGACAGTGCAGCGGCTGCGACATCCTCACCCCAGACCACCGCCGCAGCGGGTGGGGTCCCCGCGCCTGCCATCGTCTCGCGGGCCCAGTGGGGCGCCGACGAGTCTCTGCGCAAGGGCAGCGCCTCCCTGAGCGAGGCCGTGCGGGCTATGACGGTGCACCACACCGCCGGCACCAACAACTACTGCGCGGCCAACGCCGCGGCCCAGGTCCGGTCCGTGTACACGTACCACACCCGCTCCCTGGGCTGGTCGGACATCGGCTACAACTTCCTCGTCGACCGGTACGGGACGGTCTACGAGGGCCGCAAGGGCAGCATCGTCGACGCCGTCACCGGCGCCCACGCCGGCGGCTTCAACTCCGGGACGATGGGCGTCTCGGCGATGGGCAACTACGAGACCGCCGCCGCGCCAACCGCGGTGGTGCGGGCCATCGGCAAGGTCGCGGGGTGGAAGCTCGCCCAGTACGGTGCCGACCCCGCAGGCCGCGTCACCCTCACCTCCGCCGGCGGTGGCACGGCCCGCTACCGCGAGGGCGAGCAGGTCACCCTGCCCCGGGTCTTCGCCCACCGCGAGGTCGGCTACACCGCCTGCCCCGGGGTCAACCTCTTCTCCCAGATGGGCGCCATCCGTTCCATCGCCACGCAGACGGCCGCACCCGACCCGGTGTACGGCCCAGGCGCGGTCCCCGTGGTCGCCGACATCGACGGCAACGGCAGGGACGAGCTCGGCTGGTTCCGCGACGGCCGATGGGCGTTCCGGACCTACGGCGGCAGCGTGATCCGCTTCGGGTTCGGCAGCCGTGGTGACGGACCCATCGTCGGTGACTGGGACCGCGACGGCAAGGACGAGCCCGGCGTCTTTCGCCGAGGAACCTGGTTGCTCCGAGACTCCGCGACCAGCGGCACGGCGGAGCGCTCGTTCAGCTTCGGTGCCTCGGGCGACACACCGGTGGCAGGCCGCTGGGGGGGTCAGAGCCGTGACGGCATCGGGTACGTGCGGGGACGGATGTGGTACATCCGCCACTCCCCCTCAGCCGGGGCACCCGACCACACGTTCGCCTACGGGACCCCGACCGGCCGACCGGTTCTCGGGACCTGGCTGCCAGACGGCGTGGCACGCCCCGGCGTCGTTCTTGGCAACACGTCCCACCTCGCCACGTCCATCCTGCGGCCGACCGCGGTATGGATGATCCCGTTCGGCAGGGCCACCGACCAGGTCGTTGTGGCGGACTGGGAAGGGGACGGGGTGCAGACGCCCACCGTCGTGCGCGGGGACACGTTCTACGTGCGCGGCTCATTCCGGCTGGGTTCCGGCGCCCATGTCATCCGTTTCGCGGGATGACACGCACCGTTGGACTAACTGCCCCCTGCCGATCGCGTGAGGATCCGGTCACGACTGACCCTTCGGTCACGAACAGCCTAAAATTGTGTGATTCACGGTCACAGAGACTGGCCGCTGGACGCGGATGCAGCATGCACCTGATCGACGAACCGAACTGCTTACATGGCGATCCCCTCTGGTGTCGGCCGCGCTGGCCGGTATCCCGCTTACGACGATCTCGGTCGGGCTGCCCCGCAGCGGGGTCACACTCCCCGTGGTGGGCGGTCGTCTCGCGGCCGCCCGGGCCTGCCTGGCCTGAACCCGGCCGCCCCATCCGGCGGGTCAGGCAGGGTCAGGCAGGTCGACGCGGTCGGGACGGGTGTAGACGGTGAACCGGCCACCGCGGCTGAACCCCACCAGCGTCATCCCGGCGTCGTCGGCGAGCTCGACGGCCAGCGACGACGGCGCCGACACCGCGGCGAGCACGGGGATGCCGGCCAGGCGCGCCTTCTGCACCAGCTCGAAGGACGCCCGGCCGCTGACCTGCAGCACGTGACCGCGCAGGGGCACCTGCCCCTCGCGCAGCGCCCAGCCGACGACCTTGTCCACCGCGTTGTGACGACCGACGTCCTCGCGCACCACGACGAGCTCACCCGCGGGGTCGAACAACCCGGCCGCGTGGAGCCCGCCGGTGGAGTCGAAGGCCGCCTGCCGCTCGCGCAACCGGTCCGGCAGGCCCGCGAGGAACCGCGGTACCAGCCGGCGGGTGTCGGTCGACACGTCGAAGCGGGCCACCTTGTCGACGGCCTCCAGGGACGCGCTGCCGCATACCCCGCACGCCGAGGAGGTGTAGACGTGGCGCTCCAGCGACGGGTCCGGCGGCGGCACGTGCGGGGCGAGCACGATGTCCACGGCCGCGTCCAGCGAGCGCACCGTGACCACGTCGTCGGCGGCACCCAGCACGCCCTCGCCGACCAGGAAGCCCAGCGCGAGGTCGATGTCGTGACCGGGGGTGCGCATGGTCACGGTGAAGGCCTTTCCGGACAGCCGAACCTCGAGCGGCTCCTCCACCGCGAGGGAGTCCGGTCGCGCGGTGGTCAGCCCCGTCCCGGTGTCGTGGCGGGTGACACGGCGTCTGGTCGTCATCGGCACGCCACCAGTGTCCGTCAGCGTGGTCGCAGCCGTGCACCACCCGTGCCCGCGTTACCGTTGGGCGCAGCAGACCTACCGTTCGTCGCAGACGGGAACTTGTCGGGGTCCTAGGTTTGCTTGAACTGACAAGCAGACCTACACAGCAGTATTCCCTGCCCACCCAGCCCTCCCCGTAGGAGCAAAGATGCTCGCCCTGCTCGACCGAGAACGGACCGTCGCCGGTCCCGGTTTCAACCGCTGGCTCGTGCCGCCCGCGGCCCTGGCGGTGCACCTGTGCATCGGCCAGGTGTACGCGTTCAGCGTCTTCAACGCCCCGCTGGAGGAGCGTTTCGGTGCTGACGCCACCGACATCGCCATCATCTTCTCGATCGCCATCGTCATGCTCGGCCTGTCGGCCGCGTTCGGTGGCACGTGGGTGGAACGCAACGGTCCTCGCAAGGCCATGGCCCTGTCCGCGACCTGCTGGAGCCTCGGCTTCCTCATCGCGGCCGGTGGTATCGCCACCGGCCAGCTGTGGCTGGTGTACCTGGGCTACGGGTTCCTGGGCGGTATCGGACTGGGCATCGGCTACATCTCCCCGGTGTCCACGCTGATCAAGTGGTTCCCGGACCGCCCGGGCCTGGCCACCGGCCTGGCGATCATGGGTTTCGGCGGTGGCGCGCTCGTCGCCTCGCCGCTCAGCAGCCGGCTGCTCGGGGTGTACGCCGACGAGCCGCAGGACGCCCTGGTCCCGGTCTTCATCACCCTCGGACTGGCGTACGCCGTCCTCATGTCGCTGGGCGCCTACGTGGTCCGGGTCCCTGCCCCCGACTGGCGGCCGGAAGGCTGGACCCCGCCCACGGGCGCCGGCACCTCCATGCGCACCACCGCCAACGTCAGCGCCAAGAACGCCATTCGCACGCCGCAGTTCTACCTGCTGTGGATCGTGCTGTTCTGCAACGTCACCGCCGGCATCGGCATCCTCGCCCAGGCCTCGCCCATGGTGCAGGCGTTCTTCGGCTCCGTGGGCCCGGCCGAGGCGGCCGGCTACGTGGGTCTGCTGAGCCTGGCCAACATGGCCGGTCGCCTGGTGTGGTCCTCGACATCCGACGTGATCGGGCGCAAGAACACCTACATCATGTACCTCGGCGTCGGTGCGGTCCTGTACCTCCTCGTGACCCTGTTCGGGACGTTCTCCCTGCCGGTGTTCGTGCTGCTGACGGTGGTCATCCTCAGCTTCTACGGCGGCGGGTTCGCCACCATCCCGGCCTACCTCAAGGACATGTTCGGCGGCTACCAGGTCGGCGCCATCCACGGTCGCCTGCTCACCGCGTGGTCCGCCGCGGGTGTCGCCGGGCCGATCATCGTCAGCTCCATCATCGACAGCCAGACCCGTCGCGGCGCCGAGGGCGCCGACCTCTACACCCTGTCACTGTCGATCATGGTCGGCGTCCTGGTGGTCGGCTTCGTCGCCAACCTGCTGGTGCGTCCGGTCAACAGCCGGTTCCACGAGCCCGGCCCCGACCACGAGCCCGCCCTCGCCGGCGAGCGCTGAGAACCGAGGAGGACGTCATGGCGCACGAGAGCTCGAGCGACAGGCAGCACAGCAAGGGCTCCGAGGCGGCGGAACGCACCGCCGCCCTGGCCCTGTGGGCGGTGGTCGGAGCCGCCCTGGTCTACGGCGTGGCCGAGACCGGGGTACGCGTCGCCCAGCTCTTCGCCTAGCCCAGCGAGGCCCGGACGGTGTCCGCACCGAGGTGCGGACGCCGTCCGGGCGGCTGAGGATGGCGGTCGGTCCCACCCGGACCGACCCCAGCGCACGACCACCGGCACGACAGCCCGACGACGGCACGCAGAACCACGTGCAGAACCGAGGAGAGCCCCGTGGCCACCAAGGCACCCCGTGAGGACTTCGACGACAGCGACCTGGAGGTCGGTTCGCGCAAGACCTACGCCGCCGGGGTGCCGGGCGTGGTGAAGGCCCTCGAGCTGTCCTACCAGCAGATGGGGGCGGTCAAGACGGGTCGCACCCTGCTGCGGCTCAACCAGACGCACGGCTTCGACTGCCCTGGCTGCGCCTGGCCGGACCCGGACGACCGCTCGCCGGCGGAGTTCTGCGAGAACGGCGCCAAGGCCGTCGCCGAGGAGGCCACCCTCCGGCGTGTCGAGCCGAGCTTCTTCGCGGAGCACTCCCTGGCCGACCTGCAGGACAAGTCGGACTGGTGGCTGGGCCAGCAGGGCCGCATCACCGAGCCGGTCGTCCTGCGCGAGGGGGCCACGCACTACGAGCCCATCTCCTGGGACGACGCGTTCGACATGATCGCGGCGCAGCTGACGAGCCTCGGCTCGCCCGATGAGGCGCTGTTCTACACCTCGGGCAAGACGTCCAACGAGGCTGCGTTCGTGTACCAGCTGATGGTGCGCGGGTTCGGCACCAACAACCTGCCTGACTGTTCGAACATGTGCCACGAGTCCTCCGGCTCAGCCCTCGGCGAGACCATCGGGGTCGGCAAGGGCTCGGTGATGCTCGAGGACATCCACGAGGCCGAGCTCATCGTGGTCGCAGGGCAGAACCCCGGGACCAACCACCCCCGCATGCTCAGCGCCCTGGCGAAGGCGAAGGGCAACGGCGCCGTCATCGTCGACGTGAACCCGCTGCCCGAGGCGGGGATGCGAAAGTTCAAGAACCCGCAGTCGCCGGTCAACGTCATGACCGGCACCGAGCTCGCCGACGACTACCTGCAGGTACGCATCGGCGGCGACATGGCACTGTTCCAGGCCGTCGGGCGGCTGCTGCTGGACAAGGAGCGCGAGTCCCCCGGCAGCGTCGTCGACCAGGCGTTCCGCGACAAGCACACCACGGGGTTCGAGGAGTACGCCGCCCTGCTCGCCGAGCTGGACTGGGACGACGTGCTGGCCGCGACCGGCCTCAGTCGCGAGGCGATCCAGAGCCTCGCGGACCGCTTCGCCGCCTCCAAGCGCACCGTCGTGTGCTGGGCGATGGGCCTGACGCAGCACAAGCACTCGGTGAAGACGCTGCGCGAGGTCGTCAACCTGCTCCTCATCCAGGGCAACATCGGCCGCCCCGGCTCGGGCGTCTGCCCCGTCCGCGGGCACAGCAACGTCCAGGGCGACCGGACGATGGGCATCTTCGAGCGGATGCCGGACTCCTTCCTGGACGCCCTCGACAAGGAGTTCCGCTTCGAGTCCCCGCGCGAGCACGGCTTCGACACCGTCAAGGCGATCGAGGCCATGCGTGACGGGAAGGCCTCGTTCTTCATGGGCCTGGGCGGCAACTTCGCCCGGGCGACGCCGGACTCCGACGTCACCGAGGCGGCGATGCGCAACTGCGCGATGACGGTCGAGGTTTCCACCAAGCTCAACCGCTCCCACGTGGTCACGGGCCGGACCGCGCTGATCCTGCCGACCCGCGGTCGTACCGAGCGCGACCTGCAGAAGGGTGGCGAGCAGGTCGTCACCGTCGAGGACTCGATGTCCTCCGTCCACTCCAGCAAGGGCCGTCTCGCGCCTGCCTCGCCGCACCTGCTCAGCGAGGTCGCCATCGTCTGCCGGCTCGCGAAGCGCCTGGTCGGTGACCGCGTGAGCGCCGATTGGCAGGCGTTCGAGGACGACTACGCGAACATCCGGCAGAGCATCGCCCGCGTGGTCCCCGGCTTCGACGACTTCGAGGCCAAGATCGCCCGCCCGACCGGTTTCGTGCTGCCGCACGCCGCGCGCGAGCGGCGTTGGAACACCGAGTCCGGCAAGGCGCTGTTCACCACCAACGAGCTGGAGTACCCGCGCGTCCCGGCGGGGCGGCTGCTGCTGCAGACCATGCGCAGCCACGACCAGTTCAACACCACGATCTACGGCCTGGACGACCGCTACCGCGGAATCAAGGGCGGGCGCCGCGTGGTGTTCGTGAACGTCGACGACATGCGCGAGCTGGGCCTGGTCGACGGGCAGCACGTCGACATCGTCGGGGAGTACACCGACGGCGAGCGCGTCGCGGAGAACTTCCGCGTCGTGCCGTACGAGACCGCCCGCGGTTGCGCGGCGGCCTACTACCCGGAGACCAACGTCCTGGTGCCGCTCGGGCACAAGGCCGACATCAGCGGTACGCCGGCGAGCAAGTCGCTGATCGTGCGCCTGGTCGCCCGCGCCGACGCCCCGGTCCCGGTGGCCCGCTGAGCCTGCCTCGCACCGACGACACGGCCGTCACGTCCTCCTCGGAGGCCGTGACGGCCGTGGCCGTGTCGGTGGACCGCGCGCGCGACCTGGCGCGCGAGCTGGGCCGGGCACGGCTGCGCCCGGTCGAGACCGTCCCGGTCGCCGCGTCCCCGGGGTCCGTCCTGGCTGCCCCGCTCCTCGCCGTCACCGACGTGCCGCTCGCCGACGCCTCCGCGATGGACGGCTTCGCCGTGGCTGGTCCGGGTCCGTGGTCGGTCGTGGGGACCGTGCTCGCCGGCGGTGCCCCCGCCGCCCCGCTGTCGTCCGGGGAGGCCGTCGAGGTCGCCACCGGCGCGCTCGTCCCGACGGCGACAGACCGGGTGCTGCCGGTGGAGACGGTCGCGGTGTCCGTGGTCCCGGGGGCGACCATGTCGGGTGACGGCGGAGCAGGTCACGACGGCACGGGTGACGTCCGGGGGGCCCCGTCACGCCTGGTTGCCCTGGGCGCGCAGGAGCCCACCCGCCGTCACGTGCGCCCTCGCGGCGAGGAGTGCAGCGCCGGCGAGGAGCTCCTACCGGCCGGCGTGCGCGTGGTCGCCGCCGTGGCCGGCCTGGCGGCCTCCACCGGCTCCGACGTCCTGGCGGTCCGTCGCCCCCCGCGGGTGGCCGCTCTGGTCACCGGTGACGAGGTGCTCGCCGCCGGGGTGCCGCGCGCCGGTCAGGTGCGCGACGCCATCGGCCCCCTGCTCCCGCATGCCGTGGTTGCGCTCGGCGGCGAGCTGGTGGACCTCGGTCGCTGCGGTGACGCCGCGGGCGAGCTGGGCGTGGCGCTGGAGCGGATGCTGGCTGGTGACGCCGACGTCCTGCTCACCTGCGGGATGGCAGGCGCCGGACCCGCCGACCGGCTGCGGCCCTGGCTGTCCCAGGTCGGCGCGCGGCTGGTCGTCGACGGCGTCGCCGTCCGACCGGGCCACCCGCAGGTGCTCGCGATCCTGCCCGACGGCCGGCCGCTGGTGGGGCTGCCGGGCAACCCCCTCGCGGCGGTCGCGGCGCTGCTGGTCCTGCTGCACCCGCTGCTGGAGGGCATGACCGGCTGCACCGCCAGGCCGGAGCGGGCCCTGCTGCGGGGCTGGCACGCACGCGGACGGCCCGTGACGTCGCTGGTGCCGGTACGCCGCGGCGGCGCGGGCGAGGTGGAACCCGCAGGCCCGGACGGTCCCGCCCAGCTCCGCGGCCTGGCGGCGGCCGACGCCGTCGCCGTGGTGCCCGCCGGCTGGGACCCCGCCGACCCCGTCGAGCTGCTCCCCCGCCCCTGAGGACCGGACGTCAGGCCAGGACGATCGACATCCGGCCCTTGCCGTAGCGGGCGATCTCGACCGCGATGTCGTCGCGAGGGGCCAGTCGGACGGCCAGCTCGCGGACGTCTGGGCGCAGCTGCTCGGTCGGGCCGTAGCAGGCGTACAGCTTGAGGTGCGGGCTCCTGGGCAGGTTGAACAACGACGCCATGATGTTGAGCACCTCGCCGCAGTTGTCCAGCAGGTGCTCGGGCAGCTCGTGGGCGTCGACGGCGTCCTGGGCGCCCCCGGGCGGGACCAGGCCGAGTGCCGCACCGCTGTAGGCGGCCAGCGGCAGGTCGAAGGCGATGAGAGCGCGGCTCTTCAGTTCGGCGTCGACGTACAGCCCGACCACTGAGCCGGAGCTGCCGCCGACCCCGACGGGCTCGGCGCCGCTGGCGACCTCGATCTCCTTGCCGGTGAGGTCGCCGAGCAGGTCGCGCACGGCCTTGAGGGTGGGGACGGAAACGGTGGGGGCGATGACGAATGCCACGGTCGGACTCCTGGTGGGTGGGCCGCTCAGCCCAGGATGGGCGCGAGCGTGTCGGCGAAGGTGTCGGCGTTGAAGGGCTTGGCGATGAGGAAGGCGGCGCCGGCACCGCTGGCGCGGTCCCGCATCTCGGCCGAGCCCTCGGAGGTGACGAACCCGAACGGGGTGTCGTCACCGCGGGCACGGAGGTGCGTGAGGAAGTCAATGCCGGTCATCTCAGGCATGTTCCAGTCCGACAGCACGACGTCCGGACCCTCGGCAGCCACGACGTCGAGGCCCTCGGCACCGTTGGTCGCCTCGACGATGTCGAGGCCCTCGAACCCGGCCTGCCGCAGGGTGCGGATGACGATCTGCCGCATGACTCGGGAGTCGTCGACCACGAGGATCTTCACAGGGTGCCTCCTGAGGCGTTGTCGAGGGTGACGCGCAGGACGTGCTCGCCCCACAGCAGGGTGGCCGAGGCGACGGAGCTCTCGGCGAGGTCGGGGCCGCGGGCGGTGACGACGCTGGGCAGACCCAGCCGGTGCTCCCCCTCGAGGAGCGCCTTGACGTTGCCGCCGATCATGTTCGTCAGCTCGCCGGTCGCGTCGTGCACGTCCGCTTCGCCCAGGTCGGCCGGGTCGAGGTCGAACATGCGCGCGGCGGCGGCGGAGGCCGCCTGCCGCGGCAGGGCCAGCAGCACCCGGGCGGTCGGGGGGCCGTGCAGGACGATGCTGCCGACCACGACGTCGGCGCCCGCCACCTGCAGCGGTGTGCCGGTCAGGTCCACCAGCGGCAGCTCGGGGTCGACGAACGCCTGCCAGACCGCCTGGGTCAGCTCGACCAGGGTCTCGCCGTCGACGTTCATGCCCCGACCTCCGCAGGGACGAGGCCGAGGTACCGGAGCTTGTCCGCCATCGCGTCGCCCGTGAACGGCTTGATCAGGTACTCGTGGGCGCCCGCGGCGAGCGCCCGGACGATCTGGCCGTGCTCGCTCTCCGTGGTCACCATCATGAGGGTGACCTCGCGCCAGCGGCGGTCGGCCCGAACCGCCGACACCAGCTGCAGGCCGTCCATGACGGGCATGTTCCAGTCGATGCACGCCAACGTGGGGACGATGTCCTCCGCCGTCATCCGCTCGAGCTCCGCCAGCGCGGTGGCGCCGTTGTCGGCCTCGACGGTGTCGAAGTGCAGGGTGGTGAGGATCCCGGAGACGATGCGGCGCATCGCTCGGGAGTCGTCGACGACAAGGGCGTGCATCAGCGGCCTCCGGGGCTACGGGTGGTGACGGCGGGGGGACCAGGGGTCGAGCGCGGGGGCTCGTCCTCGCCCCGCAGGGGCGGGACGAGCGGGACGGGGGAACGCCCCGGCACGACGGTAGGGACGGACCTGCCCGTGGGACGCGTCGGAGCGACGGCTGGTCGCCCCCGCCCGACCGTCGGAGGCGGCGGGGCGGTCGCCGCACGGATCGGGGTGAGCGGCGCACGGGCCGGGGTGGCCGGGCGGACGGAGGAGCCGGCCGGGAGCCCGGGCGTCGCGACCGGGCGCGCGGGCGTGACCGCCCGGCGCGCGGGCGGCGTGACGGGCGGACGGACCGGGGTCGTGCTCGGGACGGCCGGCGTGCGGGCCACCGGGACGTAGGCGGCGGGAGCGGCGGCCCGGGGCGCCGTCCTGGCCGCGGTCCCGGCCGTCGCGACCGGGATCGCGCCGTCCAGGCGCAGGACCGACGTGCCGGCCAGCTGCTCGCGGTACCAGCCGACGTCCAGACCGAGCGCGGTCTCGGCGGCCCCGAGGAACAGGAAGCCGTCGGGACGGGTGACGGCCCGGGTGCGACGGAGGATGTCGACCTTCGTCGCTCCGTCGAAGTAGATGAGGACGTTGCGGAGCATGACGACGTCGAAGCGGCCCAGGTCGGCGAAGGGCTCGGCGAGGTTCCCCTCGCGGAACGTCGTCATCGCCCGCAGCTGGGCCGACACCTGCCACCGCGTGCCGTCTCGGACGAACCACCGCACCAGGTGGGGTGCCGGCAGGCCGCGGTTGACCTCCAGCTGGGAGAAGCGTCCCTCGCGGGCCCGGGCGACCATCGCCGACGACAGGTCGGTGCCGACGATCTCGACGGTCCAGCCCGGGGGGAGGACCTCGGTGCAGATCAAGGCGATCGAGTACGCCTCCTGACCGGAGGAGCAGGCAGCGGACCAGACGCGGATGCGTCGCTCGGTGGCGCGCTCCCGCACCAGCTCGGGCAGCACCACCCGGCGCAGCGCCTCGAACGGCCCGTTGTCGCGGAACCACGAGGTCTCGTTGGTGGTCATGGCGTCGACGATCTCGTCGGCGAGCCGCCTGTCACCGCTGCGAGCGCGAGCGACGAGCTCGGTCACCGACGTGAAGCCGCCGCTGCGCACGAGTGGGGCGAGCCGGGTGTCCAGCAGGTACTGCTTGGACTCGTCGAGGACGATGGCCGAGCGGCGACGTACGAGGTCGCGCAGCCAGAGGGCGTCCGAGGTCCCCATGGCTTCCCGGCGACCCGCGGCGTGCAGCGTGGCACCGGTCTCAGCCACGGGGGGCTCCGCCCGGTACGGCAGCGAGCGGCCGGCGGTCGCGGGCACCGAAGACGGCCGTGGCGATCGCGGGCCCGATGTCCTGCAGCGGCATCACGGCGGAGGCGCACCCGGCACCGACCAGGCTTCCTGGCATGCCCCAGACCACCGAGGTGGCCTCGTCCTGTGCCCACAGCGTCGCGCCGGCGGCCATCAGGTCTGCGGCACCCGCGGTGCCGTCGGACCCCATGCCGGTGAGGACGACACCCAGCACGCCCGCGCCGACGGAGCGCGCCAGGGAGCGGTACATCACGTCCACCGCGGGGCGGCAGAAGTTGACGGGCGGGGCCTCGGTGAGTCGGCAGACGAGGCGGCCCTGCTCCCGCACGACCTCCAGGTGCTTGCCGCCCCGGGCGATGACGACCGTGCCCGGCTGCAGCAGCTCACCGTCGGTGGCGTGGTGGACCGTGACCGCACAGGTCCGGTCCAGACGTTCCGACAGCAGCTGCGTAAACTCCGGCGGCATGTGCTGGGTCACCACCACCGGGACGGCGAGGGTCGGCGGCAAGGCGCCGAGCACGCGCGCGAGCGCCTCGGGGCCGCCGGTGGACGAACCGATCGCGACCAACGAGGGACGGCGCGCCAGGGCCTGCGGGATGTGGGGTACCCCGGCGACGGACGTGGTGCGTGCTGGGACGGAGGCGCCGAGGAGGGGCCGCGGCGAGATGCCGGGGCGCGGGGCGACGGCGGGCGGACGCGACGGGACCACGCGGGCACGACGGCCGGCCAGCGCACGCACCCGGGGGATGAGCTCGAGCCGCACCGCTTCCAGACCGGAGCCCACGGCAGAGGCCTGGCCCGGCTTGGTGACGTAGTCCGTGGCCCCGGCGTCGAGGGCGTCGAACGTCGCGCGGGCACCGCGCTCGGTGAGCGTGCTGAACATGATGATCGGGGTGCGGCGATCGGTGGTGCGGATCTCGCGGACGGCCTCGATGCCGTTCATCACCGGCATCTCGATGTCCATCACCACGACGTCCGGGCGGAACCGACGGACGGCGTCCACACCCAGGCGGCCGTTGCTGCTGGTGGCCACCACCTCGATCTCGGGGTCGCTCTGCAGCACGTCGGCCAGCAACCGGCGCACGACCACGGAGTCGTCGACGACGACGACTGTGATCCGGGCTGCACCTGCTGCCACGGCGGTCCTCCCGGGTGTTGACGCTGCGGCCACCGGTGGGTCCGCTCAGGTGATGATCGGCAGCGGCGGTCACGCCTTGAGGCGGTACACCCGAGCAGGCCCGCGCGCCGTCACCCGGACGGTCTCCGAGCGGGCTCAGAGGAGCTTGGGCGGCAGGACGTCCAGCAGCTCCGCGGTCAGCACCGTCCAGCTGTCGGGACCGAACACGTCGGCGACGACTTGAGCCTGCACGGCCGCGCTGCAGAGGTTCCAGACCCCGGTCAGACTCTGCTCGGCGCTCACACCCGCGACCGACAGGCAGCGCAGCAGGTCCAGCTGGGCGGCAGCCGCGTCGCGGGTCCGTCCGGTCGTCTCCACCGCCCAGGACGCCTCGTGCATGTGCTCGGCCCACACGTGCGCCGCGGCACCGTGCCCGGCCTGCAGCCGCGACACCTCCGCCACACCGGCGATCCGGCGCAGCAGCGCCACGGTGCCGAGCGTCACCGACGACGGGTCGTCGTGCAGCAGGAGCGCCGCCCCTGCGGGGGGCAGCGTCGGCAGCAGGGCGTGAGGGGTGCTCCGAAGCCGGTGCTCCAGGGCACGCGCGAGCACGGGTGCAGCGGGGTCGTCACGACCGAGGACCAACCCGGCCAGGACACCGTCGGCGAGCACCTGCCCACGCTCGAGCGCAGCGGCGGCGGCCGGGTGCAGCGAGAGCCCCTCGACGGCCAGGACGCCGGGGTCCCCGGGCCCGGGGGCGGTGCGGGGCAGCCTCCCGGCGAGGTCGACCAGGTCGGCGACCGTTCCGAAGGACACCGCCCCGAGCCGGCGCAGCATCCGCCGCAGCGTGACGGCGAGGTCCTCGGGCGCGCCCTCGGGGCCACTGCCGCCGGGACCACCGCCACCGGGGTCCGGTGCGGTCAGGTCGACCACCGTGGGCCCGTCGGGACCCAGCAGACGCAAGGCGTGGGCGCGGGCGGCGTCCAACCCGGCGGGCGGGCGAGGCCCGGGAACGGGCCCCACCGGCGGGGCCAGCAGCCCTCGCAGGAGCACGCCCGCGGCCCCGACCCCGCCCGGTGTGCGGGCGAGGTCGAGGCCGAGGGCGCTGGCGCTCGTCAGGCTGTAGACCACGGGGTCATGGTGACCCGGGACCTACGCTCGGACCCGGCCCGACCGCGAGGTTCATGCCACCGGGTCAACCGGCGGCAACGGCCGGGCACCGGCTGCGGTCACAGCGTGAAGCGCGCCGCCGTGGCGTGCAGCTGCTCACTGAGCGAGCTGAGCCCGCTGGTGTGCTCCGCGCTGGCCTGCGCCTGGGCGGAGGACTGCTCGGCCGCAGCCGCCACGGCGGTGATGCCGGCGCCGATCTCGCTGGAGCCGGCGGCGGCCTCCGCCAGGGAACGGCCCATCTCGCTGGTGGTGGCCGTCTGCTCCTCCACCGCCGAGGCGATGGTGGTCTGGATGTCGTTGATCCTGGCGATGGTGCTCTCGATCCGGTCGATGGCCACCACGACGTCGGAGGAGTCGGCCTGGATGGCGGTGACCCGGCGCGAGATGTCCTCGGTCGCCTTGGCGGTCTGCGTGGCCAGCTCCTTCACCTCGGTCGCGACGACCGCGAAGCCCTTACCCGCCTCACCGGCGCGGGCGGCCTCGATGGTGGCGTTCAGCGCCAGCAGGTTGGTCTGCTCTGCGATGGAGGTGATGACGCGGACGACCTCGCCGATGAGCTGGCTGGACTCCCCGAGCCGGGCGACGATCTGGTTGGCCTCACCGGCGACGGTGACGGCGTCACCGGCGACCGCGGCAGCCTCCTGGGCGTTCTGGGCGATCTCGCGGATGGACGCGCCCATCTCCTCGACACCCGCGGCGACGGTCTGCACGTTGCGGGTCACCTGCTCCGCGGCTGCGGCCACGACGTTGGCCTGCTGGCTGGACTCCTCCGACGCGGCGGCGACCTCGCTGGAGGAGCTGCTCAGCTGGTCCGCGGCGTTCAGCAGCTGGCTGGCACCGGACTGGACCTGGCCCATGGATTCCCGCAGGGCGACGACCAGGCGGTCCACGGCGGTGCCGATCCGCCCGACCTCGTCGCGGCGGCCGAGCTCGGCGTCGACCCGCAGGTCGCCCGCGGCGAGCGTCTCCAGCGCCTTGACCATGGCCACCAGGGGCGGCGCGGTCAGGCGGTACAGCAGGAACGACACGAGCAGGACGAGCAGGGCGCCGACGCCGACCGAACCCCACAGCAGCGTCGCGGAGAGCGTGGACATCGACGCCGCCACGGCCTCCGACGTCGCGGACTGGGCCTGCAGCGCCGGGCCGACCTCGTCCATGGTCGTGTCGATGATGTCCTCGGAGGTGTTGACGTCCTCCCAGGCGGGCTCCTCGCTCGCCTGGAGCGACGTCAGGTAGGTGTCCAGCCCCGCCTCGTAGCCTGCGAAGGAGGTCCGGACCTCGTCGATCAGAGCCACCGCGTCGGGGGACTGACCGAGCCCGTCGAGCTCGCCGAACAGCTCCTGGACGGTCGCCTGGTCCTCGGTGAAGTCCGCGCGGGCGGTCTCGAGGTCACCCCCGAGCGTGGCGGCGTAGGCCGTCGCCTTGTGCTCGGAAGCCCGGTTGGCCAGCTGCTCGAGGAGGATCTCGGTCTGCGCGTCGAGCCGGTAGTCGCGGTTGGCCTCGGTGCGGGCGGTGCTGACCACCTGGTTGGTGACGGCGATGCCGAGCACGATGGCGATCATGACCGCGGCCAGGGCGGCGATCTTGACGCCCAGCGGCCAGTTGGCGATCGACCGGTGGCGGGTGGTCGGGGGGGTGGTACCGACGGTGCTCATGGGGTGCTCCTCGGGATGCAGGCAGGGGGTGGGGTAGCGGGACGGACGGGGCGTCAGCCTTCTTTGCGGAAGGTGGTGACGCGGGTGACGTCGAGGACGAGCAGCAGGGAGTCCACGAGCGGACAGGTGGCGGACAGGTGCTCCCGGGCGACGCCGGTCAGGGTGGTCGGCACGGCCTCGTGGCCGGAGCGGGGGACCTGAACCACGTCGGCGATTCGGTCCACGAGCAGGCTCACCGAGCCCTCCCCGGTACGGACCACGACGTTCATCCGCCGCTGGGTCGGGGTCCGACCCAGCCGGGCTCCGAGGTCGATCGCGGTGACGATCTGCCCGCGCAGGTTGATCAGGCCGCGGACGGCCGGCGAAGCGCGCGGGACCGGGGTGAGGGCGGGGTTGCGCAGCACCTCCTGCACCGTGAGCGCGTCGATGCCGAGGTAGAGCTCGTCGACCCAGAACGTGCAGTACTGGACGTGGTCGTGACCGGTTTCTGCGGCGGGGGGGCCGGTGCGAGGGCCGGGGACCCCGGTGCGCAGGTCAGCAGACATAGGACGGCTCCTCGGTAACGAACGGGGCGGCCAGGGCGGCGACGTCCAGGACGTCGGTGATCAGGCCGTTGACGACGAGCGAACCGAGGCTGCCGCTGCGGGCACCGATCGGTGACAGGACGAGGGCGACCTCGACGATGTTGACGATCTCCTTCACCCTCAGGCCGAGGAGACGCTCGCCGTGCTGGTAGACCACGACGGTGACGGTGGGCTCGACCTGCTCCAGCGCGGGGACGCCGCCCTGGTGGGGCACCCCGCCCCAGCCACCGTGGTCGACGTCGACCACCGGCAGCAGGTCCCCGCGGTACTGCACCACCGTGGTCGAGCCGACCTGCTCCAGCGCGCTGAGGGGGAACTCCTCGAGCCGGGCCACGCTCTCCAGCGGGACGGCGACGTTGCGGGCGCCGTCGGTGCGCACCACGAGCAGGGACCGCAGCCGGACCGCCTCCGACACCAGGCCGGAGTCCTCGTGGATGGTCGAGGTGATGCTGGCCGCGGCGTGTGAGACACCCCCGGCACCGGCCAGGCCGAGCACGTCGAGGATGAGCGCGATCTTCCCGTCACCCATGACCGCGGCCCCGGCGAACAGGTGCAGCGCGGTCAGCGCCGCTCCGAGGGGCTTGACCACGATCTCCTGGGTCTCGACGACCTCGTCGACGACGAGGCCGAACTCGTTGTTGTCGCTGCGCAGGACCGCGATGGTGGCCGCGGCGCGACGCTCGGACGACCGGCCGATCTGCTCGCCCAGGTCCAGCAGGGGCAGCAGGCGGCCCCGCAGGCGGTGCACGGGGACGCCCGCCACGTACTCCACCCCCTTGGTGGGGTCGTCGGGGTTCATCCGGACGAGCTCCAGCAGGTTGGCCTGCGGGATGGCGTAGCGCTCCTCGCCCTGGCGCACGATCAGGGCGGGGATGATCGCCAACGTCAGCGGGATCGTGACGCGCGTGACCGTGCCGTGCCCCAAGGTGCTGGTCAGCTCGACGCTGCCGCCGACCTTCTCGATGTTGGTGCGGACGACGTCCATCCCGACCCCGCGGCCGGACACGTTGGTGACGGCCTCTGCGGTGGAGAAGCCGGGCCTGAAGATGAGGTCCAGGACGGCGCGGCGGCTCATCATCGCCAGCTCCTCGGGACTGACGAGGCCCTTCTCCACGGCCTTGCGCCCGATGCGGTCGGGGTCGATGCCGCTACCGTCGTCGCCGATCTCCATGACGACCTGGCCGGACTCGTGGTACGCGCGCAGCGTCAGGATGCCCTCACGGGGCTTGCCGGCCGCCAACCGGGCGGTGGGCGTCTCCACGTCGTGGTCGATGCTGTTGCGGACCAGGTGGGTGAGCGGGTCCTTGACGGCGTCCAGCAGCGTGCGGTCCAGCTCGGTCTCACGACCGTGCATGACCAGCTCGACCTCCTGGCCGCACTGCGCGGACAGGTCGCGCACGACGCGAGGGAGCTTGGCCCACAGGTAGTCCATCGGCTGCATGCGCGTCTTCATCACGGCCTCCTGCAGCGAGGAGGAGATCAGGTCCAGGCGGTGCGCGGCTCGGACCAGGTGGGGCTCGGAGGAGTCCGCGGCCAGCTGCAGCACCTGGTTGCGCGACAGCACGAGCTCACCGACCAGCTGCATCAGGTTCTCCAGGACGTCGACGTCCACGCGGATGGAGGAGTCGACGGCCGAGCGGCGCTTGCTCTGCTCCCCGAGCGCCCTGCTGAGGTCCTCTTCGGAGACGACCTTCGCCTCGGCGAGGATCTGCCCGAGCGGGCGGGGGTCGCCCTCGACCTGCGCACCCAGCGCGGCACCGACCTCCTCGGGGCTGACGACACCTTCGTCGAGGAGGATCTCGCCGAGGGTGCTGCGGCCGTCGTCCGCGTCGGGGTCCGAGGGCTCGGTGGGGGCAGGGCGCTCGAGCACCTCCCGGACGGCCTCGACGCTGGCGCTGACGTCGCAGTGGGTGTCGACGCCGGTGGCCTCGATGGCGGCCAGCACGGCACGGACGGCGTCCACCATGAGTAGGAGCACGTCGGTGGTGGGGGCGTCGAGCGTCAGGTCGCCGTCGCGCAGCTTGGCGAGCAGGTTCTCCCCGACGTGCGTGACCCGCTCCAGGTTGCCGTAGCCGAGGAACCCGCTGGTGCCCTTGATGGTGTGGATCGTCCGGAAGACGCTGGCCAGCAGGTCGCGGGCCCCCGGCGAGCGCTCGAGCTCCACGAAGTCCCGGTCGAGCTGGTCGAGGTTCTCGTGTGACTCCACGAGGAACTCCTGGACGATGTCGTCCATACCGTCCATGACGCTGCTCACTGCGCCTCCCTCGACTCCTAGTCATGGGGTGTACCAAGGTTCTTGGACAGGTGGTGGGCACCTGAGAGGATCCGCTCATGTCCGAGAAGCGTCGGAAGTTTAGTCCGCAGTTCAAGGCGGAAGCCGTGCAGATGGTGCTCGAGACCGGTAA
>JAABUN010002560.1_pt1 | contig 31789 bp, 30 predicted proteins | sample 5559311 | NCBI WGS metagenome assembly JAABUN01 (sample SAMN10711877, study PRJNA513370) | rock metagenome | isolation source: Antarctica rocks | place: Antarctica: Victoria Land, Siegfried Peak sud | reverse complement strand
GATGAATTTGTTCACGGGGAAACTAGTTAATAATTAACAGTTAATGAGCCGTTTGTCATTGCGAGCGCAACGAAGTGGAGCGCGGCAATCGCCCCAGAACGAAACCCACGCAGGTCGTTCGGCTCTGAGATTGCCGCGCTTCACTTCGTTGCGCTCGCAATGACAAATGGCTTATTAAAAACCTAGTCCGTCAAATCATTGAAAAGCAGCAGGCTACCTTCGGTCACGACCTGGTCGCCGTTCTGGAGGTCGCCCTTTACGTAGGTGTATTGCGAGGTAGTGCGCACCACCCGCACCGGCACCACGTGGTACTTGCCGGGGCCGTCCTGCTTCACCACGAAGTACTTATCCTTGCTGAAAATCACCGCCTTCGGGTTCAGCGCCAGGCCTTCGCCCGCGTCTTCGAGATGCAGGGCCACGGTGCAGAACATATCGGGCTTGAGCAGGCCGTCGGGGTTAGGCAACTCCACGCGGGCTTGCAGCACACGGGTATCGGCGTCCACCACGTTAGAGATGTTGGTGATGGTGCCCTGGAACTGTTTGTCGGGGTAGGCCAACGCGGTGATAGTCACCTTCGCGCCCACTTTCACAGCCGCAATATCCGTCTCGTAGATGTTGAGCAGAATCCAGACCCGGCTCAGGTCGGAGATGGTAAAGAGCGGCGTCGAGTTGTCGGGCCGCAGCTGCATGTTGGGGTTGATGTTGCGGGACACCACGTAGCCGCTCACCGGCGCCTTCACCTGGTAGATGGGCTGGGCGGTGCCGCTGCTGCTGGCTCCGTACAGCTTGAGTATCTGCTGGCTACGGTTGAGGGCCGACTGCGCTTTGGCCAGCCCTTCGCGGGCCGCGATGAGGTCCGACTGCGAGGCGAAGTTGGTTTTATAGAGTTGCTCGGTGTTGTCGGCGGTGCGCCTGGCCAGGGCGTAGTCGCTCTTGGCGCCGTTGTAGTCGTTGAGGTAGCCGCTCACGTCGGCACTTTGCACGGTGGCCAGGGCCTGGCCCTGGGTCACGCGCGCGCCCAGGGCGGCGCTCACGGCCAGCACGTTGCCGCTCACCACCGGAAACACCTGGTCCACGCGGCGCTGGTCGTAGCTCACCTTGCCCGTAAACCGCAGGTCCTGGGCCAGGTTGCGGCTTTTCACGGTATCGGTGCGGTAAGTCGATTCGGTATCCTTGGTATTGACGGGCAGTTCGGGTTTGTTGCCGCCGCAGCCGGTCAGGCTCAGGACCGGGGCGGCCAGCAGGCCCGCCATGAGCAGGCGAAAGGTCGTTTTGGGGAAGGACTTCATTTGGGATGAATGAAGAATTGGGAATGAAGAACGAGGAATTGCTTTAGCCACTTATCAGCCCCAATTCTTCATTCTTCATTCCTCATTCTCAATTAATTAAAACACTTTGGCGTTGGTGGCGAAGTTGACTTGCTGCTCGGCTTGCAGCAGGCGGCTGCTGATGTCGATGAGCCCGAGCTGCGCTTCCTTGTAGGCCCGAAACTTGTCGATGAAGCTCACCAGGTCGATAAGGCGGCGGTTGTAGTCGGCCACGGCGTCGCGGCTCACGTTGGCGGTGCGGCTGAGGTAATCGGGCGTGATGCTCTGGCGCAGCGTGATGGCCCGTTGCAGTTGCTCGTAGGCCACGGTCACGTCCTGCTCCACTTGCAAATGCACGCCGTTCAGGGCAAAGCCCGACTGCTGAATGCCAACTCTGGCCGCCTGCACGTTGCCCTGATTGCGGTTGAAAACCGGCAGGTCGATGGCCGTTTGCAGGCCGAAATAGTGCACGTAGGTATTGCCCTGGCTGGCGTAGTCGGCGCCCACCAGCAGCTTGGGCACGGCCAGCGAGCGCTGCACGGCCAGGTTTTGCTGGGTGTAGGCAGTTTGCTGGGTGGCGGCGCGCAGGTCGGGCCGCAGGGCAAAGGCCTGGGTTTCGAGGTCGGCCAGGGCGGGCACCGTGGCCGGCGCGGGGGGTAGGAACTCACTGCCCTCGGGCGCCACGAACACCGTGCCCGGCGCGGCCAGCAGCACGCGCAGCGTGGCCTGGTCCTGGGCCAGCTGGTTGAGCTGGTCGCCGCGGTCGCGTTCCAGGCTCTGCTGTTCCAGCTCCAGGCGCGTCACCTCATACGAGGCCACCGTGCCCAGGCGCAGGCGCTCGCGGTAGCCGGCCAGCAGGCGGCCCAGCTGCGTGCGCTCCTGCTCCGTGAAGTTCAGCCGGCGGCGCTCGGCCACCACGTTGTAAAATGACTGCACCAGCTGGAAGCGCGCCTGCCGCAGCAGGTCCTCAAAGGCCGCCTGCTGCACCGCCAGGCCCGTGCGCGACAGCTGCACGAGCTTGCTGCGCCGCCCCGAAATATCAATCAGCTGCTGAATCTGGGCCACGAAGGTGCCGCCCGTGGGGTTCTGCGGGTCGGTTTGGGTGCCCAGCGGGAAAAACGCCTTCGTGTTGGGGTTGTAGGCGTTCACCTCCAGCTGGAGGTTGGGGTTATCGCGCAGCAGCGCCTGCCGGATGGCCGAGTTGGCCACGTCGATATTAAAATGCTGAGCCAGCAGCTGGAAGTTGGCCTGCATGAAGCGCGCCTGCGCCTGGTCGAGCGTGACGCGCAGCGTATCGGTGGGGGTAGGCGGCAGCGCGGCGCCCTGGGCCAGCCCCATCGCCACCGGATACTGGCCGAAGGCAGCGGCATTGGCCGCGCCGGAGGGGGTAGGGCTGCCCGCCGGGCTCATCTTCCCGGCCGCGCCCGCCGCCGGCGTGCCCAGCGCCGGAGCACCGGCCGCGCCGGGGCTGGCCGAAGTGCCGGCACCGGGGCTGCTCAGCGCCCCGCCGGGGCTGGTGAGCGGCGCGCCCGGCTGCCCGAAAGTGGGCGTAGCGCTGGGCTGGCCGGGCAACTGCGCCGGGGTGATGTTGCCCTTGGGCCCCGGCACCTGGCCGGTAGTGGTGGCCGGCGCGGTGGCCGGGGCCGGCGTGGCGGGCAGCGGCGCGCCGGTGGCGGGCCGGGCCACGTTGGGCATGGGCATCTGCGCCCAGCTGGCCACGGTGGTCAAACTCAGTCCCCCGGCTACGGCCAGGGTTCGGAAAGCGTGCTTCTTGAAACGCATAAGGGACAAAACTGCCGGCCGGCCGCCGCGCCGCGGCAGGCTGCGTGGCGACTGGCAAATGCAGTTGTAAAAGGATGCTACAAAGCTCCCCTGCCCACATTAGACCCTTATTAGAAGTGCATTAGAAACGAATTAGAAGGATAAATTTTTTAAAAAATTCGCCTTTTTTTCATTTTAGCTACCGAAGGTCAGCTCGGCTACCGTGCCCCGGCCGGGCTCCGAGCGCAGCGTGAGCGTGCCGCCGTGCAGGCTGGCAATGCGCTGGGCCAGCGGCAGCCCTACCCCGTGCCCTGCTACCCCCCGCACCGCCGCCGACCGAAAGAACGGCTGAAACACCTGCGCCAAATCGTCGGGGGCAATGCCTACCCCCGCGTCGGCCACCCGCACCAGGCAGCCCCCGCCCGGCTGGCAGCGCAGGCTCAGGAGCACCTTCTGGTCGTCGGCCGAATACTTGAGGGCATTATCGACCAGGTTGCCCAGGGCCCGCGCCAGCAAGCCGCGGTGGCCCGGCACCACAAAGGCGGCCGGGTCAGTGGGCAGCTCAGCGAGGTCGCCCAGGTCTACCTGCACCCGCGCGCGCTGGGCCGGCGCCACGCTCTCGCGCACTTCCCACAGCAGCTCGTCGAGGCGCACTTCCTCCGTAAGGGGTACATTACCTTCGGCCTGCGCCATATCCAGCAGATTATTAATCAGGCTTTTGAGCTGCTGCAATTCCCCGAGCACCGAGGTTGCGCCCTCGCGCAGGTCCTCCACCGAGCGCTCGCGGGCCAGCAGCACCTGTAGCTCGCCGATGCTGGCCGTGAGGGGCGTGCGCAGCTCGTGCGAAGCGTTGCGCACAAACGTGCGCTGCCCCTCGAAGCTGGCTTCGAGGCGGCCCAGCAGCCGGTTGAAGGTGCGGGCCAGGCGCGTGAGGTCGTCGCGCTCGCTGGTGCGCAAAAAGCCTTCATCCACGCGCTGGTGCAGGTCCTGGGCCGTGATGCGGTCTACCTGGTCATTGAGGGCCGCGATGGGCGCCAGCGCCCGGCCCGCGAAGCCCCGCCCTACCCCGTAAATAACGAGCAGGCTCACCACAAAAATCACCGCCATAATCGTGGCCAGGCTTCGCAGGCGGCGGTGGCCATACACGTTTTCGGCGGCGGCCACGATGATGTAGTCGCCTTGATTATCCTGGTAGAATATTCCTGCTGCCTGCCGCTGGCCCAGCTGAAAATAATATTCCTTATTGATTACGATGCGCGCCAGGATGGCATCGGGTAGCCGCACGCGCTCATCTTCCGCCACGAAGCGCACCCGGCCAGTAGCGTCGTACACCTGCAAAATCTCGTTGCTGAGTGCCTGGAGGTATTTTTTCTCGAAGTCACGAAAAGCACTGGCCCGCATTTCGTCCTTTTCGAGGTAGATGTAGCCCGTCACCTGCGCCCGCTCGCGCAGCCGCTGCCGAAACTCGCGCTGAGTAGAGGTGAGCTGCAACACGAACACAATGGCCAGCACCGCGAACAGCAGCACGGCCACGATACCTAAAAACAACCAGGTCAGGCGGTTGCGGATAGTAACGCGGTATAAAAACGCGTAGCGCGGGAGTGAAGTCATAACTCGTTAAGGATAGCGCTGGGGGTAGGGCGGCTATTCCTCCCGCAGCACGTAGCCCATACCTACCACCGTATGAATCAGTTTTTTAGCAAACCCTTTGTCCACTTTATTGCGCAGGTAGTTTACGTACACGTCAATTACGTTGGAGCCTGTATCGAAGGAATCCTCCCAGGTATGTTCCGCTATTTCGCCCCGGCTCAGCACGCGGCCCTGGTGGCGCAGCAGCAGCTCCAGTAGGTTGAACTCGCGGGCGGTGAGCTTGATGGACTGGCCGGCGCGGGTCACGGTTTTAGCCGCCGTATCTACCGTCAGGTCGGCCAGGCTCAGCTGGTTGCCTTTGGTCGAGCGGCGGTCGCGGCGGCGCGTGAGCGCCCGCACCCTGGCCAGCAGCTCCACGAAGTCGAAGGGCTTGATGAGGTAGTCATCGGCCCCGCCGTCGAAGCCCAGCAGCTTATCCTGGGTAGTGCCCAGCGCCGTAAGCATCAGCACCGGCAGTTCCTGGTCCTGGGCACGCACGGCTTTCAGCACCTCCAGGCCGCTCTGGCCGGGTAGGATAACGTCCAGGATAAGCAGGTCGAACTCCTTACCCAGCGCCAGCCGCTGGCCGAAGGTGCCATCGTAGGCCACCTCTACCTCGTAGCCCTCCTCCTCCAGCCCGCGCCGGATAAAGGCAGACACTTTCGGCTCGTCTTCGACTAATAGAATCTTGGTTGACATGTCTTTAAGTTTAAAGTAGCGCGAAGCTTCCACTTCGTGCGCGAGCGCAGTGAGCATCGTCGTTCGCGCCGCGCGGTCCCGCCTGCTCGCTACGCTCGCGAAGCGGAAGCTTCGCGCTACTGCCTACTCGTCTTCGTAGTCCAGGCCCAGGCAGCTGTTGAGGGCCTGTTGTATTTCGCTGGCGGCGTGCGGCTGCCCGGCTTTACGACTCACTACCAAGCCTTTGCGGTACACCTGCTCGGCCTCGTCCTTCTTACCGAAGCCTTCGAGCAGCTTGCCGGCGTGGTAGTAGGTGCCCACGTAGTCGGGGTGCTCGGTCAGCAGCTTTTCGTAAAATTCCCAGGCCCGTAGCGGCTCGGCCGCCCGGTATTCGGTGGCCAGGGCGTAAATCGTGAACGGGTCGGTGGGGTCGGCTTCGTAAAAAGCTACCAATTGTTGTAAGCGGCTGGGGGCATTCATGGGCGGGGTTTGGGCTATCTTTGAAGCAAAATTGCGACTTTCAGGCCGCATTCCGGTTTATAAGGTGGTCGAAAGACCCTTTTCGGCTTGGCAACTGTTATGCAAGCCGAGTACTTTTGTATTCTCCTCTTACCCTACCCTTGCTTACATGAAGTTTCTGGTTTGCATCTCCAACGTGCCCGACACGACTACCAAAATCACCTTTACGCCCGATAATAAAGAGTTTAACAAGGCCGGGGTGCAGTTCGTGATTAATCCCTGGGACGAATATGCCCTCACCCGCGCCATCGAGTTGAAGGAGGCCAACGCCGGCAGCACCGTGACGGTGCTCAACGTGGGCGAGACCGATACGGAGCCCAACATTCGCAAGGCGCTGGCCATTGGAGCCGACGACGCCATCCGGGTGAATGCCGCGCCGAAAGATGCTTTTTTCGTGGCCGAGCAAATCGCGGCTATTGCCAAAGAGGGTGGCTACGACGTAATTTTGATGGGTAAGGAAAGTATCGATTACAACGGCTTTCAGGTACACGGCATGGTGGGCGAGCTGCTTGGCATCCCGACCGTGGCCCCGGCTATGAAGCTGGATATGAGCGGCAACACCGCCACGCTGGAGCGCGAAATTGAGGGCGGCAAGGAGATTGTCCAAGTTACTACCCCCTTCGTAGCCTCGTGCCAGCAGCCCATGTGCGAGCCCCGCATCCCCAACATGCGCGGCATTATGACGGCCCGTACCAAACCCCTGAAAGTGGTGCCCGCCACCGGCGACGTGCCCCGTACGCAGGTCACGGAGTACGCCCTACCCCCCAAAAAGCAGGGCGTGAAGCTCATCGACGCCGCCAACGCCGGCGACCTGATTAAGCTGCTCCGCAACGAAGCTAAAGTCATTTAATTGAAGTATGAATTAAAAATTATGAGTTATGAATTGCTACCCTGAAATTTCCGAATATTGGCTGTCAATTTATAATTCGTAGTTAGCAATTCATAATTTCTAACTCATAATTCATAATTCTCTTAAAATGTCAGTTTTAGTAGTAGTTGAATGCGATAAGGGCGAAGTGAAAAAGTCTTCGCTCGAAGTGGCTACCTACGGCGCGCGGCTTGCCGTGCAGCTTGGTACCAGCGCCACCGCCGTGGCCGTGGGCGAAGCCTCCGATGCCAGCCTTGCCAAACTCGGCGAGCAGGGCATCACGAAGGTGCTGTATGACCAGGAGCCGCGTCTCAGGGACTTCGTGAACAATGCGTACACCAAGCTCATTGCTACCGCGGCCCAGCAGGAAGATGCTAAGGTGATTGTGCTGGCCAACAGCAACATCGGCGCGGCCGTGGGCTCGCGCCTGTCCATCCGGCTGCAAGCCGCGCTGGCTACCAACGTGGTTGAATTGCCCAAAACTGAGGGCGGCCAGTTCACGGTGAAGCGCGGCGCGTTTTCGGGCAAGGCGTTTTCGGACGTGGTGCTGACCGGCGAACGCAAGATTATCGCCGTGAAGAAGAATTCCATCGAGGCCCAGCACGAAGCCGGCAAAACGGCCGAGGTAGCCGCCTTCGCCGCTCAGCTCAGCGACGCCGACTTTGCCGACGCGCCCCAGCAGGTGGTGATGCAGGACCAGGCCGGCGGCATCCTGCTACCCGAGGCTGCGCTGGTGGTGAGCGGGGGTAGGGGCATGAAAGGCCCCGAAAACTGGCACCTTATCGAGGACCTGGCCAAGGCGCTGCACGCGGCCACGGCCTGCTCGAAGCCGGTGAGCGACGTGGACTGGCGCCCTCACCACGAACACGTGGGCCAGACGGGCATCACGGTTTCGCCCAACCTCTACATTGCCTGCGGCATCTCGGGCGCCATCCAGCATCTGGCGGGCGTCAACTCGTCGAAGGTGATTGTGGTCATTAACAAAGACCCGGAGGCACCGTTTTTCAAGGCGGCCGACTACGGCATCGTGGGCGACGTATTCGACGTGTTGCCCAAGCTAACGGCGGCCGTAAAAGAACTCGGCTAGGCGGGCGCGGGCGCCGCTGCCAGCTACTGCCTTTACTATCAACGTCATGCGGCACCTCCCGCATGACGTTTTTTTGTGCGTTTCCAACTACTAACGCCGCATTCAGCAAGCTATTTCCGGCCGTTGTTGCTTTATTTGTCGTAAAGACTACCCATTATCCGTTTCCAGGACCCGAAACGCCCCCCGCGACCCTTGAAAAAAATCCCGCTCGAAATTCTGGGCCTCTCCTCTTCGCAATCACAGTCCGGCTCGTTCGCCCTTATTCTGGGCGAAAAGCAGGGCAACCGCCGTCTGCCTATTATCATCGGCATGTTTGAGGCGCAGAGCATCGCCATTCAGATTGAAAAAATCAGCCCCAACCGGCCCCTCACGCACGACCTGTTCAAGGCCTTTGCCGAGCACGTGCACGTGGTCATTCTGGAAGTGATTATCTCTGACCTTAAAGAAGGTGTCTTTTACTCGCGCATCGTGTGCTCCGACGGGGCCACCACGTTTGAGATTGACGCCCGTCCTTCCGACGCCATTGCCATTGGCCTGCGCTTTGGCGTGCCCATTTTCACGGTAGAAAGTGTGTTGAGCGAGGCAGGTATTATTCTGTCGGACCTCGACGAGGCCGGCGAGGAAGACGAGGACGATGACGACCGCGACGACGACGATGAGGACACCGACGAGGCGGCCCGCCCCGCGCCCCGCGCCGAGCCCAGCGGGCAGGTATCGCTCGATGAGCTGACCAAGATGCTGGCCCAGGCGCTCGAAAAAGAAGACTACGAAAAAGCCGCCAAGATTCGCGATGAGCTCAATAAGCGTAACGGCTGATTTTCTCGCTCTCCGCAACTGTCCCGGTCGATTCTTCGACCGGGACTTTTACTTACGCTATTTTTGCAACTTTCTGTAAGCTATGTCATTATCCGTATCACAACGAGGGCAGGACATGCCCGCCTCGCCCTTTCGTAAATTAGCCCCCTTCGCCGAAGCCGCCAAGCAGCAGGGCAAGCACGTGTACCACCTCAATATCGGCCAGCCCGATATCGCTACCCCCCCCAGCTTGTTTGAAGCCGTGCGCCAGGCCGATATCCGGGTGCTGGCCTACAGCCCCGGCGCGGGCACCGATAGCTACCGCCAGAAGCTCCAGGCCTACTACCACCGCGCGGGCATTGAGGTCGATACGGAAGAAATACTGGTGACGACGGCCGGCAGTGAGGCCATCCTGTTTGCGCTGCTCACGTGCCTGAACCCCGGCGACGAGCTGGTGGTGCCGGAGCCGTTTTATGGCACCTACTCGGCCTTTGCCATCGCGGCGGGTGTGACTATCGTGCCCGTAACGGCTACGATTGACAACGGCTTTGCCCTACCCCCCCTGGCGGACTTTGAGGCGGTGATTACGCCGCGCACCAAGGCTATTCTGCTCTGCAACCCCAGCAACCCCACCGGCCACGTGTGCACCCGCGCCGAGCTGGAAGGCCTGCTGAGCCTGTGCCAGCGCCACCAGCTTTTTCTGCTCTCAGATGAGGCGTACCGCGAATATTGCTACGACGGGGCGCGCGCCACGAGCGCGCTCAACCTGGTGGGTAGCGAAGACTACGTGGTGGTGCTGGATACGATTTCGAAGCGCTACAGCGCCTGCGGGGCGCGGGTGGGCTCGCTGGTGACGCGCAACGCGGACGTGTTTCAGACGGCCTTCCGCTTTGCCCAGATGCGCATTAGTCCGCCCGGCCTGGGTATGCTATTGGGCGAGGCCGCCGTGGAGCTGCCCGAAAGCTACTTTGATGAGAACCGGGCCGAGTACCAGGCCCGCCGCGACCTCACGGTGCGCCGCCTGCAAGCTATGCCGGGCGTGCGGTGCCCCGTGCCGGGCGGCGCGTTCTACGTGATGGCGCAGCTGCCCGTGGATGACGCGGAGCGCTTTGGCGAGTGGCTGCTTACCGATTTCAGCTACCAGAATGAGACGCTGATGCTCTCGCCGGCCAATGGCTTTTACCAGACGCCCGGCCTGGGCACGCGGCAAGTGCGCCTGGCCTACATCCTGAACCTGCGTGACCTCGACGCGGCTCTCACCTGCCTCGCACAAGCTCTATGGGCCTACCCCGGCCGCACCCTGGCGCCCGCCACCGTGCGGGAAACCGCCGAAGTGCTTTCTTAAGCCATTCTTAAGTAACAGTAGCAGCGGGAATTACGTCTGACTAAGCTCACTCCACTTCTTTCTATGCAAGCCACTGCCGCTCCTCCCGCCACCGCCACCCACGACTATTCGCGGGGCATGCGCATCTGGCACTGGGCCAATGCCACGCTGGTGTCGGGCCAGCTCTTAACCATTCTTTTTCAGCTGGTTATCGTGAATGCCCGGAGCGCGGTGCCGGAGTTTCAGGCGGCTATCACTAAAAGCGGGGGTAGCCTGACGCAGCAGCAGGGCCGCGCGCTGGCGCACGTGATAAGCGAGCGTATCTGGACCTGGCACATCTGGATAGGCCTGACGCTGGCGGCTTTCTGGCTGTTCTGGACGGTGATGCAGGCACTTGACCCGGCCGGCCGGCGCTTTGGGGCACGGCTGATGGCGGCGGCCCGGCGCTACAAGCTGGCCGCCCCCGCCGAGCACGCTGATGCCCGCCACGCTCTGCTGGCCAAGCTTACCTACGCGGCTTTCTACTTGTTTATCACCATCATGGTCGTAACGGGGCTAATCCTGGTTTTTGCCGATGACGTGCCGTTTTTACACCGTATCGAGCATACGTCAGGAGAGATTCACAACGTAACGATGTACCTGATTATCGGCTACATCGTGCTGCACGTGGCGGGGGTAGTATGGGCAGAAGTGACGGATGACCACGGCCTGGTATCGCGCATGGTGAGCGGCACGGCAGACAAGCAAACTCCGCAGGACTATTAACGAACGGTAGTTAGGTTGGCGCGGGAAAGAGTAACTTTGCGGTTGCTACCCCTCTTCCCACCCGCCATGCTCAAAACAAAAAAATCGGTTAAGCGCGAGCTTATCCTGACCGAAGCGGCCAAGCTTTTCAAAGACCGGGGCTACAGTGGCACCTCGATGCGCGACCTGGCCGGGCAGGTGGGCATGGAAGCGGCGAGTATGTATAACCACATCAAGTCGAAGGACGAGCTGCTGGATACCATCTGCTTTCGCATTTCGGATACGTACATTTCGCAGCTGCGAGAGACTGCCGGGCAGGCCATTCCGTACGGGGAAAAAATAAAGGCGCTGGTGCAGTTGCACATCCGCCTGATGGTGGAGGACGCCGCGGCGGTATCGGTGGCCAACCACGACTGGAAATACCTGCCTGAGCCGCGCCTCACCGAGTTTAAGCAAGCCCGCAAGACGTATGAAAGTGGTTTTGCCACGCTGATTGAGGCAGGCATCGCGGCGGGCGAATTTCGGCCGGTGAACGTGTCAGTAGCGCTGTTTACGGTGCTGTCGGCGGTGCGCTGGGTGGAGCTGTGGTATCGCCCCGGCCGCGGCCTGACAGCCGAAGAGCTGGAAAGCAACATTGTCACGGTGCTGCTGGGCGGGCTGGAGCAGCCGTAGTTACGTTTAAAGGTGGGACAGGAAAATGCTGGGGCATATTTGATACAACCCTGGTGGTTTTTTCGCGGTACACTCCTTCCGTAACCATTTCTTCTTTTCCCATGAAATTTTCCCTCTTGCTGCTCGCCGCTGGTCTGTGCGGCTTCAGCGCGGCTTCGGCCCAAACAACCCCCGCTTCTACCCCGACATCACCCGGAACGGCCTCACCCAGTGCGGTGCCCAGCGGCATGGCCCCTCAGGCTGCCGACCCCAATGGCGCGGTGACGCCCGGCGAGGTATTTACAAAGGGCGCACCCCAGGATAATAACACGAGCAACAAACGCATGAAGATGCGCAAAAAAGGTATGAGGCCCGTTGACAAAGACAAGATAAAAGCGAGGATGCCGAAGTAAGGCTCCCTAATCTTCTCTGGCGACCCAGGCCGGGCGGGCACTCTGCTACGGAGTGCCCGCCCGGCCTTTGCGATAGCCGACAAGCTAAAAGTCGCGTGGGTCTCTGGGGGCTTTACTTATTTTCTCCGCCGGAGAAGCCGTTACTACTTTGTGTCCCGTCATGGCGGCTTGCAGTTCCTCCATCAGGTGACGTGCATCGCGGGTGGCAGCCACTTTCATGTCATCCCAGGGTTTTTGGCTACCCAGGCCCACATACCCGAACAGGTTGCCTTTAGACTGCTCAAGGGGGCCACCCGATTTCAGGTTGAGTGTACTACCCGCGTCGTGCGTCAGGTCAGTAAGCTGGTATTTATAGCGTCCATCCTTTACGTAAATCGTGAGCGTATGTCGTATTACACCCGCGTAGACCTGGCGCAGCACGCCCTCATAAGGGCGAAATAAGGAGGCGAGGCGCGCACCTTTCACCAACAGCTCACCCTGAGCGGACTTTCCCGTCACCACATCGGAGGCGTTGTAGGTTTTGGCAATCCAGGCACTGGCGCGAGCGTAGAGGTCGGCCTCGCTCACCCCTGGCACGGCCACCACGCCCTCGTAGGCAATGCGCTGGCTTTGCGTGTTGAGAGGTAACGGGTCGGCATCGGCGGGGTAATAGTCACGTAGAGCCCGCGTGGGAGTCAGGTATAAAAAACCTTCGCGCTTAATGACTACCCACCGGGGCGAAAATCGGCCTACTACGTCGGCCTCGGCCTGGCTGGGCAAATACAGGCTGGTACGCTTGGCCGTGTCGGCGGCGTTGCGATAAAGAGGCGCTTTCTGTAGCCCTACGTGGCAGGTAACAGGGGGCATGGTAGCTACTGGTTTTTGAGCGGCAGCAGCCAGCGGTAGCAACGTACCGAGCAGAAAGCGTATGTTCATGCGGAAAGCTACGGAGCCAGCAATCGAAAGCACCTTGTCAAGCTGAAAACAAGGGTTTTGTGCGGAGAAAATATACTAAATCTACGATAACCTTTTAGGCTATACACACTTTTCAGGCGTGCTCTTTCGACCGTCTGGACACCTCTCTGCATGAAGCTGCAAAGCTAGGGATTGGTAACTTGTTATGGGCTCTAAAACCTGTTCACTCCATAGCCCCACCTATTTCTCTCCCCGTTAGCCCAGGACAGCCCTGCCGCAGGTCGTGGCTGAGTAGCTGCTTGGCTTCGGCCTCCAGAGCCCTTGGCCCAGCACAAACATGCGCTTGGTAATGTTGATGGTAGGCCAAGGGGTAGCAAGTTGCACACGCCCGCTTGTACTCTCCACGTGGCACCATTTCATCGTCCGGCTGACTGGCGCGCTACAGCGCTCTACCCGGTGATGAATAGCCAGTCTACCGGCAACTACCCATTGATTTTCTGCTGGTTATCAGCAAACTAAGTACATACCTAATCCGCCGCCTACCCCTTCCCTTCTTGACTTGGCGGGGCGGCAGCCGGGGCAACGCCGAACGCCTGGAGCAGGGCCAGCAGGTAGGGTTCGGCTACCTCCGGCGCCGGCACTATCTCCTGCCCCAGCACCGTATCGAGGGCTTCAGCTACTGCGGGCCCCGCCAGCCGCCCGAAGCCCATGCTCCAGTCGGCAAACCGCCGGCCGGGTCCCGGTCCTTCACTCACGGTTACTACCTGCGTGTGCCGTGGGTCTTGCTGAATGCGGGCGTAGAGCTGGCGCACCGGCTGCTCGTCGCCTTCCAGCAGCTGCACAAACCGGCCATCACTGTACAGCAAAATACCCGTGAGGCTATGCCGCCCGTTGAAGCCACGGGCCTGCTCTAGCAAGGCCTGCAACTGGGCTTCGGTAAATGCCTGCACGGCCACGCTATGATAAAGCACCTGATAAATGCTGGCATCCAGCAGGCTAATAACCTGGTCGATAGTAAGCTCGCCCCGTTGGTAGCGGTCCAGCAGCTGCCGCTCGTAGCGCCGGGGGGCCAGGGCCGTGTTGGCCGTTACAGCTACGGCGCGCGCCACGATACGGCTGCGCTCGGCCTGGCTATCGCTGTCAAAAGATTTCATGCTATCTACGGTAAGCTAAACTGGGTACTATACGCTAGCTGCGCACATCACCCACGGATGTAAGGGGGTAGGAGCAGCCCACTTACCAATGCGGGCTTTAGCCCACGGTAACTGGCTTTCTTAGCTTTAACCGAAAGAAGAAACTGCTTTCCAAGGTAAGCTTGCATCGCAAAAATAATTTGGCTACGTTAATCCTTCCGCAAGCTATTCCACGTGCTTTACTTGCGTACGTCGCCCACACCAACGAGTTGCCAGACACTAAAATTACCCAGTAAACCCATTCAAGAAAAATTAAAAGCCCCGTTTCCAGCTCGGAAACGGGGCTTTTCGCAGAGAGGATGGGATTCGAACCCACGATAACCTTTTGGGCTATACACACTTTCCAGGCGTGCTCCTTCGACCACTCGGACACCTCTCTGAATGGGGCTGCAAAGATAGGGAAGAAAGCGCAGTGTAGGGTAAGCTTTAGCCTGCCGCTGCTCGTGTAGGGTAGGCTTTAGCCTGCCGCCAATAACTCGCAGGTGATAAAGTGGCAAGCGAAAACTTACCCTACGCTTGTTTCACAGCGTAATCTCACCGCGCAGGTCGTGGCTGAGCAGCTGCCGGGTTTCAACCTCGTTGTGCCCCAGGCCGAGCACAAACATGAGCTTGGTGATGGCGGCCTCGGTGGTGATGTCGTCGCCGCCGATGACGCCCAGGCCGGCGAGGCGGGCGCTGGTTTCGTAGTGGCCCTGCACTACCCTACCCTCCTCGCACTGGCTCACGTTGAGCAGGTAAACGCCTCGCGCATAGGCCCGTTCGAGGCAGGCCAGGAACCACGTCGCGGTGGGCGCGTTGCCCGAGCCGTAGGTTTCGAGCACGCAGCCGCGCAGGCCGGGCACGCCCAGCACGGCCTCCACTACCCCCTCCGTGATACCGGGAAACAGCCGCAGCACGGCTACTTTTTCCTCCAGCTTTTGGTGGACTTTGAGGCGGGCGGCGGGCAGCAGGCGGATATTTTTATCGTTGAAATCGAGGTTGATGCCGGCGCGCACCAGCGGCGGGTAGTTTTCGCTTTTGAAGGCGGCAAACTGCTGGCTCTCAACCTTTTTGGCGCGGGTGCCCCGGATGAGCACGTCGTTGAAAAACACGCCCACCTCGGGCAGGCGCACAGTGTGGGCGCGCGGGTGGCGCGCGGCGGCTATCTCCAGGGCCGTGAGCAGGTTGCGGGTGGCGTCGGAGCGGGTGCGGCCCACGGGTACCTGCGCCCCGGTGAAGATGACGGGCTTGCCCAGATATTCAAGCAGAAAGCTGAGCGCGGCGGCCGAATAGGCCATCGTATCGGTGCCATGCAAAATCACAAACCCATCAAAATCAGCATAGTGCAGGCCGATGAGCTGGGCCAGCCGCAGCCAGTCGGCGGGCGTGATGTTGCTGCTATCGATGGGCTGCGGAAAGGCCAGCAGCTCCAGCCGGTAGGGCAGCTGGCGCAGCTCAGGCATCCGCTGGCCCAGCTTGCTGAAGTGCATGGGCACCAGCTCCTGCCGCCGGTTCACGGCCATGCCCACCGTGCCGCCGGTGTAGAGAATGAGCAGGCGCGGGGCCGCCGCGTCGGTGGCTTCGGTGGCGGTGGGCAGCGTGAGCAAGGGTAGGGCGGGGCTCATTATGAATTATAAATTATTAATTATGAATTATGAATTAATTAAGAGGGTGAAGGAGTGACAAATAAATAATTCATAATTTCTAATTCATAATTCATAATTACCCGTCCAGCCGAAATAACTCGGTGGCGGTGCGCGTGGTCGCTTCGGCCACGGCCTCGGGCGACTGGCCCAGCAGGGCGGCCACGCGGTGCAGCACCAGCGGCAGGTAGGCGGGCTCGTTGCGCTTACCGCGGTAGGGCACCGGCGCCAGGTAGGGGCAGTCGGTTTCGAGCACCAGATGCTCCAGGCCCAACTGCGGCAGCACCTGGTCGAGGCCGCCGTTTTTGAACGTCGCTACCCCCCCGATTCCCAGCTTAAAGCCCAGGGCGATAACGCGTTCGGCCTCAGCCAGGCCGTCGGAGAAGCAGTGAAACACGCCGCGCAGGCTGCCGTCCTGGGCCTCGGCCACCAGCGCGTAGGCCTCTTCGAAGGCGCTGCGGGTGTGCAGCACGATGGGCAGGTGGTACTGCTTGGCCAGGCGCAGCTGCTCACGCAGGGCTTCCTGCTGCTGCGGCAGGTAGGTTTTGTCCCAGTAGAGGTCGATGCCGCACTCGCCCACCGCCACGAAGGGCCGCCGGGCCAGCCAGTCGGCCACTTCTCGCAGGTCCTTTTCAAACGTCGGCCCCACCGAGCAGGGGTGCAGGCCCATCATGGCGTGGCAGGTGGCGGGGGCGGCGGCCTCCAGCTCCAGCATGGCGTCGATGGTCGAGTGGTCCACGTTGGGTAGCAAAATGGTGCCGACGCCGGCCGCCACGGCGCGGTGCAGCGCCCCGGTCTGGTCGGGCCGAAACTGCTCAGAATAGAGGTGGGCGTGAGTTTCTATTAACTTCATAGTAATTACTGATTGTTAATTGTTGGTGGCTGATTGTTATTCAAAATACTAACAATCAATTTCTAACAATTAACAATTCATAGTCAGCGCGCCGCGCAGACGCAGATATGGAATGTCGCCTTTGTAAAAAACGTCGCTCCCGGGCACCAGGCCGAAACGGGCATAAAACGGCAACGTATTTTGGCGGGCATCGCACCAAAGCGCGCTGGCACCCTGCACCCGCGCCGCCTGCATGGTGTGCCGCAGCAGCGCCGTGCCCAGGCCCTTACCCTGCCAGGCCGGGTCGGTGGCAAACTTGCGAAAGCGCATCTCGCCCGCGGGCGTTACGAACAGCGAAATTACCGCCCGCGGCTCGCCCGCCACGAGCGCGCCGAAATGCTGGCCCGCGTCGTCATCGGGCAGCCGCACGTAGGCCGGCGGCTTATTGGGCCACAGCACCGCGTGGCGCAGGGCATAGGTTTGCGCGGCGGCAATAGACTGAATAGTAAAAGTCAATTGTTCATTGTTCATCGATAACTACGTCCTTTCCAATCCACTTTTTTAGGCCCAAACACGCGCCGGATGGTGAGGTCAGTGAGGAGTACTAACGAAAAAAACTCGTAGCCGACTACCACCAGCCCAGCCGGGGGGGGTAGGCCGGCGCGGCGCGCGGCCACCCCGGCCATGAGGCCCTGCGCGGCTATTTTGAGGGCCAGCGCGCCCAGCGCCCAGGCCGGGCGGCCAGCCAGCAGCAGGCCCACCACCGCCAGCCAGTAGCCACTAAACAGCACCAGGCTCACCCGCACCTTGCGGGGCAGCGCCGCCGCGCCACGCATCCAGCGCAGGCGCTGCCGCAGCAGCGCCGCCCACGAGCCCGCCGGCAGCGAGGCCGCCCGCACGGCTGGCTCAAACAACTGCCGGAAGCCGTAGCCCCGCGCATTCACGGCCTCAAACAGGGCAAAATCCTCGGTGATGGAGAACGGCAGCGCCTCGTAGCCGCCGGTGGCCAGGTAGGCGGCGCGGGTCACGAGCATGTTGTTGCCCATCGCCGTCATGGGCTGGCCCGCGTCGGTGGCCACCTGCATCGAGGCCAGCGAGAGCAGCCAGTCGAGTCCCTGGCAGCGGGCCAGCCAGCCCGTCCCTTGCACCACGGTGAGACCCGTGACGGTGCCCACGCCCGGCGCGGCGTGGACCAGCATCGCCGGCACCCAGGTGGGGGGTAGGGCAATGTCGGCGTCGGTAATGAGCAGGTAGTCCGAGGTGACGCGGCGGGCCAGGTGGGCCAGCACGTTGGCTTTGCCCCGCGCCGGGCCCAGCGTATCGGTGATGGTTATTACCTGAAAATCACCTTTAAAGCCTTGCATGGCGGCCTCGGCCACGGCGCGGGTGACATCGGAGCTGGCGTCGTCGCCGAGCAGCACTTCGAGCAAATGGGGGGGGTAGGCGAGCGCCCGCACGCTGGCCAGGCAGCGCGGCAGGGCGGCCTCCTCGTCGCGGGCGGCGATGAGAATGCTCACGCGCGGCAGCGGCGCGGGCAGCGGCACCGGGGCCGGCGCGCCCGTGCGCCGGGCCAGCCGCCGCGTCACGTAGGCCAGCCACGCCAGCCACAGCAGGCAGTAGATAGCACTCGCGTAAAACAGCAGGCTCAGCATCTGACAATCAAGTTATAACGTCGCGAACTCGTAGCCCAGCTCACTGTAGTGGGCCAGCAGCCGGGGCAGCAAAAAGCGGAGCGAGCGGCTGGCCTTGCGCGAGTCGTGCAGCACTACGATGTCGCCGGGCCGGGTGGCGGCCAGCGTCAGGCGCAACGCGGTTTCGGGGGGTAGGGCGGGGTCGTAGTCGCGGGTGAGCAGCGACCACATAATAACGCGGTACCGCTCGCGCAGCGCCCGCAGCACCGGCCAGGTAAGGCGGCCGTAGGGCGGGCGGAAGAGCTTCGCTGAATTGGGAATGAGGCAGGAGGAAGGAGGAATTATTTTCAAGTCAGCTTCAGCGCTCGCGGCAGTTGTTAGCCTTCGTAATTCCTCCTTCCTCCTTCCCAATGCCAAATTCAACTCGCACTCGGCCACGCCGGCCAGGTAGGCGGCGCGGGGGGTGTTCCAGGCGCTGCGGTGGTGCTGGGTGTGGTTGCCGAGGCGGTGGCCGGCGGCCAGCGCGGCGCGGGCAATGTCGGGGTGGCGGGCCAGGTTGTCACCCACGCAGAAGAACGTGGCCGGGGCCTGGTAGGCGGCCAGCTGCTCCAGCACCCAGGGCGTTTCTTCCGGAATGGGGCCATCGTCGAAGGTGAGGTAGAGCCGCGGCCGGCCGGTGGGGCCCACCGGCGCACCCCGCCACTCGCTGCCCGGAAACAACGGGTGCAGCCAGGCCGGCGGGCGCGTAAGCGGATTAGGAAGCTGCAAAACGAAACCGAAACGAACAAGCGTGGGTACTGGAAGCCAGGTCTTCCGCCCGCAAACTTACCGTTGCCGCTTTCTACCAGCATTGCCGAGGGTCGCCCCAAAAATTCTTAATTCCTCATTCATAATTCTTAATTCCCAAAAAGCCATGCCCCGCAAGTCCTTTTCCGAACTTATTAACAGCCCCGGTATGCCCGTACTGGTCGATTTCTACGCCGACTGGTGCGGTCCGTGCAAGACGATGGCGCCCATCTTGCAGCAAGTGGCGGCTCAGCACGAGGGTAAGCTGCGCATCATCAAAATTGACGTGGACAAAAACCAGGCGGTGGCGCAGCAGTTCCGGGTGCAGAGCATCCCTACCCTCATTCTTTTTCACAAAGGGCAGCCGGTGTGGCGGCAGGCGGGCGTGGTGCCGGCCACCCAGCTCACGCAGGCGGTGGGAGCCTATCTGTAGAGTTACTATGAAATGATTGTCAATGGATTACGAGTAGCAAGTAATTCTAGATTATCACGCCTGTTTCGCATTTTCGCTGTTTTAGTACGGTTGAACCTTGCTTGAGCACTTTTTGGCATGTTACAGGGGTTGTATTACCCCGTCCCAAATTCTTATTGAATTAAGATTACGTTGCATGTGCTTGAAAGTCAAGAAACAGTAACTCTTGTAGGCTTTTTAGTTATAAGAGCCTCTGGCGCATATGGCCGGGTTACAAACTAAAGTAACTTGGTCAGCGTTGGCGCAACGCGTGCCCGTGGGCCGTTACTTTGTGCTATGATTCGAGACGTGCTACTACGCAATTTTATATTAATCAGTGTTTTACTAGCAACTTTTCCGCACTTGGGCTGGGCTCAGGCGCAGCACTTGCTGAGTGGGGTAGTGAGGGGTAGCGACGGCGGCGTGCTACCCGGCGCTTCGGTAGCGGTGCCGGCCCTGGGGCTGGGCACGGTGGCCGAAGCCGATGGCCACTACAAACTGAGCCTGCCCGAGGGGCCGCAGCAGGTGGTAGTGTCGTTCGTGGGCTACACGTCCCAGACGCTGAGCGTGAATCTGCGCCGCAACCAGCAGCACGGCTTCACGCTGGCGGCGGCGGCCAGTGAGCTGGGCGAGGTGGTGGTACGGGGCGAGCAGACGCTAAAAGAAAAGCTGCAAACCACCCAAATGGGCGTCGAGCACCTCAGCATTCGCGAGGCCAAGCTACTGCCGGCGCTGTTTGGCGAGGTCGATATTCTGAAAACGTTGCAGCTCAAGCCCGGCGTGCAAAGCGGCGGCGAGGGCAGCAGCGGCTTGTTCGTAAGAGGTGGCTCGGCCGACCAGAATCTGGTGCTGGTAGATAATGTACTGGTTTATAACCCCAACCACCTGTTCGGGTTGTTCTCGGTGTTCAACTCCGACGCCGTGCAGAGCGTCGATTTATATAAGTCGGGCTTCCCGGCGCAGTTTGGGGGTAGGCTCTCGTCGGTGGTCGATGTGAAGCTGCGCGAGGGTGACCGCGAGAAGTACGTGACCACGGGCGGCATCGGCCTCATCTCGTCGCGCCTCAGCTTTGAGGGGCCGATAAATAAAGGCAAGGGCTCGTTTATCGTGAGTGGGCGGCGCACGTATTTCGACGTATTTACCCGCGCCCTCAACCGGGCCAATGCTCATAAGGATACCTATACTCCTATTCCCGACTACTATTTCTACGACTTCAACGCCAAGGCTAACTACACGCTGGGCGAGAAGGACCAGTTGTTTTTCACGGGCTACCTGGGGCGCGATATCTTCGGCTTTACCTCGCCCAATGGCTTTCAGGCCGCGTTTACCTGGGGCAATACGCTGGGCGCGCTACGCTGGCAGCACGTGTTTTCGCCCCGGCTAACGGCCAATACGGCCGCGTCGATAACCTCGTATAAGTATAACCTGGGTAATAGCATCGACCAGTTTACCTTCAACCTGGGCTCGACCATTCTGGACTACACGGCGCGCACCGACTTCGACTACCTGCCCAACGACCGGCACACCCTCAAGTTTGGCGCCTTGGTTACCGCCCACAATTTCGGGGTAGGCCGCTTGCAGCGCAGCTCGCAGGACAACAGCGTGAACGTCAATTCCGACGTCAACTACCTTGGCCAGGAAGCTGGCCTCTACGCCAGCGATAATATCAAGGTCAACGATAAATTTCAGACCGAGCTGGGGCTGCGGCTGTCGGGCTTTCAGAGCGGCACCGACCATTTTGGCGGCCTGGAGCCACGCGCGGCGGCCCGCTACTCGCTCTCGGATAAGGTGGCGCTGAAGGCCAGCTACGCCCTCATGTACCAGTACGTGCATCTTGTGTCGAACTCGGGCGCGTCGCTGCCCACCGATATCTGGTACCCCTCGCGCCTCGCGGTAAAGCCCGAGCGCTCGCAGCAGGTAAGCTCGGGCGTAAGCTTTTTGCTCGGCGATGGCAAGTTTTTGCTTACTGATGAGGTGTATTATAAATGGGCTAACAATCAGATTGACTTCAAGGACGGCGCCCAGATTTTCGCCAATAACAACCTGGATTCGCAGTTCCTCTTCGGGCGCGGCTGGGCCTACGGCAATGAGCTGTACCTGGAGAAAAAGACCGGCAAAACCACCGGCTGGATTGGCTATACCCTGGCCTGGACCAAGCGTAATTTCCCGCCTCAGCTCGGCACTTCGGGCATCAACAACGGCCACGATTTCTACCCCAACTACGACCGGCGGCACAACCTGAACATCGTCGTCATTCACCAGATTAATACGCGCATTTCGCTCACGGCCAGCTTTGTGTACACGAGCGGCGCGCCCACTACCCTGCCGCTGGGCCGCTTTGCCACCCAGGACATTTACCAGGGCAGCATCCAGGCCGTGCCGGTGTACCCCGACCGCAACTCGTACCGCGTGATTCCCTACCACCGCCTCGACCTGGGCCTGGTGTACAAGCTGCGGCCCACGCGCATCGGCGGCGACCGCGACCTCACCTTCAGCATCTACAACGCCTACAACCGACGCAACGCCTACTTCATCTACTTCGAGCAAACCCGCGACAAGGCAACCGATAAAGTAACCGGCTACCGCGCGCAGCAGGTGTCGCTGTTCCCGTTCATTCCGTCGGTGACGTACAATTTTAAATTCTGACCGCAGATTCAAACGGATTTAACTGATTTCGCGGATACGGAGCTGCGCTCCTTGGTATTTTGTTGGGGGCTGGGTGGCTGGGCTTTTTTTACTTTCTTTTTAAGATGCGTATTAACTTATACAAGCTGCGGCTTGGGATACTACTAGCGGGACTGGCGGGCTGCGGCAAGCTGCAGAATGACGTGAACGTGCCCCTCCCCTACTACGCCAATCAGCTCGTGGCCGAGTGCTACCTGCAGAACGGGGAAATACCGCGCCTCGCCATTACCGAATCGGTCCCGTACCTGGATGATGGCCAGGCCGTGGCGGCTGGCTCGCAGATACTTGCGCTCTCGAATGGCCAGACCGTGCAGCTGCCCACCGACGTAACCGTGACCCTGACGCTGCCCGGCGGCCGGCCCTTACCCCTGCGTTTCAGCCCCGGCATTGATAATGCGACCGGCAAGTACTACACGCACGTGGGCACCACGCCACTCGTGGCCACGGCCGGCCAGCAGTTTGGCCTTGATGCGCGGGACAAGCGCGGGCGGCACGTCACGGGCACGACCATCGTGCCCACCTTCATCCGCATCGACTCGGCGCAGTACAAGTACGACGGGCTGACCGGAGCCAATAAAAAAGCTTACTTCGTGACCAGGTGGACTGACCCCGGCGCCACCAGCGACTTCTACCGCCTGATGCTGCACAAGGGCAAGCCAGCCAACGACTCGGAAACCGATAACCTGCTCGATGACCGGCTTTTCAACGGCCAGTCCTATGCCCAGGTCACGAGCTACCGCTTCGTGCCCGGCGACACGGTCACGGCCACCCTCTACCACCTCGATTCGCTGTACTACGATTTCCGGGTGTCGGTGCGCAACGCGCGCAACGCCAACGGCAACCCGTTTGCGCAGCCCTCGTCCATTCACAGCAACGTGCAGGGCGGGCTGGGCATCTTCACGGTGCTGGTGAGCGACCAGCGCCGGGTGATTTTGAAGTAGCATTGCTACCTTAGTCCCATGCTAGTAACCGTGCACGGAACGTATGAGAACGGAGTGGTGCGGCTGGATGAGCCGCTGCCAGCCGCCGCCAGCCTCCAGGCAGGCGAAGTGCTCGTTACGTTTCTGGCTAGTAAGCCCGAGCGTACTACGGTGGCAACGCCCCACAAAAAACGCTTCTCCTTCGATGAAGCGCTGGCGCTAACGGCTGATACCAGCCACGTTCAAGTCGCCGATGAAGTAGAAGCTGAGCGCAGAGAGGAAGACTAATGCGCTATTTTTTAGATACTTCTTCCTTAATCAAGCTCTATCACACTGAACTGGACTCGACTACTTTGCGAGCATTCTTCCGCGACAGCGATACGTTTGTCGTAACGGATTTGACGTGGGTAGAAGCCCGTTCTGCTTTTGGCCGTAAGGTTCGGCGGGGAGAATTAGGCTTAGCTCAAGCAACTATTAGCCTGGAATTTCTGGCTAAAGACTGGCCCCAGTTCGAGCGGCTACCCCTACAAACCGACTTGTTGCGACAAGCCGCGGATTTACTTACCAAGCACCACGCCCTGGCGCTGCGCAGCCTGGATGCCATTCAGCTCGCCGCCGCACTGGCTGCCGGCCCGCTCGATGGCTTCTTCACCCACGGCACCCGCCTGCGCGCCGCCGCCCTGGCCGAAGGCCTGCCAGCCCGCTAGCCCACCAGCACGGCTTTCATCAGGGCGGTGAGGCGGGGCTCGGCCACGGCGGCGGCGGCCAGTATATCGCTGATAACGACCGGCTTGAGCTGGCCGGGGTAGCACAGGTCAGTAATGACCGACACGGCCAGCACCGGCAGGCCCAGGTGGCGCGCCGCGATTACTTCGGGCACGGTGCTCATGCCCACGGCGTCGGCCCCGATGGTGCGCAGGTAGCGGTACTCGGCGGGCGTTTCGAGCATGGGGCCGGGCACGGCCACGTACACGCCGCGCCGGGTGGTGCTACCCTGCCCCAGCGCCTCGGCCGCCGCGCGGGCGCGGGTCAGCAGGCCGGCATCGTAGGGCGCGTACATATCCGGGAAGCGCGGGCCCAACTCGTCCAGGTTGGGGCCGATGAGCGGGTTGCCGGGCAGCAGGTTAATATGGTCGCCGATGAGCATCAAGTCCGAGATGGCAAACTCCGGGCTCAGCCCACCGGCCGCGTTGCTCACGAATAATTGCTTGATACCCAGTAGATTCAGTACCCGCACGGGCAGCACCACCTGTGCCATCGAGTAGCCCTCGTAGTAGTGAAAGCGACCTTGCAGCACGGCTACTTTCTGCCCATTCAGCGTGCCCAGCAGCAAGCGCCCGGCGTGGCTCTCCACGGTCGAAACCGGAAAATTGGGAATATCAGCGTAGCCGATTTCGTGCTCGACTTCGACCTCCCTGGCCAGTGCGCCCAGGCCCGTGCCTAGAATGATGCCGGTAGTGGGTTGAAAATGATTGGAGTGGGCCTGGATGTAGGCGACGGCGGCTTGAATGTCAATCATCAATTATCAGTCATCAATTATTAGTCATCAATTATCAATCGTTCGGCTTCTTCAATTATCAGTTATCAACCGCTCAACCAAGCTAACGAGTGTTTGTTAAACAACTGATAATTGGTAATTGATGACTGATAATTGAAACTCTACGGCACCGCCAGCTGGTCGTTGCGGGGGTCGGCGTCCAGGTACAGGCCGTGGTCGAAGGCCACCGACTTCACGGTTTTATCGGGGGGTAGGGCGATGGTGGCCTGCTGCTGGTTGGCGCGCCAGAGGTCGGGCGAGCGGTGCAGGGTTTCGGTGCTGCCGTCGGCGTAGGTCACGCGCAGGTCCACGGGCACCGCGAAGCCGCCCACGTTCTGGATGGTGATGGCCGTACCCTGGGCCGTTTTATCGGCCTTGGTCAGGGCCAGGTCGATGTAGCCGTTGGTAAAGAACCAGTTGTGGAAAAACCACGTCAGGTCCTGGCCCGAGGCGTTGCTCATCGAATTAAAATAATCCCACGGAATGGGATGCTTGCCGTGCCAGCGGTCCAGGTAGGCGCGCAGGCTCTTCTTGAACAGCTCATCGCCCAGCATATCCTTGAGCGCCAGGTAGCTGAGCGACGCCTTCCCGTAGGAATTGTTGCCGTAGCCCGAGCGCAGCTCACTACTTGGCGTGATAATCGGCAAGTCCTCGGCGGTGCTGGGGTCGTGTATCCAGCGCGTGACGCGGAAGCGGCGGTAGAACTCGTCGGCCGCCTTTTCGCCATTCTCGGCCCGACCAATCAGCAGCTCAAACGTGGTGGCCCAGCCCTCGTCCATGAAGGCGTAGCGGCTCTCGTTGATGCCCATGTAGAACGGGAAGTAGGTGTGGGCGATTTCGTGGTCCTGCACCAGCTGCGCGAATCGCAGGTCCTTCTCGGGGCTGTCGTTCACCATCATCGGGTATTCCATGTCGGCAAAACCCTGGAAGACCGTCATCTTGGGGAAGGGGTAGGGCACGCCCGGCCAGTTGCGCGAAAACCAGCTCAGCGCGTTCTGGCTGAACTTGACCGACGAGTGAAAGTCGGCCGTCGAGTCGGCGAAGGCGGCTTGCACGCTGGCGCGGCGCCTGTTGGCGGGGTCTACTACCACGCTGGCCGCGTCCCACACGTAGTGGTTACTCAGGCCCAGCGTCACGTCCGAAATGTCGCGGGCCGTCCACACCCAGGTGTTAAGTGGCCGCTGGGCAGTGATGTCCTTTTTGGCCAAATCAGCGGCCGTGGCAACGTGCGTTACCACGTCGCTGGTCAGCGATTTTTCGAGCCGCCTGGCGTAAGTCGGCTGCAATACCTGCCGGGGGTTTTGCAGCGTGCCGGTGGCCCACACGAGGTAATTGGCTGGCGCCTGCACCCGCAAGGTGTAGTCGTTGAAGTCGTTATAAAACTCCTTGCTGTCCACGAAAGGCAGGCGGTCCCAGCCGTTGTAGTCGTCGTACACCGCCACGCGCGGGTAGAAGTAGGCCAGGAAAAAGGTCGTCTTGTCAATCATGCCCTCGCGCCCGCTTTCCAGCGAAATCGGGAAGTGCCAGGCCACGGCCAGCCGCACCGAGTCGTGGGGCAGCAGCGGGCGGGGTAGGGCCACGGCTTGCAGCGTGCCCGCCCGCTGGCTATCGAAGGGCCGCGCCTGCCCGTTCACGGCAAAGCTATCGACCTGCACGCCGGTGGTCAGGTAGTCGGGCGCGGCGTCACGGTCGCGGGCCACGCCGGGCTTGTGAATATTCTGAATAAGCCGAAAGACCAGCGATTTCAGCGTATCAGGGCTGTTATTGAAATAGGTAATCGTCTCACGGCCTTTGATGGCGCGGGCGGGGGGTAGGGCCTGCACCGTGATGTCGTAGCGCGCGTGGTTTTGCCAATAGTTGGGGCCGGGGCGGCCATCGGCGGCGCGGGTGCCTTTCTCGTAAGCCCGCTTGATGTCGCGGGGCTGGTAAAGGCTTTGGGCGTGGGCGGCAGTAGTAGCGAGGGCGAGAACTAAGAATTGCTTTAACATGGAAAAGCGACGGTTTCTAATTTAATAGGTAAGAATTCCCTAGCCGCCGGCACCAGATTTAGCTTGATTGTATTCAGCAATTATAGCTGGCATATTATTGTATAAATAACCCGCCAGGCTATTTCCTACCTTCGCAGCTAGGTCTGGAGCATCGGACAGATAGGCCGCCATTAATTGTGGGAATTGACGGCGAGAGATTTCTGTCCAAACACCTTTGCGACGCACATACCAATGGTTTTTGTCTGAAATTGGAATTCCTAGAAGAGGACTTGCCAAACCTACTCCTAATGGAATAGGCAGGAAAATTTGTCTTGCTTCTACATAGGTGAATAAGCTAATTGGACCTTCCATTAGGCGTAGGGCCATTATTTTGATATTTTTATTTTTATGCTGTACTGTCTCATAAACACGGCCGCGAACTTCCATTGATGCGCATTTATCTATTTTGAGCCAGTGTCGGCTATTCCATTCGCCATTGGTCGGGGGAGTAGAGAAATAATCAATGGCCACCTCATAGCCCGGATAGCGAGTAGGAAGGAGAACATGCATTTCGGTACCATCTATTTTACGAAGCGTGCCCCAATAAAATCTGTCTGATACTGTGCCCAGCTTTCTTTTTTCGTAGCCAGTTGTATCAGCTTCCAACATTACGGCTGGCGTGGCAGGCTTCTGTCCCCAGCTTGGTAAAGTAGAAGCAGCTAAAGCACAAGCAAAATGAATGAAGAATTTTTTCATAGGAGTTATGGCTATAAAATTGTCATACTGAGCTTACCAAACTACCTCGCATGTGATTTACTATTCCACGCGAGATATTTTGCCGCATGTTGCCTGACGGCTTATTTTCATTTAGCTACCTTATCTCCACCTCATACGGCAGGCGGGCCTGCGCGCCGCGCATTTGCAGCAGCAGCTGGTACTGGCGGTAGGTGGGGTAGAGTGGCCCCAGCCTGGCTTGCAGGAAGCGGGCCTCGGCAGCGGCGGCCTGGTCATCGTCGTCGTCGCCGCCGAAGCGGTTGAGCAAGCGCTCCCAGCCGGTTTTCTGGCGCGGCAGGCGCTGCACCGAGTAGTCACCGTCTTTGAGGTGAGCGCGGGCGGCGGCCAGGCGCACGGCATCGTCGTAGCTGCCCAGCACATCGACCAGGCCACGGGCCTTGGCTTCGCTACCGCTCCATACCCGGCCCGAGGCCAGGCGGCGCAGGCGCTCCACGGGCATGTGCCGCCCCAGAGCCGCCTTGCTGGTGAAGTCGGCGTAAATCTTGTCTATCTCGCGCTGAAACTGCGTTTTCTCGTAGTCGGTGAGCGGGCGCGTGATGGTGGGGAAGTCCGAGAACTTGCCCGTCTCTACGCGGTCTACCGTGATGCCCAGCTTGTCGGCCAGCAGCTTCTGAATGTTGGGCAGCAGGCCAAACACGCCGATGCTGCCCGTGATGGTATTGGGCTGGGCCACAATGGTATCGCAGGCCATGCTGATGTAGTAGCCGCCGCTGGCCGCCACGTCGCCCATGCTGGCCACGATGGGCTTCACCTTGCTGGTGAGCAGCACCTCGCGGTAGATAACGTCGGAGGCCAGCGACGAGCCGCCGGGCGAGTTCACGCGCAGCACCACGGCCTTCACCTTGTCATCGAGGCGGGCCTTGCGGATGGCGGCGGCAAACTTGTCGCCCCCGATGTTATCGGCTGACCCATTGCCGGTTACGATGTCGCCCTCGGCGTAGATGACGGCGATGCGCTGGCCGCTGGTGCTGCCTTCGCGCTGCCTGGCCTGCCCGCCCTCGTGGTAGTCGCTCAGGCTCACGATGCTCGGCTTCTTATCCTTGGCCGTACCAAGCTTGCCGCGTAGGTAGTCCAGCACCTCATCGTAGTAGCCGAGCCTGGTCACCAGGCCCAGGCGCAGGGCATCGGGCGCGTCGCGCACCAGCATCGAGTCAGAAATGGTGTGCAGGCGCGGCACGGCAATCTTGCGGCTGGCCGCCACCCGCGCAATCATGTCGTCATTAATAGAATTGAGGTACGACACCGTTTGGGCGCGGGCCGAGTCGGAGAAGCTGGTGCGAAAAAACGGCTCCACGGCACTCTTGAACGAGCCCACCCGGAAAATCTGCACGTCGATGCCCGACTTGTCGAGCAGGTTTTTGAAGAACGTGACTTCCGAGCTGAGGCCGTTGAACTCCAGCGAGCCCTGCGGGTGCAGGTAAATCTGGTCGGCCACGCTGGCCAGGTAGTAGCTTTTCTCGGTCGAAACCTCGGCATAGGACACCACGAACTTGCCCGATTTTTTGAAGTCGAGCAGCGCATCGCGCACTTCCGTGAGCGAGGCCATGCCGCCCTGCACCACCTCCAGCCGCAGTAAAATGCCCTTGATGTCGCTATCGTCCTTGGCTTGCGCAATGGCCTGGCGCAGGTTCAGCAGGCCAATGCTGGCGCTACCTCCGCCCAGCGGGCCGTAGTCGCTGCCTTCCTGGCGCTCGGTAATGGGCTTGTCGAGCTTCAGCTCCAGCACCGAGTTACTGGCTATTTCCTTGTCGGCTCCCACACTTTTGGCGGCCGCCACCAGGCCCAGCAGCAGCACGAAGCCCAGCAAGGAGAATACCAGCAGCCCCACCACGGTAGCCAGCACGAACTTGAAAAATTGTACCACGGATTCAAACGGATTTAACGGATACGCCGCTGCGCTCCTTTTCTACGCCAGGGAGCGTGGAGGGGACAGGCGAGGACAGGCGGCAAGATACGGCGGGCCGGGCCGTCCCAACAGAACAGTATTCGCACGTGCTTTAGCGCGGCGCCAGCTCAGGCATTACATCAGCTCTGGGCTAAAGCGGGTGGGTAGTCCACCCGCCCTGGCTAGCCCACCCGCGTAGCCAGCTTGCGCCAGCAAGCGTAGCCGCGCAAGCCGTTTTAACCCCTTGCCCACCCGGTAGTCAGCCGCGCAGCGGCGTATCCGTTCCATCCGTTAAATCCGTTTGAATCTGCGGTCTAGTAGTCGTATTTCTCCTGCCACCAGCCGCGCAGGCGCTCCCTGATTTTGGCCTCGGCGGGGTTATCGCCGGGGTCGTAGAAGCGGGTGCCGCTCAGGGCCTCGGGCATAAACTCCTGATAGGCAAAGTTGCCTTCCGCATTGTGCGAGTACTGGTAAGCCTGGCCGTAGCCCAGCTCCTTCAGCAGCCTGGTGGGCGCGTTGCGCAGCGGCACCGGCACCGGGTGCACGCCGTGCTGCCGCACCTGCGCCTGCGCCGCCCGAATGGCCGTGTAGGCCGCGTTGCTCTTGGGCGAGGTAGCCAGGTAGATAACCGTCTGACTCAGAATTAAATCCGACTCGGGCAGACCGATGACCGTGCAGGCCTGGAAGCAGCTTTGGGCCAGCAGCAGGGCATTGGGGTTGGCGTTGCCGATGTCTTCGGAACTTAGAATGAGCAGGCGACGGGCAATGAACTTCACATCTTCGCCGCCTTCGAGCATCACGGCCAGGTAGTAGAGCGCGGCGTTGGGGTCGGAGCCCCGGATGCTCTTGATAAAGGCCGAAATCACGTCGTAGTGCATCTCGCCGCCCTTGTCGTAGCGGGCCAGCGGGCGCTGGGCGGTGCGCTGCACGGCCTCATTGGTGAGCCGCACGCGGCCGGTGGCGGGGTCGGGCGGGGTGCTTTGCACCACCAGCTCCAGCAGGCCCAGCAGCTTGCGCGCGTCGCCGCCGCTGAGGGCAAGCAGGGCGTGGTCTTCAACTACGTCGGTGGGAATTTTACGCAGCTGCTCATCTTCCGCCAGCGCGCGGCGCACGATTTCGCGCAGCGTATCGGCGCCCAGCGCCTCCAGGGTATATACCTGGCAGCGAGACAGGAGCGCCGGAATTACCTCAAACGACGGGTTCTCGGTAGTGGCCCCGATGAGCGTGACGGTGCCGTTCTCCACGGCACCCAGCAGCGCATCCTGCTGCGCCTTACTAAAGCGATGAATCTCATCAATAAACAGCACCGTGCCCGGCTGTTTCTTCGCCCGCTCAATTATTTCGCGCACGTCCTTCACCCCGGCGTTGATGGCCGAGAGCATGGCGAAGGGCCGTTTTAGCTCCTCGGCCAGCAGCAGGGCCAGGGTGGTTTTGCCCACGCCCGGCGGGCCCCAGAGAATGAGGGAGGGTAGGCGGCCGGCGGCCAGGTAGCGGCGCAGCACACCGTTTTCGCCCAGCAAATGGGTTTGGCCGGCGTAGTCGGCCAGGCGGCGCGGGCGGCGGCGCTCGGCCAGCGGGGCGGGGGTAGGAGTATCGAAAAGGGAAGCCATAAAACAGAGTAACCGAAGTAGCGCGACCTTTGTAGTCCGTGTCCAGCGCCGGTCGCAGCTACGCGCCGGCCATTTCTGACCCGAAACGCGCACCACAAAGTTCGCGCTGCCTGCACTACTCCTTTATGTTCGCCAAAATCCGCCTGCACACGGCCCTGTTCCTGGTTTCGCTCATCTACGCCGGTACCTACAGCCTGGCCAAGGACATTATGCCGCGCTATATGCAGCCGCTGGGCATCGTGACGCTGCGCATCGCGGGGGCAGCACTGTTTTTTGGCCTGCTCAAGCTGCTGGTGGCCCGGCGCGAGCGCATCAGCGGGCGGGCCGATAATTTCCGGGCCATTGCCTGCGGCGTGCTGGGTATCGGGCTCAATCAGCTGTCCTTTTTCGCGGGCCTCAACCTCACTACCCCCATCAACGCGTCGCTGCTCCAAACCATCTCGCCCATCGTGGTGGTGCTGGCCTCGGCGGTGCTGCTCAAGGATAAGATTACGCCGCAGAAGCTGGTGGGCATCGGGCTGGGCGCGGCCGGCGCGGCGGCCCTCATCCTGAGCCGGCCCAGCAACGGCGTGGTGCCGCAGGCCGCTTTTTTGGGCAACCTGTATTTGCTGCTCAATGCCACGGTATTTGGCTTGTACCTGGTGCTGGTGGCCCCGCTGATGCGCAGGTACAATGCCTTTACGGTGCTGGCGCGCATCTTTCTGGTGGGCGGCGTTATCGCCATCCCGGTGGGCCTGCCGCAGGCCATCGCGGCCAACTACGGCAGCTTCCCGCTGTTCATCTGGGGCGAGCTGGGCTACATGATTTTCTTCCTCACCATCCTGGCTTACTTGTTGAATAACTGGGCGTTGAAGTACGCTACCCCCGCGCTGCTGGGCGTGTATATCTACTCGCAGCCGGTGCTGGCGGTGCTCATTGCCGTGGCCACGGGCAAGGACCGCTTTACCCTGGATAAAGCCTGGCAGGCGGCGCTCATTTTCGTGGGCGTGTGGCTGGTGAGCCGCCGGCCCCGGGCGCAGGAGCTGCCCGTGGAGGCGACGGCGTAAACTGAATTAGTCGCGAGGCTCCTTTTAGCCTTAGAAGAGATTTAAACTTTTTTAGGAGAAAATTATGTTCTATAATAGACTAACTCTCAGTATTATGGCTACTAAAAAGAAATCTGTTCACGACCTGACCACTGCGCAATTGGAAAAATACTTTATCCC
>JAABUN010002559.1_pt1 | contig 31821 bp, 9 predicted proteins | sample 5559311 | NCBI WGS metagenome assembly JAABUN01 (sample SAMN10711877, study PRJNA513370) | rock metagenome | isolation source: Antarctica rocks | place: Antarctica: Victoria Land, Siegfried Peak sud | reverse complement strand
ACTCCTAAATATATATCTAGCTAAATAATAAGAAATATTATATATAAGTAGGTACTATTAGATAATAGGTAGACTACCCCTAATATATTAATTATAACTTATTATTAACGCCTAGATCCTATTAATAGCTACTTAGTAGCTTATAAGAATATTAATTATAATATTAGAAGTATAAAAATAGCTTAATACTATACTTAGTTATATAGTTATATCTTTATATTAGATTATAATATTAGACTTTCTAATAATAAAAATAAGCTATTCTACTATTTAATTTATTAAATACTACTAGTTAAACTTTAACGGGCCGGATAAATACTAGGTTATACTAACTCTTATATCTAATAGATTCCTCTATATTAATATAATAAATCTAGTAGGACTATTAATAGTTATTATAAGAGTAGACTAACTATTAAGTTAGGATTTAGTACTAAGATTTAGTACCGACTAAAGACTCGGGTTAGGGTCTTAGTACTAACTAAAATACTCGGTACTAGCTATTAGTACTAACTTACTAAGGCCTCGATACCTTAGCGAATTAGGTTGACCCGACTTGAATCGCTAAGGTATCGCCAAGACGCCAAGCCCCTAATAAAAGAGTAAGGAGCCCTGAAATTTTTCTAGAATTACTCCTATAATAAAAATAGATATTTTTTTTTAATTGGAATTTTAATACCCCCTTTAGTTCCCTAGTAATATGTATTACCTTTTTATATTACCTTAAAGAATTACCTAGGTTAGGCTAGGTAATAATAATAATAATGCTTAGTAATATAGTAGTAAGTTATAGATATAATAGTAAATACTACTATAAATAGAAAATATTATTAATATTATAGTTATTATTTCTATAGGAATAGCTATTATCTTTCTTAGTACCTTATTTACTATTAAGAATTCCCTAGGTAATAATAATAATAATAATTAGAAAAAAAAAATATAATAAGAAATACTACTAAAAATAGAAAATATTACTAGAAAAAATGTCTTGGCGATTCAAGTTAATACTTCGGTACTAATACTCGGTACCTACCTAGGTACCGACTCGAGGTACTTAGTACTAGATTTTAGTATTAAATCGCTAAGACTCGAGTCAGGTACCCGACTCGAGTTTAAAGTACTAACTCGACGCGGTTAGTTTATATAAGAGTATAGAAGATATATTATAATATAAGAGATATAATAATTTAAGAATTATATTAAATAGTCTAGTAGTATAGAAGTTATTAGTAGAATAGAATATTACTATACTAGATATCTTATAATTAGTTAGGTACTTAGTAGATAGTATTAGTCTTTTAATACTTCTATCTTAATAATAATAATATCTTTTCCTAATAATAACTAATATAATAAGTCGTCTAATAATAGTATACTTAGTTATACCCTATTAGTCCTAAATAGTAATATTATAGTAGAGTTATAATATAAGTAGGCCTAATAACTACTTGTTAATACTCTAGTACTAGGTAACTATTATAAATAATCCTTTAGATTTAAAATTAATATTTTTAGTAATATTTACCCTATATCTCTTATAATACTTAAGGGGGGTCTTAGTATCTATAAAAGTTTATATAAATCTCTATTATATTTAGACTTAAATTTACTTTCTAACTATTATTACTTACTAATAACTAAAAGAATTATATTTTTAAGTATACTTTTTCTAAGTAAAAATCTTAAATTTTTACAGGTATTTTCTAGTATAAATATAAATATAAATATAAATTAATTAATTAATTATTTAAATCCTATCTTTATTAATAAGACTCTTAATTTTATTTTTAATATTTATATATTAATTACTTTAAAGGCTTAAAATATTAGTTTTAAGTACTTATTTTTAATAACTTTTAATATTATAATATTAGCTTTCTTTACCTTTAATATCTCTTTTAAGTTATATTATATCTCTATTATATAAGTTATTATTAATTAAATTATTATATTATAAATCTACCTTATCTTATTAAGTATATTAATAGGGTAGTAGTACGCGTATATCCTATTCTAGTCCGCGTATACCCCGCCCTAATATATATATACCTTAGTTCTAGTCTATATATACCTTATCCTAGTACGCGTATATCTATTTAGTTTAAGTATAATAGACTACTAACTAAGTAAACTACTAACGCGTATTATTAGTTATAATATTCTAATATTTTCTCTCTTAAGTTAATAACTACCTTACTATTATTATAAATCTTAAACCCCTACCTCCTAACCTCTTAACCTACTTAGTAGACTCCCTCCTTAAGAAGCTATAATAGTATATAAAGCTGTAAGGCTATACCGTAGTATTCAGCTAAATTAAAGTAAACTAGAAGACTAGAGAATATTATTACGCGTAGATTTATTATTACTATAGTAGTAAATATAAAAAGAATAGTAAAAGTATAAATAAGAGGATAATTAATAGTAGGTTAATTACCTATCTATTTAAGATTACTACCTTTATTAATAATAGTAGCTTATAGACTCTAGATATTAGGGATACTAGCTATAATTATCCTCTAATACTACCTAGTATATATCCTTTATATTAAGTTTAATACTAATTAAGAGATATTAAGATATTAATTATTAATTAGATTAAGGCTAGATTAAAGCTATTAATAATTCTTATAAGCCTTCTTCTTAATAGGGATAAAGAGAATCTATTTATTATTATATAAGATATTTATAATATAAAAAAGGCTACTAAGGTTATAAAGCTTAGATTATTAATATTAGAGTAGGCCTTAATAATAGATCTTTATAAGTATAATAATTAGTTAATCTAAGTATAAAAGAATAAGATTAGTAATAGACTTAAAAATATATTCTTTATATAAAAGTCCTTATAAGAGATCCTTAAGTATAATTATAAAGTCTTAATCCTTAATTATACTTATAAAATAAATAAGTATAAGCTCCTACTTATAGTAATTACTAGGGTAATAGGCTTAAATATATTATTTTATATAGCCTTTACCTTTATAAAAAGTAAATATATTAAGAATTATTAATTTATCTTATAATTATTATAAGAACTTTATAAAGAGCTTAAAATCCTATATCTAGATATTCTTCTAATTAATTATAAGGTAGCTTTAATTAAGGTATCTAGTAAGATCTTTCTTAAGACTAAGTATATTATCTATATTTAGTATATTAATAATAATATACTAAAGTAAAGATAAATAAGATACTTTCTTTACTAACTAGTATTATATTATATACGCGAAAACTAAATAGGAATTTAAAGAAAAATCGACTAAATTAAAGGATAATTATAATAATAATTACCTTAATACTATTAATTATCTTTAGGATTATATTATACTACTTAAGAAGAGGTTTATCTTATACTAGATAAGTTAGCTACTTACCTTTAGAAATTACGCTACCTTATATAATAAAGGTAGTAATAGGTAGATTAAGAGATAAATAAAATATATCTTAACTAGTAAATATATTAATACCTTTATAAAATACTTTACTAATAGCTTTATAAGTAATTTAAAATATACTTACTACTAAATTACTATACTCCTTATACTCTAATATATAAATTATATTATTAGGATAGGATAGGTAAAACTAGGACTTAGTAAAGATATTAGACTTATAGTCTTTTAAGACCTCTTTATAAAAGTAATACTATTTACCCTCTAGTAAATACTCCTTAAATATTAAAGGTAATTTATTATATAATAAAGCTATATATAAGGCTATTTATAAAGGGAATAAGGCTTTTATACTCCTATAAAGTTAAGGTATAAATAAGTAGTTCTAGTAGGGTTTTATATATTCCTAATATCTACCCTTACTAGTAATTTAAAAAGCTTATACTCCCTAGCTACCTTTATATTAGTAGTAATAGTAATTATAAAGGTAATAGTAATAGTAGTAGTAATAGTAATAAGCCCTATTAGATACTCCTAATAATAATACTAATAAGCTTCTTAGAATATATAAACCTACTATTATTAAATTAAAAGGATATCTACTAGAAGCTCCTAATAAAAAATATAATACTAAAAAGTATATATAAGAGTAAACCTTTAATAAGTCTACTACTTATAAACCCTTAGATTTTAAATATATTATTACCTTATAAGATTAATATAAGGCTAACTAAGTAGCTATTATAATAAGCTAAGTTAATAGTTAACTAGCTATTATAACTAATTAAGTAGAAGAGTATATATTTAATAAAGAGTTAGAGGTATACTTTAATTCTAGGAGTAAGGGAGGTATAATACTACTATTAATACCGCTATTAATACTACTATTAATACTAAGAGGTAGAGTAAGAGCTAAATCTTTATTAAGAGGAGGAGCTAATATATAAGATAAATATATTATATCTATACTAAGAAGTAGTAGTATATTTATATAGGCCTAGTCCTTACTAGCTCGCTTATAAGGTAACTTATTAGTAATACGCCTTCTAGCTTAACTAGTATATTAGTAATAATAAGGGATTATATTAATAATAGTAAGAGGTAGGTAAGCTATTATAAGTAGGATATATAAGCTATTAGAATAGCTAGCTAGGTTTAGTAATAGGATATATATAAGGGTTTTTAATATTATAACCTAGTTAGATAACTTATTAAGTAATCTAACTAGCTAGATATTAGTTAGTTAGAATATTTATAATATAAATATATCTATTTATAAAGATAATAGTAAATATATAATTAGGTATTCTAAAAACCTTAGATAATTTTTCTAGCCTAATAGTCTAATTTAGTAGTTTACTTAATTAGTAGTCTAATATACCTAAACTAGATAGGTATACGCGTACTAGGATAAGGTATATATAGACTAGGACTAAGGTATACGCGTACTAGAATAGGGTATACGCGGGCTAAGATAGGGTATACGCGTACTACTACCCTATTAATACTATATATCTTAGTTAAGGTATTAAAGTAGCTAAAAAGAGCTAGTATAGAAGCTACTTTAAGCCGCTCGGATACGGGGAGGACCCTAACTCAGGTCGGTTAAAATATAGACTGATAATATAAGCGCTAATCTAGTATTACGCTAATAGAGGGTACTATACAAGTACCCCTATCAAGCTAAGATATTCCTACTAGAGTTATTACGTATCGCCTTTCTTACCCTCCTTCCTCTATCTATACTTTCTTTTATCTATCCTTCCCGCAAGCCTCTACGAGGTAGCTAGCATATAATAGGGCCTGGCGCTCGCCCTTCTACTTCTCTATACACTCGCTTTCTTACTATATATATAAAGCTAGCCTTTACCTCTACTATTCTAATATACCGCGGTCGTTTAGTCTCTTAGTCGTAGCTACTACCTCTAGTAATCTTCTTCTACCTTACTCGTTATAGCTATTAACTCTTCTTAATAGTATAGGACTACCCCGCCGTAAAACTAGTAGGTTACCGCTGAGTTTTTATAAGTAGTAACGCGAAGAACTTGTAGTATAAGGTAAGACTCCCTTAAACGCTACTAATAACACGAAAAAGAGCTTGAAATTAGTTATATAGAGATAGAGTAGGTAAATAGACTTCTAGCGTAATTTAAAACTATTACTAACGTCTATAACTTATTAACTAGATACTACTATAAGCTAGGCTATAAACCCTACTACTTCCTTAGGAAGCCCTAGTACTAGACCTTAAGATCTTTTAGAAGTAGACGTTAGATTATTACAAGATAATTAATACGGTATTAAGCCTTAGGAACTATTAGAGAATTCTAAGAATATATATCCTTAATAAGGCTAATTAAGACTTTAACCTATATAAGAGGAGGGATATAAGGAATATAAGATACCCCTTACTTATATATAGGAAGCTTTATGCTAACTTCTCAGCCTTATATAGTATATTAATCTACTTATTAACGAGTATAACCTCTAGACTCTACTTAAAAAGAAACCTGTAATTAGCCTCGACGACCTCTACCTCCTTCTTTATATATACTAGGTGCTAGATAATATAACGTATACAGATAAGTAGTAACGAGTCTAGGTCGCTACTAGTATCCTTGTCGCCGTCTTTTTCGGCTACCGACCCTACTCCCTATTTAATACCCGGGTTAAATTCGACGAGTCTAATAACTTAGACGAACCCCTTAATACTAAGGCGGTCGCCTGTACCGAGACTAGTAGAAAGGGTTCGGGCGAGGTGAAGATTACCTGTAGCCGTTATAAGAAGTACTATAACGACGATACTATAATACCTATCGATTCTAGTTACGAAGTTAATAATAATTCTAGCACGATAAATAATAAAAATAGCGACTGTAATAGTAACAGCTATAATAATAGTGGTAGTATAATTAATAGTAGTAGTAATAGCGATGTCAGCTTAATTAATACACCTGATAAGGACCTTGACACTAATAATAATTACGATACAGGGCCTGAAAAGATATAGATCTTCCTGTATTAATACTTTACTATTATTATCGTTGCTAATAAGACCCTAGGAAAACCTAATCTCGTCTTTATAAAGGCCATGTTTCTTTATATTAAAGGGGAAGATAATAATCCGCGAATGTAAGTTATACTAGCCTGCTACTTTCTCCCCCCTAGGCGACTTATCCCTATTACTATACCGCTTCTAGTAATCCTTTATTAACCTAGACCTAAATAGAAAAACGTTAGTTATTAATAGAGAGAATAATAGCCCGCTATTCTCGCTCCTTAATTATTTAATCTCTCTTACAGCTTATAATAATGCCTTTGAAGCTAAGTTAGCGTAATAGGTAGAGAATATATTTTAGGTTAAGATACCGCTAGGTAGGAAAAGTTTGATCTTAAAGTAGAAGCGTGATATCTTAGATCTTCTAGTCTTCTATAAGAAGTTACGGGGCGTAGGAGAATCTAGTATATTACTAACGGACCCTCTACGTGTAAGTACGTGGATCGGCTACCTAAAGTAGCTTAGGGAGAAGGCGGGTTCCTAATACTCCTTTACTTAGTATAGACTCTAATATAGCCTCTTAAATATCGTTAATAGTATATCTGCTCCTCCTCTATCTATAACTCTTAGATAACTCTATTTACTTTTCCTAATGCTAATCTTATACCCGTAACAGATAAGGCTCCCTCCTCCGTCTAGGACTAGACCTTTAACTATTAATAAGGGGTAGTTAGTTATTATTTAGACTAAGAAGTCCGATTTAATATTAAAGCCTACTACCTAGGCCGCCCGTCTAACGAGGTAGTATAAAAGATAGCGAGGCTTACTAGCTTGACGGCTGATATAAGCGCTAGTAGAAGGCGAAGCTTACCGTTAATCCCTACGAACTTTCTAATAAGACTTATTATTAATATTATAGCTTTATTATATATTTTACTATATAAGATACTAGGTAGGGGGATAGAATAGATTAGCTTATACCTCCTTTATTTCCTTATAAGCCTTTTACTTTACTTAATAGTCTTCTAATTCTCTTCTAATCTAGTACTATTCCTTTCTTAATAGAGGGGGATTTATATACTCTAGACTAGTATATCTAAGTTTATTATATTTAAAGTATAGCTTTTTACTATTATACTTCTAAAGTTCTTATAACTTTAAGCTATTTACTTATAAATTTACTAATATCTTTTAGTTATATAATATATTAGGAATAAACTCTAGGTAGATATCCCTTATTTATATTAGCCTACTACCTTATAAAAGATTATTTCTTAGCCTTATTAGTAGCCTTTAGTTTCTATCCTATTATCTAGGGTTTCTACGTGAATCTTATAAGTTATATCTACTCCTAGTCTTATAGTTTTATAGGGGTTACTACCCTAATAATAATTAGGGATTAAATTAAGAATTTAGCCTAAGGCTATTTCTAGTACCTACTACTAGTAGTACTACTATCTACTTTAAGGGGGCTACTATTAGCTATAAGTTATTATATACTTTAAGAGGAACTCTTATTATATTATAATTACTTTCTTCTTATTTAAAGTATATATTTAAGTTTACTATTAGTTAGCCTAAGTAGTTATTATTCTAGGAGTAAAACACTATATTTTATAAAATTCTATTTTAGTTCTAATATTAAGGCCTAGTTATTATAGATATAAATACTTAAATTATATTACTATTACTTACTACTACTACTATATAAAATACTCTAAATTCCTCTAGCTTATACTACTAGTAGTTCTTTACTATAAAATCTTAAGCGCGAATAGGATTTCTATATATACCTAAGCTTTCTTAAATACTTTATATAGTAACCTATTTATTTATAACTTATATTCTAATATTCTAAGTTATAAATTTTAGTTTATAAGGCTAGAGATTTATTTATAAATTATATTAGTAAGCTAATACTTTTCTAGTACACTTAATATATTAGAGCCTATCTCTTCTACTTAATCTCTACCTCCTATTATCTTTAAGAGTTATTCTATATACTTAAAGTAAGCTTCTAAGCCCTTATTATAACTCTAATAAAGTACCTTAATTTAGTCTATTATATTAATATTAAACTTAATATTTTAAGCCTCTCTAAGGAATTCTTCTTTAAGTAAGGTAATAATAGTCTCCTTATCTTCTTTATTTCTATAATTAATTCCTTCCTTACTAAGGATCTTAGCTACCTTTAATATATAAGTTAACTAGTTAATAGCTTTCCCTTAAAGCCTTATATTAAACCTCTTAAGCTATATAAGAATATTAAGGGTATTAGGGAGCTCTTTCTCTAATATATAAAGCTATCTAATTATACTATTTATACTATTAAATAGTATCCGTATTCCTAATAGTATTATTATATTTACTAACTTAGGTATTACTACCTCTAATTCTAATAATAATACTAGGCTAGCTATTTAAAATTCTAGTAACTTAATAAGAGCTACGATTTTTTATTTCTCTAGCTAGAGAAAGTACTTTCTAAGTACTTTAAGAACTAATTAATAGACTTTACTATTAATACTAAAACTATTTTTCTAAACTTATAATAAGTATATAAAATAATATAAGGATATATTTAACTATATAATCCCTTAATAATTACTATTAATAGAGTATTATCTCTAAATACTTCTTTAATAGAGGTAAATTAGATTAAGAAGAGGGGTTCTACTATATATATCTATACTACTAAGTACTAAGAAAAGTAGATAGTAATTATCTAATTATAGGAATAATTTATATAATAGCTATCTAGTTAGTAATTCCTTATAATTTAATAGTAGTAATAACTCCCTAATTTATAAGTATTTAAGCTATCCCTAAGTCTTTCTTAATTTTAGATAACTAGTAGATTACCCCTTTTTAGGATTAAGAAATAGGTTTTTTATATAATAAAACGGTATAAATAATAATAATTTCTCTCTATATAATTAATATAAATAGTTTAATTTAAGTATATAAATAGTTCTTTTAACTTATAATAATAATATTTATATATTTATATAAAGTATATAAATAAAAGAGGTATAAAATATAACTATTATTAATATATTAAATAGGTAGAAACTTCTATAATAATATAATCTTCTTAGAGGGAAGAAGACTTACTTTAAATACTTAAAAGATTATAACTTACTAATTATATTATAATTACTAGAAAAGGGGATTAGTTAACTAATACTAGATATACTATTTTAAAAGTAAACTTATATACCTAGAAATAATAATAATTAATATTAATTAGACTCTAAATCTATATATATATACTACTATAAATAATCTAAATAAATATAATAGGTAATACTACTAGCTAAGGTCTTATTATATAACTATAATAGGGATACTAAGTAATTTCCTCCTTATTAATTAGTTATTACGATAATTTTATAATTAAGCTTTATATCCCTTGTAATATTACTTATACTATCTATCTAGTCGCTCTTTAATAGTTAGATAACTTGAAGTAAAAATATACTAGAGCTTTTTAAGTAAATATAGCGAGTATATATAATATATATAGTATTACAGCTTAAGTAGATCGCGATAATAGTAAGGAAGTATTTATAAAGCTTTTTAGCTTAGTAGATACTAATACAATCTATTATTAATAACCTAGAAGATTCTATTATTATATAATTTTTATATAGTAGTCTTAGTATTCCTAGAGAAAATCGTATAATTAGCCTAGTCCCTATATTAAAATATCTTATAAATCCCTACCCTTATATTCTAACTATATTAGTCTTAATTAAGTAATTCTAAAGCCTAGATATATTTATTCTTTATTATTTTAGACTTCCTAATAATATCTAGCTATTACGTAATAGTTATATATAAAAAGGCGCCTAAGCGGCCTACCTCTAATAGTATATTTATAGTAGTAGAGCTTCTTAACTAATAACTTTATATACCTAGTTAATATACTATTAAGGTAGTAGAGGCTAAACTTCCTCTTTAAATAGCTACTCTTACCTTATTACTACTAAGGGCTATTAGCCTAGATATCTAGGAGCTATTATAGTATTAATAGTAGTAAGAGTATAACTCTCTTATACCTTTATTAACGGAGCTATCTTTACTAATAACTCCCCTATTTATATTATAAGGTACCTAAGTATAGACTCCGTTTATATCTAATAAGGAAGAGGTAGTAGAACTAATAATAGAATATATATAATTTAAGAGGGTATTCTTTAAGGGGGAGGAATATAACTTATATAATTATATCTATACTATTAGTAGATCTAAGACAGCTAGAAATATTAGTATATATAATCTTAAATTTAATACTAAAAGGAAGGTAATAGTAAATACCTCTTATAAAGGATTATCCTACTTCCTTATTAATATTAAGGTAACCCTTATATAAAAAGATTAGAAGAAAGATAAGAAATATACTATTAATATTAGTATTAGGTAGTATAATACTAAGTAAGTAATACTATATAAATAAGTTATAAGGTTTAAAGATATTAAGTTATATATTAATTTCTAGTATATATATACTATAAAAGGGTTTATCTTACTAATAGTATTTACCTAAGTACTATTAAATAGTACTCCTCCTCTTACTTAAGCTAGTTAGAAAGCTACTACTATAATAGTAAGACTTATTTATAAGGGTACTAAGTAATAAGCTTTATAGATACTTACTAAGTAGTAAATAGCCCTACTTATAATAAACTATAAATATAAGGAGGTTAATTCTTATCCTAAGTACCTATATTATTACTAGGTTTATACTAAAATAGGTAAATATTACCTTATAAATTATAAGAATTTTATATAATAGTAAGTAGTTATAGATCTTAAGAATAGTTTAGCTAGTCTACTAAGGCTACTAAAGTATATAATCTAGGACTTAAATAAGAACTATATTTAGAAGAAGGAGAGGAATTATATAATAATCCTACTAGCTACCCCCTTAATAAGCTTATTAGCTAGTTCTTTCTTACCTTAAATACCTACTTTATAACTACCTTTAACTATACCTATATCTATACTAACTAATATATTAGTCGCTAATATCTTCTTACTATAAATTATATAGTAGGAGTAAAGATAAATAGATAAGGAGGATACTATTAAGGTTATAAGAGTAAGAGTATTAGAGCTAATCCTTCTATTATTAAGATATAAAAATATTAATATTATCCCTCCTATTACCCTATATCCTTAAAGTAAAGTAGTAGAAGGTAATAATTTAAGAGGATATATTAAGTAGTATCTAATAAGCTATCTAGATAATAATAGGCTATAATAGAAGTATATATTAGACCTAATATAAAAGAAGTAATATAACTTAAGTGTTACGACCCGTTCGCCTTCTAACTAGATGGCTCTGGGGTCTAGGTAGATCTTATAGAGAGGAGTGTTAAGGACTAAGATAAATAGGCTTTATATTAAACTGGTCTAGTATAGGTATAGTATTATATTTAGTATCTAGGAGATAGTCTAGTTAATAATATAAGTTAAGTACGAAGCTCCTATCTAGAGGGAAATACACGCCTTCTATATAGATATAGGAAATAGTATATTAGTTAGATTACTACTAATACTACTAACTCCCCCCGTCTTAGTATATTAGCAACTAATTTACTAATCGTGACGAGAAGTACTTCGTCTAAGCGTAGTACAAGAACCGCTAGTTCTACTTGTAACACTAAGAAGCCTTTAATTAAAGAAGATAGATCTAGAGTATCTATATTATAAGTATAATATTACTATTAATATTAGTAAGGCCTTAATAAGGGATATAAGTAACTATACTAAGTAGAAGTATAATAAAGGTAGTCTTTATAATTATAAGATTTATAAGACTATAAGTATAGATAAAGATAATATTATTAATAGGGTAGATAAGGATAAGAATAATAAGAATAATATTAATACTTAGGATTTAGATATATAAGTTACTTAAAAGAATAGCTCTACTTTAAGCTAGAAATACTTATCTTTTAATAAGTTTAATACTAGCTTTATAAGTATTTCTAGCTTAAGTTTAAGTAGATAATTTATTATTAATTTAGTAGTAGCCTTTTAGAATTAGAAGTATAACTTTAGTAGAGAAGACCTCTTGAAAAGTATTAATTTACTAGTTATTTTCCTATTTCTTAGATATATTCTCTAGATACTCTAGATATAAATAAGTAATTTAAAATTATATACCTAATACTTTAAATAGACCTCTTACCCCCCCTTTTCCTACCCTTATAACTCCTAAATAATATATAGTATTTTATAAGAACTATATAAAGCCCTTAAAGTTATTAGTTTCTATATATACCTTTATCTTATAATTATTCTACTTAATCTATCTCTTTAACTTCGTAAATAATATCTTGATAAGATTTAAGTCTAGTAAATAGAGAGGGAGCTTAGCTAGAATAACACCCGTAGTATAATATATAACCTCTAGCTTATTAGAGTTATATATTAATATATTATCTATAATTAGAATAGAATATAGACTAGGAAATTAAGTTATTTATAAGAGGATTCTTATCTAAATAAAGTTATTAAAGATATCTTATATTATAATACTATAATAAATATCCTAGGCGATATATCTATTAATAGTAATTACTAGTAAAATACTCTATCTCTTACTATAAATAAAGAATTCTTTTTATATTACCTTTACCCTATTTAGTATATATCTATATTTCTTAAAGTTAGACTACTTATTTATAGTACTCTTATCTAGGAAAATAAGCTATTCTACTTATTAACTTATAAGATAAAGGATCTAATTAGTCTTAAGGAACTAATTATATTAGTATATAATCTTTTTTACCTACTTCCTACTCTAGCTAAGTTACTTAATTATTATACTAATAGCTTATTATATTATAATAATACTAAACTTATCTTAAATAAAATCCTATCCTTATCTTAATAAGCTATTAACTAATATATTAGGAAGTTAAGAAGCTCCTTTATATAGTATATTAATAATATAAGATAGTACTACCTTACCTAAGTATATCTCTTAGCTATAAAACTAATCTATACTTTATCTAATTACTCCTCTATTACTTAAGCGTCTATCTCTTTACTAGGGTAGCTAATAGTATATCCTTATTACTATATCTAAGAAGTAGATAGCTAGTAACTTCCTCTTATAAATAAGAGCTATTAGCCCGAGGTATATTATAAGTAGAAGGAGATAGTAGAAGTAGTAATAGTAATAAAGGTATTAGGTAACTAGTGTAATTATATAATTATATATATATCGGTAAACTAGGAAGTAGAATAGAAAATCTAAAACTAGAAAATCCGTTAAAAGCGTATTTTCCAGGTAAAATACTAGAAATAAATAGGAAAATTTTAGGTTTTTTTTATTCTAGCCTAAAAGTCCTAAATATAGAAAATCCGGATTTAAGGCCTTAAATCCGTGATTTTCCTCTAGCGCTAGGAAGAAATAGAAAGCTCGCTAGAGTTATAATAGCTATATTATTAATACTAGTATAAGATAGGTTTTAAATACAGTTAATTTATGTAATTTATATACGCGTAGAGTACCTCCCCCTAGCCTAGCCCTGTTTCCTATACCTATATTACGCCTGCGATTAATTCTCCTACTAAGTATTAGTACTATTAGTTATTAATAAGACTTAGTACTATATTATAATTACCTAGTTAGTACTAGCCTAGTATAGTTATATTATAATTAATTAGTAGGACTTATCCCCTATTAGTCCTATTACCTAGTATTTCTAAAAGTTACTAAATCTAGTTAAATACACTTTTCTAACTTATAGTATTATTTCTAGCCCTAGGGCTGATATATAAGCGCGCCTATTATATACGTATTTTTTACATTTTTCTATATTATTCTATATTCCTAGTTTACTAATATAGCTTTATTTATAATATATATAGATAGCTTAGATATATACTAAGTACTTATTATAAGGTCTAGAGATATATTAATAGATATAGTACTAATTACATAAGGATTTTCTGATTTTCTCTAGGAATGCTAAGACTACTACATGAAAATTGTCCGATGGTATTATAGAGTATCTAGAAGTCATCCGAAATATTTTCCGGATGACCCCTCGTTTCATATCTGTTTCAAACGGGGCACATATTTATTCCCCGCCTCTTTGATGAGGCTTAGCGGCTGCGGCTTCTCAGCAACAATAAGCATCGTCCATCATGGTCTAGAAGACCCGTTCGACACTCGGAGCAGATCATAGCTGAAGGGTTTGAAGGATCTGCAAATCCGATCAACCATAAGTTACGGTATTGGGATTATGAGATGATATCATGGACGAGGATAAGGTTACTCCAAATGCAGGAGCCTGGAGCCGTGACAAATGTTTCCGTTGGTCAATTCGCGGACCCCCGTATGTCCACGAATCGTGTTTCCAGAACGTTCCCTCAACCAGCTCAGAAGCTTCACGGAGAAGTTTCAGCACTGCGCACAGATCTGACTTCTAACTGCAGATACATCTTGGGAAGGGGTATACCTATGGCGGGTGTATACCTTTGGGAGAGTGTATGCCTTTGGCGGGTATACCTTTGGGTATAGGAAAGCTATAGCTCAGGTTCCAGACTGTTGTTGGTACCGTGAAAGATGGCACCGTGAAAGACGGCACCGTGAAAGATGGCACCGTGAATGCCGGCACCGTGAATGTCGGCACCGTGAATGACGGTACCGTGAAAGCAGCAACCTGTTTTTTTGATAAAAAGGAGGGGAATCGAGAAGTGGATGCTTAGGAACCAAATATAGAGGGTGCCAGAACTGGAGGGTGCCAAATTAAGGGGGGTGCTAGAATTGGTGGGTGCCAGATCCTTCAAGTACCATCTTCCACGGTGCCTTTACTGTTGGTGTAGACCACCTTGGGTGTACACCATGTTTCTTGGTGTGCACAATATTAGGTGCACGCCATTATTTTTGGTGTACACCACGTTTCTTGGTGTGCACAATATTAGGTGCACGCCACCAGCAATGGTGTAGACCACGCCTCGTGGCGTATACTATTTTAGGTACCATTTGTATAATTATCATTGCGTCTTTAGACGAAGGGCGTCTTGAGACAAGTGTCTGCAGACGGTAGATGTCTCCAGACTTGGTTTGTCTTGAGACCCACGTCCTGTCTCACGACATCATGCGTCTCAATACTGGTGTCCATAGACAAAAGCTGTCCGGAGAGAATCCTCGTCCGCGGACACCAGTCTTGAGACAAATGCTGTCTCAAGACGTGAGTCTGAAGACGTGCCAAGTCTGGAGACATTATTCGTCTGCAGACACCCGTCTGAAGACACACTAAGTCTTAGGACATTTTCCGTCGTTTCTCAGCCTCTATTCGTACATACGGTGCTAGTTTGACGGCGCTCGCTTCCACGATACTGGCTTCCACAAATTGCCAGATCTAGTACAAAGCGTTCATTTTGAAGCTTGCGATTATGCTGCAGCTAGAACACACTTTCGGCCGCATTGAAGATTGTTTAAACGTACAAGAAAAGAGAAAAGCAAAGAGCGTGGACACATAACTATCCTGAACGGATCGGTCACCTCGATGATGTCAAAACGAGGAGATTGGACTTGCGATGGACTTGATGGAGCTTCCATGGACTTGATGTTTTCGCCAATCCAAATCCAGTGCAGAAAAAATGTACATTCATTCCTTTTTCGCCTTAGAAGATTCTCTCGTCCTGTTCGTCGAATCCTTCACATCCCAGTCTAATGGGTTTTCGCCAACGACTTGGTCAAAGTCTTCAGAGAGCAAGTTCATAAGCACCGGATACGATGCTTTCTAGGTTCATATTAGCACATGATCGATAAATCAGGTGGGTACGTACAATCTCTGACATTGGGGGAGGCCACCGTTCACGATCAGTCGATCGATGAGTATATTACCTTCCATTCCTGCGAATGATCAATGCAACGTCTGCATGACATAACCGCGCCAGCTGATCTGCCTTTTTCATCAAGTTCGGTTTCTTTCTGGTAAACTGTTGCGTCTTGGCTTTCTTTGCGTAGTGCATTCTTTCCTGTGAAGTCGGCGATACCATCTGTGTTAGAGACGGACTTTCCTTTATCCCATCTTCCTACCTGTTTAATGATCCGATTTGGTCCCTCCCACTGGGATCCAATTCTGGTCCCTCTCCATGGGATCCAATTCTGGTCCCTCCCCATGGGATCCAATTCTGGGTACGCCAAGCTCCGTGGCAAGCGCACCCAGAAGCTTACGGCTCCCAGGTGTTTTGCTTCGCGGAGCCACGAGCTCCAATGAGAAGCAGGCTCCCAGGAGCACTTCTTCTCCCCGGAGCTCGTGGCTCCGGGGAGACCGCTCCTAGTAGATATAAGCTACGAGGAGAAGGGCGATCCATGTATTTCTCTCCAGACTTAATACGATTACGGACAACGTCGGATATCGGGCTTTGAGATATCCTTGGAACTATCTCCCAGGAGCATACGATGAGACGTCCAATCCAGCTTCTGTTCATGCCCAGATTCTTTAAATGATACCATCAAGTTCACTGGAACGATAGCTGGTGACTCTTTTGGGAATTCTGACCAATTCACACTGTAAACGGTCTAAAGACAAAATGGCCTCTCGTCGACCCAACAATGTAAAGCGAACGGAGTGGAACAAGAAATGCAGAGAGAAACTATCAGCGCATATTTGTAAGAGCCGTCATCTTCTGTAGTCAGCCGTTACTGACACGAGCAAAGATAGAAGGCTCGGAATCATGATAGAAACGTCGCAGGTGCGACTCAAAACCAACGCGGATGACCCTTATACGTGGGAAAAACTGGACGAAAAGGAGCACCTATTCTCGAAAAATCTAAGTGACCTTTCGATTGGCCAGCTCAAGGATTTGTATGATGGCGTCGATAAATCGTTTACAGCTATCTGGAAGGCCCCGTTTCAATCAGAACTCTCGGTACAGGATGGGGAAGAGTCTGTACGTGCTGCTCGTTCTCGTCAATTCGACGTTTAGCTGACTGCCCAATAAGTTTCTGGAATTGCCCAGACCGGAAGTCAGTTTTGTGGCAAAGATTGACGACCTACACCAAGACAACGTTAGATTAAGTCGCGAAATTAGCAAATGGGAACGCCGGGTTGCTACAGAGTCGGAAGGGAGACGAGAAGCTGGATTGAAAGCCAGTGAACTGAAAGTCACCATTCAGCAGCCGCAGATGGACAATGAAAAGCTCGAGAAGCACAGACCCTTCGACAGCCCCAAGCATCCCCATCGGTCGCTCGCAGTCCGTATCCATGCGTGGAGGTTCTCATGCCCGGCGCCGCACCCATCGTCAATGCAATGTACCGCGGCCCACCGTCGACCGGGTCCCCGGCCCTTGGTGGGCCCCTTCATGAGCCCTGGCGTCTCCCCAGGCATCTCTAGCGCTGGACGCACATCGTTCTTCTCCCCTCCAGCAACGACGGCTCCCTCCTCCAATTTGACAAAGCCGAACGCTACCCCCCGCGCTCCTTCTGGCTCACGGAGCTCGATCTCTGACGATCGGAACCCTGGGAGCGACTGCGGTAGCACATGTAACGATCGCAGTGGCGGCGGGGTTGATAGCCCGCCTAGGACCAGCGTGAACAACAACAACTTCACACCAGCAATGACGACGCAGAATCGACTCCACCCGCTGAGGCTGGTGCAGGTGCAGGAGAATCCGGAGAGCAAGGGGAAGGAAGACGATGCAGCGGCGGGCGGCTAGGAAGAAGGCGAAGCGCGGATCTTGGATGCCTACGGTGGATGACTCAGAGAGGTCCCAGTGGTGGGGGAGGGGCAGATCTCCGTCGAGTTACAAATGAGATGACGCATCCCTCTTCGACAAGTGCGGTTTCGATATCGATAATTCCATTGCCACCGCTGCGCATTTACTGACATCGGAATCCAAATGATTCCGAGATCTATCGACACCCTGCATGAACTCCCTTGTTCCGCACCTTGACCACTTGGGTGCTTGGCTCGCATTCCGCCTGATCCGGTGGGAGAATTAAGCATCTTAACGCTGGCCTACGGAGGTCGGCATTAATACTCCTGTGCAACGCTAGTGATAGAATACGGGTCCATGCAGCCTTAAAACCGTTATCTGGACAATAGGTAATTACTCGCACGAGTAGGTATGGATGGATCCCTTATCTCTAGGTTTAAATGCCTCTTCCGGGCTTTTAAGCTTACAAATAATACCCAGCCTATCTTTAGGGCGGTAATTATGACCGTCCAGAACTTTTAATGCCGAGCTCCGCGACTTTTAATGCCGACCTTGCATTCTTCGATTGACCTTCAGCCGTGACGTCATGGGTATACATTGGCACAAAAGCATCGGAGGCCGGAGGCGGGACCCGGATCGCCGAATGTCCCGACGTTCTCGGAGGACGGATCGTGCCGGGAGACTGGAGAGTGACATCGATTCCCTCCCGTTGAAAAGTTGCAATTGTGCTCCATGATAGAATAGTATAGAATAGTATAAGAAGTGAACGGGCCCCTGCTCGCTACTTGAGGTAGATGACCGTTTTCATCGTGATGCCCTGCTGAGCGAATCCATGCATTATTTCTTCTTCTTCACGGCTTCCACTCGTCTCCAGGAGATTTTCTCTGAATAAGAAATCCAATTGAACTAACAAGAAATCTGACCCTCTCTGGAGGCCGACATGGCATCTCCCCGCCCGCAGCCCATCCCTCTACCTCCTGACACCCACTATGAGGTCTCAGGACCACCCGCACTCTTAGCAGATGAATCCAGCGCACACGCCAGCAGTAGCGACAGCGACAGCGACAGCGATATCGAGAAGTCCAAACCGACTAGACCTCAGTATGCACCAATTCCCAGCACCACTGCGGACTATGGCGACAATACGCTTGAGAAGACAATGTCTCAAATCTACGGACCTCTCACCGAAGATGAATGTACAGAGCTTCGCCAAATTGCCTCTCTTCATCGCTCCAAGTCTGGCTTCACCAAGACAACAACAAAAGATGGACTCGAACGGAAGGACACGCTCGCTGGAGATTCCTGCGATGACCCACGTCTGAACCCCGAAATGCCTGAATTCGACATGTACGTCTGGGCTCGCGCTTTTGTCAGAGCCATGGACGAGGATGGTATCAAGTCTACCAGAGCAGGCTTCGCTTTCAGAGATCTCAACGTGTCTGGATCTGGATCAGCGCTCAGTCTCCAGAAGGACTTCGCTTCCGTCTTGATGGCACCCTTTCGTATTAATGAATTCGTGCAATTCGGCCGGAAGCCACACAAGAAGATCATCCGCAATTTCGATGGCGTGGTCAAGAGCGGCGAGATACTCGTCGTCCTCGGCCGCCCAGGCAGCGGCTGCTCGACTTTCTTGAAGACGATATGTGGTGAATTGACAGGATTGGAGCTGGAGAAAGGCTCGACTGTTCACTATAATGGTATTCCTCAAGAGCGGATGGTCAAGGAGTTTAAAGGTGAAGTGGCTTATAATCAGGAGGTCGACAAGCATTTCCCACACTTGACTGTTGGAGAGACACTTAAGTTTGCTGCTGCGGCGAGGACGCCGCATAGCCGTGTGAAGGGTATTTCGCGCGAGGTCTTTGTCGATCATATGGTCAAGATTGTGATGACCGTCTTTGGTTTGTCGCATACACGCAATACTAAGGTCGGAAACGAGTATATTCGAGGTGTTTCTGGAGGTGAACGCAAGGTATGTATTGTCTCACGGAATGCTTCACAAACGAAATGCTGATTATCCGTTCTCGAATAGCGAGTCAGTATAGCAGAGATGGCTCTTGCCGGAAGCCCTATTGCATGCTGGGACAACAGTACCCGAGGTCTTGATGCCGCCACAGCTCTCGCATTCACACGGTCTCTGCGTGTCGCTGCCAACGTTGGCAATATGTGCCACGCCGTAGCGATCTACCAAGCATCGCAAGCCATCTTCGATATCTTCGACAAAGCCATCGTTCTCTATGAAGGACGACAGATCTTCTTCGGCCCCACCGGAGTCGCCAAGCAGTATTTCGAGACCATGGGCTGGTATTGTCCACCTCGTCAAACTACAGGCGACTTCTTGACCTCCGTCACCAACCCGCAGGAGAGGAAAGCGAGGCAAGGCTTCGAGCGAAAAGTCCCCCGGACTCCCGACGAGTTCGAGGCTTACTGGAAGCAAAGCCAGGAGCACGCAGCCTGTATCCGGGAGATCCGCGAGCACGAATCAACGACTGGCGAGGACGTTCTCGACAACATGAGAGAAGCGAAGAAGGGCATGCAATCAAAGCATCTCCGCCCGAAATCGCCATACGTGATCAGCGTTTGGATGCAGGTCCGACTCTGTACCAAGCGCGCATACCAGCGAATCTGGAACGACAAAGTCAGCACCATCACTACAGTCATCGGACAAATCGTCATGGCCTTGATCGTGGGTTCCGTCTTCTACGGCACTGCAAGTGCGACTGCATCATTCTTCAGCAAAGGCGCGACGCTCTTCTTCGCTGTTTTACTCAACGCCCTTATCAGCATCACGGAGATTAATAACCTCTACGACCAACGCCCCATTGTCGAAAAGCAAGCCAGCTACGCCTTCTACCATCCCTGGACCGAAGCAATGGCCGGCATCGTCTCCGATATCCCTGTGAAATTCGTCATAGCAGTCTGCTTTAACATCATCCTCTACTTCCTTGCTGGACTACGGCGGGAGCCATCTCAGTTCATCATCTTCTTCCTCTTCCTCTTCGTGGCTATGCTCACTATGAGCTACATCTTCCGATCTTTGGCAGCCCTTACCAGAACGTCCTCGCAAGCCATGGCATTTGCGGGTGTGATGGTCTTGGCTATTGTTATCCATACCGGGTTTACGCTTCCTCGACCATATGAACATCCTTGGATGAAGTGGATCAGCTGGATCAATCCCGTTGCATATGCTTTCGAAGCTATTCTCGTAAACGAAGTCCACGGGCGAGACTTTCCATGCTCGAGTTTCGTGCCCACGCCGGAATTCCAGCAAGGGTCGTCATTTATATGCTCGGTTGCTGGTGCTGTGGCAGGACAGACTACGGTGAGCGGGGATAGCTGGGTCCAGTCGAGTTATCAGTATAGCTATTCGCACATCTGGTGAGTCTTCAACCGTTTGGAGCGGAAAGTATGGCTAACAAGTATAGGCGCAACCTTGGATTCATCTTCGCATTCCAGATGTTCTTCTTGGTTGTTTATCTGGTGGCAACAGAATTGAACTCCTCCACATCCTCGTCCGCCGAAGTGCTAGTCTTCCGCCGGGGTCATGTGCCAAAATACATCTCCGAGACGGCAGACAAACAAGACGAAGAATCTGGTGCCAATGGCGAGAAAGCAGCAGTCGCGAACGCAACCGAGAAATCCGGCGACGTATCCCAGGAACAGCAAGTCTCCGCCATCCCACCCCAAAAAGACATCTTCACTTGGCGTGATGTCGTCTACGATATCCATGTTAAAGGCGAGCCCCGCCGTCTTCTGGACCATATCTCAGGCTGGGTCAAACCTGGCACTCTTACGGCCCTCATGGGTGTCAGTGGTGCAGGCAAAACTACTCTACTCGATGTACTCGCCCAGCGCGTCTCTATGGGAGTCATCACAGGCGATATGTTGGTCAATGGCAAGCCGCTCGACTCGTCCTTTCAAAGATCAACAGGGTACGTGCAGCAGCAGGACTTGCACCTTGAGACTACTACTGTCAGGGAGGCTTTGAGATTCAGTGCTATGTTGAGGCAGCCGAAGTCGGTATCAAAGAAGGAGAAGTATGACTTTGTTGAGGAGGTAATCGATATGTTGAATATGCGAGACTTCAGTGAGGCAATCGTTGGAATTCCCGGAGAGGGATTGAATGTCGAGCAACGCAAGGTATGTTAATCCCTCGTTGGGAACGGCCATGGGCCTGTAAATGCGTCATTCTCGACCCCGAAGTGCTGACTTCTCCGACAGCTATTGACTATCGGCGTCGAGCTCGCAGCCAAACCGGCTCTGTTGCTGTTCCTCGACGAGCCCACCTCTGGTCTCGATTCGCAATCATCATGGGCCATCGTCGCCTTCTTACGCAAGCTTGCCAACTCTGGCCAAGCCGTCCTCTCCACCATCCATCAGCCAAGCTCTATCCTCTTCCAAGAATTCGATCGTCTCCTCTTCCTCGCCAAAGGTGGTAAAACAGTTTACTTTGGCGACATCGGCCATAATTCAGAGATCATGCTCAACTACTTCGAAGGGAATGGAGCTCGTCACTGCGGTGAAGCCGAGAACCCAGCCGAGTTCATCCTCGAGCTTGTGGGAGCCGGCGGCAACGCCAAATCCAAGCAAGACTGGCCCGATATCTGGAACCATGGTAAAGAAGCCAGGGGTGTTCAGACGGAATTGGACCGGCTCCAAGCCGAAAAGCCCAATGAGCCTTTGAGCGGTTCGCACAATGAAAAGCACAGAGAGTTTGCAATGCCATTCACAACGCAACTCTTCTATGTCACGATGCGAGTCTTCCAGCAATACTACCGCACACCTTCCTACATATGGGGCAAACTCATGCTCGGTAAGAAACCTCTCTCCCCAACCTCCACCCCTCACTAAAGACTACCGGAGAACTAACACCCCCTTCAGGAGTTATGGCCGCGCTCTTCATCGGCTTCTCCTTCTACAAGCAAAATTCTTCTCAACAAGGCCTCCAAAATATTATCTTCTCCGTCTTCATGCTCACCTCCATCTTCAGCACCCTCGTCCAACAAATAATGCCGCGCTTCGTCTCCCAACGCTCCTTATACGAAGTCCGCGAACGCCCGAGCAAGGCCTACAATTGGGCCGCCTTCCTCATCTCCAATATCTTCGTCGAGATTCCGTGGCAGATCTTGTTGGGGGTGATTGTGTTTGCAAGTTACTACTATCCGATTTTCGGGCAGCACCAGAGTGGGGAGCGGCAGGGACTTATCCTCTTATTTATCATCCAGTTCTTCGTCTTCGCCTCGACATTAGCCCATATGCTCATTGCGGCATTGCCGGATGCGGAGACAGCTGGCAGTATCGCAACCCTGCTCTTCTCGCTTACACTCCTATTCAACGGTCAGTCTTACCCCCCTTCCACCCGCTTCGAAATTGTCACTGATATCTCCAAGGCGTCATGCAACCTCCACAAGCCCTTCCCGGCTTCTGGATATTCATGTACCGCGTGTCCCCCTTGACCTACGTCGTCGATGGTATAGCAGCCACGGGGATGCACGCCAAACCCGTAGTCTGCGCCTCCAACGAGTTCTCGCGCTTTGCTCCCCCAGCTGGGCAGACATGCGGGCAATATCTCTCGGGATACCTCGCCTCCGCTGCAGGGTCTGTGGGGCAGCTGGTGAATCCGGAGAGCACGACACAGTGCGAATACTGCCCGTTGACGGTATCGGATCAGTATCTGTCGCAGGTGGCTATCACTTACGACACGAGATGGCGCAACTACGGTATCGGTTTCGTTTTCATCTTTTTCAATATCTTCGCAGCGGTGTTGCTCTACTATGTGTTTCGTGTGAAGCACTGGAATATCGCAGCTGTTGCGAAGGGACCAAGCAAGTTCGTAGATTGGGTAGGGGAGGGTGGAAGGTGGATCAGGACCGGGTTGGTAGGGCATGGGAAGAAGATACCTGAGGAGGGGAGCCGAGACCAAGCCAAGGGAAAAGGGAATCGGATTTATTAGATGTGGCGATATTATTCTAGAGGTAATGACGGATGAAAAGCATATATGATAGCGTTCTCATATGTATAAAAAGTCGACCTCCATGCTCGGTTGTCGCCTTTGAATCTCTGACCTCTGTGCTCGAAATCATTGGCAGTATTTCTAGTAAGATTTGATTTACAGATAAGAAGCTAAGCAGCTTGACCATTGACTCTCGCCGGAGATCCGCTGCGTCATGCTGGCCAAAACGTAGTCTCTGACATCCGGATTTGGCCATTTGAATGATCGAGCTGAGATACCACTGTCACGAAACGGTTCACAGCCACTCGTATTGCAACACGATTCAACAAGCACTTGCCTTGCACCCCTGATCAGTACATAATCAAGGCAGGGATGGTGGCTAGACCATTCCCCGGGAAAAGAAATACAGCAAGACCGGCATATCACTGGCTGGAAGCATGCTAGGGCTGGAACCCATATATGCAAATAAAAAGTTGAGAATCAAGTAACAAACACAGGAATCCTACAACCAGCATATGACGCAATGATAATATTTTGATTTGTTCGGTTCTTGTAAGCCGCCATGCATCAGCAAAGGCCTACATTGAGGACCGAGTTTGAACATCTGAGCCCGTAGATTGCGCCCTGTTCAAGGCCTGGCCAGAAAGTTCTCACCTCCGAGCTAACACAGGTACGAACCGAAAGTAAAACAGAGCTTGAAAAGGCAATGATGGTTTCGTATCGAGAAACCACAGGCTTTCCCTCCAAGCCGTGCTTCTTCGAGAGCTTTTGCTACTTTGGAATCCTGGAAGCCTGCTTTCCATTGTAATTTTTTTGTTTTTGGGAATCTTGCGTTGCCCAGGGATCAGTGCATAGGACGAAATACAAAGCTGCTAGTACTGCTGTGTCCCTGTGGATTGTACGTTCGCTTGTTATGAAGCTGGAGTGAATGATGAAGGATGTGATACACAGGCCTCAGGTCTCGAGACGTACCGATCAGTCGAATTTTGAAGGTCAGCAAGGGTTTGCTGACAGTGCAAGCTTGGAATTTGATTGGGAAAGGTGATCAGAGCCATGATTGATGCAGATGAGTGTGAGAATTTCCTCAGGTAGAAGAAAATTTTGCCTCAGTACAGCAGTTTGCAAAGGATTGGCCAGACGCTAGTGGCCCGCAAATCGTCGAAGCTCCCCCACCAGAATTAGGTGGTAAGGCCTCAACGGCATGCGGTCTCAATTATAGCCTATAGACATTCAATAAACGTTGAAATGAAGCTGTAAATTATCCTGTATACATGATCCATGGTGTTTTAGCCCCCAGCCTGTAACCCTGCTGTCGCCGCCCCCTATAGTTACCCCCGCCGTGGCCTCATCATAGCCCCTGTAGGGCCTGCTACTGTCTTGCTGTAGGCCCTGCTGTTATCATGCTGTAGACCCTGTGGCCGCTGCTGCTGTCATGCTATAGGCCCTGTGGCCGCTGCTGCTGTCATGCTGTAGGCCCTGTGGTCGCTGCTGCTGTCATGCTGTAGGTCCTGTGGCCGCTGCTGCTGTCATGCTGTAGGCCCTGTGGTCGCTGCTGCTGTCATGCTGTAGGCCCTGTGGCCGCTGCTGCTGTCTTACTGTAGGCCCTGCTGTTATTATGCTGTAGACCCTGTGGCCGCCGCTACTGTCATGCTGTAGGCCCTGCTGTTGTCATGCTGTAGGCCCTGCTGTTATCATGCTGTCTCATCGGCAAACTGGGAAGTGGAACAGAAAATGCGAAACTGGAAAATCCGCTGAAAGCGCATTTTCCAGGCAAAATACTAGAAATAATAGGAAAATTTTAGGTTTTTTTTATTCTAGCCTAAAAGTCCTAAATATAGAAAATCCGGATTTAAGGCCTTAAATCCGTGATTTTCCTCTAGCACCGGGAAGAAACGGGAAGCTCGCTAGAGTTATAGCGGCTACGTTATTAACGCTAGCGTAATATAGGTTTTAAATACAGTCGATTCACGTAATTTATACACGCGTAAAGTATTCCCCCCTAGCCTAGCCCCGTTTCCTATACCTATATTACGCCTGCGATTAATTCTCCTACTAAGTATTAGTACTATTAGTTATTAATAAGACTTAGTACCTTATTATAATTACCTAGTTAGTACTAGCTTAATATAGTTATATTATAACTAATTAGTAGGACTTATCCCCTATTAGTCCTATTACCTAGTATTTTCTAAAAGTTACTAAATATACTAAATATATATTTAGTAACTTATAGTATTATTCCTAGCCCTAGAGCTAATATATAAGCGCGCCTATTATATATATATTTTCTATATTTTTCTATATTATTCTATATTCCTAGTTTACTAATATTATAAGCCTTACTATTATTATATTATAAGCCTTATAACTACTACTACTATTATATTATAAGCCCTACTATTATTATACTATTTATAAGCCCTACTATTATTATACTATAAGCCTTATAACTACTACTACTATTATACTATAAGCCCTATTAATAATATACTATAAGCCCTACTATTATTATATTATAAACCCTATTACTACTACTATTATTATATTATAAGCCTTATTACTACTACTACTATCTTATTATAAGTCCTACTATTATTATATTATAAGCCTTACTATTATCTTATTATAACTTTATAACCCTTATAAATATCTTATTAGTAAGATAATAGTAGTAGTTATAATAAGATATATATAAGGGTAATAAGATAATAGTATAAGTTATAAGATATTTATAAGGGTTATAATAAGATATCTACTAGTATTTATAAGTTATATTTATAGCTATAAGTTATTAAAGTATTACTATCTAATTCTAGTAAGTAAGCTTTAATAATTTATAGGCTACTAGTATCTAGCTAATACCTTTATAAACTACTATAAATAAATATTAGAATAAAGCTATAAATTATCCTATATATATAATCTATAGTATTTTAGCCCTTAGCTACCCTTATAATTACCTCTATTATAACCTTATTATAACCCTTATAACTACTACTACTATTATATTATAGTTCCTACTATTATTATACTATAAGCCTTATAACTACTACTACTATTATATTATAAGCCCTACTATTACTATATTATAAGCCTTATAACTACTACTACTATTATATTATAAGCCTTACTATTACTATATTATAAGCCTTATAACTACTACTACTATTATATTATAAGCCCTACTATTACTATATTATAAGCCTTGTAACTACTACTACTATCTTCTTATAACCTTTATAGATATCCTATTATAAACTATACTATTATCTTATAACCTATTAAGATATCTTAATATATCTAGCTAGTAGGATATAGCTTACTAGTAATATCCTAGTAGTATTAATTCGGCTTCTTATTATCCTAAGAGAGGCTAGGTAGCTTCCTTAAGGGGTATTTAAATAGTCCTCCCTTAGCCTCCTTAGAAGGTAGAGATTAGTTCTTTTATAATTATAAAGTTACTAGAGTATCAAGTCTATCTTTATAATACTACCTACTTACTAGTAGTTTATACTATCTATTCTAGCCCTTAAGAACTAGCCTTCTAGTCTAGTTCTTAATAGTTCTAATCTCTCTACCTTTAAAGGGGGATAGTCTAGATTATAATAGTATAATAATATAAAGATATCTAATACTAAATAAGATAAAAATATATTAGAAGTCTAGTATAATAAAATTAATATAATATTAGAGTCTAATATAAGAGATATTAAAGTATGAAATAATATAGCTAGTAATAGAATTTCTAATAAAACCCTTACTAGTACTATTATACTTAATAAACTTATTACTACTATTAAAGTTAAAGAAGAGTAGTTAATAAAAGAAAGAAAGCTTTAAGGTATCTAAGAAAAGGTAGCGTAATTATAAGTAAAAGTAGAAGCGGTTATACTAGATCTATATTAGATTACTAGTAAATTACTAGGTAGGATATAATAAGGGTTAGGACTAGGCCTAATAAAGAGCTAATACCCTTTAAATTAGGGTACTAATATATAAGGTATATTAGACCCTAGAGTAAGCTCTATCCTTAGTAGTTTTACCCTAAGTTAGTCTACTAGAGGCTAGTTAGAAGAACCTAGTAGTTAATACCTTAGAAGCTATATAAAGCCTAAGGAATTACCCTTTTATAAGGGGAAGAATATATATAAATATAAGAAATAATATTATATTATAAATATTATATTTCAATTAATATTTAATAAATTCCTAATTAAGTTTATAAAGGTTACCTAGGTTATATAGTTCTTAGAAGGTAAACCTACTAAGTTATAAGATTATTATAAAAAGTTATTATTAATAAGAGTAGTTACCTAGAAGTACTTTACTTAATACTTACTAAACTTTATTAAGGACCTAGTAAGCCGCTAGCTTTATAATATATAATTATACTTACCCTAGTATATATTTAAGTAGGATTAAATTATAAATCCCTCCTTTTCTAGAGGAATATTAGTAGATTAACTTCTTTATAAAGTTACGCCTAGACCTTTAAAAAGCCCTTATAAATTATTAAGACCTCCTTATAATTAAAGAAAACCTAATTACCCTTACTACTTAATTAGAGAATAACTAGTAGTATTATACTAGAATAATAGCGGGTAATAGTTATATTACTAAAAAAGGGGATTATTCTAATAAGTAGAATAAAGGTTAGAAGAGGGAAGGAAGTTAAGATAGAGGTATTAATCCTTTTATAAAAGTAGGAAGTATTTAACCTACTAATAGTTATAATAAGTTACTAGATACTAAGGAAGGGTTAATATATTTTAATTATAAAAAGAAGGGCTATTATAATAAGGACTATTATAGGCCTAGGATACCTAGGAACCTAAATATAATACCTATTAATACTATTAGAAAAGAAACTATTAAATTAAAAAAAGGAAGCGCGTCTCTATTAAGACCTTAATACTAGGGCGCTTACTTATTAAAAGGGGTTTATTATTAATTTATAGTATTAATATTAATAGTTCTATTAATATATAAGGTATATAGAACTATATAGACTTCCTAATAGATATAAGAGTAGAGATTAATATTATCTTTTAAAGCTTTATTAAGTAATATAACCTAAAACCCCTAGAGGGCTATTAGCTATTAATTCCTAAATAAATAAATAGTTAATTAGTCTATTATTATAATATATACTAGGTAGAGTACTATCTTATTAATAGCTAGGGATAGCTAGGTTAATATACTAGTATATTTTATATAATTAAGAAGAAGGGGTTACTAATTATTCTTAATATACCTACCTTATTAGAAGCTAGGGTATAAGTAGATCTAGGGAGTTAAAAGTAGTAATTTCTACTAGACTCTACTAGTATATCTATCCTAGAGTTATAAGTATTTATAGATATCTTTAAAGGTAAATTAATAATTTATACTATTATTTATATTAGGTTATTCTAGGCGGAAACCTAGAGCTTTAAAGGTAAAGTACTAGAGCTACCTAAAAGTCTTTATAACTTTTTAAATATCTTTTTAAATAAGGAGGTAGGACGACTACCCCTATTTAAGCCTAGGGACTACGCTATTAATATAGATAGTTATAAGCCTCTTTATAAGCCTATCTATAATTTATTATAAAGGGAGTTAGAAACTCTATATATCTACCTAGATAACGCTAAGTTAAAGGGTTAGATATAAGAGTCTACTAGTCTTATAAGGGCTCCTATTTTATTTATATTAAAGAAGGATAGTAGCTTATATCTATATATTAACTATTATAAGTTAGATAAGATAATAGTAAAGAACTATTATCCTCTCCCTTTAATTAGTAAAATACTTAATTACTTATAAGGTATAAAGATATTTACTAAGTTAGACTTTAAGGATACTTATTATAAGATTTATATTTATAAGGGTAATAAGTAGAAGATAGTATTTTATACGCGGTATAACTATTTTAAATATATAATTATACTATTTTAATTAATAAATACCTTAGTTATATTCTAAGCCTATATTAATAGAGTTTTAATAGGCCTAGTAGATATTACTTATATAATATATCTTAATAATATTTTAATTTATTTAGAAGATATCTTAAGTTATAAGTAATATATCTACTAGGTACTTAAGTAGTTATAAAAGTTTTAGCTTTATATAAACTAAAAGAAATATAAATTTTATACTAATTTAATAGAATTTATTAAGTTTATTATAAGTACTACTAGTATATTAATAGATAGTTATAAGGTATTTACTATTTAAGACTAGCTAGTATTAATTATATATTAGGAAGTTTAAGTATTCTTAAGATTTATAAACTTCTACTAGTGTTTTATATATTACTATTTATAAATAGTATCCCCCTTAAATAGCCTTTTAAAAGGTAGTAAGGATAGGAAGAAGTTAAGACTATTTATATAAGGCGCTAGTAAAGAGAAGGCGTTTTATAACTTATATTATACCTTTATAACTATACCCGTCTTAATATATTTTAATCTTAATAAGAAAATTTAAATTAAAATAGATATATCTAATTTTATTATAATAGCTATCCTATCTTAATAAGATAATAATAGGGCTTAATATCTAGTAGCTTTCTAGTCTTATAAATTAATACCTATTAAGACTAGGTATAAGATATATAATTAAGAGCTATTAGTAATTATTAAAGTCTTTAAGTAATAGTAATATTATATAGAAGGTAGTTATTATACTATTAAAGTACTTATAAACTATAATAATCTTAGGGGATTTATATAAGTAAAGTAGTTAAATAGTTATTAAGCTTAATAGGCTATTTATTTAGCTATATATAACTTTAATATTAAATATTAACCTAGTAAGAAGAATCCTATAAATACTCTATTATATAGACCTAATTATAATAATATTAAGATATTATTTAACTAGCTCCTATCTACCTTATAAAATAAGCTAGTAAATTTAAGAAGTATTATTTCTAGTTAAAAGTAGCTAGAAGAAATAATTAAGTATATAAACTTATCTAGCTTAGGAGGGCTTAAGAAACCTTTAACTAAGCCTAAAAACTTAGATAGAAGGGATATAAAGCTACCTTCCTAGTATTAAAGTAATATAATAGCGCTACTACTTAATCCTATTACTAGGGTTATTAGTTATAAATAATATATCTTATAAGTATTAGTAAGAGTAGTTATTAGACTTAAAATAGCTTATAAAGCTAGATTAAAATCCTTAAAAGAACTTATCCTCTTATTAATTAATTAATTAATTAATTAATTATACTTCTATACTAGCTAAAAAGCTAATAAGGGTAGGCTATTTAGGGGTACGTATTACGTACATGTTATTCGGGGAGAAACCCTACTATAAGGATAATAACTCTACCTGATAATTACGGTTCTCTTAACTATTTACAGCTCCTTCCCTCCCCCCCCTAGCAGGCCTGCTACTAGGGAGGTAGTAGAGGGGTCGGGTTTACTACCTATTACACTAAAGTTTCATCTACAGGTAAAACTTCTTTTCCTTATCTAGGGCCTAGCCCCTTTCTCTTTTCTATCTCTACCGGCTATTCTTAATCTAATCCGTTTAGCGTAACGGATAAATCCTTATAACGGATAATTCCTTATAATCCCAGTTATAACGTCCGTAACGGGGAGGGTATATATATAAAGGGAGGTGATAGAACTAGTACTTACCTACTAGTCTATCGGTGCTAGGTACTACTAGGTGAGGAGGCTAGCGGCCCTAGCGTGCTTATAGACTATTAGGTAGGAAGGCTAATATCCACGTATCTCTATACGGGTTAGGCCTCTACTACCTACTACTATACCGTAGGGACTAC
>JAABUN010002558.1_pt1 | contig 31838 bp, 36 predicted proteins | sample 5559311 | NCBI WGS metagenome assembly JAABUN01 (sample SAMN10711877, study PRJNA513370) | rock metagenome | isolation source: Antarctica rocks | place: Antarctica: Victoria Land, Siegfried Peak sud | reverse complement strand
GTAGTTCGGCAAACGTTTGTATTGGCTTGGTCAATGTGGCGACGACGGCATCAGTTTAGGGCAAAGTTGTGTCATTATCGCCGTCGGCAACGGCGCTATGCTAGATAACTGCGGCTGTAATATTAGAGACCGTCTACGATCTATTAAGCAGAATACGGATAAAGGCAAGCTGCATCATCGCTAAACTTGAGGAGACGAGCCGCTCACAGTTTTTCCAAAGTCTTCTACACTTTTCCAACCAAGAGAAACTACGTTCTACGACCCAACGTTTGGGGATGACTACAAAGCCAGGTGTGTCACTTCGCTTAGCCACTTCAACGCCAGCAGCAATAAGGTCATCGACCTCTTTAGCAAACGCTGCGCCGGTATAAGCACCATCAACCAAGACTTTTTCAACCAATCTCAAGGGTTCTTTTGCTGCCTCTATCATGTGGAGCGCACCTGCTCGGTCACTTATATTAGCAGCTGTAATCGTAAAGGCGTGGGGTAAACCCTGCGTGTCAACGGCGACATGGCGTTTGATGCCTGAAACGTGCTTACCACCGTCATAACCTTTGACGTGCGCACTCTCGCTGTTCTTAACACTTTGTGCGTCAACGATAACCATACCCTGCCGTTCCTTCGTCACTTGGGGCACCTTGCTCGTGCAGGCTTTTCTGCCATTTCTGATACGCTCTTGCGTAACCGATTTTTTTTAAGACCTGCTCTAAGATACTTTTTCCCTCGGTACCTTCTTCACTCCAAATGCGAAAGTAACGATGTACGGTGACGTATTTTGGGTAGTCTTTGGGTAAAGCACGCCACTGACAACCTGTCTTGACCACATAGAGCAAAGCATTAAAAATATCGTACAAATCAAGCTTTCTGGGCTTCGTTCTCTTCCTCGCCGTTTCTAACAAAGGCCGGATGGCCTCAAATTGCTCGCGGCTTATATCGCTTGGGTAGCTCATCGCTACAGTTTAGTGGAGATCGTAGACGGTCTCTTAGGCGCAGCACCGTACAAGCAACGCTTAAGCGCGCCGCTCCAGGCTGCCAGAAACGGTATGCTGCACGCACGATGACGCCCGACGCACCTCACACTACTATTTCTCTCGCCGCGCTCAACCACAACGTTCAGGTACTGCGCTCCAGGCTCCGCCCGGAAACCGCCATCCTCGCACCGGTCAAGGCCAACGCCTACGGGCACGGTGCGGTCGGAACGGCGCGGCACCTGGAGACCTGCGGCGTCTCGTGGTTCGGCGTCGCGACGGCAGCCGAGGCCCTCGAGCTACGTGCTGGCGGCGTTACGGGCCGTATCCTGGTCTTTATCCCGGTTTATAACGGTTTAGAAGCGCTGATCGCGCAAGACGTCACGCTGAGCGTAGTAGACGCGCGTAGCGCCGAGGCAGTCAGGCGAGCTGCGGAGCAGGTCGGCCAACGCGCGCGCGTTCACCTCAAGGTAGACACCGGTATGGGGCGCTTAGGCGGCGGGCCAAAAGAGACGCTGGCGACAGCTGAGCTGCTGGAGAAAATGCCCGAAGTTGACCTCGAGGGCCTCTGGACACACTTCGCCTGCGCGGATGAGCCCGACCGGACGTATACCGAAGGGCAACTCGCGCAGTTTCAAGAAGCAGTCTCGGCGTTGGCGCACGCGGGGATTCAACCTCCGCTTAAACACACCGCCAACTCGCCTGCAACGCTCGCCTATCCTGAGTCGCACTTCGACATGGTGCGGCCCGGAATTGCGCTTTACGGGTACAGCTCGAGCCCCCACAGCGCAGGTTTTGCTCCCGACCTTACGCCCGTCATGACTCTCAGCGCCCCGGTGACGTTCGTCAAACGTGTTTGCAAGGGGCAAAGTCTCTCTTACGGTGGGCTTTGGGCGGCCCAGGCAGACACGACGATTGCCACGGTACGTTTCGGTTACGCCGACGGCTACCCGCGCGTGCTGAGCACGACTCCTGCCGCACAGGTAAACCTGTGCGGGCAGCTCCGCCCCATCGTCGGGCGCGTCTGTATGGATCAGTTTATGGTCGATGTCGGCGATTTAGATGTGCAGGTCGGCGACCGGGTAACGGTCTTCGGGCCGAACGGCCCAACCGCTGAAGCACTCGGTGAGGCTGCCGGAACCATCTCTTACGAGCTGCTGGTAAGACTGGGAACAAGAATAGACAGGGCCTACATTTAGGCTGCCGAAACCCCGCTATACTCGAGTCTCATCAGCGCCGGAGATACAGACTTCCGGCGGATTCTTTCGGCACATATTTTCTCTGCACGTGCTAAACGACCAGGAGTGTACATGAAACCAGCACCCTTACTTGTCTTACTGAGCGCCCTTTTAACGCTGAGCGCTTGTGACAACTCGGCGCAGCAAGAAAACGCCTCGCTTACCGAAGAGCTTTCGGCGTTGCAAACACAAGTTGACGAGTTCGACTCGCAGGTCACGTCGCAGACCCAAGAGTTGGAGCGCGCGCAGCAGCGTGCCAAGGAACTCGAGGCACAACTCGCCGAGCAAAAAGCGCAGGTCGGTCAGGCTGCGGCGCTTACAAACGAACGCGATCAGCTTCAGCAGCAGTTAGAGGCGCGGCAGACTGCGTTACAAAAGGTGCAAGCACGTGTTCAAGCCCTCCAACAGAGCCGAGAACTTACGCTCGAGGAAAGGCTCACATCGGTAGACCAGCGGCTAAAAGCGCTGCGTCAAGAGCGGCAGCAGCTAAACCAGCAGCTCGAGAAGGTAGGTGGAACCCCGGCGAATACGGCACCCACACCACCTGCAGCAGAACAAAGTACCGGCGGAGGCCAGCAGTAACGTATACCGGAAAGCCTTTTGCAGAACGCTGCTACCGGCTTCATCTTGCAACGTAGCAACTGGTCGGTAAACCCCGAGTAGATACCACTGACCAGTTGCTAGTACCCTGCAAGACGCCCTATTGCAAAAGACGTATCCGGTAAAGCCGAAGAAACGCCGTTCGTCTCAGTTGTAGTGATGTGCGTCTTGTGAAAAAATGCTTAAATTATAGGTAACAAAGTCCTATACTAAAACAAACTGTAGCACTGTTACGCTGACCTTAGCTGGCGAGCTGCTAGAATGAGGTCATCATCCGTCGCCCATATGTGACGCTATCAAGAAGGAGTTTTCCTTGTCCAGTTTAATTATCCCCCCCGCAGATATCCTCGGAGACCTTACCTCGCGGACTCCCGTCGGCCTGCTGAGCCGTCAGGAAAAAGACCGCCTCATCGAACGCGGCTTTTTGGGCCTCTACCGCTGGTACACTGCCCGTAGCCAGGAGACGCGCAACTGGAACCCGGACAAGTCGTTCGATTGGCGCAAACTCCGTCACGACTTTTCCGAACCGCTGATGCAGATTTTGCAGGGTTTTTTCGCCGTTGAATACTTCACACCCGACTACGTAGACGAGATTTTGAACCTGGTACGCCGCTCTCATGGGCGCAGCCACTTTCAGCTCCGCTGGGGTTCCGAGGAAGAAAAACACGCCGATACCTGGGAGAACTCGCTGCTATTTTCACATCAGCGTACCCCCGACTTTATCGAATCGTACAAAGAAGACCTGCGCTCGTCGGTTCACCGCAGCATTTGGGAAGGCGACGCCCTCAGAAACCTCGTCTACACGGTGTTTCAAGAACGCGCCACACAGCTCAACTACCTGAACCTTCTGAAAATCGCCAACGGCAAGTCGGACAAACCGCAACACAAAGACGACGCCGACCCCGTGTTGGCCCGCGTCGCGCAGACCATCGCCACCGACGAGGCTGCGCACTACAACTTCTTTTTAGAGGGCGTGCGGCTGTTTTTGTACTACTACCCGCAGCGCACTTTAGAGGCTATTCAGGACGTAATTACGCACTTTACGATGCCCGCCAACAACATTGTCCCCGACTGGGACGCGTTTAACTACGCGGTTTACAAGGCCGGAATTTACGGCCCCCGCGAGTACGCCCGTGACGTGGTGCAGGTCGTCTTCCGTAACCTCGGGATTGAGAGCCGCAAAAAGCTCGAGGAAGGCATCAAAAAAGGCCGCATCGTCCCGACTAAAGACGATGACGGCACCCACCTGACCGCCATTTGGGATACGTTTGATTACGGGCTCGTCGAGGGTGACGTGCAGCGCATTTACGGTAAAATCGTCAAACACGAAAAAGACTTCGGGCGCTACGAACTCGACCCGACGGACTTCGTACCGAATCCGGAGTGGCCGAAGAAGTAGTTTAAGCTTCTCTAGAAACGTACCCCGCTTCGATTTTCAGGCGGGGTATTTTATTAGCTGCTCTTCATGTCTTTTGTCTTTGTTTTCGTTAAGCGCAACATCAAGTTTTACGGCGCGCGGGCCACATACAAACCCCGACCGAAAAACCTGTCACCGTAAGAAACCTCGAGACCCGCTTTTGCAAAGCACCCGAGCATCTCTTCTTTCGTGTAAAGCGCAAGTTCGTGAGCTTCTTCTAAATGCTCGACACCGTGTTTCGTAGCGACAAGGTAGTGAAAGTTAAGCACAGAACGGTTAGCAACCCGTTCAGCAACGTTCATTCGGCAGATTTTGAGGTTGCCTGACTCCGCTGTAACCATAGTTGTGTGTCCAACCTGCCAGTTTTCAGGCGTAATCCAAGGTTCGACAAAGATGACGCCGCCAGGGTTCAGATGATTTTTGAAGCTCTTTAGAGCAGCAACTACTTTTTCTTTCGTCGGCAGATAGCCGATAGAGGAAAACAGGCACAGCACAACGTCATACGTTTTGGGCAAACTAAAATCGCTCATGTCGGCAAGCCAAAAGTTCCCTGAAAGAACCTTTTCTCTGGCTATCTCTATGAAGGCGGGCTCGAGGTCAATCCCGTCAACCTCAAACTGTTTGCTGAGCAGTTTCGCATGTTCAGCCGTACCACAAGCTACGTCTAAAATCGTTTTCGCGGTCGGCAACTCTTTTTGTATTAAAGCAGTAATCTTCTCGGTTTCTGCGCCGTAATCTTTGAAACCGTAAATTAAATCGTAATATTGAGCCGTTTGGTTATACATGAACCACTTTACCTGGAAAGTAGACGCACTTCGGCTGCTTTTAGCGTAACCAGTGCCCGAGTTTCACCTGAGGTGTTAACGAACTCGACCTCGAGCCCATCCGGTTCACAACACATTTCAACCACGACATCAACGCGACAAAGCTCCCGGCTCGTCACATCTTTATTCAGGACAACTGTGTCGAGGATCCGCGTATTCAGCCTCCCAAACTGAAAAATCGCGGCACACAACCTCCGCCTCTTCCTTTTCGCTTAGGCGTTTAGCACTCGAGATTACCCATACCTTCTGGTCAAACGGACAACGAACCAGCTAAAGCGTTTCTGTTGCGCTTGGAGTTGCCGAAAAGCCGTCAATCGGTTTGGTGGGTCATCCATTCGGGCGGATAGATGACGGTCCCGCTTACACCGGTAAGGCCATTTGGCACCAGCTCGAGGACCATGCAGTTCCGCTCTGGCACCTCAAATGGCACCGTGATGGGGTAACGGCTCATAGGTTGGTAGCCGAACCGTTCATAATAATCCGGAACACCAATCAAAATGACCGACCGGAAGCCCAGTTGGGCGGCCCTCCAGTGAGCTTCCCGTACGAGAGCGTTTCCTACCCCTATTCGCTGATGACTCGGTACAACGGAAAGCGGGGCAAGTGAGAGCGAGGCTGTCGAGAACCGTTCATTACACACCACAACCCTGGTTAGCAGAATATGACCGACCGGCTCATCATCGGTTTCAGCTATAAGAGACAGTTCGGGCACGAAGGCGTCGGACATGCGGAGCCGCTCAACCATGAAGTGCTCGTGATGATCGCTGTACGGAACAGCTTGATAGGCACGTATTATCAGCGCCGATATGGTTTTGGCGTCGGCAGTTTCCTCTTGTCTGATGGTTGGGGGCAAGATGATCCTCAGAAAGCGCCGCAAGAACGCAAGCCCGAATATTCATATAGCTTCTTAAGCAGGCTCTTCTCGCCCCGGCAAATCATCGTTTTCAGAAGGCTGCTCACGTCCGGGCGAATCTAACGGCGCGTCACGGTCAGGCGTCTCGGGAACCTCGAGCGGCACATCGCTAGGTTCGTCACCGGGCATATTTAGCGGCTCTTGCCCCGGTACGTCGGGCATCTCTTGCGGGCCGGTGGGCATCGGCACGTCGGGCGCGGGAATTCCAGAGCCGGTCAAGTCATAGTCAGTCATAAGTACCTCCTACAACCGATTATGCGCGGGGGCAAAATGTTCGTTTTGATAACCCGCTACAGTCGAGTGTGGCAAAGTTTAACTACGACCTCGACTTTAAGACGCTGAATTTTCGTGAACACCCGGAGCTTTACCGTATCGGCAAGGGGGAGCAAGGCGTCTTGCTCATCGAGCCGTACAAGAGTGAACTCCTCCCCCACTGGCGCTTTAAGGACCCGGAGGTTGCTGAAGAATCCTCGAGCAAACTCTCCCAAATGTTCCAGGATTACCTCGCGGCTGAAGATTTTCCCGGCGCGGATATGGCGCGCAAGTTTTTGCAGATGGGTTGGACGCGGGCGCGGCGTTACGCGAACCATAAAGGCGGAAAAAAGTACGAGGGGCCGGTACCGGAGGACAAAAAGGGGCAGAGCGGCTCACATGGGCGGGCACTCTTGCCCCGCACCGAAGACCTGGTAAAAGCTGCGGCGGCAGCTATCTTTTACGAGAAGTATGTAGCAGCTAGAGAAGACTCGGAGTATGTGCGGCAAAGGGAGAGGCATCTCGAGCGTTACGAAAACGCCTAAACATCTTGCTTGCGTAAAAGTCGCCCGTAGAGCAGCACCGCCGGGAGCAGCAACAACCCGGCTGCTCCAAACGCACCACGCAGCGACACGTTTGCGATGAGACCCAAGAGCGGCCCTCCGGCAATCTGCCCGAGCGCGTCGGTTTGACTATTGAGCGAAAAAACGGTGGCTCGAGTTTGAGGCTCCAAGTAGCCGTTCAGCCACGCCGCGAAAAGAGGCGCGTTCACGGTTCGCAGCAGATACGACGCCCAGTAAAAAGCCAAAGCCAGCGCAAAATTACCCGCCAGACCAAAGCCGATGACGCTCAGCATGAGCAGGGTGCTGATGCCTGAGAGCAGTTTGACCGTAAAACGTGGGTTGCGGGCGGTGCGCCTTACGCCTTCGGTCGCCAGCACGGACAAAAGCATCGCTCCGGCGCTGATGAGGCCGAACCAGGCAATGTCAGGGAGTGCACCTAAACTGGGCAGGCCGATGCGCAAGATACGCGCCTCCCAAAGCCGGTCGAATGTTTCGGACGACGCGCCCAAAATGCCGGTGATGACGAGAATCGTAAGCAGCACAGGTGTACGCCTAACAAGGGTCAGACCGGTACGCAGCGTCTCCCCCATCGCTTTGAGCGGATGAGCGTTGCCAGGGGTAGGGATAAAGTTGTCCTCACGCATAAAGTACAGCAAAAACACGCCGACCCCGAAAAATCCGGCACCACCAATGACGAGCGGTAATCCGAGATAAACGCTGCCGAGCGCAACGGCGACAGCGATACCGGCGAGCGAGGCGAGTTGTCCGATTTGGACGGCCCGGAGGAAAATGGCTCCGACCCGCTCTGCGCCGAGTTCGTCGGCGATCCAAGCTTCTTTCGCGCCGCTTTCAAAGGTTGCGCCGACGCCCCAGACGACTTGGGCCAAGAGCATCGTGGTGAAGATTGGAAAGAAACCCTCGAGCACGAACCCCGCCCCGATCAGAAACATCCCGATGATGACCGACCGGCGGCGGCTATAAAGGTCGGCGACGATACCCGTCGGCACCTCGAAGATAAACACGCTCAGCTCGAGCACCGTCCCGATTAAAACGAGTTGAAAAGGACTCAAGCCCGCCGTTTGAATCCGGTAGACCGACGACAGGGTGCCAAAAACCGTAAAGAAAAAGGCGGTTGTACCCGACAAGGTGAGATAAACCGCAGTAGCGGATAGCGGACGTAAAAACAAGATGTGCCACCTAACGAAAAGACAACAAGGTTTGTAGCACAGCTGAGCAGAAACACGGTCGTATTCACCGTGAGACGCTGGTTACCGAGCTGTGAAGTCGCTTAAAGTCAGGTAGGGGTTGACATGATGCGTTTAGGGTAGCCGGGCTGAGCGGCTGTGTCAACAGGGGCAGCTTCAAAGGGTGCGAGCTAAAGACCTAACCAGCCCAAAAAACGCCGCGCCGGGGAGGGCGGCGTCAGGTTGAGGCACAGGTTTTCGTGACGCCCCGAGAATTCGGCGCGGTAGAGCGCGACAAGCGTTTCGTTAAGGCGCGAACGGTCTCGAGCGCCGCTGAAATGACGTTCAAAAATTGGCGTAAGCGTCTGTAAAAGCGGCCCCAAGTCCTCTTCGGGTAGCGCGCCGTAAAGCTCGAGGTGCGCCTGCAAGCGTTCCCACTGCACCAGATAAAAGATGCGTTCGGCGTCGGCTAGGTTGACGAACCCTCGTAGCTCGGTGAGGGTCAGCGTGCGGAGTTTACGCACGTCGTACTGCGCCCGGACGAGCACCGGCTCGAGGGTGCGCCGCTCGACGCCCAAGGCGGCGGCAAGCCGGGAGCGCTTGCGCTGAGGGGGCGCGGTATCGACCGTCCACTGCTGTACGCTGTCCATGCTCGTCACCACCTCCGACCCCAGTTATAAAACGAGGTTCGTCTACTAAAGCGTGCAGAACTTAACTCAGGCTTAAGAGGGGCGCGCGAGCAAGAAATCTTACAGACTTCTCACAAATGCACCTTGGCTTTACCTAGATAACGAACAAAAACTGTTGGCTATACTGATGACTTGAGGGCGCGCGGAACCGCGTCGCCGCAGCTATTTTGTAAAGTCTATTTTTCAGGGAGTTGCGTTATGTCGCTGATCGTTACCGAAGGCCCAATCGGGGCCGGAAAAACCAGTTTGAGCCGCCTCTTAGCCGCTGAGCTAAAGGCGCGGCTCTTGCTCGAGGTCGTCGAAGAGAATCCCTTTTTGGCAGGTTTTTATAACGACCCCGAACGCTACGCCTTTAGCGCTCAGACGTTTTTTTTGCTCTCGCGTTATAAGCAGATGCAGGAGCTGACGCAAGGCTCGCTCTTTTACGGCGCGACCGTCGCCGATTATCTTTTTGATAAAGACTTTATCTTCGCCTCCTTAAACCTGCAAGGTGATGAGTGGGGGCTCTACCAGGGGCTTTACGCACAGCTGAGCCCAAAACTGCCGCGCCCCGACCTGACGGTCTATCTGCGGGCGTCACCGGAGCTGCTTTTAGAACGAATTGCGCAGCGGGGGCGACCTTTTGAACGGGACATCGGGGCAGCTTATCTAGAACGTTTGGGCGACGCTTACGACCGGTTTTTTGAAACCTACGACGCGCCGCTCTATGTGCTCGAGGCTGCCAATTATGATTTTGTCGGGTGTCCAGCTGACCGGGAAAAGCTGTTGGCCGATATTCTCAGCCGCGCTCAGGCTGCTTAGTGTGGTTGCCTGATGTTCGTCGCCGTAGCCGGAAATATCGGGGCTGGCAAGTCGAGCTTAACCAAAGTCTTGGCCGAGAGTTTTGCGCTCGAGCCCGTTTATGAAGCCGTTGACGAAAACCCGTATCTAGCGGACTTTTACGCCGATATGCCGCGTTACGCGTTCCACTCGCAGATGTTCTTTTTAGGTAAACGTCTCGCGCAGCACGTGCAGCAGGTCAATCCGGGCCGCCGCGTGATTCAAGACCGGACGCTTTACGAAGACGCCGAAATCTTTGCCCGTAACCTTTTTGAGACGGGCGTACTGGACGCGCGCGACTTCGGCGTTTACACCACGATGGTCGAGGCCGTTAGGGGCGCGCTGCGCCCGCCCGACCTGCTTATCTATCTGCGCGCGTCGTTGCCGACCTTGCGCCGCCATATTACGCTGCGCGGGCGCAGCTTCGAAGCGTCTCTGTCTGACGCGTATCTGCTGCAGCTGGGCGCGCTCTACGAACGCTGGTTTGCCGGGTACGACCTTTCCCCGAAGGTTTTGCTAGAGGCCGACGCGCTCGATTTCGTCTACAATGCGGCCTCGTTAAACGAGGTGCTCACCCGGTTGCGCCCCTACCTGAGCGAACCGATTTTGTCTCCTTAAAGGTGCCACGGGCGCGCCTCACGCCCGTGGTACGCCGTTCACAAAGCGGACGAAAACGCGCACCTCGGTGTTACCTCGTGCGGTATTTTGTGTTATTTTTCTCTAGACGAGGTGGGTTGAGCTTATGCGGATAAAAAGTGATATAGGCTTGCGTCCATCATCAGGCGGGCAGATTACCTATTCTGCCCTTCCAGACTCGCTTACTTCTTCGCCTTCATACAGCAGCAGGGTTTCATTATGAAGCTCGCCAAACTAGTTCGTGATGCGCTCGGGGTGCGGCCGCCACTACCGGACACCGAGGTGCTGCGCGTCGTACAAGATACGCGGGAGCTCGAGCCCGGTATCCCTTCAGTTTTTGTCGCGCGGCGGGGCGGCGCGTTAGACGGACACCGCTTCGCCGAAAGAGCGATCGTTCAAGGCGCGGTCGCTATCGTCGGTGCGGCGCTTCCCGAAGAGCAAAAAACTTTTCCGTGGTACTACGCCGTCCCCTATATCTATGTTCCTGACGATAAAATAGCCTTGGCCAAACTCGCTGCGACGCTCCAAGGTCAACCCTCGCGCAAGCTCTTCACCTTGGGCGTCACGGGGACCGACGGCAAAACGACGACGGCGTATCTGCTCTATCATCTGCTCTCCCTTAGTTTTCCTACCGGACTCTTATCGACCGCAGGCGTTAAAGTTCGGGGCGAAACGCTCTCCTTACCCGGTCACTTTACAACGCCTGAAGCGCCCGCCGTGCAGGAACTGTTAGCCCGGTTCGTCGCGGCGGGGTGCCGTTACGGGGTGATCGAATCGAGTTCGCACGGGTTCGCGCAGCACCGCCTCGACGAAGTGGACTACGACGTCGGGGTGTGGACGAATCTCTCACCGGAACACCTCGATTTTCACGGGACGATGGCCGCTTACCGTGAGGCGAAGCTGCAGCTGATCGACCGTGCCCGCGTCAGCGTGCTCAACTTCGACGATCCGGAGTACCGTTTTTTTGCCCAGCGCGCAGCGCACAGCGTAAGTTACGGCACGGCGGCAGGGGCCTTGTGGCGCGCGACTAGGGTGCGGGAGCGGCCGGGTCGCCTCGAGTGGCTTTTAGAGCTGCGCGGTGCCCGTTTCGAGGCGAGTTTGCCGATGATCGGGCGCTACAACGTGCTCAACGCGCTTGGGGCACTTGCAGCGGCGTCTGAAACGGGCGTATCTACCGGGGTTTTACTCCGGCGTTTAGCGAGCTTCCCAGGCGTTCCCGGGAGGATGCAGGTCGTGCAGCAAAGCCCTGTTGCCGTCGTGGTAGATTTTGCCCATACGCCCCCGGCGCTGACTAAAGCGCTGCAGGCGGTACGGCCTCAGGTTTCGGGGCGGCTTATCGTCGTCGTCGGGGCCGCTGGCGAGCGCGATCCCGGCAAACGTGCACCGCTGGGTGAAAGCGCCGTACAAAACGCCGATATGACCGTCTTTACCGAAGAGGACTCGCGCTCCGAAGACGCACAGCATATTTTGGCGCAGCTGGCCGAGGGCGCACGGGGCAGCGGCGGGGCTGAGGGTAAAACCTTTTTAATCGTACCCGACCGGCGAGAGGCGATCCGCTGGGCGCTGGCGTCAGCAGCACCCGGCGACCTGGTGCTGCTCGCCGGTAAGGGGCACGAGACGACGCTCGAGCGTGCGAACGAAACCCTCCCCTGGGATGAAGTTGCAGAAGCCAAAGCCGCGTTAGGTGAACGCTAGCGAGCTTCGAAGCTTGTGGCAAGCGGCTGGGTTGAGCTGGTTTCAGAAGATGAAGTGACCTTTTCACTCTGCGAGAACGTTAAAGAATTTGGGACGCTACGGCGTACACCGTAGAGATACTCATAGAATTCCAGGCAAAAGAAAAGCCTCATTAGAGGCGTTTGTCCTTTGCACACAACTTTTTATGGTGGGCGATGAGGGATTCGAACCCCCGACATCTTCCGTGTAAAGGAAGCGCTCTGCCAGCTGAGCTAATCGCCCACGAGAAGTATCACCGATCAGCAAACTTGCTGAGTCGCGGCTGCTCGAGCTCCAACACAGAACTTACAAAAAAGGCTGGTACCACCTAAAGATGATACCAACACCGTCTGCTGGTGACTCCTACGGGATTCGAACCCGTGTCGCCACTGTGAAAGAGTGGTGACCTAACCGCTAGTCGAAGGAGCCTTGGTGGGTCGTGTAGGGCTCGAACCTACGACCCGCTGATTAAAAGTCAGCTGCTCTGCCAGCTGAGCTAACGACCCAACAGCGTTTATCAGTATATGAAGTGCTCCTAAGCGGTGTCAACCCTCGCAGGCACGGGCGCAGCCTGGCAGAGCCGTCAAACGCTTGACCGTGAGGCGGCCTCGACTGTGAAAAGGTGAGGACAAATGTCCGCACAAGCTTACACCCGCCGACCGTATACTTAGAGCCCCAGCGCTTATGGAGTTTCGATGACCCCCACCCTAACCCTCGCCTTTACTGCCGGTGTGCTTTCATTCTTGTCGCCGTGCGTTTTGCCGCTGGTGCCCTCTTATCTGGCGTATGTCGGCGGCGTCGGGGCGGCGCGCGGCGCGGTCGTTCGGAGCAGCTTGTTCTTCGTGCTGGGGTTTTCACTCATTTTTGTCGGGTTAGGTGCGTCAGCGAGTTTGCTCGGCGGGCTGCTGAGCGCCTATCGCCGTGAGCTGACCCTAGTTGGCGGCGTACTGATCGTCTTTTTCGGGGTGATGCTGCTGGGCGTGCGGGTGCCGGGCTTGCAGCGTCTTTTGGGTCGTGAGGCCAGAGTGCGCTTTACGGGTGAGACGCGGACGCCTGTCGGCGCAGTGCTTTTGGGAATGGCTTTTGCCGCCGGTTGGACACCCTGTATCGGGCCGGTTTTAGGCAGCGTGCTGACGCTGGCGGGAACCGCGAGCGGCCTCGGGCAAGGGGTAGCGCTCCTGGCGTTTTACGCTCTCGGTCTCGCCGTGCCGTTCGTGGCGGCGGCGGTGATGCTGGGGTCTTTTACCCGCGCGTCAAACCGTTTTCGCCGCTACCTGCCGTGGGTCGAACGTGTTTCCGGCGCTATTTTGGTCGTCGCCGGGGTGATGCTTTTAACCGGTACGACGACGGCCCTTAACAGCACCCTGATCCGCTATACACCCGAGTGGTTGTGGAGCCGGTTGTGACCCGAACCGTGCCCCAGACTGCTTTAGTCATCGAGCTTAACGACCTCTCGAGACGTTACGGGGTGGCGTATGTGCTGCGCGGCGTCAACCTCAAGGTGACGCCGGGGCGAACGGTCGTTTTACGCGGCGGCAACGGTGCGGGCAAAACGACCTTGCTGCGGGTTCTCTCGACGCGGCTCAGGCCGAGCCGGGGCGGGGGGCGGGTGCTGGGTTTCGACCTCGTCCGCGAGGGACACCGCATCCGCGAGCGGGTCGCCTACTTGAGCGTTTTCGGTGGCGCTTACGGGGCGCTCAGCGCTCGCGAAAATCTGGCGTTGGCAGCCCGGCTCTATGGCAAAAGGGTTGATTTAGACGGGTACCTCGAGCAGGTCGGTCTCTCGGCGGCCCGTGACAAACTGGTCCGGACGTTCTCGAGCGGAATGAAAAAACGCCTCGGGATCGCTCGCCTCCTCTTAGCTGACGCCGACCTCTGGCTCCTCGACGAACCTTATACAGCTTTAGATGAAAACGGACGCGAGCTTATCGACGCGCTTTTGATACGCGCCAAAGCCGAGGGAAAAACCGTCGTGATGGCCTCGCACGAGCTTGAACGCAGCGCCCGCTTCGCCGACCGGGTGTTGAGCCTCGAGGGGGGCGTGCTTTCGGTTGCCGACCCGGTTGCCCGCCCAAGCACCAACGCTGGACCAGCGGTGAGTCATGTCTGAACTGAGCGCCGTATTCGCTGTGGCGCGTAAAGATTTGCTGCTCGAGCTGCGCAGCAAAGAGGTTGCCGTCGCCACCTTGTTCTTTTCAGGACTGGTACTGGTTATTCTCGCCTTCGCCCTCGGCCCGAACGAGACGGCTCTACGCAACGCTTCCGCCGGAGTTTTGTGGATTGCGCTCGCCTTCGCCGGGGTGATCTCAGCGTCGCAGAGCTATCAGGGGGAGCTGGAAGATGGTGCGCTCGAGCAGCTGCTTCTCTATCCGGTACCGCGTGCGACCATCTTTTTGGGCAAACTTTTATCGAATTGGCTCTTTATGCTCGTGTTGGGTGGGCTGCTTTTGCCGATCAGCGCCGCTGTTTTCGGCGCAGACATCTCCGCTATCGGCTCGCTGCTGCTGACCATTGCGCTCGGCACCCTCGGCTTTTCACTGATCGCCACCTTTTACGCTGCCTTGACTGCCAACCTTAGGGCTCGAGAATCGCTTTTACCTGTTCTTATCTTTCCGATTATCGTCCCGGTCATCTTGGCTTCGGTACGCGCGAGCAGCGCCGCCATGCTGCTGGAAAACCCTGCCGAGAGCCGCAGTTGGGTACAATTGTTAGCAGGCTTCGACCTCGTTTATCTCGTCGTCTGCACCGCCATTTTTCCCTTCGTTGTCGAAGAATAAGGAGTAAAGCGTGAGCACCCAACGCATCTTACAGCAAGCTGCACGGCAAGCTATCCGGCAACCCGCCTGGCTTCGGCTTTTAGGACTCGCCGCCCTTGCACTTTTCGGCGTCGGCCTCTATCTGTCGCTCTTCGCCTCCCCCGCCGACGTGAATCAAGGCGACCTGATCCGCATCATGTACGCGCACGTCTCGGTCGCGTGGATTTCGTTTCTGGCGGTCTTTTTAACGGCGGTGTTCGGCTGCCTTTTTTTGTGGCGGAGCAAACGCGTCTACGACGTGTGGGCGGTGGCCAACGCAGAACTCGCACTTGTCTTCGCTGCGCTGACGCTTGTCGGCGGGATGACCTACAGTCGCCCGACCTTAAATACCTGGTGGACGTGGGACGCCAAGCTGACCTTGACCGCGCTGATGTTTGCGCTGCTTGTAGGCTATTTTATCGTGCGCGGCCTGATCGACGACCCCGAACGGCGCGGGCGGGTGAGCGCGGTCGTGAGCATTATCGTCTTGGCGAGCTTGCCGTTTAACTACCTTGCCGCCGAGTGGTTTCGGACGCTGCACCCGGCAAAAAGCCTGGCGTTAGACGGCAGCGGCGTGACAATGGACGGGTCGATGGTGCGGGTTTTACTGATCAACGTCGGGGCAGCGGCCTTGCTATACCTGTACTTTATGTTGGAGCGTGTCCGGGTCGGGCGTCTCGAAGCGGGACTTAACGAAGCGGGTGATGCGCGCAGCACCGTGCCGCAGGAGGTCATTCATGTTTGACGTTACGTCATGGGGGCCGTGGGTCTGGGTCGCACTGGCCTGGGCGCAGCTCCTTATCACCTACGGCGGCTATCAGGTGTACATCAGCCGCCGCCTGAAAAGATTGGAGGAGCGCCGATCAAACGCTTAATGTACAGCCTCGCAGGAGTCGCCCTATTAGGCGTCGCCGGAATGTTTATCTATCAGGCTTTAGCAAACAGTCTGGTCTACTTTATCGTGCCGAGCGAGTACGCGGCAGCACCGGCAAAGTATGACGGTCGCATCCGTTTGGGCGGCCTGGTCGAGGCGGACAGCATCAATTACAACGACAAGGCGCTCGAGCTTAACTTTAACGTCACCGACGGCGTGCAAACCTATCCGGTGCGGTACAGCGGCGCACCTCCCGAACTCTTTAAGGCCGACACCGGGGTCGTCGTGGTCGGCAGCTTCGACCACGAGACGTTCGTCAGCAACGAAGTTTTAATCAAGCACAGCGCCGAATACAAACCTGCCGAAGGCAAACAGGTCAGCGTGCAAGAGCTTAAAAAGGCGCTCGAGTAAGGGGTTTACCGATGGGGAAACACAAACATGTTTGAACTGAGTCTGGCGACGACCGGAACCGCGAGTGTGCTACTCGCGCTCGTACTGGCAATCTACGCGGGGATCGTCGGCGCGGTAGGGGCCGCGCAGCGCGACGCTAGGTTGCAAACGTCGGCACGTTACGCGTCTATCGCAGTATTTTTAGCGATGACGGCGGCGGTCGCCGTGATGCAAACCGCCCTGCTGACCGACGATTTCAGCGTCAAGTACGTCGCCGAACATTCGATTTCAACGTCGCCGACGTGGGTCAAGGTGGCGACGATGTGGGCCGCTCTAGAAGGTTCGATCCTGCTCTGGGCGTGGCTGTTATCGGCCTACACCGCACTTTTAGCGCTCGTCGCCCCCAATACGCCGCTTCGCCCCTGGGCTCTAGTCACTATGAGCGCCGTCAGTGTGTTCTTTATCAGCGTGAACGGGATCGTCGCCAGCCCCTTTATTCGGCTCGTGAACGCACCGCTCGACGGCCCCGGCCCCAATCCACTGTTGCAAAACCACTGGATGATGTCGGTGCACCCCGTGCTGATGTACCTGGGTTTCGTCGGTCTGACGGTGCCGTTCGCCTACGCGGTAGCCGCGCTGATTACCCAGCGCCCCGGTAGCGAATGGATGACGCAGTCGCGAACCTGGACGCTCGTCGGTTGGGGCTTTTTAGGTGTCGCCAAGATTGCCGGGGGTTGGTGGAGCTACGAAGTCTTGGGTTGGGGCGGCTACTGGGCGTGGGACCCGGTAGAGAACGTCTCGCTACTGCCGTGGCTGACCGCGACCGCCTTTATCCACAGCGTTCAGGTGCAAGAGCGCCGCCGGATGCTCAAGGCGTGGAACCTGATGCTGATTATCCTGACCTTTGCGCTCACCATTTTGGGGACGTTTATCATCCGTTCGGGGGTTATCTCGTCGGTGCACTCGTTCGGTGACGGCCCGGTCGGACCTTACTTTTTAGGCTTTTTTATCCTGGTGATTACCGTGGCGTTCGGGCTCTTGGCACTGCGCTGGGATCAACTACGCGACCGCGCCGACCTCGATTCGGTGGTCAGCCGCGAGGGGAGCTTTCTGCTCGGTAACGTGCTCTTTTTAGCGATGACCTTTGCGGTGCTGCTCGGGACGCTTTTTCCGCTTATCGTCGAGGCGTTTTCGGGGCAAAAGGTCACGGTCGGCCCGCCCTTCTTTAACCGGCTTTCGTTCCCGATCTGGATGCTGATCTTTGCGCTCATGGGGATCGGGCCGCTGTTGCCGTGGCGTAAAGCCGAACACCAGTCTTTAATGCGTAACCTCGTCTGGCTCGTCAGCGCCGCAGTCGTAACCGGCGGCGTCGCCTACGCGCTCGGCGTTCATAAAGTCTATCCGCTTTTGACGGTTGCGCTCGCCGCGTACAACCTGGTCAGCGTCGGCTTGCTCCTGAGCGGGTCGCTTGTACCCCGGATGCGCCTCAGCGGGCGCGGGTTTTTCCCGATATTCGCGCAGTACGCTTCGGAGAGCCGTCGCCGGATGGGGTCGATTGTCGTGCACTTTGCGATTATCGTGATCGCGCTCGGGATTGCCGGATCGGGCGGTTACCGGGTCGATACACAGCTCCGCATCGATTTAGGCTCGAGCGCCGAATTTCAAGGTTACGAACTCCGCGCCACCGACCGTTTTATGCAGCAGTATCCGGGCCGGATTCAGGCGGGCGCAGTGGTCGAGGTGTGGCGTGAAGGCCGTCAAATCACAACCTTGCGGCCCAGCGTCAACGCCTATACGAGCAGCGCGCAGGGCGGGCAACCGCAGCTCATCCCGACGCCCGCTGTCCATTACGGCCTCTGGAGCGACGTCTACTTAAATATTGCCGGAACCGTCAGTCCCGACCAAAACTTTATCGTGTTGCGCGCGGTGCAGAGCCCGCTCGTCTCGTGGATTTGGGTCGGCGCGCTTATCCTGATTGCCGGAACGGTGGCTTCGTTGTTGCCACCCGCGCGTAAGGTCAAAGCTCGAGCGGAGGCTCGCGAGGACGTTGCGACAGTATGAGTGACCGCAAACAGGTACCGCCTAGTGTTACTAAAGACCCAAGAGAACGCCGGAGCAACACAGGTAGAGGGAGAGGGGTCAGACGACTTTTGGGCGTTGTCGTCGTCGTCGGCGCGCTCGCAGGACTCTTTGTCTTCGGTATCTTGCGTGACCCCACCCGGCGCGACGATATCCCGTCGGCGCTGCTGGGCAAAGACACGCCGGATTTTTTACTGCCGCTCTTCGACCGCTACCGGCCCGAATACGGCGTCGCTTTCGACAAGGCGGCGCAGACCGGTAAACCGATGATCATCAACTTTTGGGCGTCGTGGTGCTTTCCCTGCCGCGAAGAGATGCCGGTGTTAGAAGCGACCTGGCAGGAATACCGAAACGAGATTATGTTCGTCGGGGTCAATACACAGGAAACGAACAAGAAAGACGCGCAGGCGCTCCTCGACGAGTTCAGCCTGAGCTACCCCAACGGTACCGATCCAAAAAGCCGGATCAACATCGACTACGGGCTGTTCGGTCTGCCCGAAACGTTTTTTATCCGCGCCGACGGCACACTGAGTTACCGTCATTCGGGCGCGGTCACGCAAGAGATCATGGACGAGCAGATTCAGGCACTGCTAAGGCGGTCATGAAGCACGTTTTAGTCATCTTTTTTGCCATTCTAGGTCTGGCGCACGCGCAGGTACAGCTCGAGCGGCAGGTTTTCGAGATCGCCGCCGAGCTGCGCTGCCCGGTCTGCCGCGCCGAATCCGCGTCGGACTCGAGTTCGGCCTCGAGCACCGAGTTTCGCAACATCATCCGCGAAAGGTTGCAGCAGGGTCAGAGCGAAACGCAGATTTTAGGGTTTTTTCAAGAGAAGTACGGCGACTGGATCCTGATGGACCCGCCCCGGCGCGGCCTTTACCTCTGGGTGTGGGGCTTGCCGCTGGCGGCGGGCGTACTCGGGCTCGGGACGTTCGGCTACTTTGTAACGCGCTGGCGTAAAAACGCGGCGCTGCCGCAAGAGCTGAGCCCCCAAGAACGTGAGCGCGTACAGCGTGAATTGGGGCGTTTATGACAGCTGTTTTTATCGTCGTGTTGGCAGTGTTGCTCTTTACCTATCTGGCGATTCCGCTGCTGGTCCCCGGTCAAACCGACACGCTGCCCGACCTGCGCGACCCCGTGACGCAGGATTTAGAAGAAGAGCGCGACGCGCTCCTAAGAGCCATCCGCGAACTCGACGCTCGCACCGACCTGCCTGAAGCGCGGCGCGACGCCCTGCGCGCCCGTTACGAAGCCAAAGCCGCCAAGGTCTTACGCGCGCTCGACGAACGTCCGGCAACGGTCGAGAAGCCGGTTAGCTACCCCAAACGCAAATCGTGGGCCTTACCACTGACCTCGGTAGCGCTCCTCGTCGCCGGACTCGGCGGCGCAGTCTTGATGGCCCAGAACGCAGCACCAGAAATCGTCGCCGCCGACGGAACGACCACCTCGATTACCGGACGACAGCTCGCCGGGTTCGAGCGCGCCGCCGCGCGGGACGCTTCGGAAGAGAACCTGCTTGCGCTCGCCGATGGATATTGGCAGGCGCAAAACGGCGACAAGGCGCAGGCGGTGTATTTACAAGTCTTAAACACCGCCGCCCCTGTTCCCGCCGTAGCCTACGAGCGGCTCGGGATGTTGCAGCTTCAGGTCAACGTCTCCGAAGCGCTCAAGTATTTGGAGCTGGCCCGGAGCGCCGACCCGGAGAACCTCGAGACCCTCTATTTTTTAGGTGAAATCTACTACGCCAATCAAGACATGGCCGCTGCTGCCGATGCGTGGCAAAGTTACCTAAGCGCGCCGGGGGGCGCAAACGACAAGGAAGTCGAAGGTCGGCTCGAGCTGGCTCAAACCTTTGCGCCGCTCGTCACCGCCGTCAACAAAACACCCAACGAGACCAATCTGCTCGCCCTCGCCAACAGCTACTGGGCGCAGCAAGAGCGTTCAAAAGCTGTTGACTACTATTTCAGGCTTCTCACTGAAGCAAACCCGAAAAACGCAACGGCGCTCGCGCGCGTCGGGCAGCAGCTCTTCTTCGGCGGGCGTAACGAAGACGCCATTGCTGTTCTGGCTAGGGCACGTGCGCTCGAGCCCAAAAATTTGCAAACACTGCTGTTTTTGGGCAACGCCCGCTTTTCCCTAGGGCAATACCGCAAGGCTACCGAGGTGTGGAAGAGCTACGTCAAAGTTGCGGGGGGTAAAGCGAAAGCAGGGCGGGTTCCAAGCCTGATTGCCGACGCGCAAAACCGCCTCCGGACGGGCGCACCGCCGCCGTCCGCTGCGGATACACCCTCGAGCACCTCAGAAGCGATTATCAAAACGCCGCTCCCGCTCAGCACGCCTTAAAGCCTATGAACGACCAAGAGCGTACCGGCGACCCGCTGATCGAACGCCGCACCTTTGTGAACTGGCTCTGGCGGCTGCCGGTTTTAGCCGTTTTAGGCGGAGCCGTTTGGGGCGTCTGGGAGGCGTATCACGTCCACTTCGACAAGGTGACGCCGCGAACCCCCGCTTTTGTCCCAGTGACGCCGCAAAAAGTAGCTGCGTTTGGAGAGTTTGGGGAACTTTGGAGCGCTGTACCGTTTACGCTAACAACCCAAGCCGGTGAAACGCCTGCGCTCGCGCTCCGCGTACCGGTCGCCGTTCCCGGCGGTCTCAACGTGGGTAAAAGGCACTACCTCGCCTTCAGCCGCGTTTGTACGCATCTGGGCTGCCCGGTTGCCTTACGGCGCGACCTGGGGACGCTCGCGGTCGCTTTCAACTACCGCGCCGAACACCCGGTCTTGGCGTGCCCGTGTCACCTCTCCGTATTCGCCCCGTTGGGGGCTGGTAAAGCGGTGAGCGGCCCCGCCCGTGAGCCGTTACCACGGGTACAGCTCAGAGCGCAGGGTGACGAGCTGCTGGCGGTGGGGCTCGAGCTTCCCGAACGCGTCGGCTAGCCTTTATTCCCTGTTGTGGCGATGCCCCGGACGAAGTAACGCTGACCGAAGAGAAAGATAATCACCATCGGCACCGTCAAGATCACCGTCGCCGCCATCACCAGCTCCCACTGCATCTCGCCGCCCTGCCCGAAACGGTCTACAATCGCCTTGACACCCCGAGGCATCGTAAAGAGCGCGTTGTCGTAAAGGTAGATAAGCGGCTTGATGAGGTCGGTCCAGCTCGCCTTGAATTCAAAGATAAAGACGACGACCAGCGCCGAACGCGTCAGCGGGAGCGCCACCCGCCACCACGCCTGAAAAAAGCTCGCCCCGTCGATACGGGCCGCTTCGAACAGCTCACGCGGCAAACTCAGGTAAAACTGACGTAGGAGAAAGATATAAAACGCCGATCCGAATAGATTTCCGGCCCAGAGCGGCGTCAGGGTATTGATGGCGCTGAGTCTATCCCAAATCAAAAACGTCGGAATCATCGTCACCGCGCCCGGCAGCATCATCGTCGCCAACACCAGGCTGAAGAGCGCGTCGCGGCCCCGGAAACGAAAGTTGGCGAAGCCGAAGGCGACCAGTGCGCTGCTCAGCGTCACCGAAACTGCTGCCAAAAAGCCGACCAGTAGGCTATTTTTAAGCCACTGCAAGATGGGCGCAGCGTCCCAGATACGCGCGTAATTCTCCCAGGCAACGGGGTTCGGCAGCCACGCCGAGCTAAAGACTTCCGCGCGCGTTTTCAGCGAGGCGCTGAGCAGCCAAAAGAGCGGCGCGAGAAAAAGCACCGTGCAACCGAGCAGCAGGATAAAAAAGATGACGCGTCCGGCGGTGAGCTTAGAACGAGACCGACCGACCTCGTGCGTGTGAACTAAAACCGTCTCGTGCCGATCTTGACGACTGACGTCCATCTCTCACCGCCCTTCGTAGTAGACCCAGCGCCGACTGACGCGCAGCTGAATCAAGGTCAAGATTAGGGTAATCACGAATAACAGCCACGCCATCGCCGAGGCGTAACCGATATTTAAGAACTCGAACGCTTGTCTAAAAAGGTAGATGACGTAAAAGAGCGCCGCATTTTGGGCCGCCCCCGAATCCATCTGTCCAAAAAACATGGTATAAACCTCGGCAAAGATTTGCAGCGACGAGATGGTGTTGACGATCAAGGTAAAAAAAATTGCGCCACTGATCAGCGGCAGGGTGACGAAGCGAAACTCGTGCCAAGCGCGCGCACCTTCGATCCGGGCGGCTTCGTAGAGGTCATACGGGACGTTGCGCAGGGCCGCGTAAAAGATAATCACGGTACCGCCGACCGACCACAAGCTCATCAAGACGATCCCGGGTTTTATCCACATCGGGTCGGTCGTCCAACCGGGACCGGGGATACCGAACAGCTCGAGCCCCCGGTTGATAAGTCCGACGCGCGGGTTTAAGAGCCAGAGCCAGAGTGCACCGACCGCGACTGCCGGTGTAACCGACGGCAGATAGAAGACCGTCCGAAAAAATCCGGCAGCGCGCGCGACGCGGTTTAAGAGCAGCGCGAGGGCGAGCGCGACCGCCGTCGAAAGCGGCACGTGCAGCGCGACGTAAAAAAAGGTATTGAGCAAACTCTGCCTGAGCCGTGGGTCTTGAAAGAGTTCTTGGTAGTTCTCGAGCCCGACAAAACGCGGCGGTTGCAGCACGTCGTATTCGGTAAATGACAAGACCAGACTGGCAACCATCGGCAAGGCCGTAAAAACGACGAAGCCGACGAGCCAGGGGGAGATAAACCCGAGCGCAGCTCTGGCTTCTGCCCGCCTTATGCCCCCGGGCCGCTGCACCTGGCTCATCCTAGCGGCTCCACGCGTCGTCGAGTGCTTCTTGCGCCTCCTCTTGCGCCTGGTCGAGCGCCGCTTGCGGGTCTTGTTCACCGTTTAAGGCGCGGTTGACCGCGTCCGTCCAAGCTTGACGAAACTGTGCCCCGGCGGGGTTTGAGGGCGTGGCAAAGGCTTTATCTTGCACCTCTAAAGCCACTTGAACCGCCTGGTCAAACGCAGCGTTACCACTCGGCTTGTAAACGTCACTGAAAATCTGCTCGTCAGCAACGCGGTTGCCGGTATAGACGCCGGTAAACGTCTGGCCTGCTTCGGCTCGAGCTTGCGCCCTCGCCTTCGCCGCTGCCAGCCACGTCGCCGGAGCCGTCATCGTCTTCATAAACGCGCACGCCGCCTCAGGATTTTTCGCGCCGCGCGGGATGGCCCAAGTGTTGCCGGAGGCGTAAGTGATGGGCTCACCCTGACGGTCAGCGAAGGCTTTCGCCGTTATCTTCACATCGGGCGACGCTTCGGATAAGACGTTGAAGTACCACTGCTCTATCGGAAACGCAGCGAGTTGGTCGGCAACAAATTCGTTCTCTGCACCGAAAAAATCCCAGGTATCACGGAAAGCTAGGAGTTTTTGCGGCCCACCGGCAGCGTCTAGCAGACCCACCGTGTAGCTGAGCGCCTCGACCGCTTCAGGTGTGTTGAGCATAGCCGTGCGACCATCTTCTGACAAGAGCTGGCTCCCGTTGGCTCTGACCCAGAGCGGAAAGAACTCGGGGAGTTTAGGGTCGAACCCGATACGGGTCAGCGTACCGCCTTCGACCCGCGTCAGCTTGTCGTTGAACTCCGAAAGCTTGTCCCAATCGCTTGTGCTAAAACTTTGCGGCGAAATCCCTGCGTCAGCCAGCGCTTTATCCGACAACACTAGGGCGATAACCGTATAAAACTCGGGGATACCGTAAACCTGGTCGTCCAACGTCACCTGGTCGAGCGCCAATTTACGGTACTGACTCGTGTCAATCCCCTGCGTCTGAATACATTCGTCTAGCGGTTCGATGGCCCCCCGCGTCGCGTAGGTGCTGAGGTCCTCACGGCTCAGATAGACCACGTCCGGCACGTTACGACTGGCAACCGCTGTCAAAAACTGCTGCGGATCGAAAGACCCTTCGGGCAAGTTGAGGTTTACGTCGGGGTAAGCTTCCTTGAACGTATCGACGCGCACGCTGGCAATCTCGTCAGGCAAGCTGAATCCGGAGACGTTGAGGTCGCCGCTGACCGCTACGGGTTGCGACGCCGTGCTTAGCAAAAGCGCCCCGCCCCCCAGCAAGCCCACACCAAACCTGAAGAGACGAACGAACGCCTTATTTTGAGCTTTTGACATAACTATTCCCCCTTTGTCCCACAGTGTTAGACATACCGAAGTGAATGTCTAAAAATCCGCTAACTGCCTCCGTAAGCGACTCGGCTCCGAATAACTTAGTCCGTTTTAAGGGCTACTACACCACAGCAAAACCTGTATTTTCTGAACAGAGACTCGAGTCCTCTTTATAAGTACACCTGTTGAGGCTATCAGAAGTAGTAGTTTGCTACTTTTACTGTTGAGGTGGTACGAACTGCTTATTAGATCGTTAGGATACATTTCTTAAACAGACGGAATTAAAGCGACTTTTTCATGATCTTAGAACGGTTTGACAAGGTTAAAAAAGTAAACGAAAAGCCCTGCTGCAAGGGAAAAATGTAATCTAACCAGAACTTTTCTGGCATCTAAAAAGCTATACTGCAGGTATAGCAGCTGAGGAAGTGAAGTGCTTTCGGCTTGACCTCTAAACCCCCCGTCTTTTACCTAAAAAGGAGCTTATGCCTTCTACTGCTACGCTCGCCCCCAATCCCGTCAGCTCAGCTAAACCCAAACTTTGGAAACCCAAACGCATCTTCTTTACCGCCGACGCTTTAGAGCAGCCCTTTGGTCAACAGATTTTGCAGCGTGTTCGCGAACTGGACCTAGACGTGACCGAACTCAGCAGCAACCGCCTGCCGAGCTTAAAGGGCAAAGACGACCGCGACACCTACCGGTTGGCGAAGAGCACCTTGGCGGTGGTAAACGCGCCGCCGAGCATGATGAAGCTGCAACCGATTCCGCCCTCGGCGGACTGGCAGTTTCACCTGGCGAAGGGATGTCCGGCACACTGTCAGTACTGTTACCTGGCGGGGTCGCTCTCGGGGCCACCGATCACCCGCGTGTACGCGAACCTGCCCGAGGTTCTCAGCGCGCTCGCCGCTTATGAAAAGCCGGGGCAGCTGACGACCTTTGAGGCGTCGTGTTATACCGACCCGCTCTCCTTGGAGCACCTCACCGGTAGCCTGTCGGAGTGTGTGCGTTACTTCGGTACCCGTGAGGGCGCGCAGCTCCGCTGGGTCAGCAAGTTCAGCGCCGTAGAACCGCTTTTGGGCTTGCCGCATAACGGACGGACGCGGGCAAGGGGCTCGGTCAACGCCGAACCGATCAGTCAGCGGCTCGAGGGCGGTACCGCGCCGGTCACTGAGCGAATCAGCGGTCTCAGGCAGCTTGCACAAGACGGGTATCCAATCGGGGCCGTGATTGCGCCGATTATGCCGGTAGCGGGCTGGCGCGAACACTACAGCGCGCTGTTAGACAGCCTCGAGGAGGCACTCGCACTCCATAACAACCAAACTTGTGACCTCACCTTTGAGCTGATCAGCCACCGCTTTACCCCCGGTTCCAAAGAGGTTCTAGAGGGCTGGTACCCGAATTCAGGGTTAGAGATGGACGAGTCGGAACGCAGCGTTAAACGCAACAAGTTCGGCGGGCTTAAATACGTCTACGGCAAAGAGGTGATGAGCGAGCTGCGGACATTTTTTGAAACGGAGCTGGCCGTACGGTTTCCGGCGGCGCAGGTGCTTTACTGGACGTAAGCTGTTTTTGTTCGGGGCTGCCCGGACTCAGTTGGAATGTCAAGAATAGCGAAGGGAGAATGCAGACGGTTGCGGTTTATTCTCCCTTTTGCATTCCGTTTTTTACCCCCTCTAACAGCGTTTTTGTCCAATTTGCCTTGACTGGGTGGGTTCGGCGCATATATTCTTGAGAAATGTCGCAACAAGACGCCACACTCAATTTAGCTACACTTCTCAAACTCGACCCCGAGTTGGGCGAAGAGGTCAGCGGTGAGGGTGAGCTTGCGCCGAGTGACGCGCTGCTCGAGGCAGACGGTTTGCGCGTCGCGGGGCCACTTCACTGGGATTTGACCGTAAGAGCTACGGGCGGCGACGATTACATCTTGACCGGGCGTGTATCCGGGCCGGTTTTACAAGAGTGCCGCCGCTGCCTTTCTGAGGTCGAGACGCCCGTACGTAGTACGCTCATCTACCCGATGGTTTACCGCCCGAAAAAAGGCGGCGAGGTGCTCCGGCTGCTCGAGAACGACGATGAAGACGACGTACTGGTCTTTTCGCAACCTTCTGTAGATTTTGCCCCGCTCCTCGTACAGGCTTTTGCGATAGAATCGCCCCTGACGGTGCTCTGCAAAGAGGACTGCCGGGGTCTGTCGCTCGACGGCGTCAACCTCAACGACCACCCCGAACACGCCACACCGGTCGAGGCCGACAAGCGTAATCCGTCCCCTTTCGAATCTCTTAAAGATATCGAACTGTAAAGCAGGTAGCACCTGGTTTGAAAAGCTTTAGGAGATCTGCATACCGTTCCCTTCGCTTCGCGAAAACTGCGTAATCGGAGGACTTTGTACGCTGGTGTACACACGCCGAAACAACCTGTTTTCTGAGGGTACGCCCGCGAGCTTCGCACCTGGTACCTATATAAACCCAAAAGGAGTTCAACATGGCCAAACACCCCGTTCCCAAAAAGCGCACGTCCAGCTCGAGCCGCGATTCACGCCGCGCCCACGACGCGCTCACCGCCCCCAACCTCGTCGCTTGTTCGCAGTGCCGCGAGCTTAAACCCTCACATATCGTCTGCCCGCACTGCGGTTCTTACGCCGGTCGTCAAGTTTTGGACGTCGAAGCGTAGCGCCACCTCAGACGGTCATAAGCGGCCGCAACACGCCTCGAGACATTTCGGGGACACCTTAGCGTTAGAGTAGGGCTGCATGAAGCAGCCTTTTTTATGGACTCAGCTAGAACGGACATGGTTAAGAATATAGTTATGGACACAGCCGCATGAGCACCAAAGCACCGCTGCACCGCTCGAGCATCCGTTCAGGTATCAGCGCGCTCGGAGCCTACGCCCCCGAACGTATTCTCAGCAACGCCGACTTAGAAAAAATGATGGACACCAGCGACGCCTGGATCACTGAGCGTACCGGCATCAAAACCCGGCACATCGCTGCTGAGGGCGAATTTACCTCAAAGCTGGCGATCAGAAGCGTTGAAGACCTCCTGGCGCGTCACGGTGAGAGCGTGCTGAACGGCGTAGGGCTGGTCATCGTCGCGACCAACACCCCCGACGCCCTGTTCCCCTCGACCGCTGCGCTCGTCCAAAACCACTTTAAGTTAAAGGCGGGCGCGTTCGACCTGTTGGCGGCGTGTCCGGGCTGGCTCTACGCGCTCTCGGTCGCGCAAGGGTACGTCGAGTCGGGCCGGATGAAAAAAGTTTTGGCCATCGGCGCGGAAGCGCTGAGCAAAATCGTCGATTGGAAAGACCGCTCGACCGCTGTACTGTTCGGCGACGGGGCCGGGGCCGCGATTGTCGAAGCGGTACCGGAACCGTTCGGCTTTCGGTCGTTTGTCCTGGGTACCGACGGCTCAGGGAGCGCACACCTGAGCCGCAAGGCTATCGCGCCGTGTTTGCCGAACGGCGCGCCCTTGTCGGACAACATCTATATGAACGGACGTGAGGTTTTCAAGTTTGCTGTGCGGGTCATGGACACCGCGACACTTCAAGCGGTTGCCGAAGCGGGTCTCGAGCCTGCCGACATCGGTCTATTCGTTCCGCATCAGGCGAACCTGCGGATTATCGAGGCGGCGCGGGAGCGTTTAGGACTGCCACCCGAACGGGTTATCGTGACGGTAGACGAGTACGGCAACAATTCGACGGCGAGTATTCCGCTGGCGCTTAAAGTAGGGCTCGAGTCGGGCCGCGTCAGAGAGGGTGATCACCTGCTGCTGGTCGCGTTCGGTGCGGGTCTGACGTGGGCGGCGACCGTTTTGACGTGGGGCAACGGCCACGGAAGTGGCGTATGATCGCGGCCCTGTTTCCCGGTCAAAACTCACAGGTCGTCGGGATGGCGCGTGACTTCTACAATGGGAGCGCCGCCGCCAAAGAGGTGCTCGACAGCGCCGAGGCCGCCTTACCGGGCCTTTTAGAGCTGATGTGGCACGGCCCCGAAAACGCGCTCAAACTGACTGCCAATCAGCAACCCGCGCTCGTTGCGGCGGGCGTCGCGGCGTTCGCCGCGTACCGCGAGGCGGGCGGCGTAGCCCCAGCGTATCTGGCCGGTCACAGCCTCGGAGAATTTACCGCGCACGTCGTCGCCGGGTCGCTGGGGTTAGGGGACGCGGTGAGGCTCGTTCACAAGCGCGGGCGCTATATGCAAGAGGCGGTGCCGAGCGGTCGGGGCGCGATGGCCGCAGTTCTTAAAACGGGCCGCGCCCACGTCGAGCGCGTCTGCGCGGAAGTAGCAGAAACCGGGGGCGGAGTGGTCGAAATCGCCAACCTCAACGCACCCGAACAGACTGTGATTTCAGGCGAAGCGGCGGCGGTTGAGGCGGCAGCCGAACGGCTTAAAGCTGAAGGCGCGAGGACGGTCATGCTCAACGTTTCCGCACCCTTTCACTGCAGCTTGATGCGCCCGGCAGCGGCAAAATTGGCCGAAGACTTGCAAAAAGTGCCGTTTTACCCGCCGGAATTGCCGATTATTTGCAACGTCACAGCGGATATTTTAGATGGTATCGGCGACGCCCCGGGGCTTTTAGAACGCCAGGTGACTGCGCCGGTTCGCTGGGTCGAAACGCTGGAGCGGCTGCACGCACTCGGGGTGACGAAATTTACCGAGTTCGGGTCGGGCAGCGTCCTTTCAGGACTTGTCAAACGCACGCTTAAAGGCGTTCCGGGAGTTGCAGTCACGGACATGAAAACTTTAGAGGAGGCACTTTGAGTACGCAAGCGAAAGTTGTACTGGTGACGGGCTCGAGCCGGGGCCTCGGCCGCGCCGTCGCCTTGTGGTTCGGCAAACTCGGCTACCGGGTCGCTGTTCACTACGTCGGTTCAGCGAGTGCGGCCCAAGCCGTCGCCGACGAGATCAACGCGGGCGCGGGCGAAGCTGCGGTTTTTCAGGCCGACGTCGCGCAAGAAGACGCTTGTATAGGTCTTATCAAGGCGGTGCAAGACCATTTCGGCAGCTTGGATATTTTGGTCAACAACGCCGGTATTACCAGAGACGGCCTCGCCCTGCGGCTTAAAAGCAGCGACTGGCACACGGTGATGGACACGAACCTGACGAGCGCGTTTCTCCTGTCTAAAACCGCGCTACGCGGAATGCTCGCGCACAAGTGGGGCCGCATCATCAACATCTCGTCGGTCGTGGCGCTTAACGGCAACCCCGGACAAGCCAATTACGTCGCGTCGAAAGCAGGACTTATCGGTCTGACACGTGCGCTCGCCCAAGAGTACGGGGCCAAAGGCATTACCGTCAACGCGGTCGCGCCCGGTTTTATCGATTCGGATATGACTGAAGACCTGCCCGAGCAGCTCAAACACAACTTTTTGCTGCGTATCGCGGCCAACCGCTTCGGGAATCCTGATGAAGTCGCCGCCGCTATCGCTTTTTTTGCCACCGAGGGGGCCTCGTACGTCAACGGCCAGACCTTGACGGTAGACGGCGGGATGGTATTACATTAGGGCGACGTGGGGGCGGCGCAGGTTCAAACTATAGTCTGGAACATGCTAGAATTTTTGCAGTTATCCCTTATGTTAGAATCTGAAGGTTTTGAGACCTAACCCGGAGGACCATCGTGGACAGAAGTGAGATTTTAGCCAAAATCAAAGAAGTTGCCGCCGACAAGCTCGACGCCGAACCCGGCAACGTCACCGAAGAAGCGTCGTTTGTAGACGACTTAGGAGCCGATTCGCTCGACGTCGTCGAGCTGATCATGGGGCTCGAGGACGAGTTCGGGATCGAAATCAGCGACGAAGAAGCCGAAGGTATTCGCACCGTCGGCGACGCTGTAAACTTTATCTCGGCGCAAAAGTAGCCGACCGGGTAACCCCCGACAATTGGCTCTGCTCAGGCGGCGCGGCGTGTTTTATGCCGCGCCGCTTACAGGTGGGGCGATAGGTTAGATTGGATAGATGAAACGAGTTGTCATTACCGGCCTCGGCCCTGTGACGCCTATCGGCGTCGGGGCAAGGGCTTTTTCAGCGGCGCAGCAAGAGGGCAAAAACGGCATCCGCAAAATCACCCGCTTCGACGCGTCCAACTTGTCGGTGCAGATTGCTGGTGAAGTTGACGTTGAGATGACCGACTACATCGACCGCAAAGAGGCCAAACGCCTCGACCGCTTTGTCCAGCTCGCGCTCGTCGGTGCGTCGCTAGCTCTTAAAGACGCTGGCTTGAACGAAGACGACGTCGCCGGGGAGCACACCGGTACCTGTATCGGGAGCGGCATCGGCGGTTTAGATACCTGGGAACAGCAATCGAAGATTCGTTTTGAACGCTCGCCGATGCGGATGAGCCCGTTTTTTATCCCGATGATGATTGCGAACATGGCTTCGGGACAAGTCTCGATGCGTTACGGGCTACAAGGTCCGTCTAGCACCGTAGTCACAGCCTGCGCGACCGGTTCGGGCGCGATCGGCGACGCCTACCGCATCATTCAGCGCGGCGAGGCCGAGATCATGATTTCCGGTGGCAGCGAAGCGTGCGTCACGCCGATGGGGATCGGCGGTTTTGCCGTCATGAAAGCGCTCTCGACCCGGAACGACTCGCCGGAGACAGCTTCGCGTCCATTTACGGCCGCCCGCGACGGCTTTGTCGCGGGCGAAGGGGCGGGGATTTTGGTGCTCGAGGAGTATGAACGCGCGAAGGCTAGGGGCGCGACTATCTACGCCGAGATCATCGGCTGCGCCACCTCCGCCGACGCCTATCACATCACCGCCTCGGCACCGGGCGGCGCGGGCGCGGTGCGCTGTATCAACTGGGCGCTCAAGTCCGCAGGCATTTCAGCAGACCAAATCGACTACATCAACGCCCACGGTACGAGCACGCCCATCAACGACCTCAACGAAACACTCGCCTATAAAACGGTCTTCGGTGGTAAAGAGAACGTCCCGCCGGTTTCCTCGACCAAATCGATGACCGGGCACATGTTGGGCGCGGCGGGCGGCGTCGAGGCGATTGCCTGCGCGCAGGCGTTAAAAGAGGGTTTTTTACCGCCGACCCGGAACTATGACGAGCCCGACCCCGAGTGCGACCTCGACTACATCCCCGAGGGGGCCCGTGAGGTGCAGGCCGAGCATGTGCTCTCGACCAATTTCGCGTTTGGGGGGCAGAACGCGGCGTTGGTGTTTAAGCGGGTTAAATAATGGGTTTTGTAAGAGGCTGCGATAGAAGATACCGATTATCGAACTATTGCAGGCGGTCAAGAATTATTCCAGCTTCACAGGCGGCTGCATCAAATTCTTGAATGGTTGACTCAACCTCAGATTTAGGCCACTTCACATCCGGGAGTGGCCTCGTAACTCTAGTTTGGTAAGCTAGGATTTGCGCTCCGTCCGAGTCAGTAATTGGATGAGCATGAGTTAAAGCGTTTCTCTTATTTATCAGCTCTCCAAATTTACTACAGCAGTCTTGTAATTCCGACTTGGATACTCTGGTCAATGGTGTTTGAGGATTTTTAATAGTTCTTTGGGCTTTGCACAAAAAGTGGCCCTTTAGCTAATATTTTTTCATCGTCTAAAGTTGCTACTGATTTTAAGGCTTTAGACTTGTCTCTTACGCAACTCGCTAGACACTTTATGATAGCGAACTGTAAAAAGTTTAGCTTTAGCGCGTTTTTATGACTTTTTGCTAAGTACACGACAAAAGCTGAAGACAAAGGTCCAGGTCACGTTTTTTGCCTACCGCATTGGTAAGCAAATGTCTAAGGTGGTCCAAGCCTGTGCGAAACAACGACTTCTTTTTGCGCCCATGCGA
>JAABUN010002557.1_pt1 | contig 31844 bp, 21 predicted proteins | sample 5559311 | NCBI WGS metagenome assembly JAABUN01 (sample SAMN10711877, study PRJNA513370) | rock metagenome | isolation source: Antarctica rocks | place: Antarctica: Victoria Land, Siegfried Peak sud | reverse complement strand
CCAGGCAGCGGTTCCTTCCTGAGAAGGAAGGGCCCGGCGAGAACTCCGGTGACGGTCCAGAGCAGGTTGTTTGGTTGCGGATACGGGTTGGGGCTCCCCAACGTGGGCAGGATCCACAACAGCAGGACCGCAATGCCGAGCACTCTCCAGTGCGTCAGGTCACCGGAGCGACCGGCCCAGACGGCTCGCACCGGCCCCAGGATCACCGTGGCGATCCAGACGAGCGCGGCGGGGATGCCTAGCTCGGCTGCCCGGGACAAGGGAACGTCGTGGACCTCGATGTCGACGTTGGTCACCGGATAGGTGTCCGCCTGACGGACCCAGTCGATGCCCGAGTGGGCGAACTCCCCCCACCCGATTCCCGTCAGAGGGTTGGCGAGAACCACTCGGATCGCCGCGTCGTTGGTGTTCGCGCGGTCATCCAGAGACCGCTCGGTGGTGAGGCGCTCGAGCAGCGTCTCCCTCAGATCGGGTTGCGACACCAGGAAGAGGATGCCGAGGACCGTGCCGATACCGATGACAGCTGGTAGACGTCGACGGAGTGCTGGGACCATCAGCGAGGCAACGCCGGCGGCGGCGAGCGCACCGAACCAGCACGTTCGGGTCAGGCTCAGTGCGACCCCGCCGGCGCAGCAGGCCGCGGCAGCCATCCCTAGCCACTTCCACCAACCCTGAGTTCGGGACGCAAGAAGTGCGGCGCCAAACCCCATCATCGCCGCGGTCATCCCGTAGGCCTCGGCCTCGAGCATCGGTCCTCGAGCACGTTCCGGGTGGATGCCAATGCTGTCGTCCAGGATGTATCGAGGAAAGACCAGTCCGTGTGGCCCCACCATCTGGAAGATGCCGACGAGGCCGAGATACAGACCCGCAAGGGTCATCATCTTCAGCAGCAGGTCCCTGCGCCGGGCCGTATCGAACAACAGGGGCGCCAGGCAGAAGAAGGTGAACGGGATCAGAGTCCGGTCCGTGAGCGCATACAGGCGGTCGGTGTCCGAGATGTTGCCGTGGGCGATGATCGACCAGGCCGTCCACAGAACGAACGCGGCCATCAGCCAGTGCAGGACGGTCCAACGAAGTCGTTGCCGCGCCTGCAGGCGCGGGTCGAGGAAGGCAAGCACGAGGCCCGCCAGCAGGAGGAGGCGGTCGAGGGGCAGTGGAACCTTCAGGAGGTACCAATAGCCGGCGAACATGTTCAGCGCGAGCGAGCCGACGATGCAGTACAAGTACAGGGGCTCAGCATCAAGGCGCCTGATGCGCGACGAGACCGGCGGCTGCGCGAGAAGGTTCATGCCTGAGGGGCTCCCGAGCCTGCCTCTGATCTAGCGAATCGCCGACGGTCGATCACGACCGCCGCAATCAGCGCGAGCAGCACCCCGAGCCCCAGACCCGCGACCGCGTCTCGTTGGAGAGTGCTGGATCGGTCGTTCTTGACGATGGCTGCGGGCCGTACCTCGAGGAGGTTGACGCCGGTCTTCGACTCCGTGATCAAGCCGCGGTACCTGTCGCTCAGCGCGTCCCTCTGCACCGAGGCCGCCGCCAGGTCGATACGAGCCTGCAGGAGGGCTGCCTTCGCCCGGTCCAGCGCTGGCGCAGAAGCGCCTGTGGTCGCCTGCAGCCTGTCGAGCGCACTGGACGAGTCGTCGACGGTCTGCTGGATCCCCGCGACCACCTGAGACTTTTGGACGACCTGGGCGAGGACCTTCTCAGGGTCGTTCTCTGCCTTGATCGCGTTCACCTGGGCGACCAGTGCGTCGGCAGCCTGCTGGCACGCCGTTACTGCCTCGGCAGGGGTCGGAGCCAGGCCCTCGACCCTGATGATGTTTGACTCTGGGATCGGCGAAGCAGCAACCGACACACCAGCACGGGGGTTCGAACCGGCCTGCGCCGCACTGTTGTTCACATACCGTGCGTAGCTGGCTGCCAGCTCTTGCGACCCCAAGGCGTAACCGGGCATGGCCTGTGCCGAGAGGTCGTTACCGCCCACCGCAATCCGGCTCTCCGCGGTGTACGTCACTGGGCTGACGAGTGTCGCAACGCCTCCCAGCGCAAGGCCAAGAATGCAGAACAGCACGCTCAGCCGGGGATGCCGACGCAGCGATGTCACTGGCGTCGGTCGTTCCAACCCGGTATCGCTAGACCCATCCTCCGCGCCGTTAGGCTGCGGCGGGTCCTCCGGGTAGACCGGGGCGTGACCTTCCCGGTACGGCTCGGACGGGGAGAGGTGGGGGTCCGGTGACTCTGGCTGCGGGTCGCTGAGGGGCTGCCTCGCCAACTGGCGGGGTGGTCTGTTCATGGTCCTCTCGGTTCCGCGAGGTGCTTGATCTACCAATGTACGATGGCGCAGCATCCCCCTGGCCCGGTTTTAGCCGACCGTTGGGGCGTTGAAGGTTTGGACTCTACCTGCACTGGCCAGGACCGAGGGTGGGAGACGCATGGCCGGGTCGGACAACGGGATCAGCCGGACACGGCTACTCCTCGGAGGGGCAACGTGGCAGGCCGCCGCGCAGGTGCTGCCATTGTTCTTGAACATCGTCCTTACCCCCTTCCTCCTGCACGGGTTCGGTACGGCCCGCTACGGGTTGTTCCTGATGATCAACACTCTCTCCATGCTCATGGCCGTGTTCGACGGGGGCATCGGTCAGTCCTCGATGCGCTACTTCACCTTGTATGCCGGGTCGCAGGACAAGCGCGCTACCACCCGGTTGCTCGCGACTCTAGTGGGTCTGATGGCGGGGATCACCCTCGTTGTCCTCACCCTGATCTTCGTCCTCCAGCAGGAGGCACTGAGGTTCTTCAAGGTGTCCGATGCCCTGCTGCCAGAGGGAACGTTCCTCCTGCACTCCCTCACGGTCATTGTCGGGTGCCTTCTGCTGAGGCAGCCCTTCCAAGGGGTCTTGTTCGCACACCACCGCTATCGCGTCGTCAGCACGGCCGTCCTGGTCGGCCACGTGATCTGGGCCGTGGGCTCGGTCCTCAGCGTGGTCCAGGGCTGGAACCTGTACGGCGTCGCGGCGACCTTCGCAACCCAGCAGGTGGTCTCCACGCTCATTATTGTCCCGGCGAGTGTCCGCCTCCTTGACCGCAGGGGGCTCGGATGGCTCGGGAAGCCCGAGCTCGCCGACTTCTTCCGGTATGCGTGGAAGGTGCAGGTGTCGGGAGTCACCAACCTCTTGATGTCGCAGAAGGACCCCTTGGTGGCGGGTCGACTGCTCGGGGCTGAGCTTTCGGCACCCTTCGGACAAGGAGTGTCCTTCAGCCAACAGCTGCGGTTGCTGCCGATGAACGCGTTGGCTCCCATCCAGAGCGTGATCGGTCAGCTGGTCGGAGACGTAGGTCCGCGGGCCGCTGTGAACGAGTTCCTCCGACTGCAACGACTGTGGGTCATCGGGGTGACGGGTTGGTGCGCGGTCGGGGTGCCGGCGTCCTTCTATGCTGTGCACGCCTGGGTTCCGCAGCTTCCGATAGCGGGAGACGTTGCCGCCATCTTGGTGGCTGGACAGCTGTGGGCTCTCCTCCCAGCGGTTCTGATCGTCTGGGCTCTGACGTTGGGGCACCCGGAAATGGATCTACGCTTCAGCGTCGGCACTTTGGCGGTCAGCGTGGCCTTTACTGCAGCTCTGGTCCCGTTCTTCGGGGCCATCGGGTCGGTGATGGCGACCTCCACCGCGAACCTTGTCGGGTCCGTGCTGCTTGACCGCACTGCGCGCCGCGTCCTGCCGTTTCCCGTCCGGTCGTTCTTCAGAGAGGTTCCCGTGGTAGCCGCTCTTGTGGCAGCGGCTCTCACTGTTGGGCTGGAGCATCTGGTCCAACCCGTGCTGCCGCGCGGTGCGCCGGGCTTGGTGCTCGGTGGCCTGGTCGGGGCACCAGGATTGGCGGTTTTCGGACTGATCGCCGTGGGTCCCGCTACGCTGAAGCAATTGTGGAAGGCGAGAGTCACGACCGTCTGATCCGTGGATGGTCGTCGAAGTGCGCGCCCCACCGTCCTGGTCGGGGGAGACCGTGGAGAAGGTGGCCGCCGCTCATCGAGCGGCCCTAGAGCCGACGGGGCAGGCAAGGCGATGGAGAACGGAGCGGCGTTGACGGTTGAGGCACCAATCAATCTGCTGTTTCACGGCGTTGGCCGGCCGGGACGGGGGATGGAGCCGGGTGAGGACGCTTACTGGGTGACACCCGCGCTGTTGGATGAGGTTCTCGATTTCATTGTCCAGCGGCCCCGGGTCTCCTTGTCGTTTGACGACTGCAACAGCTCGGATGTCGAGATTGTGCTGCCGGCGCTGACCTCTCGCGGACTGCGGGCAACCTTCTTTCCGATCTCGATTCGGTTGGGTTCACCCGGGAGCCTGAGTTTCGACGGGCTTCGGGAGATCGCCTCCGCAGGGATGCCAGTCGGCTCACACGGGCGTCGACACATCCCGTGGAGACGCCTGCCGGCGGCCGTCGCGACCGACGAGCTCGTCACTGCTCGGAGAGAGCTGGAGGATGTCGTGCAGCAGCCCGTGACAGATGCCGCCTGCCCATTTGGGGCGTACGGGCGCTCCACTCTCCAGCGGCTCCGTGGCCTCGGATACACCCGCGTCTACACGAGCGACGGCGCCCGCACCTCACCCGGCGACTGGCTTCAGGCCCGATACACGATCACCTCGAACCACGACATCGGAGCGATCCGTCGCCTCGTGGACCACTGCGGGTTGGGCGTGGCACGGCACGCGGACCAGCTCCGCGTCGTCGTCAAGACCCACCGCCGGTGACGTGACCGCGCGCTTGCACACGGAGCTCGAGGCGATCTGGTTCGGGGCCGCCGACGCCCCCCTGGCCGGCTTCCTCCATCACCCGCCTGGCGCCACGCGAGGGGCGGCGATCATCTGCCCGCCCTTCGGCTACGAGGAGGTGTGCTCGCACCGGACGTTGCGATACCTAGCCACCCGGCTCGCCGAGCAGGGCATCCTGACCTTGCGATTCGACTACGAGGGTCAGGCATCCTCAGGTGGCGAATCAGGTTCCCCGGCTGCGCTGAGTCAGTGGCGGAGCAGCGTCACCGCTGCTATCCAGGAGGTGCGAGGGCTGGGAATGCCCAGCCCCGCTGTGATCGGCGTGCGACTGGGGGCGGCCCTTGCCTGCGAGGCACTTGCCCACGACGCCCACCTCGGACCACTCGTCCTGTGGGCTCCAACGACGTCGGGAAGGAGAGCGGCTCGGGAGTTCCACGCGTTGTCCCTGATCACGCCCGGCAGCCGAAGCCCTGGGGAGTCATTGAATGTGCTCGGCCATCCGGTTGCCGAGCAGACCTTGGCGCAACTACGTCAATGGCGACCGTTGGAAGGCATGCCCGCCGGCCATCCCGTCCTGCTGGTGGAAAGCAGGGGGTGGCGAGACACCGAGAGCACCCGGGCGGACCTCACAGCAGCCGGGATTCATCCCCACGTTGTGAATGTACCGGGTACCGCGGAAGTTCTTGAACGGGATGCGGAGTTGGTTAGGGTGCCCACCCCGCTGATCGCAAGAATTGTGACGTGGGTGTCCTCTCACGTGGGATCGGCACGTATGGACGTTGCTATCGCCTCCCGGTCAAGCGAACGTTCGATCGATACCCCCAAGGGAACTGTGCGAGAAGAGCTGGTTGCCATCCCTCCTCGGCGACTGCACGGAGTTCTGTCCGGACCGGAAGACGAGAAATGCGACTCCGTGGTGCTCTTCCTCAACAACGGGGTCGCGCCGGCCAGAGGGCCTGGACGCGCCTGGAGCGAGTACGCCCGCTCGCTGGCCTCTTCCGGGGTTGCGTCGCTGCGGTTGGACCTGTCCGGGCTGGGGGACAGCCCGGACTCGGCTGGTCCTCCGGTCCTGGTGGGGCAACCCGTGAGTCCGCGGGCCGGCGTCGATACGCAGAACGCCATTAAGTGGCTGCGGAAGCGAGGCTATCGCCGGGTGGTGGTTGTCGGATTGTGCTCAGGGGGGCTCATCTCCCTGCTAGCTGCCTCATCAGGCAAACTCGACGCCGAAGTCCTGGTTGCCATCAACGCGCCGTTGTTCGCTCCCCGTAACGTCGGCGACGGTCCACCGGTGTGGAGACTATGGCAGGCCCTTACCTGGGGGACGCACAGGCGGCGGGTTCGCGCCCGGCTGCACAGACTGCCCGCGTGGGTGTGGCGGCTGCTTGACCTAACGTGGGTCTTCCCTTCCCCGGCGCGACTCCTGACGATGGCGAGCCGTCATGTCCCGGATGTCACCGTGATCTACGGTGGAGCTGCCGAGGAGCTGGTTGACATCCAGGTTCGTGCCGGTGCAGTTGTCACCCGCTTGGCCGCGGACGGAGTCGTGGACCTGCGCGTTCTACCGGGCATGGATCACTCCTTGTTCGACCCCACGTTTCGCCAACGAGTCCTGGAGATCATCCGCGGCAAGTGCGCGGTTGACCCGGCCGTTGCCGTTGTCCCCTGACCCATGTGGTGCGCCACTGCTCGGTTGCCCGGGCGTAGGCTTACGGCCTACCCGCGATCTTCTCGACGCGGGCGTTTCGTGCTGTCCGGACAGGTTGGAAGTCGTCGTCATGAGCTCACCGGTAGTTCCCGCTCGCCTCACGGCGCTCACCGCGGCGTGGAGCGCCAGCCCCGGGGTATGCCGGGTGCTCGAGGCAGCCAAGCGGCGCTCCCCGCTCGTCGACATCGCCGTCAGCGCCGGGGCGCGTTCGGCGCTGACCGCCCTGCTCGCCGCCCGCACCGAGGCCACCGGCGCGCCGGTGCTGCTTGTCACGGCGACGACCCGAGAGGCCGAGGACCTCGAGATCGCCCTCGGGTCGTTCCTCGCCAGCGAGACGGTGGCAACGTTCCCGAGCTGGGAGACGCTGCCGCACGAGCGCCTCAGCCCGCGCTCCGACACGGTGGGCCGGCGCCTGGCCGTGCTTCGCCGGCTGGCGCACCCGGACCGTGACGACCCGGCATACGGGCCGCTCTCCGTCGTCCTCGCCCCGGTGCGCGCACTCCTGCAGCCGATCGCCACGGGCCTCGGCGAGCTGGTCCCCGTCAAGCTGCTCCCCGGGGACGAGCGACCGCTCGAGGACGTCGTCGACGCGCTCGCGGCCGCCGCCTACACCCGCACCGACCTCGTGGAGCGACGCGGCGAGTTCGCCGTCCGCGGCGGGATCCTCGACGTGTTCCCGCCGACCGAGGAGCACCCGGTGCGGATCGAGTTCTGGGGCGACACGGTCGAGGAGATCCGCTGGTTCAAGGTCGCCGACCAGCGCAGCCTCGAGATCGCCGAGCACGGGCTCTGGGCGCCGCCGTGCCGCGAGGTGCTGCTCACCGACACCGTCCGTGAGCGGGCCCGCAACCTCGCCGCTCAGCTGCCGGGTGTCGCCGACATGCTCCTCAAGGTCGCTGAGGGCATTGCCGTCGAGGGGATGGAGTCACTCTCCCCAGCCTTGGTCGACGGGATGGAGTCTGTCCTGGACGTCCTGCCGCACGAGTCCATCGTCGTCGTCGCTGACCCCGAGCGGGTGCGCACGCGGGCGCATGACCTCGTCGCGACGAGCGCCGAGTTCCTCGAGGCGAGCTGGGCCAACGCGGCTGCCGGCAACGCCGTTCCCGTTGACCTGCAAGGGGTTCTCGGCACCGCCTCCTACTGGTCGCTCGCCCAGGTGCGGGAGCACGCACAGTCGCACGACCGGGCGTGGTGGACGCTGACCTCGTTCGCCTCCGACGAGGAGCTGTCCGACTTCGTGCACGACGACGACGCCGGCGAACGGATCAACCTCGCGACCGCCGACGTCGAGCCGTTCCGCGGCGACACCGAGGCCGCCGTCGCGCAGCTGCGTGGCTGGGCCGCCGAGCAGTGGCGGGTCGTCGTCGTCACCGACGGTCACGGCCTCGCCAAGCGCGTCCACGAGGTCCTTGGTGAGCACGAGGTGTCCTCGACCCTCGAGCCGCTCGGCGACCACATCACGCCCGGTGTCGTCCACGTCACGACCGGTTCGCTGGGCAACGGTTTCCTCGATACCGACCTGCGCCTGGCGGTCGTCACCGAGAGCGACCTCACCGGCCAGCCGGGCCAGAGCGGCTCGACCAAGGACATGCGGCGTATGCCGTCCCGCCGCCGGAACCAGGTCGACCCCCTGCAGCTTCGGCCCGGCGACTTCGTCGTCCACGAGCAGCACGGCGTCGGCCGGTTCGTGCAGATGATGCAGCGGACCGTCGGCGGGGCGACGCGTGAGTACCTGGTGATCGAGTACGCGCCCTCGAAACGGGGGCAACCGGGGGACCGGCTGTTCGTCCCCACCGACCAGCTCGACCAGGTGACCAAGTACGTCGGCGGCGAGGCGCCGTCGCTGAACAAGATGGGCGGGTCCGACTGGCACAAGACCAAGGCCCGGGCCAAGCGCTACGTCAAGCAGATCGCGGCCGACCTCATCCGGCTCTACAGCGCGCGGATGGCGACCAAGGGTCACGCCTTCGCCCCCGACACCCCCTGGCAGCGCGAGCTCGAGGACGCCTTCGCCTACGTCGAGACACCGGACCAGCTGTCGAGCATCGACGAGGTCAAGGTCGACATGGAGAAGGAGGTCCCCATGGACCGCCTCATCTGTGGTGATGTCGGCTACGGCAAGACCGAGATCGCGGTGCGGGCGGCGTTCAAGGCGATCCAGGACGGCAAGCAGGTCGCCGTCCTCGTGCCGACCACCCTGCTCGTCACCCAGCACTTCAACACCTTCTCCGAGCGGTACGCGCAGTTCCCCGTCGTCGTGAAGTCGCTCAGCCGCTTCCAGAGCGACAAAGAGGCCAGGGAGGTCATCGAGGGGCTCGCCTCCGGCAGCGTCGACCTCGTCATCGGCACCCACCGGCTGCTGAGCAACGAGATCCGCTTCAAGGACCTCGGCCTCGTCGTCGTCGACGAGGAGCAGCGCTTCGGCGTCGAGCACAAGGAGCAGCTCAAGACGATGCGCACGGCGGTCGACGTCCTGGCGATGTCGGCCACCCCGATCCCCCGGACGCTCGAGATGGCGGTCACCGGGATCCGCGAGATGTCCACTCTCGCAACGCCTCCCGAGGAGCGGCATCCCGTCCTGACCTTCGTCGGTGGCTACGAGGAGAAGCAGATCACCGCGGCGGTCCGCCGGGAGCTGCTCCGTGAGGGGCAGGTCTTCTTCGTGCACAACAAGGTCAGCTCGATCGAGCGCGCGGCCGCCCGGCTGCGTGAGCTGGTGCCCGAGGCGCGGATCGCCACCGCCCATGGCCAGATGGGCGAGCACAAGCTCGAGCAGGTGGTCCTCGACTTCTGGGAGAAGCGCTTCGACGTGATCGTCTGCACGACGATCGTCGAGACCGGCCTGGACATCTCCAACGCCAACACCCTGATCGTCGAACGCGCCGACGTGCTCGGCCTGAGCCAGCTGCACCAGCTGCGCGGCCGGGTCGGCCGTGGCCGCGAGCGGGCCTACGCCTACTTCCTGTACCCGCCCGAGAAGCCGCTCACCGAGACCGCCCACGACCGGCTCGCGACCATCGCCAGCCACACCGACCTCGGCGCCGGGATCCAGGTCGCGATGAAGGACCTCGAGATCCGCGGGGCGGGCAACCTCCTCGGCGGCGAGCAGTCCGGCCACATCGCCGGCGTGGGCTTCGACCTCTACGTCCGGCTGGTCGGCGAGGCCGTCGCGGAGTTCCGCGGGGACGACGCCGCGCCCGCCCCTGCCGAGATCAAGATCGAACTCCCCGTCGACGCCCACCTGCCGCACGACTATGTGCCGGGGGAGCGGCTGCGACTCGAGGCCTACAAGAAGCTGGCGGCCGTCGTCGACGAGTCGGCGGTGGCGGAGATCGAGGCCGAGCTGCGTGACCGCTACGGCGCCCCGCCGGAACCGGTCCAGAACCTGCTCGAGGTGGCTCGGCTGCGCACCGTGGCCCGATCCGCCGGCATCGGCGACATCGCGCTCCAGGGCAACACCGTCCGGTTCGGACCGGTCGATCCGGAGAAGCTCAGAGACAGCCAACGACTTCGTCTGGCCCGGCTCTACCCCGGCTCGCTCGTCAAGGACGCGCTGCACACCGTCCTCGTCCCCAAGCCGATGACGGCCCGGGTCGCCGGCCAGCCACTGCGCGACCAGGCCATGCTGCGGTGGGCCACCGACCTGGTCAAGGCCGTGCTGTTGGACAACCTCGCTGACGCGGCCCGGGTCGGCACGACGAGCGCCGCCCGGTGAGTGACCCGTCGTTCGGTGCCGTCAGCATCGCCGTGCACAATGGGCGCGGTAGCCACCCCGGCGGCCTGCCGTCCCGCAGCCCCCACCACGCAGTCCGAAAGGATCCCCGTCGATGCGCCTGCGACGTCCCTCGATGACCCGGCGAGCCCTGGCCCTGCCCGCGGCCGTCATGGTGGCAGCCTCGCTCGCCCTGGGGGGGTGCGACGTCCTGCAACGCCCAGGAGCGGTGGCCATCGTCAACGGCAAAGCGATCTCGGCGCAGGAGGTTGCCGAGACGACGAGACAGTACAACGCCCACCTCGTCACCGAGCCGACCCAGAAGCTGACGGAGGCCAGGGCCGCCGGCACACTGGTGCTGGCCGAGTTCGTCGTCGCGCACGTCGAGTCGACGGGGTCGTGGAAGCCGGACGCGCGCTACAACAGCGACCTGGTGAAGATCCCGGACGCCACGCAGAACACGAAGAACCTGCTGAAGTTCATCTCCATCACCAGCGCCAACACCCTCACCCAGCAGGACGTCGACGCGATCCTCGCGACGATGAAGAAGGCCAAGATCGAGATGGATCCGCGCTACGGCACGTTCGACGCCGAGCAGGGTGGTTTCGTCGACACGAAGAACAACTGGATCGTCCCGCCGCCCACCCCCACCGGAGCAGGCGGAGCGCCGCCCCAGCCGGGTCAGTGATCCGGTGCCCGGTCGGCTGACCCTCCTCCTCACGAGTCCCCGGGTCGTTGCCGGCATCCTCAGCCGTGACGCGTGGCTCGCCCTCGAGGGTGCCGACCTGGTCGCGGGCCGCGACGACGAGCCGCAGGTGCACGGCATACGAGAGGCCGGTATGCCGGTCACGCCCCTCCCGCAGGAGACGCCCCCCGAGCTGGCCCGGGCCCTGGTCGCCCGAGCGACGAGCGCGACGGGCAACCAGGTCGTCTGGATCGGGTCGTCGGACGGGGACCCCGGGTTGACCGACGCGCTCGCGTCGGAGGTCTCCCGCCTTCCCCAGCCACCCGAGGTCGAGGTCGTCCTCGGCTCGCACGACGTCCAGGGGTCGCGGCTGCTCGACCTCGTCGCCGTCATGGACCGGCTGCGCTCGCCGGGCGGGTGCCCGTGGGACGCGGAGCAGACCCACGAGTCCTTGGTGCCGTATCTCATCGAGGAGGCCCACGAGGCGGCCGAGGCCCTGGAGTCGGGCGACCGCGACCACATGGTCGAGGAGCTCGGCGACGTCCTGCTCCAGGTCGCCTTCCACGCCCGCCTTGCCGAGGAGCACGAGGGCGACCCGTTCGACATCGATGACGTGGCCGGCGCGATCGTCGCCAAGCTCGTCCGTCGACACCCGCACGTCTTCGCGGGCGGACCCGACACGGCTGCCGACGCCGCGAGCGTCGAGGCGAGCTGGGAGACGATCAAGGCGGCGGAGAAGGCCGAGAAGGCGCAAAAGGCCGAAAGGGCGCAGGAGGCCGAAAGGGCGCAGGAGGCCGACAGGGCGCAGGAGGCCGGCAGGCAGTCGGCCGGTGTGGTGGGGGAGGGCACCCAGCTGCTGGACGGCATACCGGTCGCCATGCCTCCCCTGGCGAGGGCGGCCAAGATCGTCGCCCGCCTGGAGCGGGCCGGCCGAGCGGACCTGCTCGAGGCCGCTGCAGCAGGGGCGACGAGCGGGAAACCGGGTGCCCGGCTACTGGCTCTGGTGACCGAGCTGCGACGCGCGGGTGTCGATCCCGACGCGGCACTGCGCTCGGCGCTGCGCGAGCTCGTCGAGCGGGTCGGTCCCGGGACGGATCAGCGCCAGCCACTAGGCTGAGCCGGACCGCGACTCCCGAGTTCTCACCCAGATCCGCCCCACGTTCCGACCCAGTTCCAACCAGCAGGAGAGCACTGTGGCCAGCATCGAGGCAGTAGGCGCGCGCGAGATCCTCGACTCGCGCGGCAACCCCACCGTCGAGGTCGAGGTGGCCCTCGATGACGGCACCATCGCCCGCGCGGCTGTCCCGTCCGGAGCCTCCACCGGGGCCTTCGAGGCCTCGGAGCGACGCGATGGTGACGACGCGCGGTACGGCGGTAAGGGCGTCGAAGGTGCCGTCGACGCGGTGCTCGACGACATCCACCCCCGGCTCGTCGGCTTCGACGCCAGCGAGCAGCGCCTCATCGACGCGGAGATGATCGCGCTCGACGGGTCGGACAACAAGCAGAACCTCGGCGCCAACGCCATCCTCGGGGTCTCCCTTGCAGTGGCCCGGGCCGCCGCCGACTCGGCCGGGCTGCCGCTCTTTCGCTACATCGGCGGGCCCAACGCGCACGTCCTGCCCGTGCCGATGCTCAACATCCTCAACGGGGGGTCGCACGCCGACTCCAACGTCGACGTGCAGGAGTTCATGATCGCGCCGATCGGCGCTCCCTCGTTCCGCGAGGCGCTGCGCTGGGGGGCCGAGGTCTACCACTCGCTCAAGAGCGTGCTCAAGGAGCGGGGCCTCGCGACGGGTCTCGGTGACGAGGGCGGCTTTGCGCCGAACCTCGAGTCCAACCGGGCGGCGCTCGATCTCATCCTCGAGGCGATCGAGCGGGCCGGCTACACGGCGGGCACCGACATCGCCCTCGCCCTCGACGTCGCCGCGTCGGAGTTCTTCGAGGACGGGTCCTATGGGTTCGAGGGCGGTTCGAAGTCCGCCGCCGAGATGATCGACTACTACGAGGAGCTCGTCGACGACTACCCCCTGGTCTCCATCGAGGACCCGCTCGACGAGGAGGACTGGGACGGGTGGGCCACCCTCACCGATCGCCTGGGGTCGCGGATCCAGATCGTCGGTGACGACCTCTTCGTCACCAACCCGGAGCGTCTCCAGCGCGGCATCTCGTCGGGGACGGCGAACTCGCTCCTCGTCAAGGTCAACCAGATCGGCTCGCTCACCGAGACCCTCGACGCCGTCGCTCTCGCGCACCGCAGCGGCTACACCTGCATGATGAGCCACCGTTCCGGCGAGACCGAGGACACCACCATCGCCGACCTCGCCGTCGCGACGAACTGTGGGCAGATCAAGACCGGCGCACCGGCGCGCTCGGAGCGGGTCGCCAAGTACAACCAGCTCCTGCGGATCGAGGAGGAGCTCGACGAGGCCGCCGTGTATGCCGGGGTGGGAGCGTTCCCGAGGTTCGCCACCAAGGACGAGGGGCGGGTTCCCCGGAGCCCAGCCGTTGCGCCGGACACTGTGGACACTGTGGACACTGACGACACTGACGACGCGACTGACGACGCTGTCAGCGCGAACGACGCTGTCGACGCGAACGACGCTGTCGACGCGAACGGCGCCGACGACGCGAACGGCGCCGACGCGCCGACCGGGGCCCGGTTCGAGGGTGAAGAGCCGGCGGCACCGCAGACTGGGGCGACGCCGGAGGCGGACCTCATCGGTGCGGAGCAGGTCGAGCCGTGGTCCGTGGAGCCCAGCTCGGGCGACGCGGGGTCTGCCCAGCCGACTCCCGCGCAGACGCCGGCCGAGAAGCAGGACTGAACGGGGACGACGACGTGAGTGGGCAGGGCAGGCGTCCGGACGAGTCGGTGGCACCCCAGCGGGCGACAGCCCTCGGCGGCGCGCGCCCCGCTGCCAAGCCGGGCGGCCCCGCGAAGGTGCTCGCCTCCCGGACCGGCGCTGCCCGTGGCGCGACACCCCGCCCCGGCTCGCGCGGGGGCACCAGGACGAGCTCGTCGCGCCCGTCAGCGCCGCGAACCGGGTCCTCGCGCCCGGCGGCCGCTGCCCGAGCCCGGACGGTCGCGCCCGAACACCGCACCTCGAACGCCTGGGTCCGCGGGGCGATCCTGCTGTCCATTCTCGTCATGCTGGCCGTCACGCTGCTGCCGACCGCTCGCTCGCTGATCCGCCAGCGCGCGGAGATCGGTGCGCTGCAGGACAAGGTCGTCGAGCAGAGCCAGAACGTCGGTGACCTCCAGAAGGAGCAGGAGCGCTGGAAGGACCCCGCCTACGTCGAGCAGCAGGCCCGGGAGCGCCTCAAGTTCGTCAAGGTCGGGGACCGCTCCTACAGCGTCATCGACGGGACGAAACAGGCCCCCAAGGCCCCGTCCGGAGCCGTGGTGGCGGCACCGTCGGCCAACAGCGACTCCCCCTGGTACGGCCAACTGTGGCAGTCGGTGCAGCTCGCTGACCAGCCGGCCGCGGGGATGACCCCCGTGCCCGGGAGGTGAGCATCCAGCAGCCGGCGGGTGCGGCGCCGACGCCGGCACCCGGCATACGGGACGCGGTCGACCAGGCGGATCTCGATGCCGCGTCGCGCCAGCGGGGCCGGCAGGTGAGGGGCGTTGCGCAGGTAGCCCACCGGTGTCCCTGTGGTGAGCCGGACGTCCTACGCACCGAGCCGCGGCTGCCTGAAGGCACGCCGTTTCCGACGACGTACTACGCGACGTGTCCCCGCCTGACCGGACTGGTCAGCACGCTTGAGACGCGGGGAGTCATGCGGCAGATGCAGGGCCGACTCGGCGCGGATCCCCATCTCGCGCAAGCGTATCGGGCCGCGCACGAGGACTACCTGGCTCGCCGTGCGGAGCTGGGACAGGTGCCCGAGATCGAGGGGGTCTCCGCCGGTGGGATGCCCGACCGCGTCAAGTGCCTCCACGTCCTCGTCGCCCACTCGCTCGCCGTCGGCCCGGGGGTCAACCCCTTGGGGGACGAGGTGCTCGAGATGCTCGACGACTGGTGGGTGCCGACGAGCTGCGCCGGCGTCAGCGCGTGCGGAGGATCCTCCGATGAGTGAGCCCGGAGCCCGGACGCCGGTCCGCGTCGGCGCCGTTGACTGCGGCACCAACTCCATTCGCCTGCTCGTCGCCGACGTGTCGTCCACCGGTGAGCTGAGGGACGTGCTGCGACGGATGGAGGTCGTGCGGCTCGGCTACGCCGTCGACCGCACCGGCCGCATCGACCCGGCTGCCATGGAGCGCACCCTCGCCATGGCGAGGGAGTATGCCGGTCAGTGCGGTTCGCTCGGCGCCTCCACCGTCCGCTTCGTCGCGACGTCGGCATCGCGGGACGCGTCGAACGCGGACGAGTTCGTCGCCGGGGTGGCGTCGGCGTTCGCCGCGTTCGGCACTCAGCCGGAGGTCATCTCCGGGGACGAGGAAGCGCGCCTGTCCTTCCGCGGAGCCACGGGCGACGTCAGCACCGCGGGGATCGAGGGGCCCTACCTCGTCATCGACCTCGGCGGTGGGTCGACCGAGTTCGTGCGGGGGAGCGCGTCTGTCGAGGCCGCGCGGTCGGTCGACATCGGCTGCGTGCGGTTGACCGAGCGTCATCTGGTGTCCGACCCTCCGACGGTCGAGGAGGTCGCCGCCGCCACCCGCGACATCGATGCGGGGATCGACGTCGCGGCCGCAGAGGTGGGCTTCGGCGACGTCAAGGCCCTTGTCGGGCTGGCTGGGAGCGTGACCACGGTGACGGCGCACGCGTTGCGGCTGCCGTCCTACGAGGCGGAGCGGATCCACCTCGCGGTGACTCCGCCGCTGCGGATGCGCGCTGCCGCGCAGGAGCTGCTGTCGATGTCCCGGGCGGAGCGAGCTGGTTTGGGGTTCATGCATCCTGGCCGCGTCGACGTCATCGGCGCCGGCGCGCTGGTGTGGGACCGGGTCATCGACCGGGTGCAACGCGACACCGGCCTCGGTGACGAGCTGGTCGTCGTCACGAGCGAGCACGACATCCTCGACGGGATCGCTCTCAGCGCCGCCGGCCGCTGACCTGTCTCCCGGGGTCAGCCGCTCACCGTGCCGACTGTGCCTGCCGTCCCTCCTCGGCCATCGCTGCTCGCAGCCCGGACGTAGTCGTCGATCTGGTCGAGCAGCGCAGTCTTCGCCGCAGGGGCGAGGAACGAGGCGCGCACGGCTGCTCGGGCCAGGTCGGCCACTCCCTGCTCGTCGAGGCCGAGGAGGTCAGCCGCCACCTCGTACTCCTGGCCCAGCGTGGTGCCGAACATCGGTGGGTCGTCGGAGTTGATCGTCACCGGCACGCCGGCCGCCACCAGTCCTGGGAGCGGATGCTCGGCCATCGACGGCACGGAGCGGGTGCGCACGTTGGACGTCGGGCAGACCTCGAGGCTGATGTGCTTGGCGGCGAGGTGCTCCATGAGCGCGGGGTCCTGGGCGGCTGAGATGCCGTGCCCGATGCGCTCCGCGCCGAGATGGTGGACGGCGTCCCAGATCGCCTCCGGTCCGGTCGACTCGCCGGCGTGCGGCACGCTGTGCAGGCCGGCCGCCAGGGCCTGCCGGAAGTGCGGGGCGAACTGCTGCCGTGGCACGCCGACCTCGGGGCCTCCCAGACCGAAGCTGACCAGCCCCTCTGGGCGTAGCCGTAGTGCGGTGTCGAGTGTGACGTCGGCGGCCGGGATGCCCGACTCACCGGGGATGTCGAAGCACCACCGGAGGGTGATGCCGAGGTCGGCTTCGGCGCGGTGGCGGGCATCCTCGACCGACTCGCAGTAGGCCTCTGCCGGGATGCCGCGCACGACGGAGGTGTACGGCGTGAGGGTCAGCTCGGCATACCGGACGTTCTGGACCGCCAGGTCCCGCGCCACCTCGTAGGTCAGCGTCCACAGGTCCTCGGGCGTGCGGACCAGGTCGACGACCGAGAGATAGACGGTGATGAAGTGCGCGAAGTCGGTGAAGGTGAAGAACTCGTCCAGCAGCTGAGGGTCGGCCGGAACGGGGGACCGGCCCTCGTGCCGAGCGGCGAGCTCGGCGACGATCCGCGGTGACGCCGAGCCGACGTGGACGTGGAGCTCCGCCTTGGGCAGCCCCTGAACGAACGAACCGACGGACGCCATCCCAGCACCCTAGCGACGGAGAGGGTCGTCTCACGGTGGCGGGTGCCTCGCTCGTCTCGACGCTGAGCCGAGCGACTCGACTCACGCGGAGCGGGGAGTCAGGTCGCTTGACCCTGACTCAGGTCCCGCCGGCGAGGCCCCGCTCGATGGCCGCGATGATCTGGGGGCGCAGCTCCTCCGGCTGGATCACCGCGTCGACCGACCCGACCTTGACCGCCCGGTGGATGCTGTGCACCGCGTCGAACTCCGCGGCGACCTCGCCGAGCCTCTCGGTCCGCGCGGCCGCCCGGGTCTCCGCAAGCTGGGCCGCCAACGCGGCGCGGTCGGCCCCCTGAGCCTCGGCGACCCTGGCCTCGAGCGAGGTGACCCGCGCGTCGGCTGCCGTGCGCGCGTCCACCTCACCTGAGAAGACCACGGCGGCGGCGGGTGCCCCGCCGAGGACCGATGCGAACGACCCCTCGACGGCGAGGACGGTCATCTGCGGGTTGAGCGTCTTGGAGAACACGACGAACGCCCCGCCGTGGTAGCGGGAGATGACGCAAAACACGATCGGTCCGCGGAAGTTGACGATGGCGCGCCCGATCTCAGCGCCATACTCCAGCTGCAGCGACCGCATCGAGTCCGGCGACCCGTCGAAGCCCGACAGGTTCGCCAGCACGACGAGCGGCCGGTTGCCACTGGTGGCGTTGATCGCCCGCGCCGCCTTCTTCGACGAGCGCGGGAAGAGCGTCCCAGCCGTGTAGGTGTCCGGCCCGTCGGTGGGCGGAAAGCCGCGCCGCGGAACGGACTTCGACTCGATGCCGAGCAGGCACACGGGGTAGCCGCCGAGGTGCGCGTCCTGGACGACGGCGGTCTCCGCATCGGCCATCCCGGCCCAGCGCTCGAGCGTGCGGTGGTCCTGGTCGGACACCGCGCGCATCAGCGTCCTGATGTCGAACGGCTTCTTGCGGTCGGGGTTGGTCTTCGCCGAGAAGATGTCACCGACGGTGGTGAAGTCGCTCCCCGCCAGGGAGTGCGGGTATGTCGTCACGTCCCGGGCCACGGGATCGCTCGTCTCCGCGCGGCGGGGCGCGACCTCGCCGGGGGCGACGTAGGTGTGGTCGTAGTGGGAGAGCAGGACCGCGAGGGCGCCGCCGAGGTCGGGGGCCCAGTACTGCGCCTGGCCGTTGGGACCCATGACCCGGTCGTAGCCGCCGATGCCGAAGTTGTCCTCTGCCGACACCCCACCGGAGAAGTCCAGCGACTGCTTGCCCGTCAGGACCATGGCGCTGTCCGGCGTCATGACGAGGATTCCCTTGGTGTGCATGAGCATCGTCGCCTCGGCGTTCCAGTACGGCTGGGCACCGACGTTGATGCCTGCGACGACGACGTTGATCTCGTGTCCGGCCTGGGTGAACTCGATGATCCGCTTGAGCGCCCGGGCGACCCAGTCCATGTTCTCCGTGCCGGAGTCCATCGAGATCCGGGCGCCGGCGGACAGGGCGTACCACTCGACCGGCACGTCCATCTCCTCGGCGAGGTCGAGCGCGGCAATGACGCGAGCGCATTCGGCCTCTGCCACTGCTCCGAGCGCTCGCGTCGGGTCTCCGCTGAGGAGAACTCGCGTGATGCCGTCGGGGTGCAGCCTCGTCTTCGTCGTGACGACGCCGACGATCATGCCCGACGTGTTGCGACCATACGGACGGTCCGTCGGCACGAGGCGGCCCGACCCGTCGAGGTCGTACTCCACCGAGGAGCCGCCGGGGCCGGCGACCATGTCCTGCATCTCGTAGGGGTACACGGTTCCGCGACGGCGCGCTCGGAGCGCCTTCTGCTGGTAGTCGTCGATCGGCTTGAGCAGCTCGGTCGTCGGCGGGCCGATCGTCGAGACGACACCCGAGCCGGCCTGGTAGGAGAAGCGGGCCGAGATGGGGGTCGTGCCGCCGAGCTCGTCGGCGATCCGCCCGTCGGCGAGGATCTCCTCGATGCCGGCGCCGGCGGTGAGCGGCGCGATCTTGTCCCGCAGGGCGGTCAGCTGGCCTACCTCGGCCTGGATCACCGGCCAGACGTGCAGCCACACGTGGTTCATGTCGAGCTTGGCGCCGCTGGGACCGCGGGCGGCCCGCGCCCGTCGGATGGCCTCGAGGCAGCTGGCCAGGGCCCGCTCGGCGTGCGGCACGTCCTTGATCCTCCCGGCCTCGTCGCGGACCACGCTGAACTGACGGATCTGGGCCAGGGCCACGAGCCGCTGGTCGGTGCGGTTGTTGCGGGCCACGGCGTGCACCAGGAGGACGTCCTCCGGGGCATCGAGGCGAGTGAGGGTGAACTCGCGCAGGCGCCACAGGTTGAGCCGCCGACCGACCATGGGGTGGACCCCGCGCACGAGGTCGTCCTCGGTGATGCCGCCGTGACCGTCGGGGCGGAAGGTGAAGTAGCCGACCGGGCGATCACCCCCGGGGGCCACGGCGACGGCCACGCGGCGCACCGACTGGGGGAAGTCCAGGTCCCCGAGCAGCCCCGCGAGCTCAGCTGACGCCTTCTCGACGGAGTCCGGTGTGTCGGGCCACGACAGGTAGAGGTCGACGACTCCCTCCTGCTCCGGACGCGCGCCGGCAACCTCGCGCGCGAGGGCCGTGACCAAGTCGCTGCCGGGCACCAGCTCGGACACCAGGCCCACCGTCGACACGAGGTGGGTCGGCCGGTCGTCGAGGGTGTAGTCGGCAACCGAGAACGCCCGGCCGTCAACAGTTCTCGAGGTCATTCCGGCGAGGTCGTGCTCGCGGTAGTGGCGCTTGATGAGGATCTCGAGCATCGGTTCCTCAGCCGGTGTGCCAAGCTCGAGTCGCTCCGCGAGGAAGCGCACGATCTGCTCGGGGATGGCCGCGAGCGCATCGATCCGGGCGCTGCGGTCGGGGGCGTCCGGATCCGTGGCCAGCTTCGCGACCTCCTCGCGGGCTCGCGCGAGCACCGCGGCCCGCTCGGCGTCGACGAGGGGCTGGTCGAACCACCGGAAACGCACGCTGCGGGCCAGGTCGCCGATGATGGGAAAGCGCAGCTGGGTCGCGTGGACGAGCCGGTCGAGGACGTCGTGTGCGGCCTCGTCGAGCGGCGCCCCAGGGCGCGCTTCCTCCATCCAGCGCTCCAGCACCGACCTGGCGAGCTGGGTGTCGGGTCGAGTGCGCTGCTGGGCGAGGAACATCCGGAAGACGGCGTCCTCGAGCTCACGTGAACGGCCGAAGGACTGGATCCCGTAGTGGCCGAGCACCCGGGTCAGCTTGGTCCGGAACTCGTCGGGGAGGCTGCCGCGCTCGATGTCGAGGCTCTGGAGATAGGTGTGGAAGTGCTCACGCGGGCTGTGCACCCGGTTCTCGACGTGTCCCTCCTCGCCCGCGGGCCGGTTGCGGCTGAGCTCGGCGAAGTCAGCCACGACACGCAGCAGGTCGATCTCCTGGCACACGGGCGGCTGACCGCTCGAGGCCAGCTCGTCCCGGGCCGTGAGGTACGACGCCAGCGTCCGGCCCTCGTCGCGGGGGTCGACATCGTAGCCGAGCAGCATGCCGCTGAGGTCGGTCAGCCCGCGGTGGAGCCGTTCTTGCAGGCCACCCTCGGACGTTGGTGAGGCCGGGAGCTCGAGGTCGACGAGGCCGGTGTCCATCGCCGCTGCCGGTGCAGCGTCCCCGTCGCTCGTCGGCTCGAGCCGCACGAGGGATGCCCCGGTCTCGACCTGGCTACCCGTGCCGACGAGGAGCTCCTTGACCGTCGCAGCGAACGGTGCCGGCAGGACCGTCTCCATCTTCATGCTCTCGAGGACGAGCACCGGGGCGCCGGCGCTGACGACGTCGCCGACGCTGACCGGCACGGCGACGACGAGGGCAGGTGCGGGAGAGCGGAGCACCCCGCCCTCGTCGCGGCTGACCCGGTGAGTCGTCCCATCGACCTCGATCGTGTGCACCGGGCCGTGCGTCGCGGTGACGAGCCGGTAGCGCGCCCCCCCGGCGACGAGCCGGCTCGTGTACTCGTCGATCCGCTCGAGGTCGACATCGAGCGCGTCCGCGTCACCGATGACCACCCGGAAGCGGTGCGGGCCGATGCGCGTCACCATCACCTGGTATGCCGTGCCGCGCAGCTTGAGGTCGACGGCTCGGCCGACCTGGTGCTGCACCTGCGGGCGTCCGCCGCGCGCCGTCTCCAGGAGCCGGGCGACCTCGACCTGCTCCTCGTCCTCGTAGGCCTCGATCCCCGCCGCGACGAGGGCGATGCCGGAGTGTCGATGGGCGACGAGTCCCCCCTGGCTGCGGACCCGGTCGATCCACCCCGTGTCGGCCGTGCCGTCGATGACATCCGGCTGGGCGAGCAGGTCCAGGATGAAGCTCTTGTTCGTGGCGCCGCCCTCGATGACGACGGTCGTCTCGCCAACCGCCCGCCGAAGGCGCCCCAGGGCCTCGTCGCGGTCGCGGCCGTAGGCGATGATCTTGGCGATCATCGAGTCGAAGTCGGCGGGGATGGTGTCCCCCTCACCGACCCCGGTGTCGACCCGGACGCCGGGACCGGCCGGCAGGTTGAGCAGGGCGACCCGGCCGGGTGACGGCGCGAAGTCGCGGTCGGGATCCTCCGCGTTGAGCCGCGCCTCGATGGCGTGACCCTTCTCCGAGGGGGCCGAACCGTCGAGGCGACCTCCGCCCGCGACGTGGAGCTGCGCCTTCACCAGGTCCATGTCGGTGGTCACCTCGGTGATCGGATGCTCGACCTGGAGCCGGGTGTTGACCTCGAGGAAGGCGAAGGACTTCTCGCCCGGGTGGTAGAGGAACTCGACCGTTCCCGCGCCCCGGTAGTCGACCGCGAGGGCGAGCCGCTCGGCGCTCTCCTTGAGCTCGCGCGTCTGCCGCACAGAGAGGACCGGCGACGCCGACTCCTCGATGACCTTCTGGTTGCGCCGCTGCACCGAGCAGTCCCGCACGCCGAGGGCCCAGGCCGTGCCCTGGCCGTCCGCGATGACCTGCACCTCGACATGGCGCGCCCCGGTGAGCAGTCGTTCCAGGAAGACGACACCGCTGCCGAAGGCGCGCTCAGCCTCCTCGCGGGTGCGGGAGTAGGCCTCGGTGAGCTCCTCGTCGGATCGCACCACCCGGATGCCCCGGCCACCGCCGCCGGCGGTCGCCTTGAGCATCACGGGATAGCCGATCTCGTTGCCCCGGGCGATCGCGTCCTCGAGCGTGTCGACCGGACCCCGGCTCCACGGGGCCACCGGGACCCCGACCTCCTCGGCGATGAGCTTGGAACCGATCTTGTCGCCGAGCTTGCGCATCGCGTCCGGGCTCGGGCCGATGAAGGTGACCCCGATGCGCTCGCACAGCTCCGCGAAGGCCGGGTCCTCCGCGACGAAACCCCAGCCCACCCAGGCCGCGTCGGCCCGAGTCTCGCGCAGCGCGCGCTCCAGGACGGCGTGGTCGAGGTAGGGCCGGGCCGAGGCGGGACCCAGGTTGTAGGACAGGTCGGCCTCGCGGACGAACATCGCCCGACGCTCGGCCTCGGTGTAGAGGGCGACGATCTCGGTGTGGCTGCCGTGCTCGGCGTTGATGTCCCGGACCGCGTGGATCAGGCGCATCGCCGCCTCGCCGCGGTTGACGACCGCAATCCGGGAGAAGCTCACCGATGCCTCCTTGCACTGTGGCCGAACCGCCGAGCTGCCGACCCTCTGAGGAGGAGGCTTTCACAACCCCTCCCTACTATCGAGTCAACCGCCCATAGCGACTCAGCCGCGCCGACTCAACCGCACCGACTCAACCGCACCGACTCAACCGCACCGACTCAACCGCACCGACTCAACCGCACCGATCGGGTGAACGCACCGATCGGGTGAACGCACCGATCACTCCGGCGCCTCCTCGCAGCATGGTCTGGTCCGTCACCGTCGGGACCAGGTGGTGTGGGTGGGATGGCTCGGCTGGGTGGCGGTGTGCCGGAAGACAAGGACGAGCGAGCGGGCGGCCAGGACGAACGCGAAGAAGAAGAGCGTCGCCCCGAGGAAGGTGTAGAGCCGCAGCTGGGGAAGCATCAGCGGCCCGCTCTCGCTCGTGACGAGGAGGATGCCGCACACCGCGCAGGCCGCGGCGAGGATCGTCATGGTCAGCTGCTGGAGGATCCCGGTGATGAAGCCGCGGTCCCGCTCGTCGGCGAGCAGCCTGACGTTGAACGACGTGCGGCCCCGCTCGAGGTTGTCGGTGATGGCGTTGATCCGTCGCGGCAGCCGTTGGACCAGGGGCAGCAGGGTGACGAGCTGGTCCTCGAGCGTTGCCCGGACGCGCTCCGGTCGCAGCTGGTCGCCGAGCATGGTGCGGCCCTCCACTCGGGCCGACGCGACGAGGTCGAACCCGGGACTGATCGAGTCGAGCGTGCCCTCCAGCGCCGCGAGTGCCCGGAACGACGCCGCGACCTGTGGCGGCACCGAGAAGCGGTGTCGGATGATGACGGTGACGAGGGCGCCGAACATCCCGGCGCTCCCGCTCGCGCCGAACCCGGTGCGCGACCGCTGGACCAGCTGGCCCACCTCGCGCTCGAAGAACCGGTCGTCGAGGACGTCGGGCCGGTCGAGGACATCGAGCAGGGCGTCGGTCGCGCCGATGGAGTCGTTGCGGTCGACGGCGTGCAGCAGCCTGCCCAGCCCCGTGCGGGCACCCTCGTCGAGCCGGCCGACCGAACCGAGGTCGAGCATCGCCAGCCGGCCGTCCTCGGAGACGAAGATGTTGCCCTGGTGCAGGTCGGCGTGGAAGACACCGGTGACGACGATCTGCCGCAGCACCGTGCGCAGGAGGCGTTGCGCCATATCGTGGCGTTGCTCCGCCGTCAGCGCCGACAGCAGGGCTCCCGCCTCGGCGACCGGTTGACCGGTCATCCGTTCCATGACGAGCAGACGTGGCCCCGACAGGTGGGCGTGCACGGCTGGGACGACGATGGCGTCACCAGCGGCGAGCCCCGCCTCCACGGCTCGCATGTTGCCCAGCTCGACGGTGTAGTCCAGCTCCTCCTCGAGGCTGGCAGCGAAGCCCTCGGCCAGAGCGAGGACACCGAGGTTGCGGCCCCAGACCGTGGTCCGGTCGAGCCACCGAGCGAGCCGCAGGACGATGTCGAGGTCGCCGGTGACCTGGCGCCGGGCGTCCGGCCGCTGCACCTTGACGACGACGGCGGAGCCGTCGTGCAGTGTTGCCGCATGGACCTGGGCCACCGAGGCGGCCGCGATGGGTGTGCGGTCGACGTCCGCGAAGACCTCGTCGACCGGGCGGCCCAGCTCCCCGACGAGGACCGGCTCCACTGCGCTCCATGGCCCCGGCGCGACCTGCGACTGCAGTCGGGACAGCTCGCGGGTGAAGTCGGGCCCGATCAGGTCCGGCCGGGTCGCCAGCATCTGCCCCAGCTTGACGAACGTGACACCACCGTCGCTGAGCGCCTCGCGCAGCGAGCGGGCGATCTTCGACGTCGGTTCGCCGGTGGGCACTGGGGAGCGCCCGCGCAGGTATCCGCCGAGTCCGTGCCGCACGGCGATCGCGATGATCTCGGCGTAGCGCCTGGTGCGCCGCCGCTGGCCGCCCATTCCGCGTACCCACGCGATGGGTCTCGGGAGCGTGCCGGTCGGCACGATCGCCTCGAGGATGACGAGGATCGCCAAGCCGATCGCCAGGACCCACGACAGCGACAGGCCAATGATGAGCAGCGTCTGCAGGGTGTTCCCCGGCCCGGTGACGTCGGCGCCCGGTCGGCCCAGCGCGCCCAGTCCGGGGATGAGCGCGAGGTAGCGGACGAACCCCTCGAACGCCGTCGACACGGCGAGGCTGACCAGGATCGTCCGTGGCCAGCCCACCGGCACGCCGAGAAGCCGCCGCGAGATGAAGCCGAGCACCACGGCGTTGAACAGCGCACTGAGGACGATGGTGAGCTGGGTCATGCCGTCATCCTGTCAGCGTCCTCGCCGTCGCCGGCAGCGCAAGCCCCACCCGGCGACCACCCCTTCCCAGAGACGCCCCGGACCGTCATGAAGCACCCCCGTGGGAGCATGCCGGGCATGACGGACGAGCTGCTCCCGCACCCGGTGACGGGTCAGCGGTTTCCATCGCCGGTGCCCCCGGGAACGGGCTGGCCGGGCGACCCGGCCGACGCGTCGACCCCCTCAGCCCGGTCCCCGTCCGAGGTCGTGGTGCTGTCCTCGAAGGCGACCTCCGTCGCCGACCTGCAAGCGTTGATCTCGGTATGCCGTGCCTGCCCAAGGTTGGTGGCCTGGCGGGAAAGCGTTGCGACAGTAGGAAAACGCGCCTCGTTCTCCGACCAGCCGTACTGGGGGCGCCCGGGTCCGGGGTTCGGTGACCCGCAGCCCGAGGTCCTCGTGGTCGGTCTGGCGCCCGCCGCCAACGGGAGCAACCGCACGGGCCGGATGTTCACCGGCGATCGCAGCGGTGACTGGATCTACGCGGCGCTGCACCGCGCCGGCTACGCCACCCAGCCGACCAGCGTAGCGAGCGGCGACGGACTCGAGCTGCACGGCATACGGATCGTCGCGGCGGTGCGGTGCGCCCCGCCGGCCAACAAGCCCACACCGACCGAGCGGGAGGTCTGCGGCCACTGGCTCGACCGCGACCTCGAGCTGGCTTCGCGGACGCTGCGCTCGATGCTGGCCCTGGGGAGCATCGCCTGGGACGCCGCACTCGGCAGTGCACGACGGCTCGGGTGGACGGTGCCTCGGCCGAAGCCGCGGTTCGGGCACGGCGCCGAGGCGGTGCTGCTCACCGCTGAGGGACGGCCGGTACGTCTCCTCGCGAGCTACCACGTCAGCCAGCAGAACACCTTCACCGGCAAGCTCACGGAGGCGATGCTCGACGCCGTCATCGCCCGGCTCTGAGCCGGGACTCGGACCCCGGACCGGTGGCCGGCAGCGGCGAAACCCGGTCGTACACATGACCGCTGGGTGGCTGGGCGGTGACCGGCCGATGACGATTCGGCGTGCCCGACGTTTGCCCTTGCGAACGGGGTCGCCGGCATCACAGGGTGAGAGTCATGCGCCGAACCCCTGTTGCCGCGGTCGCCTGTCTCGCGCCGCTTGCCGCCCTGCTGGTGTCGTGCTCATCCGGCTCCTCGAGTGGTGACGCGACGGGCGGCGGCGGGGGAAGCTCGGTCACCGTCGCCGCGAGTGGTGACACCAACGTCCAAGAGCTGTGGCAGCAGATCCTCATCCCTGACTTCGAGAAGGCCAACCCCGGCACGAAGGTCAACTTCACCTTCGACCTGCACGGGACAAACGACCAGCAGAACTTCGCCAAGCTCGCCGCCGCGACCCAGCAGGGCAAGGACCCCGGCGTCGACCTTCTCGCGAGCTTCACCGACAAGGCCTCCAGCGCCGGGTTGCTCGCCGACGTGGGCAGCAAGGTCAGCAACCTGGCCAACGTCGACCCCAAGGTCGTCGCCGCGGGGGGCAAGGGAGCGATTCCCTACCGCGCCTCGTCGGTGCTCCTGGCCTACAACCCGGACAAGGTCGCGACGCCCCCCACGACGCTCGACGAGCTGCTGGCCTGGATCCAGGCCAACCCGGGACGCTTCACCTACAACTCGCCCAAGTCCGGGGGGTCCGGGCAGGCCTTCGTCGTCACGGTCCTGGACAGCAAGGTGCCTGCCCCGGACCGCGAGGCGATGACCACCGGCTACCAGAAGGACCTGGAGAAGGACTGGGACCCGGGCTGGGAGATCCTGCGCGGGCTGGGCCAGTACGTCTACCAGAAGGGCGTCTACCCCAACGGCAACAACCAGGTCCTGCAGCTGCTGTCGTCGGGTCAGATCGACGTGGCGCCCGTCTGGTCGGACCAGTTCATCTCGGGCCAGGCGGCCGGGACGATCCCGAAGACCTACAAGGTGCAGCAGATCAAGAACCCGTCGTTCACGGGCGGAGCCGCGTACCTCGGGGTGACCAAGGCGTCGAAGCAGCAGGACCTCGCCGCCAAGCTCGCCGACTTCATGCTCTCCCCGCAGGAACAAGCGAAGATCGCCGACAAGATCGCCGGCTACCCCGCCATCGCGATGAGCAAGATGAGCCCCGACATCCAGGCCAAGTTCCAGGCGGCCGACGCCAACAACCTGCGCCCGGGCTACTTCCCCGACCACTCGAGCGACATCAACAACCAATGGGACCAGAAGGTCCCGGGCAAGTGAGTCCTGTGCTGACGGGCGCCCCTCGATGAGGAGTCCGCTCCGACGTCGGCTGGGCGCACTCGCTCTGGCGAGCCCGCCGCTGCTGCTCGTCCTCGTCTTCGTCGGTTTCCCGATCGTCGTCGCCGTCGCCTACAGCTTCGGCCACATCGGGGGGCTGAACGCCACGGTCGGCGCCATCGCCAAGGACCAGCAGACCGTCGACGCGTGGTGGAAGGTCACCTTCGCCGCGTACTCGCAGGTCTTCGCCGAGCCCCGGTTCCAGCGGGATCTCGTCGTCACGGTGGGCGTGTCGGTCGCGACGACGCTCATCGTCCTGGCCCTCGCGTGGGCGATCGCGCTCTACGTCCGGCTCGCCGACTCGCGGGTGTCCCGGATGCTGTCCGCGCTGGCCGTCGTCCCGATGTTCATCCCGGTGGTCATCGCGTCCTGGGCGATCCTCACCTTCTACTCCGCCGACGGGTTCATGAGGTCAGCGGCCGCACAGCTCGGGCTGGTCGCGCCGGTGTGGGGCTACAGCGTCACCGCCATCGTCATCGGCCTGGTCTGGACCCACCTGCCATTCGCGACGCTCATGGTCGTCTCCGGCGTCCAGGGCGTCCCCGACGCGCTCATCGAGGCGGCTCGGGACGCGGGCGCCTCCCTCCAGAGGACCGTGCTCAACGTCGTCGCGCCGATGGCTCTGGTCCCGACCGTCATCGCGGGGACCTTCACGGCGATCGGCACGCTCGGCTCCTTCACCGTGCCCTACTTCACCGGTCCCAACGCGCCGAAGATGCTCGGCGTCGACATGACCGACTACTTCACGTCCTACAACCTGCCGCAGTCGTCCGTCGTCATGGCCGTCGTCGTCTTCGTCGTCGCGGCCGGGTTCGGCGGCGTCTACGTCTGGGCCAACTACCGGGCTGCCGCCGACACCGGGAGAGCGTGACATGACGACGCTGCCGACGCTCCCCGCCGCGACCGGGACGGCCGGGACGGCCGGGACCGAGGCGCTCGCCGACGTCGGCCGCGACCGGATGCCGCGAGCTGCCGGGGTGGGCCGCGGCGGCAGCCGCCCGGTGGGCGTGCTGCTCAGCGCGCTGTTCGTCCTCGTCCTCGCCCTCTTCATTCTCGGGCCGCTGCTGTGGCTCGGGATCAGGGCCTTCGCGACGAGCTGGACCTATCCCAACCTGTGGCCGGACGGTTGGACCCTGCAGTGGTGGCGGGCGGTCTTCGACGACCCGAACCTCAGGCACTCGGTCGCGTTGTCGTTCGAGTTCGCGTTCGTCACGATCGCGGTGTCCGCACTGATCTGCCTCCCCGCGGCATACGCGTTCGCGCGGTTCGACTTCCCCGGCCGGCGAGTGTTCCTCATCGGCCTCTTCGCCACCAACGCCTTCCCGAAGATGGGCCTCTTCGTGGCGCTCGCCTCACTGTTCTACGCCTTCAACCTCATGACCACGTTCGCGGGCGTCGTCATCGTCCACGTGCTCGGGACGGTCGTGTTCATGACGTGGATCCCGGCTGCTGCCTTCGCCGCCGTGCCCCGTTCCTACGAGGAGGCCGCCCGCGACGCCGGGGCGGGCCGGTTCACGGTCCTGCGCACGGTGACCCTGCCGCTCGCCCTGCCCGGCATCCTCATCGCGCTGATCCTGTCCTTCCTCGCCTCCTTCGACGAGGCGCAGGGCACCTACCTCGTCGGGAGCCCTGACTACGTCACCATGCCGACGCAGATGTACTCCCTCGTCCTCAACTACCCGCCCCAGGTGGCCGCGGTCTTCTCGATCCTTCTCGCGATCCCCTCAGCCGTCCTGCTGCTCCTCGTGCGCAAGCACGTCATGGGCGGCCAGCTCGCAGAAGGGTTCCAGATCAGATGACGGATGCCGACGCTGCATCCTCAGGAGGCCTCACCCTCCGCGGCGTGCACAAGGTGCTGGGGGGCCGCCCCATCGTGGACGACCTCGACCTCGAGGTCGGCAAGGGCGAGCTCGTCTGCCTCCTCGGGCCCTCCGGCTGCGGCAAGACGACGACGTTGCGGATGGTGGCCGGCTTCCTCGAGCCGGACCAGGGCACCGTCTTCATCGACGGCACCGACGTCACGTCGTTGCCGCCGGAGCGCCGGCCGACAGCCATGGTCTTCCAGAACTACGCGCTCTGGCCCCACATGTCGGTCTTCGACAACATCGCCTTCAGCCTCAAGCTGCGCAAGCTGCCGAAGCAGGAGATCGCCGACCGCGTCGGCCAGGTGCTCGAGCTCGTGGGGCTGAGCCACCACATCCGGTCGAGGCCGGCCCGCATCTCCGGTGGCGAGCAGCAGCGGGTCGCCCTGGCGCGGGCGCTGGTCCAGGAGCCCAAGGTGCTCCTGCTCGACGAGCCGCTGTCCAACCTCGACGCCAAGCTGCGGGTCCGGGTCCGCGAGGACATCCAGGAGATCCAGCACCGGCTCGGCATCACGACGGTCATCGTCACGCACGACCAGGACGAAGCCCTGTCGATCTCCGACCGCGTCGCGGTGATGAACGGCGGCAGGATCGAGCAGTATGCCGCGCCGGTGGACCTTTACCGCACTCCCGCAACGACATTCGTCGGAGGCTTCGTCGGCGCGATGAACAACGTCATCGGGGCGGTCCGCAGCAACGGCAGCGGACCCACCGTGGTCATCGGCAGCGTGCACGTCCCGGTCGAGTCGAGCAACCTCGACCCGACGGCGTCCTCGCAGGACGGCGACACGATCTCGGTCCGCCCCGAGGACGTCCTCGTCGGAGGCGCGGGTGCTCCGGCCCGCGTCGCGCGAGTCATCCCCCGCGGTCACTTCACCGAGATCGTCCTCGAGCTGGAGGAGACCTCACTTCGGGCCTACGTCGACGGGAACTCGGTGGGCAGGGACGGCACGGTGCCGGTGCGGTTTCGTCGGGCGCTGGTCTTCCGCGACGGCGTCCTGCTGTGACCGACCGCACGGCCGGCGACGGGGGCATCCTGTGCATCGCCCACCGCGGTGACTGGCTCACGTACCGGGAGAACACGATCCTCGCCCTCCGTTCCGCCATCGACGCCGGTGCCGATGTCGTCGAGATCGACGTCAAGACCACGAGTGACGGGGTGAGCATCGTCCTGCACGACGACTCCCTTCTCCGGTTCTGGAAGGTCGACCGCGACATCCGCACGATGACCGCCGCAGAGGTCGCCGCCGTCCTCGGCGACCATGCCGACGACCGCATCCCCACACTTGACGAGGCTCTCGCCCTCTTCTCCGGCACGTCCACCGCGGTCCTCATCGACCTCGACAGCGTCGAGTGGGTCGAGGCGGCGATGTATGCCGTGCGACGGGCGCTCGATGCCGGTCATCTGCGCGCCTCCCAGGTGATCTGGTGCGGCTGCACCGACGGGGTGCGGAGAATCCGCTCAGCGGACCCCGACGCCCGGATCTTCCTCTCGTGGGGGGAGGAGGCCCGCGGCGGTCCCCCCGACGACGAGCTGCTCCAGGCGCTGCGGCCCGAGGCCTTCAACCCCTACTGGCGTGTCGTCAAGGCCGGCGGTCGGGACTGGGCCCGCAGCAAGGGCCTGGCCCTCTCGTGCTGGACGGTCGACGACCCGGACCTCATGCGACAGCTCGTCGAGGCCGGGGTGGACGCGATGATCAGCAACCGCATCCACGAGCTGCTGGAGGTGGTCCAGGGTGCGTGACGGCGGCGGCTCTGCGGACGGTCCACCGGACGGTGGCACCCGCAGCCCGACGGGTGGCCTCATGCCGACGGGTGGCCTCATGCCGACGGGTGGCCTCGCGCCGATGGACCGAGCACTCGCGGTCGCCCTGGAGGCGGCGGACATCGCCGTCGAGATCCTGCACTCGACCCCCCGAGGCGAAGTGCGCACCAAGGCGCACGCCGCCGACCCGGTGACCGACATCGACCTGGCTACCGAGCGGGCCGTCCGCGAGCACCTGGGGGCGGCGTTCCCCGACCACGTTGTCGTCGGCGAGGAGCTCGGGGGCACGAGCCAGGGCGGGCCGACCTGGTACTGCGACCCGGTCGACGGGACGACCAACCTCGCCGCCGGCCTGCCGTGGACGTCCTTCTCGCTGGCGCTCGCCGTGGGGCACCGGCCGCTCGTCGGTGTCGTCGCGGACCCGTGGCGCCGTGAGGTCTTCCATGCCGTCGCCGGTGGGGGCGCCTTCCGGCGGTCGGCGCACGGCGAGGACGAGCCGGTGCGGGTCGCGGACGTCGACCGGCTGGCCGGGAGCGTCGTGCTCACCGAGTGGGCTGCGCACATCGCGTGGCCGGGGATGATGGTGATGCTCGACGGGCTGGCTGGGGAGCTGTGCACCACTCGGATCATGGGTTCGGGCACGCTCACCGTGACCAGCGTGGGCGCCGGGCGCGCTGCTGGAGCGGTGATCAGCGACTTCCACCCCGAGGACCACCTCGCCGGGCTGCTCATCTGCCGCGAGGCCGGCGCTGCGGTCCTGGACGCGCACGGCGAGGAGACAGGGTGGCCCGGGCCAGGGCCCTTCGTGGTGGCCGCTCCGGCAGTCGCGGGGCGCCTCCACGACCTGGTCACCGGCGGCTCGTTCCAGGTGTGACGGGGGGGGTGTTTCGGGCGAGGTTGACCCTGGAGTACGGGCAGGTGGGGTGGGTGCCGGGCCGGCCGGCCCGTCGGTGGTGGCGTACGAGGCGGGGCCGACGAGGTTCGGGTTGG
>JAABUN010002556.1_pt1 | contig 31854 bp, 33 predicted proteins | sample 5559311 | NCBI WGS metagenome assembly JAABUN01 (sample SAMN10711877, study PRJNA513370) | rock metagenome | isolation source: Antarctica rocks | place: Antarctica: Victoria Land, Siegfried Peak sud | reverse complement strand
ATCTGTGGTTTGAGCGTATCGTCATCTCGGCCGAAACCACCGACATGACGGAACCGATCGCGCCGGAGATCCAGGGCATCCTCGACGCCGTCTGCTACGCGCCGTGATCGCGGTCATGCCTGACCCAACTTACCGAAAATGGGCAAAATCGAGGACCTCACGAACCGGGGATATGGGCAAAGTCGAGTTACAATGGGTGTCATGACCCACAACCTCGACACCGGCCTCGTCCGCACCTTCGTTGCCGTCGCAGACAAGGCCAGCATGACGGCGGCTGCGAACGCGCTGCACCTCACGCAAGGCGCCGTCAGCCAGCAAGTCAAACGGCTGGAGAAAACGTTGGGCTACAGCCTGTTCGAGCGCGGCCGGCGCGGCCTGCGGCTGACCTCGCCTGGCGAGCGCCTGTTCAGCCAAGCCCGGAAGCTGCTTGCCCTGGACGACGAGATATGGGCCGAGATGACCGCAGCGGCAGTTGGAGGACAGGTGCGGCTTGGCGTGCCTCCTATTTGGTCAGCAGCCACCTGGCGCCCGTGTTGAAGGCGTACGCGGATGCCTTCCCGCAGGTGGAACTCTCCTTGGTGTGCGCGCCGTCCCCGAAGTCGATGGAAGCGCTGGCGATGGGACAAGTTGACCTTGCCGTGGTCGAGGAGCAGGCCGGTCCGTCCGCGGGCGAGTGCCTCAGCGTCGAGCGGCTCGTCTGGGTCGGAGCCAAGGCCGGAACCGGGCACCTGAAGCGTCCCTTGCCGGTTTCGCTGGTGGCCGACACCTGCGCGTTCCGTCCTGCAGCCCTAGCGGCTTTGACCGGGCATTGCGTGGGATGGAGGACCGTCTTTGAGAGCGGCAGCATGGAGGCGGCGCTTGCGACCGTGCGGGCGGACATGGCCGTGTCCGCCTGGCTGGCGTCCACCGTCCCGCCTGACCTGGACATCCTGCCACCCAGCTCCGGCCTGCCAGAGCTGCCCGCCTTTGCCATCAATCTTCACCTGCCCCGCCATGCCGAGGCAACGGTCACAAAGCTGGCCCGGCACATCCGTGACGGGCTGGTGCGGCATCGGCACGCAGCCTGAACGGCCACGACCCATGTTAGGGTTGCGCGGGAGTTCCTGGACGGACTTTTCTCTCCCAACAGCGGGCCGGACTGGCCGTCCGGGAAGAGTGCAGTTGCGAAACGGGCGAAGGGAACAAGCGTGCAGCAGCAGGTGATCGGCTTGATCGGCGGCATGAGCTGGGAAAGCTCGGCCGAGTACTACCGGATCATCAACCAGGCGGTGCGCGCCCGCCTGGGCGGCGTGCATTCGGCGCGCGTGCTGATGTGGTCCTTCGACTTCGGCGAGATCGAGGCGTTGCAGCACGCCGGGCGCTGGGATGAGGCGGCAGCCCTGCTGGTGGACGCGGCGCGGCGGCTGGAGCGGGGCGGGGCCGACTTCACCCTGATCTGCACCAACACCATGCACCGCATGGCCGATCAGGTGCAGGCCGCGATCAGCATTCCGCTGTTGCATATTGCCGACCCCACGGCCGAGCGCATCAAGGCGGCTGGGCTGTCCCGCGTAGGCCTGCTGGGGACGGCATTCACGATGGAGCAGGAGTTCTACAAGGGCCGTCTCACCAGCCGCTTCGGCCTGGACGTGCTAGTGCCAGGCGATGAGGACCGCGCAGTGGTTCACCGCGTGATCTACGACGAACTGGTGCAGGGCCGGGTCGAGCCGGCATCCCGGAACGCTTACCGGGACGTAATCGCTCGCCTTATCGAGCGCGGCGCTGAGGCGGTCATCTTGGGCTGTACAGAGATCATGCTCCTGGTCCGTCCCGTGGACAGCCCGGTGCCGCTGTTCGACACCACTGCCATCCACGCGGAGGCCGCAGTGGAGCGGGCGCTCTTGAGCCGGAAACACGCCGCGTAGATCACGCCCGAGATCATGCACAGCGGCACTTAACGCACATAGCTATAAAGACAGCCCTGAAGCTGGGCATTGCATCATCAGGCTGAAGCCATAAGGGGACACGGCGAAAGTGGTCCGCTGCTGGTGTCGATTTATCAACAAATTTAACGTCACGGTTATGTCCGCTTAACGTAGCTTTTTCTCCAGAGCGAACCGGCAGCTTTTGCCCAAAATCGGTCATAACTCCTCGCTTTATGCGGCCCCATAAGCCGCCGTTTACCGGTCCTGCGCCATCTTGACCGCCGCCCGCACATGCAGCTCGGTGGTGTCGAATACCGGGAAGCCCGGAAGATCGTCCTGCGCAATCAAGAGGAAAATTTCGGTGCAGCCGAGGATAACCCCCTCCGCGCCGCTCTCGCGCAGGTTGTTCACGACCCGAAGGTATTCTCGCTTCGATTCCTCTCGCAGTTCCCCGCGCACCAACTCATTGAAGATAATCCGGTCGACGATCTCCCTGTCGGTCTCGGTCGGCGCCACGATCTCAACCCCAAACTTCTCCCTATAGTGGTCACGCAGCTCCAGCGAATTCATCACCGGCATTGTTCCCAACAGGCCTGCCCGACCGATCCCGGCCTTGCGGATCGCCTCTCCGGTCGGGTCGGCGATGTGGATGAACAGAGTTCCCCGCTCTGCCATAATCGGCACCACGACACGGTGCATCGTGTTGGACACGCAAATTACTAAGTCGGCGCCCGCCCGTTCCAGCCGGTCGACCTTATCGGCCAGATAGGCATGGGCCTCGTCCCATCGGTCGTTTCGGACATAGAACTCAATGTTTCCAAAGTTGACGGAGACTATGACGATTTCGCCATTGTCCCACCCGCCAAGACTCTCGTTAAGCTGCCTGTTGAGCAAGCGGTAATATTCGCCCGTAGCCTGGTTGCTCATACCGCCAAGGATGCCGATTGTCTTCTGCGGAAGCGGGCGGGGCTTTTCAGATTGCATGATTTACCCTTTTAGGTTCGCGCGCATGATCGGCACGCCAAGCGTTCGGCCCAACGCGGCACGGATCTTCGAATCTGCTCGTCGATTTCCTCCCACAAGGTCAGCTTTCCGCTCTACCTAGCAGAAAAGCTGACCGTCGCCAAGCCACCGGATGCGGTCAGGTGGTGCCTAGTGCAGCACGAGGTGCCGGCCCGTCTAACCAACCTTGACGGACAATCCGGGCAGCCTGTCAAGCCTGCTGCTTGCGAAGCCACTCCGTTACCGTTGCGGCAACCGCATCGGGCGGAAAGACCGGGTAGAACACCTGCTCCACCATGCCATCGCTGACTACCATCGTCAGCCGTTTCAGCAACACTGTCCCATCCACCTCCATCACCGGAAGGCGCATGGCCTGTGCAAGCTCCAGGTCGGCGTCGCTAAGAGTGAGGAAAGGCAGGTGGAGCCGGTCCGCCATTTCCTGCTGATACGCGGTGTCCTGGGTGCTCAGCCCGAACACATCCGCACCCAGCTCTGCGATTTCATTCCGATGGTCCTTGAAGGCCAGTGCCTCGACCGTGCAGCCTTGCTGAACTGGGCTCAGCAGACCCGTGCCTGGGTGGTGGAGGACGATTACGACAGCGAGCTGCGCTAGGCAGGCCATTCCTTTCCATCGTTGCAAGGTCTGGCCCCGTCGCGCGTCGTGTACCTCGGGACGTTCAGCAAGGTGCTGTTTCCCTCCCTGCGCCTGGGCTACGCCATCGTGCCCCAGCCGCTGGTGGCGTCCTACCTCGGCGCCCGTGCGCTGATCGACCGGCACCCGCCGGCAGCCGACCAGCACGTGCTGGCAGCCTACATGCGTGCCGGGCACTTCGAGGCCCATGTCCGCCGTATTCGGATCGGCTATGGAGATCGAAGGTCAGCGCTGATCGCAGCGGTGGGCCGGCATCTCGCTGGCACGGCAACCCTGCAACCCGGTGACCAGGGCATGCACGTCGTCGTTTGGCTGCCCGCCTATGTGAGCGACGTGCATGTGGCAGCCCAGGCTGCCGCGGCTGGCCTTGCCGTGCGGCCGATCTCGCCGATGTACGCCACCGCGCCAGGCCAGTCCGGGCTGATGCTGGGCTTCGGGGCTTACGGCGGGTGAGCTTGAGGCGGCGACGCTTCAGCTTCGCAACATCATGAGAGGCTTCAATGGCTGAACCTACTCACGCCCCCAAGGTGTTCACGGTTCACCCTGGATACGCCCGTGTGCCATGGCTTGACCCCCAGCCAGGGCCAGCGGTGTCCGTCAAGCGAACCCTGACGGACACTGCGCCGGGTGCTCGCCGCACTCGCCAGCAGTATCAAAAGCGATACTGCTGGGTGGCGTCGCGAGTCTGGTGGAAATGGCCTGACTGGCATGTCTCCGGCGTGGTGATGGTTGCCCGGCTCAGGCGGCGAGGTCAAACGGCATGGGATCGGCCAGCTTTTCGCCGAGCGTCTGCCACCCGTCCACCTTGCGCATGGTGATCTGGCCCGACGCCATCAGCGCCCAGAACAGCATGGCCGCGGTCTCGGCGGACGGCAGCACGGTCTGGGTCTTGATGCGACGCTTGAACTCCTCGTGCAGCCGCTCGATGGCGTTCGTGGTTCGCGCCGACTTCCACTGGCTCGGGGGCAGGCGAAGAAAGGCGAACAGGCGGTCGCCGGCCTCTTCCAGGCTGGTGGCCACCGCCGGGCAGCGCAGGCGCCACTTGCGCAGGAACGCCCGCCGGCGCTCTTGGACGGCCTTGGGCGTGTCGGCGTAGATCATGTCCGTGTAGTCGGCCGTGATCTCTTCGTGCAGCGCGTCCGGGGCGTGGGCCAACAGGTTCCTGTGCTTGTGGACCGTGCAGCGCTGCGCCGGCACGTCGGCCCACAACGCCGCCAGCGCCCGCTCCAGCCCGGCCCCGCCGTCGGTGATGAGGAAGTCCGGCGTCCGCAGGCCGCGCCCGACCAGGCCGTCCAGGATGGCGCGCCAGGCGGCCTCGCTCTCGCCTCCCATGTTCTTGACGGCCAAGAGCACCTTCTGCCCGTCACGCCGCACGCCGAGCACAACCAGCAGCGAGATGTTCGTCGCCTTGCGGTCCAGGCGCACCCGCACAACGGTCCCGTCCAGGATCAGGCGCACGATGTCCTCGTCGGCCAAGTCGCGCGCATTCCAGGCATCCCAATCGGTCCGCACCTTGCGCCACGTTCGGCTGACCACGTCCTTGCCCACCGCGCCGCCGAACAGCGCGGCCAGCGCGCGCTTGACCCGGCGCGTGTTGGTGCCAGCCAGGTAGGGGTAGGTTCGGGATACGTGTAAAAAGTAGTCACATGGGTTGCTCGAAGGGAAGCGGCTGAGGATCGAGCGGGCCTGGCAGGTCGGCCATGTCGAGGGCGTATTGGCCAAAGCGCAGGATGTGCCTGCGCGTGTAGGGGCTGGTTGAGGCAACCAGCTCTGGTGTGACCGGGTGGCCGTTCCTGGCCATGTCGGACAGCACTTGGCTCAGGTCGGCGACGTTGGACAGCATGATCGTGTTGGCGATCAAGCTGGCGTATTTGAGCTGCTTTTCCTGCTCGACAGGATCGCCGCTCTTGATCACGGGGCCGCCAAACGACACCCAGTCCAGGAAGTCATTGTAGGCCTCGATCTTGGTGGTTTCCGCGCGGATCACCTGGCGGACCTCGGTGCTGGAGAAGAAGCGCAGCAGGAACAGGGTGCGCTCGACCCGGCCGAGTTCGCGGAAGGCTCGGTAGAGCAGGCTGCGGCGATTGTTTGTGCCAAGCTTGCGCAGCAGCATCGACGGCATGACCCGCCCCGCCTGGATGGAGAGCACGACCTGGATCATGTCCCGCGCGTGCGTGGCGATCAGCTCCCAGTCGAGGTCGCCGCTGAATAGCGCGTCGATATGCTCGTAGCGGATTCCCTTGGCCGGGCGGTAGAAGGTGACGTCGCCCAGGCCGCGCATGCGGGGCATCAGCTTGATGCCCATAAGGCGGCACAGGCCGAAGACCGGCTCGCTTTGCCCCTGCGTGTCGGCGTGCAGCGTGTCGGGCTGGATGGAGGAGCGGTTGTTCAGCAACCCGTCCAGGATGTGAACGGCCTCCCAGACGCCGCAGGGAATGAAGCTGGTGAACAGCGCGACGTAGGTGTCTGCGATGTGGTGGTAGGCGATCCCGCCATAGCCGCCGTAGCGGATGTGCCGGGCGCCGAGCAGGTTGTTCTCGCGCAGCTTGACGTGGGTGCCGTCGGCGATGGCCGCCCGGCCGCTGCCCCAGTGCCGGGGCAGGGAGAAGCGGGCATACTGGTCGATGACGTCGACCATCCCCGCTTCCAGCTTGCCCGCAGTGATGTGCTGGGCGTTGGTCCGCCGCAGCGCCTGAGCCGACGCGACCTCCGGGGCGTGGCGGGCGGTCTGCCCCGGCCCGAGATTGCAGCCGTAGCCGAACACGGTGAACAGGTATCGTTGAACGGGATCGGCAAGCTTGGGGTCGGCGCCGGACGGCGGACCGAAGTGGCGAGTGTAGCCGGACCAGTGGTCGGCGCGCTTGAGGATGTCGAGCAGGTGGCGCTCGGTCATACGGGCGCGGACCTCAGCCTCGAACTCGGCCAGTCCGGCAGGCTGCTCCGTCGTTGCCAAATGCTTCAGGTGCGGCGTCCCGTCGGCGTCGACGCTGAACTCGATGTTGGCCGGGAACCCGGCATCGACCTCGGCTGCGAGCGCCGTCAGCTCGGCTTTCAGCGCGGCGGCAAAGTCCTCGCCCCGCTCGGGGATGCCAAGGGCGGCGCAATAGGCGGGCAGCCGGGCTTCGCACTCGGCCCAAGGCAGGAGCTGGGCGCGGTAGTCGGCGAAGGTCTCGGCGCCGACGACAAACAGGTCGCCGGTCTCCAGCGCGTCGGCCAGGTGGACGAACACGCACACTTCCAGCGCCCGCCGGTCCAGCATGCCCGTTGCGGATCGTCGCTTGGCGACGAACGCCTTCCAGCGGAGGGACGCGAACCCGAGGTCGACGCCGCCCACTTCGTCGCGGCGTGCGTGGCGGTTCCCGCTCACGACGGCGAGCGCATTCAGCAGGCTGCGGTCCTGGGTTGCGGACTGGATGTTCATGAGGTCGAGGAGCCGGAACAGCAGGACGCGGTGCTTGGCGTGGATCGGCCACAGCAGCGGCAAGTCGTTGCCGCGATGCCAGGCGGCGACGGTCTCGCACTGTTCCGCCAGGGCCTCGGCGCCGCCCTGCTTCGCCAGGAGCTTCCTCGCTTGGCGTCCGAACTCGGCGTCGCTGTTCTGCGACTGCTCGGCCTGGATCACCTCGGCGAAGATGCCGATCAGGTTCTCCTCGATGGCCCGGTGTTGTTCGTGCAAGTCGTCGAGCTGTTCCTTGGCAGCGGCCTGGGTTCGCCGGACGCGGCGCAGCAGCATCTCGACCAACTTGTCACGGCAGCGCATCCGGGCCTGGCGCAGCAGGGCAAGCAGCAGAGTGTGCCGCGGTCCAGAGCGTGACCGTCTTGGGCGTTGCAGGTCCGGGCGCCTGCTTCAGGCGGTTGAAGCCGGTCGTGACGCTATCAGGAAGTTTGGCGAGCAGACCATCCAGAACTGCCGCAGCCTCCCGCGTGAGGCGCGCCGCGACGCGGCTGTAGATGCGCCCGTGGGCTTCAGCGCGGAGGCGTCCCACCAGCCGGTCGAGAGTGCTGAACGCAGGCAAGTCGGTGGCGGCCGCCTCCAAGGCCTCGACCGCCCGGTTGATGAGGTCGGCCGGGTCGCTCATGGTTTCGGCCGCGCTGAGGACGATGCTCGTCACCATCTGCTCGGCTGTGGCGCCGTAGGCCGCAACCGAAAAATGGGTCCGCACCGCGGCCTGGTAGCGGTAGATCGACTTCGTAAGTCGGACCTCGTCAGGCCATGCCGCTGCTCCCGCTACCCCAAGCTGCGCGGCCAGGTGGGCCACCGTACCGGCGGGAACCGCATTTGGCGCCGGGAAGTATCCGAGATCCCGCCGCGTCTTGAGCAGCGTGGCCAGCAGCAGGCGCCCCGGACCAGTCCGCGCGCTCGCGTGGACGAAGGCCAAGTCAGCCTCGGTCAGGTCGTAGCGGGCGCCAAGCTCCTCCCGGGTCAGCCGCGCACCAGGGCGTGGGTAGGCCGTGCGGTTGATGGCCGTCATAAGCTGTCCAGAAAGGGGTGCGCCACAGCGGCCGAGCAGGCTATGTGATTTGAATGGGATAGGAGATAGCGGTCCAGTGTCCGCAAAGGCATACCATTCTGGACGCAGACGCGCCGCGCCCCGGCCGCGCCAGGGCACCCGAACTGCTCTTTATCTGCGCGTCTCGACCGCCGAGCAGAAGCCGGACCTGCAGTATGACGGTCTGCGCGGGTATGCCGAGCGCGCCGGCCTCGACGTGGTCCGGGACTACTGCGACGTCGCAGTGTCGGGCCGCCGGGAGGGCAGGCCGCAGCTCAATGCGCTAATGGCGGCGGCCCGCAACCAGGAGATCGACTGCGTGCTGGTGTGGAAGTTCGACCGCTTCGCCCGCAGCACCCGTCACCTGCTCGTGGCGCTGGAGGAGTTTGACCACCTCGGCGTGCGCTTCATCAGCGTGCAGGACCAGATCGACACCGACAGTCCGATGGGCCGGGCGATGTTCACCATCATCGGCGCCATGGCCGAGCTTGAGTCCTCGCTCATCAGCGAGCGCGTGATCGCGGGGATGCGGGCCGCGGAGGCGCGCGGCAGGCACCTGGGGCGGCCCGGAACACCGCAGCGCATCGTCAGTGAGATCGAGGCGCTCGCCACTTCCACCGACCTCAGCGTCCGCGCCATCCAGAAGCAGATTGCCGGCCGGGCCAGCCGCGGCATCGTCGGCGAGATCACCAAGCGCGCCCGGGCCGCGCAGCCAACCAATCCACGCCCGGCGGAGTGCGTGTGACAAGGCCTGTCGTTCAATGAATCCGCCAATCGCTTCCGGCTCCCGCTGACTGTCATTGTGGGATATCAGGCCGCGCCACCTTTTTCGTTGGTGTTGTCGCCAGTTCGCCCTGCACCGGCGCGCGCCATTGCGCGAGTAGCGTGCCAAGCTGCTCGCCGCCCAGCATTCCCAGTAGCCCAAGCAGCGCCACAACCGGCGGTGCGGGCGACTTCACGCCCAGCACCCCGTAGATGAGGCCGACCAGGGCACCGACGCCCAGGGAGTAGAAGTAGAGCCTCATGCCTCTCCCCGATGCGGGCGCGAACCGGCGAGAGGCCGGGCCACGTGAAACTGGACCATGAGAGTCACGACGCCTCGGCGGTCCAGTCGAAGCTGGCGTTCATCAGTTCGATTGGGTTGCCCCACGGGTCCTGGCAGAACGTCAGCGACAAGCCCGAACCTGGAGGCGACTCGATGACCTCGGTGCGGTGGCGCCCACCCTTGGCGGCGATCTCCGCCGCAAGGGTCGCGACGTCTGGTGTCGTGACGCACAGGTGCCAGATGCCGGGACGCCAGAACTCCCAATCATCGGCAAACTGGTCGGTTCGGGGTTCGACGAACTCGAACATCTCTATGCCGACGCCGTTGCCGGCAGTGAGGTAGGCGACCCGCGCCTTGGCGAACCGTGGGCCGTTGAGCTGCTTGAAACGCGTTCCTGCGCCGCCCTGACCGGCAACGACGTCCGCTGCCGGACGGATCACTTGAAACCCAAGCACGGCGGCGTACCACGCCACCGAGGCATCTAGGTCAGGCACGTTAATACCGATGTGGTTGACGACGTGGTTATGGACGACGGGCTGAGGGAAGACGGGGGCCGGCGTCATGGTACCTGCCCTGCCGCGCTGAGAGGCACGCCATCGCGGAACACGAAGTCGCTGCGCAGGGGCCTAAGCACCTTCATGTCGCGCGGCGCGCGCAGCAAGGCCGGCAACCGTGCCTCATAGGCCTCCCGGTAGGGCCGCTCCATCTGGACCGTAAAGAAGTCGTCCTGGTCGAGCCAGGTCTCGTGCAGGATGATCAGGTCCGGATCGTCCGCGGCCTGGTGCAGCACGGTATTGACGAAGGTCGGCTCGTGCCGCATGGCGTCGTTGACTGGGTGGACGAGCGCAAGGTACTCGTCGGCGCATCCCGGCTTCAGCGGAATGGTGACGAGCAGGCAGAATGGCGTCTTGTTCATGGTGGGCCTCCGATCAAAACGAGTAGAGCAGGCGGGCAACGACGTTGAAGCCCTCTGGCCGGTTCTCGGTCGCGAACTCCCGGAAGACGTTGGCGATGAGCCTCGCCGGGCCGTGGGTCCACATCAGGCCGGGTCCGAGGCCGAGGACCTGCTGCTGCGACCGGGGGACGGGCTTGCCGCTCACCTCGGCGTCGTTCAACTGCTTCAGCGCATAGCCCGACAGACCCAGCCGCAGGTCGGGCAGGACGGCATAGGACATGGCGTAGTTGGCCGCGAACTGGCTGCCGGGCTGCACGCTGGACGCCGCAAGGCGCGGGGGCGGGTCCGTGTTGCGGCTGCTCCAGTCGTAGATCAGCCGGGCACTGACCTCCCAGCGGTCGAACGGCTTCCAGGTCAGGGCGTAGTAGGGCGAGACCTGCCACACGTTCGACCCGGCATTGGCCATGCGCGCGGCCAAGTAGCTGCCGGTCGGGAACACGCCCTGGATGGCGAGGCGCGACGAGAACGGGCGTCCGAACAGGCTGCTCTCCGGCCACTGGATGAACGGCCCCACGACCAGATCCCCGGTGCCGCCCTGGGTCGTGTTGGGGGTGCCGGGCGCTTCCAGGTGCAGGAGCGACACGGGTTGCAGCAGCTCGAACCCGAGCTTGCCGCCGAGCACGGGGACGCCGGTGACGTAGATGGGGTGCAGCGTGACATTGGCGCTCCACTGCCGGTTCGTGCCCGGCACGGCGCGGCCCGAGGCATCCGTTGCGTAGCGCGCAGCGGTGCCGAAGCCGATCGTCTCGAACGTGAACCCGGGGCCGCCCTCGCCGTCGAGGAAGCTGGTCTGCCCGAGGTCGAGCGGCGGCAGGTTGACCATGGCCTGGGCCTGCCCCGACGACGGATCGAGGCTGAGCAATGCAGCCGCGCAGCCCGCGATCCGCCGTGCGTTAGCTCGTCGCACGATCAGCCTCGAATCGCGGGAACACGGATACGCCTGCCTTGCGGAACGCGGCCCAGGTGGTCTCCCCCGCGACCCGCCCCGCCTGCTCGGGAGGCATGGCGTCGGCTTCCAGGCTGAACACCTCCTGGCCGACGGCCCGCAACCCGCCCTTGGCATAAACGGCACGGATGAACTCGGTCACGGGCAGCTCGCCCTGGCCCGGCCAGCGGCGATGCTTGATGGTGTCATCGATCAGCTTCGCCTCGACCTGCCGCAGCGGCGCGTCGCTGATCTGCATGGTCCGCAACCTTCGGCCGGGAATGCCGGCGAGGTCGTCGAGGGTCTGCCCGGCCTTGAAGAAGTGCCAGGAGTCCATGAGGATGCCGCTGTTGGCCTGTCCCGCGCCGTCCACTACGGCCCAGGCTGCCGCGACGGTGGGGCAGCCGAAGAACGGCATCGGCTCCAGGTCGACCCAGACGCCCAGCTTTGCCGCCCGCTCGCACAGGCTGCCGAAGCCGTCGATAAGCTGCTGCAACGGCACGGCGTCCTTGCGGTAGGCCGCGGCCGCCAGGATCTGCACGAGACCGAGCTCGGCGCAGATCTCCAGCCCGCGGTCGAGCGGAGTATTCCAGCGCTCGTTCATTTCGGCGTCAAAGTCGCCAGGGTCGAGCTGGTTGGGCGCCCAGGTGGTCAGCGTGTCGAGGTGCCGCAACGCGATGCCGTGGTCCCCCGCCATTTTCGTCATGCCGGCGTTGCTCAAGCCACTGGCGCGGGCCTGCGTATAGGTCGTGGGTGCAATGGCGAGGCTGGTGAAGCCGCCTGCCGCCGCGGCCCGAACATGGGCCGCGAACGGATGCTGCCGCACGGGCGCCGGCCAGAACACGAGGTCCAACGGCTCCATTGTTATGCCTTTCCTGCGGAGAGGTTCGGGGGAATGGATGGGCCACCCGGCACTGGCGGCGCGGCAGGCCGCGGCCAGTGCCGGTGGGCATCAGGCCCGGGTGAGAAAGTCCACCACCAGTGCGTTCAGGGCTTCTGGCGCTTCTTCCGGGATCCAGTGGCCGCAGCCCTCGATGATGTGGCCTTCCACGTTGTCCGCGTACTCACGCATCTGCTCGATCTCGAACTGGCCCATGCCGCCGTGGCCGCCGCCGCCCACGACCAGCACCGGCATGCCGAGCTTCGTGGCCGCCAGCCCGGCATTGTTGCGCGCGGTTTCGTTCAGCGCGCGGTAGTACTCGAACGAGGCGTTCAAGCTGCCCGGCTTTGCGTAGGACCGGGCATACATGTCCAGCAGCGCTGGGGTGAACACCTCCTTGTTCGTGGCATGGACCTTGATGAAGTGCTCCAGGAACAGCCGCTCCCGGCCGGTGACCAGCGCCTCCGCCAGTTGGTTGCCCGCGGCGAAGAAGCTGAAGTGCCAGACCAGCGACTCCCCTTCCGGCGTGAAGGCCGGGAAATCATAGAGCCGCTTGTCGGGGATCGGCGCCTCCATGTAGGCCAGCCGCCGGATGTCGGTGCCGTGCCGTGCCGCCATCGGGTAGGTGTTCCAGATGCCGATGTCGTGCGCGACAAGGTCGAACGGGGCGTCCGAGCTGAAGCTGCGGGCCAGCTTGTGCAGGTACACGGAAACGTCCTGGCCCGTGTAGGAGGTCCGCGGCGGCTCTGACAGCCCAAGGCCGGGCAGGTCCGGTGCCACGACCGTGAAGTGCCGGGCCAGCAGCGGCATGAGCTGGTGCCATTCGTACCAGGTCTGTCCAAAGCCATGGACCAGCAGGACGAGAGGGCCGCGCCCGCCCTTGACGTAGTGCAGCCGCACGCCGTCGATCTCGCGATAAGCGCCGGTGAAACCGTCGGGCAGCGGGAACTCCTCGGCAGCAGGAGCCGGAGCTGTTTGTGCGTCCATGTTGGTTTCCTTATCAAACAGAAGGGGTGGCAAGGCGTCTTCGGCCCCGGCTCTCACCGCGGCAGTGCCGCGCGCGGGCCAGGCCGGAAGCCGTTCGCCCGCGCGAACCAGGCGACTACCAGGGCGGGCAGTAAAAAGAGCAGCACCGCAATTGGGAATGAGCCTGGCCCGAAGCGGCCAAGCAGCAGGCCGCCGACGATGCCGCCGCCGGCAATCGCCAGGTTCCAGGCCGTCGTGTTCATCGCCTGCGCGACATCCACTCCCTCGCCCGCGGCGTCCGCGCCGGCCGTCCCCAGCAGCGTCGCAGCGCCGCCGAACGTCAGGCCCCACAGCACCACGGCGGCATAGACCACGGCAGGAACAGTGCCGGCGGCGAGAAGCGCCACCGCCACGAGGGCAAAGCCGAGCAGGCTTGCAAGGACCATCGGCCGGAGCCAACGGTCCACCAACTTGCCCACCAACCAGATGCCGAGCAGTGCCGCCATGCCGAACACCAGCAGCACGAGGCCGACGCTGCCGCCGAGGCCCGCGCGGGCCACGAAGGGCGCCACGTAGGTGTAGAGGACGTTGTGCGCCAACATCCACGCGCAGATTACAAACAGCACGGGCAGGATGCCCGGAGTTAGGAACACCGCCCTGACCGATGTGCGCCGGTCCGGCGTCTGGCCCGGAAAATCCGGAACGCCCCACACCACCCAGCCGGCCAGCCCCAGCGTCAGCACCGACATGGCGGCGAACACAGCGCGCCAGCCGACCAGCCCGCCGAAGAACGTGCCGGCTGGCACACCGAGTGAAAGCGCAAGCGGCGTCCCGACCATCGCCAGGGCTAACGCCCGTCCCTGCAACGCGCCAGGCACCATACGCCGCGCATAGCCGGCAATGATCCCCCAGGCGAGGCCGGACGCCACGCCGGCAAAGAACCGGGCCACCAGCGTCACAAGATAAGACGAGGAAACTGCAGTGACCGTGTTGAACGCCAACAGGCCGCCGATGGCCAGCAGCAGCACCCGGCGCCGCCGCCAGCCGAGCGTGGCTGCCGTGAGTGGTAATCGCGGCCAGCAACGAGCCCGCCGCATACAGCGTGACCAACTGCCCGGCGCGTGCATCGGACACGCCCAGCCCGGCGCCGATCTGAGGCAGCAGCCCCGCCGGCACCGTCTCCGTCATGATCGCGACGAAGCCGGTTGCCGCCAGCGCGAGCAGCCCGGATACGGGCAGCGTGTCTGGGTCCGAGACGGTGGACGTGCTTGGTTTGAGGGTGCTGCCAGCTTGCATGCCATGTTCCGCATCATACTTCTGTATCTAACGATCCAGAACTGTGCGCGGTCGTGCTGGTTGTCAATGACTTCTGAACCAACCATTTCAGAAATCTAGCTAGGAGAAGGATCGGAATGCCCAGGACGGGACGGCCTCGCGGCTTCGACAAGGCCGAGGCGCTTGGGCAGGCGATGCGCCTATTTTGGGAGCAGGGTTACGAGGCGACCTCGTTGGCGCAGCTCAAGGATGTGATGGGCGGCATCTCCCCAGCCAGCTTCTATGCCGCGTTCGGGTCCAAGGAGGAGCTGTTCCGTGCGGCACTCGACCGTTACATCCAGACGCATGGCCGGGTGATGCTGGCGCTGGGAGATCTCGCCTTACGGCCACGAGATGCGGTCGAGCGAATGCTGCGCCAGTCCGCCAGGATGCAGACTGACGTAGCGCACCCGTCCGGCTGTCTTGTGATGATGTCAGCGATGGTTGGGTCGCCCGAGAACCGCCATGTTCAGGCCCGCTTGGCCGAAGAGCGGAATGGCAACCGGGCGGCGTTGCGTGCCTGTGTGGAGCGCGCGATCGAGTCTGGCGACCTGCCGCCCGACACTGATGCTGCCGCCCTGGCTGGCGTGTTCGACACGTTCCTCGCGGGCCTGTCGGTCCAGGCCCGCGACGGCGTGCCCGCAGAGGCCCTGGATATGGCCATCGGCAGCTTGATGCAGGTTTGGGACAAGACGGCGACGGGAAACGGTGACGCCCTTTCGATGGAACGAGCACCGAGGTAAAACGAAACCAACGTGCCCAGGCAGTCTGGAAGCCGTGTGACTACTTTTTACACGTATCCCGAACTTACCCCAGGCCGGGCAGTTCGCGCGCAGCGTGCCGGACTTCGTGCTCAAGGGCCGGTTCGCCGACGTGGTCCGGCTCGACCTGCGCGCCCTGGAAAGGGAGATGGGCTTCGCCGTCGGCCAGCGGGCCGGATGGTGGCAGCGCATCATGCGACGGTAGTCAGGACGGCATGCCAGGGGCACACCATCACTGGGCAAGGCCCGAAGTTCCGTCAGGCGGTGACGTACCTGGGCCGGGTGGAGCAGGCGGACAAGGAGGTGCTGCACGCCCGGCCGCTGCGCCCCTGCACCCAGGCGCTGATCGCCTCGGTGCCTGCGCTCTCCCCAATGGGCTGGGCGGGGCGTCGGGCGCAGCAGGCGACGCGCGTGGGCGAAGATGTTCCCGGCGCCCTGGCGATCCCGGCGGGGTGACGGCTCCACCCGCGCTGCCCATATGCCACGCTGGTGTGCCGGAGAGTTGACCCGGCGATGACCGGCCAAGCGCCCCGGCACCCGGTGGCGTGCCACTTGTACGGAACGGAGGCAAGATGAACCGTAGAACGGCGCTGCTGGCGTGCCTGGCCCCTCCTGCCTTGGGCTTCGCGCTGCCTCGGCTTGGGCAGGCCGCCACCCTGGGGGGCGTGACGTTCCCCGACACCTACCCAGCGGTCGGGCAGACGCTGGTGCTGAACGGCATGGGCCTGCGCACGCTGACGGTGTTCAACGTGAGGGCGTATGCCGCCGGGTTGTATCTCCCGCAGAAGAGCGGGGACGCCCGCGCCATTATGGCGTCGCCGGGGCCGAAGGTCATCCTGATGCAGTTCCTGCACGCGGCCTCCAAGTCCCAGATCGAGAAGCAGTATCGCGAAGGGGAAGCCAAGAACTGCGGCCACGGCGAATGCGCCCCGGCGGACGAGGGGGACTACGAGCAGCTGATCGCAGCCACGCCGGCCGCAGCAGTCGGGGACACCCTGGCTTATGTCGTGTCGTCGCGCGGCGTGCGGGCGCTGTTCAACAATCGGGTGATCGGCGAGTTCGCCAACCCGGACCTCGGGCTGCGCCTGCTAGCCGGGTTCATCGGCGACGCGCCGCCGTCGGACGACTTGAAGCGGCACCTGTTGGGGCTGGAGGCGCGGTGACGCCGCGCTTCCACCTGATTTCCGAGGTTGACCTCGACGCGCCGGGAATGCAGCGCGGGTTCGTGCGGCTGTTCCAGCCCATGCACCGCTAACGATTTGTGCATAAGAGGTGGTTTTCAGAATTCCCGAGCGAGCCTGGGTGCAACCAGGAAGACGCATGCGGCCCGGAGCAGGCTTTCGACGATGAAGCCGAGCCGGTCGTAGCGCAAACCGAGGCGCTTGTTCTCCAGCAGCCAGGCGTTGGCGCGCTCCACCGGCCAGCGCCGCTTGCCCAGGCCGGAGCCGTGCGGCTAGAGCCTGTTTGGATCAAGTCGCGACGTATCCTGAGTTCCTGACGTAGTTGGCGCACTCTGTGGCGCTGAACTCCTTGAGCAGGGTGCCGATGCGCTTCCAGGTGGCCTCGACGGTGCGCTCGGCGGCCTTCCGCAGTAGGGTCTTCAGCTTGGAGAACATCTGCTCGATTGGGTTGAGGTCGGGGCTGTAAGGCGGCAGGAAGAACAGCTTGGCGCCTACGGCGCGCAGGGCGCGGCGCACCTCGACGCCCTTGTGCGAGCTGAGGTTGTCCATGACGACCACATCGCCCGGGCTGAGCGTCGGCGCCAGGAACTGCTGTACGTAGGCCAGGAAGCTTTCCCTGTTGATCGGGCCGTCGAACACGCAGGGCGCGTCGATGCGGTCCGACCGCAGGGCAGCCAGGAAGGTCATGGTCTTCCAGTGCCCGCAGGGCGCGCGCGCGTGCAGGCGCTGGCCGCGCGGGCTGCGGCCGTGCAGGCGCGTCATGTTCGTCTTGGCCCAGGTCTCGTCAATGAAGACCAGGCGCTTCGGGTCAAGCTGGCCTTGCAGCCGCTGCCACCGCGCGCGCCGCCGCACGACGTCGGGGCGGTCCTGCTCGGCCGGCAGGATGCTTTTTTTTGAACGTGATGCCCTCGGACGCGAGTAGCTTCCACACCGCCCAGTGGCTGACGACCACGCCGCGCCCGGCCAACTCGGCCGTCAGCGCACGCAAGGTCAGGTCCGGCACCTCCCTGACCCGCGCCAGCAGCCAGGTGCGCTCGTCAGCCAGAACAGCGCGCCGCGCGCCGCCCATCGGCTTGGCAGCCGCACTGCCCGTTGCGCGCAGCCGTTGCGCCCACTTGGCCGCACTCGCCGCGCTGACGCCAAACAGGCCAGCCGCCGCCCGGACCGTTCGCCCGCCGACGACCGAGGCGGCAACACGGGACCGAAGATCATCAGAGTAGGGCTTGCCCATCCGCGCTGGCCTCCGTGCCCAGCACGCAGCTTGAATCACAGGTCCAGCCCGTTTCGCCAGACCCTGATTCAACCCGATCCAAACAGGCTCTAGCCGCGCTTGTGGAGGCGGGGTTCCGTGCCGTGGCTGCGGCATAAGGTACGGTTGCTCTCGGCGTCGTAGCCCTTGTCGGCAAACGCCGTCCTGACCCGGACCATGACGGCAAAGGCGGCCTGGAACAGGCGCTCAAACAGGAGGGTGTCGTTCACATTGGCCACCGTGGCCACGGCGGCGACTGGCAGGCCGCAGCCGTTGACCGCGACATGATACTTGGTCCCCTTCTTGGCCCTGTCGGTCGGGTTGGGGCCGGTCAGGTCGCCGCCGCGCTTGGCGCGCACTACGCTGCTGTCCACGATCAGGTCGTGGGCCAAGTCAGGCTGGCCGCGCAGCATGCCGACCAGCATGGAATGGACGTGCCGCAGCACGCCTGTTTGCGCGCAATCCGCCAAGCGGCGCCGCAAGGTGGACCCGCTCGCGCTGGCATCCGTCGCCCGCAACCCCTTCCACGGCGTACCCTCGCGCAGGAACCGCCGCAAGGTGGCCAGCACCCGCACCGTCTCGGTCGGCGAGTGGCCGGGACCGTGTTCCCTTGTCGGCTTGCACCACTCGATCACCCGCGCAATCAGCTCCAAGATGCTCTCGTTCAACGCTGCTCTCCTCGTCCGGGAACAGCAGATGGGAACACAGGCCACCACAGGCGCGGTCAAGCCTACTCAACCCAAGGTAGTAATGAAAACCGCCTTTAAGGCTTTCGACGATGCCGTTCAGCGTGCCGTTTTTTCCAGGTTCCACATTACGGGGTAGAACGTTTTCAGCACGCCCCGCACCGACGACCGGTAAGCGACCGGACGCTGGAAGATGCCCGTACTGACGTACGGGACCGCCTGGTAGTAGCGGACCTGCAACGCCTCAATGACCTGCATCCGCTCCGCCGGCGTGCGCGCGTCGAGGAAGGCGGCGCGCAGCCGCTCAATCTCCGGGTCGCAGGGCCAGCCGTACAGGTTCTTGCCGTCGCAACTGCTGACCAGCGGCGTGTTGGTGAGCGGGCTGGACAACGAGAACCCGCCCCAAAGGGTGAAGGCCAGGTCCCAGCCGGCCGGGTTCCGGGACGGCGCTTCCCGGATGTTGCGGCGGGTGATGACGGTGCCCCAGTCCATGGTCTGCAGGTCCACCGTCACCCCGGCCTGGCGCAGCGCGCCCGCGGTCAGTTGCGCGATCATGTGGATGTCCGGCTGATCCGCCGGGTCCAGCAGCACCAGAGGTTCGCCCTTGTAGCCCGCCTCCGTCAGCAGCGCCCTGGCGCGTGCGAGGTCCGGGTGGACCCAGGGCGCGGCGCCGGCCTCCGTGGCATACGGCGTGCCGCACACGAACACGGCGTGGCAGGAGCGGCCAAGGTCGGGGCTGCCGGCCAGCGCCTCGGCGAACTCGGCCTGGTCCACGATCAGCAGCAGCGCCTGGCGTGCCCGGGCGTCGCTGAACGGCGGATGGGCGGCGTTGGGCCGGATGTTGCCGATGGAGCCGGCGGGGTTGATGACCTCGACCACGACATCGTGCCGGCCGCGCAGCAGCGGCACGAGGTCGGACGGCACCGCTTCCATGAAGTCCACCTCGCCGGCTTGCAGCGCGCTGACGGCAGTGGACTGGTCCGGCAGGATGCGCCACTCCACCTCGTCCACCTTGGCAACCTTGCCGCCGGCATAGCCGTCGGGCGGTTCCGCCCGTGGAACGTAGCCAGGGAAGCGGCGATAAAGCGCGTGGTCGCCGGGGCGGAACTGGTCAGGCACGAACATGAACGGGCCAGAGCCGACGGCGGTGCGCACCTGCTCGAACGCGCTGGTGCTGGCATCCTGCTCACGCATTACGAAGGGCGCGAGGATGGGCGAGGCCAGCGCTTCCAGCACCGGGCCGAACGGCGTACGGAACGTCAGCACCACGGTCCGGTCGTCCGGCGCCGCGATGCCGTCCAGGTGCGACATCAATGCCTGCCCGGCGGTGACGCGCTGGCCCCAGCGGCGGATGGACGCCGCCACGTCCCGGCCGCGCACCGGCGTGCCGTCGTGGAACATCAGGCCGGGCCGCAGCGTGAAGGTCCAGACCAGCCCGTCCGCGCTCTGCGTGTAGCCCTCCGCCATCTGCAGGCGCGGCGTGAGCGTGCCGTCCATGGTGAGCAGCACGTCATAGATCATCTGCGCGTGGTTCAGGGTGATGGCGGCGCTGGTCCAGACCGGGTCCAGCACGCGCAGGTCGCCGACCGGCACGTAGCGCAATGTCTCTGCCCCGGCTGTGCCCGCCAGGAGCGCCAGCGCCAGCGCGAGGCGCTTCACGGCGCGTACCCCGCGGCACTGGCGACCACGTCCGCAGGGTCCAGGGGCCATATCGGGCGGCGCACGTTGGACCAGGCCAGGGTGGTCTGCACCCGGCTGGACACGCCTCCGGACTCGCACGCGATCACCGCACGGGCAATGGGCGCGAAGGCGGCGCGGAACGCGTCCATGCACTTCACGGCGATCAGCCCGCAGGATGACGGCTCGATCCCGAAGATGCGGAGCTGCGACAGGTCCACGATGTTTCGCTGGTATGTGGTCACGACGATCCGCACGCCGCGGCAGGATAGAAGGACGGAGGGACCGAAGTTGCCGATCATGCCCGCGGCATAGGGTCCCTCATGCGTGAACCGGCCATCCGCGAAGCGCAGCACCTCGAATGCGTCCTTGATCGGCCCGCCGCCGTGCTGCGGGGCGGTGTGCCCGCCCAGCGCCAGCCGCACCGTCGCACCGGCGCCAGCCTGCGTTGCCGCCTGCACCGCCTCGGGGTCGGCGATGGACAGGAACGCCGCATCCGGCCAAGGGTCGTCCAGCAGTGCCCGCAGTAGGTTGGTGGCGTCGCCATAGCCGCCACCGCCGGGCGCGTCGCCGAAATCGGAGACCACAACGGGACCCGGACCCGGCGGCACGGCCCGCGCCTGGCGCAGCGCGTCCGCCACCGCGATCATCGGCACCGTGTCGCTCTCCCGCTCGTCCCAGGCGAAGCGGATCAGGCGCTCCGCCATCGCCTGGAAGCGCGGATGCGCGCCGTCCCCGGTCACTGCCACGCTGGGGCCGACCTGCCACACGTCGGCCAGCACGAAGCCGGACTGGATGCTGACCTCGACCACACCGGGATCGTCCTGCTCCATGCTGCGGGCCATCGCCAGGGCGCGCCGCATCGGGCCGTCCGGCAGGGTGGTGCGGCAACTGTCGAAGCCGCGCATCTGGTGGCCGCGGGCCAGGTGGACATGCGGGCGCACGGCCCCGTCCATCGCACGGGCCAGAATAGCTGCGGCGCGCAGCCCGGTCTCCTTGTGGTCGGTATGGGGATGGGTGCGGTAGGCGGTCAGGCAATCCGCCGCGCCGGCCAGCCGGCCGGACACGTTGGAATGCGGATCGAGCGTCACGACGAGCGGCACCGCCGGGCCGATCATGTCCCGCACGGCCTGCGCCATGGCGCCGTCCGGGTCCTGCTCGCCCTCCACCACGTTGGCGCCGTGCAGCGACAGCAGCACTCCGTCCAGCGGCCCGGCGCCGCGCACGCCGTCCAGCACGGCATCCCGGAACGTGGCAAAGGCGACGGCCGACATCGGCCCGGCCGGCGCGCAGGGCACTGCGATGGGCGTGTGCACCCGCCACCCGGCCCCGGCTGCCGCTTCCAGGAACCCTGCCATCTCCGTGCGCGTCCGGCTGAACCGCTCCACCACCGCCTCGCCGCGGAACACGCCTTGGCGCTCGAAGTGCGGCAGCGGCGCCGTAGTGCGGGCGAAGCTGTTGGCCTCGTGCAGCACGGATGCGAGCAGGACGTTCCTCATGCTGCGACTAGCCTTCCTTGCCGCTCCAATGCACCAGGCGCACCTCGGCCCATCGCGCCAGCCGGTCCAGCCCGTAGCCCAGCCCGGCCATGATGAGCACGCCGACCAGCACGACGTCGGTTTGCAGGAACTCGGACGCGCTCAACGACATCCAGGCGATGCCGTCGCTGGTCGCTACCATCTCGGCCCCCACCAGCATGGTGATCCCCACGCCGATGCTGACCCGGATCGCAGTAAAGATGCCCGGCAGGCTGCCTGGCAGCAGCACCCGGCGGAACACCACGCCGCGCGTGGCGCCCAGGGCATAGGCCGCCTGCACCTTGCGCTGCCCCACCTCCCGCACCGCCTGCATCGCGCTGATGCTCATCATCGGGAACAGCGCCAGCACGATCACGACGACCTTGGTCATCTCGCCGATGCCGAACCAGATGATGAGCAGCGGCAGGATCGCCAGCTTGGGGATCGGCCGGGTGATCTCGATGATCGGGTCCAGGATGGCCTGCGCCGTGCGGTTCATGCCCATGAGCAGCCCGGTGCCCACGCCCGCCACGACGCAGAACAGGAACGCGGCGCCAAAGCGGAACATGCTGATCGCGAGGTGGTGCAGCAGGCTGCCGTTCTGGTAGCCCTTGGTCGCGACGCGCATGAACGCCCGGCCGACGGCTGCCGGGGACGGCAGGAACACCGGATCGGCCAGCGGCGGCCACAGCCCGGCGCCCGTCGCGGCGAACCACGCCCCGAACAGCGCCAGGAACGACATCAGGCTCAGCCGGGCGTAGCGGTCGCGGGGACGCGCGGGCGCGGCGGCCACGTCCCCGGCGGGCGCCCCCAGCTCGATGGGACGGCTCTCGAAGGCGCCGCTCATGCCAGCTCTGCCTGCGTGGCGCGGACCGACTCCTCGCGCAGCAGGCCGAACACCTCCCGCTTCGCGCGGGCGAAGGCATCGCTGGCCGTCACCTCATGGTCCGGTGCGCCGCTGAACTCCGACCGGAACGCCGCCTTAATGCGGCCCGGGCGTGCCGACATCACCAGGACGTGGGTGCCGAGGAACAGCGCCTCCTCGATGCTGTGGGTGATCAGCAGGACCGTCTTGCCGGTCCGCTGCCAGATGCGCTTCAGCTCCTCCTGGAGCAGCTCGCGGTTCTGCTGGTCGAGGGCGGCGAAGGGTTCGTCCATCAGCAGGAGCGCCGGGTCGTTGGCGAGCGCGCGGGCGATGCCGACGCGCTGCTGCATGCCGCCCGACAGCTCGTAGGGATAGCGCTCGGCGAAGGCGGACAGGCCGACCAGGGCCAGGTGGTGGTCCACCACCGCCCTGGTCTCGGCACCGGACAGGCCGCGGTTCTGCGGGCCGAACGCCACGTTGCCGCGCACCGTCATCCAGGTGAACAGCGACCCCTGCTGGAACACCACGCCGCGCTCCGCGCCCGGCCCCTCGATGCGGCGCCCGTCCAGCATGACCCGGCCCTCGGTTGGCTGCTCGAAGCCTGCGAGGATGTTCAGCAGCGTGCTCTTGCCGCAGCCCGACGGGCCGACCAAGCAGACAAAGTCGTTGTCCAGCACGGCGATGTCCGTGCGGTCCAGGGCGCGCAGCCGGCGGGCGCCGGTTGCGAACTCCTTGCCGACGCCGTCCACCAGAAGCTTCGCCGCGGCGACGCGGGCCGGGGCGCAGAGGTCAATGGACGTGATCGCCACGGTGCTACGCGGACATCTGCGTCAGGAAAGCGCTGTCCACGAACGGCGCGTAGTCCGCGGGCACGGAGGTGATCTGGTCGCTTTCCTTCAGGAAGTCGCCTTGTTCCCTCAAGGTGCGCAGCACGCCGGTGTCGCGCGCACCCGGCAGGCCCATCCACTTGTCAGACGCGATCTCCGCCAACGGGACCGGATGGAACGACTTGATATAGGCCCCGATGGCAGCGGGTTGTGCCGACAGGAACGGTGCCATCACGTCTATCACCTTGGCCGGGTCCGACCCGTAGAGCGCAGCCAGGCGCTGGTATTCGCGCAGGTAGGCCAGCACCAGCTCAGGATACCGTTCCTTGAACGCGTTGCGGACCACGATGCCGTCGAACACCAGCGTGCCCTGGGCCGCGAGGTCCCCGGTGCGGAATACGATCTCGCCGTCGTTGGCCAGCAGGTCGGGGATGACGGGATACCAGATGTAGCTCGCATCGATGTCCTTGCGCCGCCAAGCCGCGAGCACGGTGTCGGGCCGCATGTTCACGATCCTGACGCTGCCGGGCGCCACCCCGGCCGACTTGAGCATGGCCAGCATCGCGAAGTGGACCGACGTGTTGAGCGGCAGGCCCACCGTGCGCCCGGCCAGGTCCTGCGGCCCCCGGATGCCGCTGCCTTTGCGCGCCACCAGGCACTCGCTGTCCGTGATGACCTTCTGTACATAGACCATTGAGATCCTGAGGCCCTGCGCGAAGCCGACGACCATGGGGCTGGAGCCGATGTTGCACAGGTCGAGGCTGTTGGCCGCCATGGCCGTGATGATCTGCGCGCCGGAGCTGACATCCACGAACTGTGCCCTGGCACGGTCGCCGAACGCCTGCTGGAACGACCCTGTCGCCTTGCCGAAGTTCTGCGGCCCGGACCCGCCAAAGTTGCCGAGCACGGCCGGCGCCGCCTGCGCCGCGGCCGGGCGGGTCACGAGGCCTAAGGCAGCTGCGGCGACGAAGCAGCGCCGGGTCATGATCGGGAGCATGGCAGCGTCCTTTCGTGTGCAATCCTAATAGACGACGTGCAGGGCCTCGTTGCGGGCGGGTGCTGCGGCGACTGCGGCGCGTGCCAGGTCGGCGACGTAGCGCCCGCGGACAGGCTCGTGCAGCAGGGACATCATCATGTGCAGGCCCGGCGGGTCGCGCAGCAGGCCCGGCACCCAGCCGGCCCCGGCCATGCCCTGCGCCACCGCGCCCATGTCGAGCGCGGACGCGCCGAAGCCCAGGATCGAGAGGTCCGGCCGGCCGAACACCCTCATGCCGGGGATGGCCTCGATGTCCGACACATAGGCGTCGCGCATGGCCAGCAGCCGCTCGGCGATGGCCATGTAGCCGTCGCGGCCCAGGTAGGTCAGCACGGCCCAGGCCGACGCCACGGCGCCCCCGGGCCGGGTGCCGACCAGCGTGGCGGTGGCGAAGCGCCCGTTGGGCCACACGTCCAGGTCGAACCCCTGCGCTGCCGCTTGGTCCGCGTCCCGGTAGAACACGGTCGAGGCAGGCTTGGGGCAGAAGCCGAACTTGTGCAGGTCGGCCGACAGGCTGGCGACGCCGGGCAGCGCGAGGTCGAACACCGGGATCGGCCGCCCCAGCGCCCGGGCGAATGGCGCGAAGTAGCCGCCGACGCAGGCGTCCACGTGCAGCCAGACACCCCGTGACAGCGCCAGCTCCGACAGCGCGGGGATCGGGTCCACGACGCCGTATGGAAAGCACGGGGCGGACCCCACCAGCATGATCGTATCGGCATCAAGGGCGCCCGCGAGCAGCGCGGGGTCGGCACGGAAGTCCGCGCCCACCGGCACGCGGCGGATGGCCAGGTCCATCAGCGCCGCCGCCTTGTCGAAGGCGGGGTGGGCGGACACGGCCATCACCAGGTTGCCGCGGTGCGCCGGGTCGCCCCGCCGCCTGCGGATCCAGTCACGGCACGCCTTGACCGCCATGACGACGCTTTCCGTGCCGCCGCTGGTCATGAACCCGGCCCCGCCCGGGGGGGCGTTGAACAGGTCGAGGCCCATGGACACGACCTCGTCCTCCATCCGGCGCAGGCTCGGGAAGGCGCGGCGCCCGCCCAGCGCGTTCTCGGTGAAGTAGGCGTTGAACGCGCTCCGCCCGACCTCGGCCACCTCCGGCCCGGCGCCGAACACGAACAGCGGCACCCGTCCGCCCCTCCAATCGGCGTCGCCGGCCGCCATCGCCGCCAGCGCATCATCGATCTCGGCCCGGGAGCGTCCGCCCTGTGGGAACTTCATGAAACGAGCCTGGAACGCATTGCTGGCTCGGTCAACAGGCTTGCCTTGGCGGGGTGCGCCATGCTGCCCGGGATCACGACGAGGCAAGAGCCCAGCATGGCCGATGATCTGTTTGCCGCCGCCGCGCAGGCCAGCGCCGCGCTGCTGACCATGTTCCGTGCCGGGCTGCATTCAAGGAGCGCCAGCAGGAGGTCCACGTCCGCTTCGACGGCTGCTACCAACGCGACTGGAAGGACAGCGTGCCCGTGCTGTCCGACGCTTCGTGCACCTGGACGGCGCGCCCTAGTTGCGGCCCACGTAGGCGGTGCCGCCGGCAAAGGCGGCGCGCGACGCCCGCACCCTGGTGGACTACCTCGGCAGGTTCCAGCACTGCCGGCATCGACCCTTGGGTCCACCCGGACTATGCCGTGCTGTATGGCCGTTCCAGCGGCGGCAAGACCCTGTTCACCCGCATCGCCGCGCGCCCGATGTTCGGCTTCGAGAAGATGGTCCGCTCCGGCCAGCTCACCGCCAACCGGGCGCTCGGCCTGCGCGAGCGCGTGGGCGCGATCCCACCCTACCTGCGGGCGCTGGAAGGGGAGACAGGCTTCGCCACAGGCCAGCGGGCCGGATGATGGCAAAGGATCATGCGACGGTAAGGCCTGGCTGATCCGGAGCGACCACTGGCGGGAAACTGATCCTTTGCCGCACCACCCGGCCTGTTCCTCGGAGCGATCAAAGGCCCGCTTGCCTCCTCCCACAGCTTCCGCAGGCGAAGCCGCATGCTATCGTGAACGCACAAGTGATCAACCAGGGAAGGGCAGGGCCGTGAACATCGATTGGAGTGCCGAGACCAAGCGTCCGGTGACACTCGCGCTGGCCGCCATGGCCCTCGTCGGATGGATTGTCGCGATCTCGCAGATATCGTCGAAGTCGTCGCTCCTCGCCAGCACCTCGGCGCAGATCAACGAGCTGACGGCGACGCGGCAGCAGCTTGCCACGGAACTCGACCAGCAGCAGAAGGCTTCCGGCACCCTCGCAGACCTGCAAAGGAAGGCCGCCGAGGCCACCGCGGCAGCCGGCACGGCCGCACAGGGCCGCGACGCTGCCGCCGCCCAGCTTGCAGAGACGAACAAGGCAGCCGAGGCCGCAAAGACCGGCCTTGCCGCCAACCAGGCGGAACTGAAGGCGGCGACGGAGCAGCTTGCCCGGCAGCGGGCGGCCAGCGCCGACGCGGAAGGCAAGCTGGCGCAGAGCAAGGAAGCGGCCGGCAAGCTCGACGGCGACGCGGCCACCCGCACCCAGGAACTGGCCGACGTGAGCAAGCGGATCGACGCCGCCCACGCGCAAGAAGCCGAGACGCGGCAGTCGCTGGCGCAGCTTACGCAGGAGGCGGCCACCCGTTCTGCGGACATCGCCAAGGCCGAAGCCGCGTTGCGGCAGACCCAGGAGGCCGCTGCCCAGGCACAGGCCCAGATCACCGAGGCGCGGACACAAGCCGACCGCCTGGCGACGCAGCAGACCGACGCCCAGCAGCGGTTGGCCTTACTGCAGCAGCAGCTTCCTGCCGCCCAGGCCGCGGCCGATGCGGTGCAGAAGCGCCAGGGTGACACGACCGCCCAGCTTGAACGCGCGGCGCAACAGGCGACCGCGGCAGAGCAGCGGCTGGCGACGTTGCAGCGCCAGTCCGAGGACGCGCAGAAGGCGGCTGCGGCGGTCGGGACGCAGCTTGCTGGCACCCAGGCCCAGCTCGCCCAACTGACCGAACAGCGGAGCGCCGCCGAGCAGCAACTGCAGTCGCTGCGCGCGGAGGCCGGTGCCCTGCAGCAGGGCCGTGCCGCGGCGGAAAAGCAGCTTGCCGACAGCAAGGCGCAGCTTACCCAGGCTGCCGAGCGGCGCAGCGCCGCCGAGCAGCAGGTGAAGGCGCTTGCGGCGCAGAGCGAGCGCGGCAAGAAGGATTCGACCGACGCAGAAGGGCGCGTGGTGGAAGCCCGCAAGCAGCTGGATCAGACCAACGCCCAGCAGACCGCGGCCGAACAGCAGCTCAATGCGATGCAGCAACAGGTGACCCGGGCGCGCAGCGAGATCGTGGACGCCGAGGCAAGGCTGGCCTCCCTGAGGCAGGCGGTTGAGCGCCAACCGGCTGCCCCGGCTCCAGTCGCGCCGCTCTCTGTCACACCCAAGTAGCCTTGTCGCCCAGCCGTGGAGGTCGCGGCGGTGCAGTTTGGTTGCGCCGCGTCCAGACTCTTGCTCGTCGTTGCGCCGCCCTCAATGGTGAGGCGCTGACCAAACCCGTCGCCAGCATGCAGGCTTCTCCCCAGGCGTTACGATTGATAGCAACCGTATATTCCATAAGGCAAATTCTGCGCTCAACGTCTGTAGACGGGGCACGTTCTATCCTGAGCTGCGACAACCTCACCTTCTCAGCATGTTGGCATCAGGAGACGGCCATGGCCACAAGTGGTTTTCAGCACTTTACGCTCGACGAGCGGCGCTCCCTGTTCCGGATGCAGGAAGCGCGGCTGGGTGTCGCCGAGATGGCGGCCCGCCTGGGCCGGCACCGTTCGACGATCTATCGCGAGCTGGGCCGCAACCGCTTCCGCGACCCTGATGCGTCGCGGGACAGCCGGCGCAACATGTCGGGCTACTACCCTGTGACGGCGCAGGACCTGGCCCGTGCCCGGCGCCGGCGCCTGGCCAAGCTGCTGCGGCACGAGGAGCTGCTCGCCCACGTGGTGGACCGGCTGCGCGCGGACTGGTCGCCCCAGCAGATCGCAGGCCGGCTCCGGCAAGAAAAGAGGGCTGACGGGAAAGGAAGTGAGCGGCTCTGCCACGAGACGATCTGCCGCCATGTGTATGGCCCTGCAGGCCGCGCGGAAGACCTTTACCTGTGCCTGTCCCGGGCGCGTCGGCGGCGCGGAACGCGGCACGGCCGCCGGCCCCACGGGCACCGTATCCCGCTTGAGCGCGGGATTGCGTGCCGTCCGGCGGAGGTCGCCACGCGGGAGAGCTTCGGCCATTGGGAAGGCGATCTGCTGGTGTTCGCCAGGGATGGCGGGAACGCCAACGTGACGACGCTGCTGGAGCGCCGCAGCCGGTTCCTGGTGCTGCTGGCCAACCCGGACCGGCGCCCGGCAGGCGTGGCTCAGCGCATTGGCGCGGCGCTGGGCAGCCTGGACGCCGGCCTGCGCCGGACCGTGACCTTTGACCGCGAGTTTGAGTCCATGGGCTACCCTGCGCTGGACCGCGGCCTGGCTGTGACGAGCTACTTCTGCGACCCGCGCAGCCCCTGGCAGAAGGGTGCGGTGGAGAACGCCAACGGGCGGCTGCGGCGCTACCTGCCGTCAGACGTGCCTGCTGATTGCCTGACGGGTGACAGCTTGCAGACACTGGCCGACCGGTTCAACGCGACCCCGCGCCGGTGCCTGGGCTACCGCACGCCGGCCGAGGTGTTCAACGGGCGCCTCGATCCTACCCCAGGCAAAGCCGCCGCCAGTTCCGCCGTGTCGCATTAGGGGTGGAAAGTGCACGCCTAGGTACTCCGCCACCGCTGCTGTGACCGCAGCTAAACAAGTTGACGGTGCCCCCTGCTGACGTAGGCTTAGAAGGGCAAACACGGGGGATCCTGTCATGCGGCGCTTAGTCTGGCTGGCCACGGCGCTGGTGCTTTCCATAGGATCGGCCCGCGCTGAGTCCGTCCTGCGCGTCGTACCGCAATCCGACCTGCGCGTGCTCGATCCGCACGCGACCCAGGCCACCATCACCCGCATCCACGGATTGATGATCTACGACACCCTTTATGCGATGGACGAGACGCTGCAGCCACGACCGCAGATGGTGGCGAGCAGCAAGGTTTCCGATGACAAGCTGACCTACGAGTTCACGCTGCGACCGAACCTGGCCTTCGGCAACGGCCAAAAGGTCACCACTGCCGACGTCCTTGCCTCTATCCCGCGAGCGGCCAAGCAGGACCCGCTGATGCAGGTAATGATGAAGCGCGTCGCGGCGCTCGAAGCGTTGGACGACAGCACCTTCCGGATCCGGCTTTCCAAGCCCTTCCCCCTTGTTGAAGCCGCACTCGCCGCCAACAATGCAATGATCCTGCGTGCCGAGGACATCGCGGCTGCCGGGTCCGGGGTGCTGTCCACGACGACCGGGTCCGGCCCGTTCCGGTTCGTGCGCAGCGAATATCTAGCGGGCGCCAAGGTCGTCTACGACCGCAATCCATATTACGTGCCGCGCGACGAGCCGGCCGATGGCCTGGCCGGCGGCAAGCGGGTGCTCGTGGACCGGGTCGAGTGGATCGTCATCCCCGACCTGCAAACGCGCATCGCCGCGCTTCTGAAGGGCGAGGTCGATCTGCTCGACCAGCTTCCGCATGACGGCATCCAGAGCCTGCGGAGCCACAAGGAGATCGAGGTGGCTGTCGTGAACAAGCTCGGCAACCAGGCCTTCATGCGGCTGAACACGCTGTTCCCGCCATTCAACGATGTCCGCGTGCGCCAGGCAATCGCGCTCACGGTGCAGCAGTCGGACTACCTTTCAGCCGCCTTCACCGAGGACCCGACATGGTGGCGCGAGTGCTTCGCCTATTTTGGATGTGGCACGCCCAACCAATCCGAGGCGGGTTCGGAGCCTTACCGCAAGCCGGACTTGGAGCGCGCGAAAGCGCTGCTGAAGGAGGCGGGCTACAACGGCGAGCCGGTCGTAGTGCTGTCCAGCCACGAGATCCCGCTGATTGGGGCTCTGGCTGCAGTTACGGCCGACGCGCTGCGCAAGATCGGCATGAACGTGGACTTGCAGGAAAGCGACTGGGGCACCCTCGTTGTGCGGCGGGCCAAGCAGGAGCCACCGGCGCGCGGCGGCTGGAGCATCTTCAGCTCCGGGACCGACGTCCCGATCATTGCGCAACCGGCAACGAACATCCTGATCGACACGCGCTGCGACCGCAACAACTATGCGGGCTGGCCCTGCTCAGAGAAGCTCGAGGCGATGCGGACCGATCTGATGGACGATCCGGGCCAGGCGAAGATCGCCACCTACAACGCGGCGCTGTGGGGCGAGCTGCCGACGATCCTGCTCGGCCAATATCTGCAGCCGGTCGCCTGGCGCAAGGCGGTGTCGGGCCTGCCAGTGGCCAACACGCTCGTGTTCTGGAACGTGCGCAAGCAGCAGTAGCCGCATGCTGACTCCAGAGGCACGGGCGCGCGCCGCCCGGTTCGCAACTGCCGAGGTGCGGCGGCGCGTGTTCAATCCGATGGTCCGGCCACGCTGGATCGGGCGTAGCGATCGGTTCTGGTATCCACGAGAGAGCGCGGCCGGCCTGACCTACATGACGATTGACGCGGCCACCGGTACCCAGGCGCCGAGCTTTGATCACGCTGCCCTTGCCGGGGCGCTGCGTGACCGGGCAGCGCAGGATGTGTTGGCGGACCGGCTACCCCTGTCGTCGCTCGCGGTATGCGAGGACGGGACGGCGCACTTCGTGGCATTCGGCCGTAGGTGGACGTGGGACGGAGCCTTGACTGAGGCCGACCTGCCCGACCATCGCCCAGGCGACGCCGTCTCGCCCGACGGACGCTGGGCCGCGTTCCGGCACGGTCACGATCTGTGGGTGCGCGAGGTCGCGACGGGTCTCGACCATCCGCTTACGACGGACGGGACGCCGTACCACGCCTATGCCAAATCGCCGGACATGAACCTGACCACGGTGACGCTGGCGCAGAAAGGCATCCTGCTGCCCGCCGCTGTCGCGTGGTCGCCCGACAGTCGTCGCCTGTTCACGGCGCGGCTGGACGAGCGGGCGGTGGCGGACTTCCCTTTGCTGCAGCACGCTCCCCCTGGAGGCGCGGTGCGGCCGGTCGTGCATCACATGCGGTTCGCACTCAGCGGCGACCCGGACCTGCCGCTGGCCGAGCCGTGCATCGTTGATGTCGCGAGCGGTGTCGTGACGCCCGTCCAGGTGCAGCCGGAGATCGTGTTCGGAGCCACGACGGTTGAGCGCGGAGAGGTTTGGTGGAGCGCGGACGGGACCCGCACCTTCCATCTTGCGCGCGACCGCGCCCAGCAGCGCCTGACGCTGTGGGAAACCGCCGCCGCGACCGGCGCCGCCCGCGTCGTGGTAACGGAAACGAGCCAGACATTCGTTGACGTCAACCTTTCCGTGACCGGCCTGCCGAACATCCGCGTGCTCGACCGCCGCGGGGAGGTGGTGTGGTTCTCGCAGGCGGACGGGCGCGCGCATCTCTACCTGCACGACCTTAGAACCGGGGCGCACAAGAACCGGATTACCTCCGGCGACTTCGTCATCCGCGACATGACCGACATTGATGAGGAAACGGGCACGGTGCTGTTCCTGGCAGGCGACATCGAGCCAGGCGCCGACCCGGCGCGGCGCAAGCTTTGCCGGGTGCAGTTGGACGGATCGGGTTTTCAGGTCCTCACGCCGGAAAGCGGCGAGCACGAGGTCGCCATGCCGCGCCCGCGCCCGCCGCGCGACCACACCCGGCCTGTGGAGGAAACTGGCTGGTTCCTGTCACCGTCGCGCAAGTACTTCGTGGACACGCACGGCGCGCTGGACCGCCCGCCCGTCTCGGTGCTGCGCCGCATGGACGGCAGCGTGGTGGCAACGGTCGCGGCGGCGGAACTCGCACCTGATCTCGCTGCGGTCTGGCGCTGGCCGATGCCGTTCACCGCGAAGGCGGCCGACGGCGTTACCGACC
>JAABUN010002554.1_pt1 | contig 31871 bp, 27 predicted proteins | sample 5559311 | NCBI WGS metagenome assembly JAABUN01 (sample SAMN10711877, study PRJNA513370) | rock metagenome | isolation source: Antarctica rocks | place: Antarctica: Victoria Land, Siegfried Peak sud | reverse complement strand
GAGCCGGCGGGGCTTCGGCGATCCGAGCATCGGCGGGCTCCGGGGTCGGGGCGGACGGCGAGAAACCCGCAGTCTAGCCGGTGACGCTCCGACACGCCTGCCCCTTTCCCCTTTTTCAACAGGCTGGCTCCTTTCTGAGACGGTGGCGACCTGAGCGAGTTCGTCCTTACACGTGCTTGTTCCGGTCACCGACGTCGGCGATGCTACGGCCGCTATGGACAATCGGTCGGCCCCATGGACTACGGAGAGTGGACAGGCGGCGGACGAGTTCTCCGCCAGCGCGGCGGCGGCCCTGCTGGGCGTGAGCCAGCGTACGATCCGCCGCGCCATCGCCCGCGGCGAGCTGCCCGCCACCAAGCGGGCCGGCGTCTACCGGATCGCGCCGGTGGACCTCACGCGCTACCGGACGCGAGGCCGGATCGCCGAGTCGCCCCGCCCCGGTGCCCGCCCCGCCCCGCCACGGCTGCTCCCGTTCCCCACGCGGGAGGACGAGACCGCGCCTGGTCTCCCCCGCCCGCTCACGGCGCTGATCGGGCGAGGGCGCGAGCTCGCCGCCGTGCGCTCCTTGCTGCTGCGGGACGACGTCCGGCTCCTGACCTTGACCGGACCGGGCGGTGCCGGCAAGACGCGCCTCGCCCTTCGGGCCGCCGAGGACTTGGCACCCCATTTTGCCGGCGGCGCGACCTTCGTCCCGCTCGCGCCGGTCGCCGAGTCCGCCCTCGTCCCCTCCGCCGTCGCCCGGGCGCTCGGCGTGCGGGAGCACGGAGAGCGACCCCTCGGCGACCGGGTGATAGGGACGCTGCGCGACCGGCGGGTGCTCCTGGTGCTCGACAACGTCGAGCACGTCCTCCCCGCGGGCACATTCGTCGCCGACTTGCTCGCGGCCTGTCCCGACCTGACGATCCTCGCCACCAGCCGCGCGACGCTCGGCGTGTCCGGCGAGCAGCGCTTCCCGGTGCCACCCCTGACCCTCCCGGACCCCGGAACGGCGGCGACCGCTGCAGGCGCGAGCCAGGCCGACGCGGTGCGCCTCTTCGTGCACCGGGCGCAGGCGGCCCAGCCCGACTTCGCGTTGACCGACGAGAACGCGAGCACCGTGGCGGCGATCTGCCGGCGCTTGGACGGTCTGCCCCTGGCCATCGAGCTGGCGGCGGCGCGCATCCTCGTGTTGCTGCCACACGCACTCCTGGCCCACCTGGAGCCGCGGCTCCCGCTCCTGACGGGCGGGCCGCGCGACGCTCCCGTTCGCCTGCGGACGATGCGCGACGCGATCGCCTGGAGTTACGACCTCTTGGACGACAGGGAACAGGTCCTCTTTCGCCGCCTGGTCGTCTTCGCCGGCGGCTGCACGCTCGAGGCCGCCGCCGCGGTGGCCGGCGGTGACGACGTGCTGGAGGGCATCTCCTCCCTGGTCGCGAGCAGCATGCTGCGGCAGGAGGCCCGGCCGGGCGGCGAGCCGCGTTACCTCATGCTGGAGACGCTCCGCGAATTCGGGCTGGAGCAGGTGGCGACGGCGGGGGAGGACGCCGAGACCCGGCGGCGGCACGCGGCGCATTACCTCGCCCTGGTCGAGCGCTGGTCCCCCGATCCGGCTCTGCCCGGGGAGAAGCACCGGTTGGCCGCGATCACGCTCGAGGACGACAACGTGCGGCTCGCCCTGGCGTGGCTCGACGAGCACGACGCCGCCGATGGCTTGCTGCGCCTGACGGGCTCCCTGTTCGAGTTCTGGTTCGCCCTCGGACGGTACGGTGAGGGCCGCCGGTGGCTGCGGCGGGCCCTGGATCGGACCGAACGGGCCGCGCCGTCGGTTGTCGTTCGGGCCCTGATGACCGCCAGCGCACTCGCGCGCTACCAGGGCGATTTTGCGGAGGCGACGCGCCTCCTCGAGGTGGCGCTGCCCCTGGCACGGGACCACGGCACCGCCGGCCAGCTGGTGACGGCGCTGCTCAACAGCGGACTCCTCGCGTACCACCAGGAAAACTACGCCGCCGCGGAGACGCTGTTGGAGGAGGTGCTCGACCTCGCGCGCGGGTTCGGCGACGACGCCGCGGCCGAGACGCTGCTCGATCTCCCGATTCCCGCCGAAATGATCCCGCGGGGTGACCCGCTTGGCTCCTCGCTCGCGCATTACACCCTGCCGCAGGGCACGACCACGACCTGGGACGTGCCCCAGCTGCGCGTCGAGTACGTGCTCGCGGGACGCTATACGGTGCGCTCCGAGGGATCGGTGCAGATCGTGCGGGCGGGCGGCAGCGACGGACTCGAATCGATCCCCGCGGGGACGGAAACCACCCTGGGGCCGGGCGACGCCATGATCGCGCCCCGGGAGACCACGTCCGACTACACGAATCCTGGACCCGATCCGGCGGACCTGTTGGCGTGGGGCCTGAACGAAGGCGAGCTGGCCACGCACGATCCCACCCCCTCCGGCTGGATTACCTACGACGTCGATTTGAGCCACCAGCCGCCGTTGCCCCCGGGCGCGGGACGACTGCGCCTGCGGCGCATCGAGCTGGCCGCGGAGGAGGAGCTCGCCCCGCCCCCCGGCACGCTCCAACTTGCCGTGACCCTGCCCGAGAATGCCGCGGGGACGCCGACACCGAGCCACCTCGAGCACAGGGTCACGGCGAATGGTGCCACGGTCCGCAACTTTGGCCCAGGCCCGACCACCGTCTACGTCCTGACGCTGGAGCCGACGAGCGCTGGACCCGGAACACCGGTGGTCGGCACGCCGACAACGTAACGACCCGCCCGACCGCGCACGAGGACGAGCCGAGGATGGTCCCTGGCTCGTCCTCGCTGCCCCTCTCGTCAATGCGGACAATTGCTCATCGCGGCAAAGCCGTCTGGACAGGGTTGATGCGCGAGGCAGGTAGGGATCGGCCCATGCGCGTCCTCTTCACGACCCAACCCGCGTCGGGCCACCTGCACCCCTTGGCCCCCCTGGCCCAGGCGCTCGTGACCGCCGGGCACGAGGTCACGTTCGCGTGTTCCCCATCCTTCTGCCCCGCTGTCGAGGCCAGCGGGTTCTCGGTCATCGCGGCGGGCCTGGCATGGCTGGAATCAGCGTTCGACGAGGCGTTTCCCCAGATTGACGAGGTGTTCGCCACCCAGGGCGAGGCGACTGCCCTGAGCTGGATCAACGAGAACGTTTTCGCCGGGGTGACAGCGGAGCGCATGGTCCCTGATCTGCTGCTACTGGCCCGCGACTGGCGACCTGACGTGATCGTGCGCGGCCTCTACGAGTTCGGGGGATACATCGCCGCTGAGGCATTGGGACTTCCACACGCGACGGTCGAGGTTGGCGCCTTCCGGGCGGCGTTCTGGCGCGACGCAGGAGTCGCGCAGCAGCTCGATCGCCTCCGCACCGCCCACGACCTGGCTCCTGATCCCCGCCTCGCCCGGCTGTACTACTTCCTCCACCTGTCGTTCGTGCCCCCCCGCTATCAGGACCCCGTCGCCCCGCTGCCGCCGACCGCCCACGCCCTGCGCTGGGTCGTCTTCGACCGGTCAGGCGCGGAAACCCTGCCGGCCTGGGTGGCGGATCTCCCCGATTGGCCGACCGTATATGTCACGCTCGGGACGGTCGCGAACCAGTGGCCAGGGATCTTCCCCGCCATCATGGCGGGCCTGCAGAACGAGCCGCTGAATGTGATCGTGACGGTGGGGCGCAACCAGGATCCGGCCGCCTTCGGCCCCCAGCCGCCGAACGTGCACATCGAGCGCTATATCCCGCAATCGCTCCTGCTCCCCCACTGTGATCTCGTCGTGTCGCACGCGGGGTTCAACAGTGTCCTCGGCGCGGTTGCCCACGGGTTGCCGCAGGTCCTCATCCCGCTCACCGCCGACCAGCCGGACCATGCGCAGCGCTGTGTGATGCTTGGCGTGGGACGTGTCATTCAGCGGGATGCGTTGTCGCCGGAGGCAGTGCGCCAGGCCGTGGCTACGGTGCTGGCCGATCCGGCCTACCGTGAGAACGCAGCGCAGCTGCGCGACGAGATGGCGGCACTGCCGGGGCCGGAGCACGCAGTCGGATTACTGGAGCGGCTCGTGGCGGAACAGCGGCCGATCATTAGCGCCTAAGTGCGGATAATTGGCCATTCCGGCAACGCGGTCCGGCGACTAGCGACGACGAAAGGGAAGCACGATGCCCAGCGTGATGCGCCTGATGAACCGAATTCCGTCGCTGGTGCTGCGCTCGCCGCTGCACCGGGTGATGAGCGACGGGATCCTCATGATCTCGTTCACGGGCCGGCGCAGCGGCCACCTCTACACCATCCCCGTCAACTACCTGCACCACGGCAGTGAGGTCCTCCTCACCACCGACAGTCCGTGGTGGAAGAATCTGCGGAACGGAGCGCCGGTCGTGCTGCGGCTGCGCGGCCGGGCGGTGGCCGGGGTCGCGGAGCCGGTCACCGACGAGGAGGCCGTCGGCGGTGCGATCGCGGCGATGATGGCGCGCTTCCCGCGCTACGGCCGGATCATCGGAGTCAGGCGCGGACCTGACGGTCGCCCGGTGCCCGACGAACTACGAGCGGCCATCCGCAACGGCCGCGTGCTCGTCCGGGTCCACCTAGTTGATGGCGCGGCCACCGCGTAGCCGCGACGAAAGGAGATGTCCGTGTCGCTTCCCATGCTGCGCCTGGTCAACCTGGTCGCCAGTGGCGTCTTAGCGGGCAACGAACTGGGGAGTCGGTTCGTCGTCCACCCAGCGCTCGACTCCCGACCAGCCTCCACCCAGATCCCGGCGGAGCAGGCACTCTACCGCCGCTACGGTCGGGTGATGCCGGTCCTGATGAACCTTGCCGTCTTCACCCCGCTCCCGGTCCTGGCCCGCATCCCGAACCGGAAATCGCCAGCCTTTCGCCTGACGCTGGCCGGATTTGGCTGCCTGCTCGGGATGCTGGCCATCACGCTACGCGGCAACTTGCCGCTCAACCGTCAAATCCTTGACTTCGACCCGAATGGGGCACCGGAGAGGTTTGCCGCGGTGCGCGCCCGCTGGGACCGGCTCCACGCGGTGCGTGTTGTCCTCGACGTGTCGGGGTTCGTGCTCTTCTGCCTCGGCGCACTGTCCCGGGCGGGAGAGTAGCTCCTTAAGCGTAGCTCCTTATTTGTGCTTGCCTTCGTCTCCCCGATGGCAAGCCTAGCCGTCCTCGCACTGCTGGCGATGCTGTACGTCCTGCCTCCGGACTCGGTGAAGTGAGGGGCAACAAGCTTGTGATCAGCCTGAGCCACCCACCTGCGGCTGATGGACTCGCCTGGTGATTCTCACCTGGCGCCGATAGTGCGGCGGGCGCGGTTCAGGTTTGTCCTCCTGGTCCGGGAGGTATGAGCAGCCGACACGGGTGTTGCCGAACCCCTGATAAGAGTCCTTCACCACACGTCGCTCCGGTCCGACGGGCCACGAGGCGAAAGGGGCGAGCCAGACCGGCTCGCCCCTTTCGTGTTCTCGGACGGCAGCGGGCGTCTGCGCTCACTAGTCGTCACGGCCGTTGGCGTCTTTGCCGATTCTGACGGCACAGGCTTCGTCACCATGTCTGCCCGGTTCCACCTGGTCAGAACACGCGTCGCAGGGGAGCCGGGCGCCGAACCAGCATCGCGACGCCGACGGAGAGATGAATGCCGACCAGGCTGACGAGCGCAAATTTGGCGAGAGGAGCCAGTGCGACATCCACCAGCGCCGACTGGAGCGCGACAAGCACAAAGACGTGCAGGACATAAACGGCGTAGGCATTGGCTCCCAGCGTCCGCAGCAGGCGTCCCGGGTGGGCGAGCCACTCCCGTGCCAGCACCAGCAGGCCAATGCAGAGCCCGACGCAGATGACGGCCTCTCTGTCAGCTGCTGACTGTTTCGGGCGCCGCCGGGCGATTACTCGACCGTGAGCTGAGCCACCATTCCCAGCTCGTAATGCGGCGTGCCGTCCTCGGTGCGCACGTCACAGACCAGGAAGTAGGTTCCCGGTGCCAGCGACTCGAAGGCCAGGTCGCCAGAGCCTCCTGGCTGCAGGAAGAGCGCGCCGAAGAACCCGGTCATTGCGTCCTCGTCGTCGAGGTTGATCTCGCCCTTGATGACGCTCTCTGCCGTAGCCCCCTCCTTGAGCTGACCGATAACGTTGACGTGGGGGGAGCCAGTGCCAGAGGCGTTGGTCGTCCGGAAGATCACCGGCGTGTTGGCCGGCACGGTGTACGCGCTCAGGGCAAAGGCGAAGTCGACCATCCGGACGTCGATGACGGTGGCCCCGGGCAGCGCACCCTCTGGAAGGGAGAGCCCGAACTGGATGCTGTCGAGCTTGAGCTCGCCCTCCTCGTCCACGAAGAACCAGCGCTCGCTGCTGAGGGCACCGGGTCCGCCGAACAGGCCGGTGTAGACGACATCGACACTGACGCTCCCATCAGCGTAGCTCTGCGCGTTCCCGATGGAGCGCACCGCCATCGGCTGCACGCCCTCGAACGAGCCGGGGACATCGTAGGGGGTGGGAACGCCGATGACGTCTCGGATGAAGTCGTCGGTCGCGAGCGCCGCGACCGCGAGGTAGTCGCCGCCGTTGATGCAGTTGATCAGGTTCTCCAGCGCCGTCTGCGCCGCATCTGCCTCGGTGCCAGCGGCCGGAGTCCCGACCGGCGGCGCGGGGGGTGCTCCCTCCTCGACGGCCACGTCGGCCTGCTCCTCATCCACGCCGGGGGTGGCCTCCGCCGCCGCGGGTGTCCCCTCCTCCCGCGGGGTCGGGGTGCCGGGGGGGAGCTCGGGGGCATCGCATGGTCCGGCGGCCGGGCTGGCCATTGGGGTCGCGTCCTGGGCCAAGGCGGCGGTGGGGGCGACGAGGACCAGCGCGAGCAGTACGAGGACTAGCGCAAGTCGGCGCGGCATGGCGGGGTTCCTCCTCCTAACGCATCGGGCACCTGCATGGTGCCCGCTCCCCGGCATCCTACACCCGACCGGCCAGTTGAGGAGCCCTCCACCTATCCGGCCGTCGCTGCCGACGGGACGGTCCTGGAAACGGGGGGGGATACCACGCGAGGGACACGTCTCCATATCCCGGCGGCGGAGGGGTCAGCTTCGAGACCGCCACGTTGACGACCCGAAACTCCTCCATCTCCCCATGGAGGGCAGTGGTCCAGGCGGGGTCGACGGGGGTGTCGCCGGCGGCAGGCTATTCATCCGGGTCATGGATGCCTTAACCCGGTCAGTTGGCGCACCGAGCGCGGCGGCGTAGCCTTGAATGCTCATCGCGCTGGTCTGCTCGGAGTTCGAATACCTGATGGACCAGGCGCTACGCCAGAAAGACGTCAAGGCGGCCGAAGATGTGTTTCAGGAGTACGTCAGTTTCGTGACCTACGCCGAGGGTGATGCTCGGGAGTACGGGATTGCCCTGGGTGCCGTGATGGAGCACTTGCGGGTGGGGCTGGGCCATGTGGTTGACCTGCGGAATCGCGGCCTGACGCACGCGGACTGCATGGCCCACAACGATCTCCAGCGGCTGCGGCGGCTGCGGCTGAAGTACCGCCTGGAGTGGAGTTCGGGCGATGAGACGGACCTGTCCAAGATCAAGGATGATACGGCTGCGGAAGAGGCCGCCTGAGACGCGCTAGGATGCCCCAGGACGAACGGAAACACCGAGAAGGCCTCCTGGGACCCGTTCAGGGGGCCTTCTCGTGCGCATTCTCGGTCAGTTCGGGCGCCGCGTCTTGACCGGCGCCCTTCAAGTCCACTGGTGAAAGAGTGCCCATGTCTGACCACCCTCGGGACCTCGCAAGACGCCGCCGACACTTCTACCAACGGAGGTGGTTCCGGTGGCCGATCGGGGGCATGTTGGTCGTCGCCATCGTGACCCTGATTGCCTTCAACCTCAGTCCTCGACCAGGGGCCTTCATTATCAAGCGCGTTTTCGAGCAGGATAGCAACCAGGTCAGGGCTGCGCTGGAAGCCCACGCGCCGACAGCCGGTATCTCGACCATCACCAATGAGCAGTACCGGAGCAGTGACCGCGCCGCCCTGCTCGATGTCTACTTTCCAGAGTCGACCGGCGCCGGTGAGCGGCTTCCCGTGCTCGTTTGGACACATGGCGGCGCCTGGATCTCGGGTAGCAAGGACGATGTCGCGCCCTACTTCGAAATCATCGCCAGCGAAGGATTCGCGGTCGTTGCCCTCAACTACTCACTCGGGCCGAACGCCACGTATCCGACTGCGGTCCACCAGATCAACGATGCTCTTGCCTACATCCAGCAGCAAGCTGATCGATTTCATGCGGACGTGAACCGGGTGGTCATGGCCGGTGATTCGGCCGGAGCCCAGCTTACCAGTCAGATTGCCGCCCTCATCACCAATCCCGAGTATGCGGCCGAACTGGGAATCGTCCCCGCCCTCCAGCCCGACCAGTTGCGTGGCGTCATCCTCAACTGTGGCATTTATGACATGGCAACGTTTCGGGATCACAGCAAGATCCCGATGACGCTCTTGGCCGACATGCTGGTGTGGGGCACGGACACGTCGATGTGGGCCTACACCGGAAGCCGTGATACGAATACGACGGCGACCCGGCAAATGTCGATAATCGACCACATCTCCGCCGACTTTCCAGCCACTTGGATCACAGGGGGGAATGGTGATCCCCTGACCGACGAGCAGTCGAAACCCTTCGTAGATCGTCTGTCGGGTCTGAATGTCGCGGTGACGACGCTGTTCTACCCTGAAGATCACCAACCGCAATTGCCCCATGAGTATCAGTTCAATCTGGACACGGTCGACGGGCAAAAGGCATTGCAAAGCATGCTCGCCTTCCTCCGTGAGCGGACGGCGGTTGCTGCCGCGATGTGAGCCGGTTGCGCCGCGCTATCGATAATGGGGAGGTGTTCCCAATTGATAGTGACGGGTTGGCGGTCTTTGTACGGGTCCTGTGCCGCCTCGAACGCGATCTTCGCCAGTTCCTCAGTCTTCGATAGGGTCATTCCGCCTCCCCTTCTCCGCTCCAGTGGCGGGCGGCGATGCGGGCGGGCGCGTGATTCAGAACGTCCAAAGTTCCGGCATGAGTGACACGACAGGGAACACATCACACAACACAACAGATGTGTCACATGACACAACCGTCGATGTTGCGACGGCGGCCCAGCTGCTCGATATCAGCGAAGAAGCGGTCCGTGCGCGCATCCGGCGCGGAAAGCTCGTGGCGGAGAAAGTCGGAGCGGTCTGAAGAGTACACCTCCCCAACGGCGAGCCGGTCAACACAACCAATCGGTCACCCCAGCCGTCACGTGACACAACATCACGTCACGCAACAGAACACACAACACAACACAACACGGAGTCGAGCGAGTTAGTAGATCACCTGCACGGTGAGGTGATCTACTTGCGGGAACGGCTCGAGGAAGCCGATCGGCAACGGGGCTATCTCCAGCAGCAACTGGAGGCCGAGCGCCAACGCGCCGATGTGCTCCAGGCCCTGGGCACTGGTGCCTCACCTGGAACGTCCCCAGACGCGCCAGAATCGCCGAAGAGCGACGATCAGGCACCATCGGGTATCAGGACATGGCTGAGGCGGTTGTGGCGATCCTGACCGGGCCAATACCCCACACTTTTGCGGACAATTCACATTATCCGCCGAACATCTCCCATTCCCGCGGTTCCGGTGCCATTCCTGCCAAGGTTTACAGAGATTCCCGGGGCCATTCGAGCGCGCTCCGCTGTCATTGACGCGCCCGCGCTGTCGTTGTGCGGCGTATGGGCCGGTGGCGCTGGCCCTGATTGTGTGACGCGTTGTGCCATCTCAAGGTGTCCGCCCTGGTCTACTCTTGGACCACACCTCGCCACGACATCCTTGACACATGTTTGCTGTCGGGAGTGGCACACGTTATGTTGGCCTGAACACCGTCTACTCCGTGGCGGAGCCGATTTGGGCCTTCGCACCCGGCGGTGCCGTCGCGAGGCGCTGCAGCCAGCGTTGGGAAAGGACACCGACCATGTGTGCGCACTCCACCACGGCGCGCGAGGAGCTTCGTCACCTCTTACTCGGGTATCGCGTCAGCCAGGCGATCGCCGTCGCCACTGAGCTCGGCGCCTCAGAGGAGCCGTAGGCGGAGCGGACGGGGACCCCATGCCGAATGCCGGGGATCGGGCACTGCGGATGCGTCGGAGCGGTCGCCACTGCAAGGTGGGGAGTTCCGCGGGCAGGACGACGACCGGGCAGAGCACCGGGATCGCCATACCCGAATCAGCATTAGCCACGCCACGAACGACCCCGCGCGTCACCGCGCCTTCACGATCCGCGCCACCGACGACCCAACAGCTGGCGGGTGGGTGGGACGGAACGGGGAAGAGAATGCCAACGCACAGCTGGACGCCTGGGCACCGCATCCTGGCGACGGCGGGCGAGCGACGGGCTGGCCCACGGCTGCGGCCTGTCTGGGGGAGGCGGTGGCCGCCGTCGTCGCGATGGTTGACCGGGACGCGATCGAGCAGGCGTGACCATGCGTCCTCTCGGAGTTGAGACCATCCTGGCCGCGTATGGGATCCCGTGCGGGCCGGGCGGCTAGGCCCTGCTAGAGCGGGAGGCGGTAGCTGCGGCGCGGGGTTGGCAGTGCGTCGTCGAAGCCGTGCCGGGCCTCCCGGCTGGGTATGAGCGGCGGCGCCGATCCCGCACTATGTGGGAGCGGCGCCCTCGGCCGAAGCCCCCCGCGCCGCTATTTCATCGTCGCCCGCACGGGCCGTCATGGTGCCGGTCGCGGGTGGCTAACCGTTCTCCTGACTTGCCGGATGGCGTTGTCACCCGCCCCATCGCCTCAGGCGGCGACGACGGTGCCGGTCATCCACGGATGGGGACCGCAGGCGTAGCCATAGGTCCCCGGCTCGGTGACGGTCTGCGAGAAGGACATGCCCGGGTCCAACAGCCCGAAGTCAGCAAACGTCAATGCCCCCCAGTCACGGTGTGCGGCTCGGAGGTCTGGTTCGTCCAGGTGACGGTGCCGCCGACCGGTACCTCGATCTGCGGGGGATCGAACCGCCACATTTCCCCACCGTCGACGATGGCGATCTCGGTGGTCACCCCCGTGCCCGCTGATGCGGTCTGGGCAGTTTGCTCGTCGACGACGATCATGAAGAGTGCCACCCTGGTCCGGCGCTCACCGTCCGGGTGAAGTACCGCGATGCCGACATCGCCGGAGTTGTGCAGCTGCTGCAGCCCGACGACCAGGTCACCGTCGATGAGGCGCCCGCCGATGTCGCCGCAGGCGACGTGGGTGTCAATGTTCTGCTCACTCTTGTGGATGTTGATCGCATGCTCCTCGCTCGTGAACTCGGCGAGGGAGGCATCGATCGTGGTCGCGCTGGTCGTCACCGGGACCGCCGACGCCATCCCAATCGCGCCGGAGGTGGAGATCGGCGTTCCATCACCAGCCGACTCGGCGCCGACACTCGTCAGGGGGAACGCGATCGCCCCCAGACCGGCGCACGTGCCGGAGTGAATGTGCGCCGGGTGCTGGGGCGCGGCGTCGGTTTGACCGGCCACTGCCTTAGAGCCGCCGGGCGCGTCGAGAACCGTGAGCGTTTCGAAGGAGGTGGGACCGAAGGGCTCGGGCGTGATCGACCATTTCCAGGCACCGGCCCGTGGAAACGTCACCTCGGCGACGAAGTGGCCGACCGCGCCGTCCTGGTGCGTCTCGGCGGAGATCGACTGACCGCTCTCGCGATGCTGGGCGTCGAGATGCACCTTCACGTTGTTCGTCGGCGTCACATCATGCTGCGTGACCATGAAGCCAAACGACCATGGCACCTCGACCACGACCTCGCCGGGCGGCGAGTCGAGCCGGACGGTCGCGAAGCCACCAGCGGCGACGGGCAACGCGCCCGTCATCATGCTCACGAGCACCGCCAGAGTGGCCACGCCACGTCGCATGTGTCGCATGTCGCGTTCTCCTTCGATGCCTGCTGGGATCCACCGCCAATGTGGCAGCTGTACTCCTCTGTACAGCGGGCGACTGGGCGCGATTCCCCGTTGGTATAGTGTCTACATGGGTTACCACGCGGCGGTGCGGGGCTATCGGGTCGCGTTCGCGGTCCTGTCCCTGGTTGCGATCGCCTACCAGGCGAAGGAGCTGGCGGATCGCGATCTGTTTCGGCCCGGCAACTACTTCAGCTTCTTCACCATCCAGAGCAATCTCCTCGCCGCCGCCGTCCTGATCTGGAGCGTGACCGGCGACCAGGATCGGCGCGATCCCGCCACGGTGGACCTGGTCCGGGGTGCGGCCACGCTCTACCTTTGCATCACGGGTCTTGTCGTTGTGCTGCTCCTCTCCGGCCGGCAAGAGGAACTCGCCGTGCCGCTCAAGTGGGTCGACGCCGTAGTCCATCAGGTGATGCCGATCGTGCTGCTGGCCGACTGGCTGATCGTGCCGCCCACGACCCGCATCCCATTCCGGCGGGCGCTCGTCTGGCTCGTCTACCCGTTGGTCTACGCCGCCTATTCGCTGATCCGCGGGCCGCTCGTCGACTGGTATCCCTACCCCTTCTTGAACCCTAACCACGTCGGCGGGTATGGGGTCGTCGCCCTCTCCTGCGTCGGCATCGCCGGCGGCACGTTCTTCTTGACCTGGCTGGTCATCGTCCTCGGCAACCGCCGGCGCCGTCGGTGATCGGTTGGCCGAACTGGCGATCGCGGTTGGCACCCTCGGGGAGCGAACCAAACCGTATCGTGCCCCACCGCAGCGGATCACGCCGATGCCCAACCAAACCGACGATGCGCGCTCGACGCCGACCCTCGCCAGCCCATGAGCGCGGGGGAGTGGTTCTTGCGCTCCCCGTCAGCGGGAGGGGCCAGGTGGTCCCTGACGCGCCGGGAGACGCTGCATGATCCTTCGCCTTGATCGGCTCGCCATCGAGTTGCCCGAGCCCAAGAGCCCGAACGCGAACGCCGCCGCCGCCGTCCAAGAGCTGATGGGCGGCAAGTTCGGCGAGATGTCGACCCTGATGAATTACACGTTTCAATCGTTCAACTTTCGCGGGCGGGAGCAAGCCCGTCCCTACTACGACGTGATCGCCAATATTGCCGCGGAGGAATACAGCCACATTGAGCTCGTCGCCTACGCGATCAATCTGCTGCTGTCCGGAACGACGACCCGGGGGACTGACCCGACGGCGGCACCGCTGGCCGACGCGGTGGATGCCCGCAACTCCTATCACTTCCTTGCCAGCGGTCAGAGCGCGCTCCCCGTCGATTCCATGGGCAACCCGTGGACCGGTGCGTACGTGACCTCCACCGGCAACCTGAAGCTCGACCTGATCCATAACTTCTTCCTCGAATGCGGTGCCCGCGCCAATAAGATCCGCGTCTACGAAATGACCGATGAGCCCACCGTGCGGGCGCTGTGCGGCTATCTGCTGGTTCGCGGTGGCACGCACATCGTGGCGTACGCGCGGGCGCTGGAGAAGCTGACCGGGGCCGACCTGAGCAAGCTCTTCCCCATCCCGGATATCAGCAACAAGCAGTTCCCGGAAGCGCGTAAGCTGGAAGATCAGGGTCTCCACCAGGTCATGTTCCGCTTCAGCCCGAGTGATTTCGCGCGGATTGGGGAAGTCTGGAATGGCCCGCACCCAGAGGACGGGTCTGAGCTGCGGGTGGAGGAGGCGATCCCGGAGGGGGTGCCGACACCGGACCTTCCAGCGGAGCCTCAGCTGACCGCCCCGGGCGTGGACATGGGATTCGTCAAGGAGGTCGCCAAGCGGCTCACCACGTAGCCGGAGACGACTCGACCGGTGACAACGACGGGCTGGGGGCATCCCTGCTCCGTCGCGCGGGTGCAGCTAGAGACGGGGTAGGAACGGTTATAGGGTGGGCCCGTTGACTCCGACCGACTCGCCCCTATGATGGCCCAGTGTGATTGCCACGGGGGTCCGTTCACCGAAGGAGGAAGACATATGCGGCGTGCAGCGGTGCTGCGCTCACTCATGGTTGTCACCCTGGTGGGCTTGGGCGGTTCGGCGGGCAGCAGCGAGGCGACGAGCGCCCAGAGCTGGTCGCTGACCAGGGGCTTGCTCATGGGTCACGTGTGCCCTGTCCCGCACCGGTTTTGATAGGAGTTCTAAGCATGATGCGCTGTAACGCGCATCCCAGCAACCCTCGAAACCCCTCTTCTCAGCCGTCATATCCCCAGAAAGTACTCAAAACCCTAGACCACACTTCCCAACATCCTAGCTAGCTATGTTGTCGCGCTATGTATCTCTAATGTTCACGCTTAGATAGACGTGCGCTGGTCCTGTCTTGGAGCGATCGTTTTCTCCGTTGACATCGCTCCTCATACTCGCTAGTCTGGTTTCAGTGTCCCCAATTGGGTCGTATACCCCGCGCTGCGGGGGACAGCATGGGACAGTAGCTCTATGGATCGTATGCTTTCAACCCAGGAGGTTGCCGACCGTCTCTCGGTCGATCAGAAGACCGTTCGTCGGTATTTACAGCAGGGTAAGCTGACTGGCTCGCGCATTGGGCGGGATTACCGTATCCCCGAGGGAGCGGTTAACGCCCTGTTGCGCCGCACCACACCGACCAACGGTGCCGCGACCGAGCGGATGGCGATCGTGACTGCGGTCGTCAACCAGAAGGGCGGTGTCGGCAAAACCACCACCACCTTCAATCTCGGCGTCGGGCTGCAACGGCTCGGGCGTCGCGTCCTGCTGGTCGACCTGGACCCTCAGGCCGCGCTCTCGGTCAGCGCCGGCATCCCGATCGCTCACCTCACCGCCAGCGTGTACCAGACGCTCCTCGACGAGAACGTCGATCCCCTCCCAATCATCCGTGAAACGCTCTCCGGCGTCGATATTCTGCCTGCCACGATCGACTTGGCCGCGGCTGAGGTTGAGCTGGTCAACATGACGCTACGGGAGCTCGTGCTGCGCGACGTTCTCGCCAAGCTGAGACCTCGCTACGACCACATCCTCATCGACTGCCCGCCCAGCCTGGGACTCTTGACCATCAACGCCTTGGCGGCGGCCGACCGGGTGATCATCCCCCTCCAATGTGAGTACCTAGCCACACGGGGTCTGACGCTCCTGTTGCGCACCCTGGCCAAAGTCCAGTCACGACTCAACCGGGACTTGCAGGTCTCCGGGATCCTGCCGACGATGTTTGACGGCCGTACCACCCACGCCAACGAGGTCCTTGGTGAGCTGCGCACGAACTTTCCCGGCCAGGTCTTCGATGTCGTGATCAAAGACAGTGTCCGGGTCAAGGAGTCGCCAGCGGCCGGGCTCTCCATCTTTGACTACGACCACAACCATGATGTGGCCAAAGCCTATCTAAAGCTCGCCCAGGAGGTGGACCGTGGCTAAGCGCGTTTCCCTCAAGGGCAAGGGTGCCGATCTCTTCTTCGGCGAGTACAAGCCGGAGACTCACCCAGGGCTGGCATCAACCGAGACTATTGAACCCCCTCCCCTAGCGGAGACGGATGACCAAATGGATATGTCGCCGCCAGGGATCGCTGGTCATGATAGCGGCGATGCCACGCCGGCCGCGATCGCGGATCCGCAGCCACTACCGACGAGTCGCAGCAATCGAGTACCGACCCAGTCCCGCCAGCAGCGATCGCGAGCAGTTGCTCAACGATCAAGCACGCAAGCAGCCGTGGTAGCTAGCGAGATAGCTAGCATGCGAGCAAGTCAGACATCAATCGACGTCGGAGCGACTACGATCGAGGCCATTCGCAAAGTCGTTAAGGGACCGGGACGGGAGGTTTCGTTTGTCCGCTTGACCCCCGAGGAGAAAGCCGAGGTCGTCGACATTGTCTACACCTATCGCCGTCAGGGGCAGAAGACGACCGAGAACGAGATCAACCGTATCGCACTCAACTACCTGCTGCACGACTACCACGAGCATGGTGAGCGCAGTGTGCTTGCACAGGTGCTTGCAGCTTTGAGCGCGTGATAGCTTGCTAGCTAGCAGGCGAGCATGACCTATGGCCAGACGATCACAGACCAATGAGTTCCACTTTGAGGGGTTTGAGAGTCCGAACACGACTCCCGTTCCTGACGTGGTCTTTGACCGTCTGCTCGCCCGGCTGGGTGAGGCCGAGCTCAAGGCGCTCTTGTACATCGTGCGTCGCACCTTTGGCTTCAAGCGGGACCGGGACCCGATCTCGTTCAACCAATTTCTCAAGGGGATCACGACGCGTGACGGCCGCATCCTGGACGAGGGGTGTGGCGTGCGCAATCGGACAACGCTCAGCACAGCCCTGAAGTCGTTGGAGGAGAAGGGGATCGTTATCAGCGAGAAAGGAACTGATGAGCGAGGGGAGAATGTCACGACCATCTACCGACTGCGCTTCAAGGATGGCCGAGACACCTCACAGCGCGGCATCGACGGAGATGATCAGGGGGTAGTACGTCAAACGTACCACCGTAGTACGAATTCCCCACCACCGGTAGTACGCCAGACGTACCCACAAGAAACAGGATTACAACAAACAGATCGACATCCTTCGAATGATCGAATGGCATCCGCCGACGAGAAGAGGAAGAAACCAACGACGTCCAGTGCTGCTCGGACGCCCACGAGTGCTGGGGATGTCGTCAAGCGACACCCTTTAGCAGAGGCGGTCACTCGTTGGCAAGAGTGTCAGCCCGGCGCAGGCACACAGCGGACGGTCGCACCGCCGCAGCAGGGGAATAACGACGCTGCTGGTCCAGCGCGCCAGCCGGCCGTACCGATGGCCCCCCGCCGTGGTCGCATTCGCCAGGTGCCACAGCAGGACGAGGACTACCAGATGCTCCAAGCCTACATGGTCGACTTCGCCCGCGAGCTCAACGACCGGGCGCCGCTGAAGGCCTCGACCACCCGTCTCTATAACCTGCTCAAGCGCTCCGGCACTGATCACGACGCGTTCATTGCGCAGCTCTATGCCGCGCGGGCGATCGTCAAGGAGCGAACCAGCAGCATCCGCTCCTGCGGCGAAGACTCAGCTGCGGGCTTCCCCACGCGCCACAAGGCAGCCTATTTCTTCGCCGTCCTGGAAGACATCCTCGGTCTGCGCGACGAGCCACCTCCGCTGAGGCACTGAGCAGGCCCGAGACGGGCGATCGGGAGCGCATGGCTGTGACCGCACCCGTTCCGCCTCGGCGTCGCGCGTTTTTCCGAAATCATTAGACAACCGACGCATTTTGTGCCTGAGTGATGTCCAGAAAGGCCAACCAAAGCGGTGCAAAATGGGGCAAAACGGAACGAGAAACGGACCGAATTGGACTAGAATAAGCCAGTTCGAGGTGAAAAAAGCGAGCAACGGGGGCGTATATGGGCGGTTACGGCTCCGGTAGACCCGGCTCGGGACACCCTACGACGGACGGGCTGCTTTTCCTCGACATCCGGTACATGCGGTGTGCCGGCTTTTTTCGAGCGGGGCGGGGCCGATCCTATTGGGGCTCGCTGTCCTGGTCGCGCCGCGGCGAGCCGAGCGGCAACGTCTCGGTGATCGTGCCCGCGAGCGCGACCCTGTATCCGCCGGAGATCTTGCTCAGCTACCGGACGCGGGCATGGAACGAAACTGCCTGGACGGATGTCACCGAACACGTCGCGATCGAAACGACGCCCTGTCGGTACGGGGGCGAGCGCCCCTGGCTCCTCTGCCCGCGCTGCGGCAGCCGGCGCGCCGTGCTCTTCAGCGTGGGCGGGCGCTTCCGATGCCGCGACTGCCACGGCATCGTCTACTCGAGCACCCGGGAAACCGAAACGGACCGTATCGCCCGGCGCGCCATGGCATTGCAGAAGCGCTTGGGCGGGCACCGACACGGCACGATCTACGACCCCGAGCCCAAGGCGCCGGGCATGCACTGGGCGACCTACGAACGGATCTGTGCCGAGCTGGACGATCTGAACCTCGCGACGCTGAGCGCCATCATGGCGCGCTTCGGGAAGCTCGAGAAGCGCTTCGCCGCGCTTGAGGATGCGCCACTGGGCGACCTCGCCCGGCTGCTCTGACGCGCCGGCGTCCGCTTGACAAAACTGCCGCCGTTGATACCGTAGACCGCACAGCGATCCCGATACTGGAGCTCGCCGCGATCCCCGCGCTTCCCTAGCTCGCCGGCAGGCGAGCGGCGCGGATGGCGAACTCGACCGAGACCTGGGTTAGCCTGGCCAGCACTGCCAAGTTGCCCTGACCGACGGCATCACCGCGGCGGTATCAAGCCCCGCACACACTGGGAACGTGGGTTTGAATCGCATGGCGCCCGGTCCCTCGTCCTCATCGTCTGTGGCGCGCGCGAGGCGGGTTGGGCCGCACCCAGAGTGAGCAAAGCGCGTGGAGTGTGACCGATGACTGGCCGACGGTGGCGCTCCTGGCCTGTGCTGGCGGTGGTGGCCATCCTGATCGGGGCGAGTGCCGTCAGCGGGCTGGCGGCCTGGCCGACCGGACCAACCCGCGGGCCAGCGTGCCCCGTCCCATCACCCGTCGATGTCGTGCTCGACCCCGGCCACGGCGGGCCCGACCGTGGCGCCCGCAATGCCGCGCACGGCCTCATCGAGCGTGACCTTACTCTGGAGATCGCCCGGCAGGTCGCGGTACTTCTCGAGGCCGATGGCACCACCGTTACCCTCACCCGCGACGACAACACCACGTCGCTGGGGAACGGCGCACGTGGCATGATCGCCAACGCCTGCGGCGCCCGCCTCTTCGTCTCGATCCATCTCAACAGCGTCTCGAGTCCGACTCCCAACTATGCCCTCACCCTGTGGGCCTTCACCGAGAAGGACCGGGCCCTCGCACGGGTCATGCATGCCGCCCTGACCGCTGGCTTGCGGCCCGGCACCAACCTCAGCGACGGCGGGATCAAGACCTTTGACTCCGAGGCGCTGCTGCGGGCGCAGATGCCGGCGGTCCTCGTCGAGCCGGTCTTTCTCTCCAACCCCGAGGAGGCCGCTCGCCTGGCATCCGGAGACGGCGCCCGCGTGGCCCAGGTGGCCGCGGCCATCGCCAGCGGCGTCCGCGCTGGCCTTGCTCTTCCAGCCCCGACCGTGGTCGCTCCGGCGCCCACCAGCGCCCCGCTCCCTGACCCGCCGGGGGGGCTCGTCCGGCCGGCCGCGGATCCGTATCGTCCCGTTCTCCCAGCGCACCGAGATGCGGTCGCCGCCGCGACGACCACCCTGTCCAGCTACCAAATCACCGCGACGCTCACTCCCACGGAGGGAGCAGGAACGATCATCGGCACGGTCGACCTCCACTACCACAACATCACCGAACGCGGGCAATCCGTGCTCTACTTGCGGCTCTACCCGAACGACGAGCGCTTCGCCGAGGGGGGACTGGTGCTGGGTGAGGTGCGTGTGGACGGCGTGCCTGTCGTGCCAGGGTCACTCCTGCCCGCTCCGCCCCTGCCCGCCTGGGCCGCCGGTGGGACACCGAGGGGTGCTGACTCCACGGTAACTCGGATCCCGCTGCCCCGCCCGGTCCCGCCCGGGGGCACGACCGCGGTCACAATGGCCTTCACCACGACCGTGCCGGTGGCGCCCTCCGCGGGACCGGGCACCTTCGGCGTCTACCCGGACACCGGGACCTGGGTCCTCGCCGATTGGTTCCCGCTGCTTGCCGGGTATGACACCGAGGCGGGCTGGGAGCTGGCGTCCCCGGCCCCGTGGGCCGATCCGGTCTTCGCGAACACAGCCCGCTTCGACGTGTCGCTCACCGTCCCCGCGACGCTGGTGCTGGCCACGACCGGTGTCCAGGTGGACGCGTCGGCGGTCGGCGACCGGGTGCGTCGCCACTACGTGAGCGGGCCGGCGCGCGAGTTCGCCGTGATGGCGGACGACAACTACGCCACCGCGCGTCGTCGGGTTGGCGATACCACTGTGACGGCCTTCTTCACCCCGGATCATGCCGAGGGTGGGGAGCAGATCCTCACCTATGCCGCTCAGGTGCTGGAGGTCTACAACGAGCTCTTTGGTCCCTACCCCTATGCGGAGCTGGACGTGGTCGCGGTGCCGTCCACGGTCGGCTTCGAGTTTCCCCAGCTCGTCGTCATCGGCACCGAGTTCTATGACGATCCAGCGCACGCCGGCAGTCGGGTCGGGGCGGTGGAGTTCCTCGTGGCGCATGAAGTGGCCCACCAGTGGTGGTACAGCCTGGTCGGCAGCAACCCCTCCCGGCACGCCTTTCTCGACGAGGGGCTGGCCGAGGACGCGGCGACGCTCTACTTCGGGCGGCAACATGGAGCGGCCAGTGCCGAGCAGCAGGTCAACCTCGGGTTGCGGCTTCGCTACGCCACCATGATCTTTACCGGTGGCGACCACATCGTCGACCAACCGTCGGCGGCCTTCCCGGATGAGCTGACGTACTACACGACGGTCTATCGCAAGGCGGCGCTGGGATTTGCCGCCCTCCGGCTCGACATCGGCGATGCGGCCTTCTTCAATGGGCTCCGCACCTACGCCGAGGGTTCCCAATTCGGGGTTGCCACGCCGACCGATCTACGCACCGCCTTCGAGCGCGCGTCCGGGCGGGACCTGGGGACGTTCTGGCACAGCTGGTTTGAGGCGGCCGAGGGGCAGGTCAGGATGGTCATCGTGTCCGAGCCGGCCACGCCGGTGGCGGCGACCCCGGTGATCGGCTCACCGACGCCCTAAGGGACCACGCGGGACGGTACGCAGCCACGGACAGGTGCTCTCGGATGCTAGCGCTGGCGCGGGGCTGCGTCTGGTGGGACTGTCGCGGCGTTGCTCGCCAGACAGGTCTCCAAGGCCATCTTGCGGATATGCGACTGGCGGCCCCGATATCCCGAAACTTGCACCTGTGACCGACGGCCTGTCACCCGAGGCGGAGTGGCCGTGCACTTGCTGCCTCCGGGGTGGTCCGCTCGTTGCCGTCGGCTCCGCTCGCCGTCACGCTGGTGCGCCTGACCGACGCCCCAGGATAGGCTGACCTGGCGCGCACAGGACACCCGAATGCATTGCTCGCGTACATGGAAGCCGGCTCCCTGGCTTACACCGCCACCTCCGGCGAGAGCTCCGTCACACGGGGCACCATGACCGGCACACCGGTGGTTGGTGCGATGGTGGCCACCCCAGCTGCGCCGGGGACGAGGTGACGCTCAAGGCTGGCGACGCGATCTTTTGTTGCCGCCCCAGGGCGGGGTGATCGGTCGGGCTTGGGTTTAGTCCGAGGTATCGTCGACGGAGATGGAGGCACCCGTGTTGCCGCCCCCAACGACGTCATTGGTGCTACCACCAATCCTACGCCGCGTCGGTCCTCTTAGCGTCCGCCTCAGATCGTGTGGTTGACACCGACTTTGTTAGACAGTTCTCCAGGTCGGTCTTCCGGATCCGCCACTGGCGCCCGACTTTCACACCAGGGCAATCCCCGCAGCGTAGCAGCCGGTAGACGGTCCGCTCCGTGACCCGGAGATACTGCGCAGCTTCTTCCGGTGTCAGCAAGGCGTGATCACTCATCGCTGGCTCATCTCCACGTCGTTCACCCAACCATGATCCACCAACGGCCTACGGCCTGGACCCGAAGCGTCTCCCAGCTGGCGTTGCTTCGCTCGAAGATACACCAATGGCGTCTTTCTGCCAAGAGAGTCGGTCTGTATCCTCTCGATGCCGTGAGTGACGATTAGCATCATTACGTGGCATTAGAGAGCAAGAATCACCATACAGAGATACTCAGGAAACACGGTTGTTGTTTGTGGAACTCTAGTATACACTACGGTCTACACAAGGGGACGTTGGCACGACGGGGTGTGCCGCCCCAAGGAACGATGCAGTTGAAGGGGAGAGCATGACGCGGCTGACTGGTCTGGTGCGGATCGTGGTGATGTCGCTCGTCATGGCGCTGGTGAGTGGGCTCATGGCTGGGAGCATCGCGCCCCCGCGTGCAGCCGCACAGGCAGCCGACGGGCGCTACATCGTGGTGCTGCGTGATGATGCCGGTGATCCGGACGCGGCAGCCGCCGAACTGGCCAAGCAGCACGGCCTTGGAGTCAGCCACGTCTACCATTACGTCCTCAAGGGCTTCGCTGCCAGCGTGCCGGCTGCTGCTGTTCAGGGGCTACTACATAACCCGAAGGTCGCCTACATCGATCTCGACCGTCCTGTCTTCGCTGTCCAAGACGCGCAGGCGATGCGGACGGTGGGGAGTGCCACGTTGCCCACCGGCGTTGACCGCGCGGGGGCCGAGGCGCCTGGCGCTGGTGCGGCCGTGGCCGTCCTCGACAGCGGAATCGCGCCGCATGGTGACCTGAATATCGCTGGCGGCTACAACTGCACCTCAGCCGACGCCAGCGCGTATGGCGACGTCTATGGTCATGGCACCCACGTGGCCGGCATCATCGGTGCCAACGGCAAGATCCTCGGCGTTGCGCCAGGCACACCGCTCTGGTCCGTGAAGGTCTTGGGTGACACGGGAAGTGGGCAGTGGTCCTGGGTCATCTGCGGTATCGACTGGGCGGCCGGACGAGGGCTCACTGTCGGCAACATGAGCCTCAGCGGCGCGTCCAGTGAGAGTGCCACTGGGTGTACCAACAGCTCGCTGCACCAAGCCATCTGCAATGCACGAACGAAGGGTCTGCAGTTTGCGGTGGCGGCCGGCAACAGCTCAGCCGATGCCGGGGGCTACGTGCCAGCCAAGTATCCGGAGGTCACCACGGTCTCGGCGCTGGCTGACTCGAATGGCTGCGACGGCGGAGTCACGGGGGCGGCGACGAGCGCGGGTGCGGATGAGAGTCGCGCCAGCTTCAGCAACTTCGGCGGCGTCGTTGATGTGGCGGCGCCCGGAGTCGACATCTACTCGACGGTGCCGGGTGGGTATGGAACCAAGAGTGGCACCAGCATGGCCGCCCCGCACGTCGCGGGACTGATGGCGCGGGGCGGCTACGCCACGACACCCAGCCGCTGGGGTGGGGAAGCGATTGCGGTCCTCGGTGGTGGCGACACCAGCTGTCTGGGAAGCACCACCACGGATGGCACGGCACCGACCGCCCCGACGGGTCTGACGGCCACCGCCCCCATGGCAACGCAGGTCAACCTCGCCTGGACCGCCGCCACCGACAACGTCGGGGTTACCGGCTACACCATCTATCGGAATGGCGCCGCCCTGACCACCGTGACGGGAACCAGCTACTCCAACACCCGCGTTGCCGCCGGGACGACCTACACCTACACGGTCACCGCGAAGGACGCGGCGGGCAACGTCTCAGCCGCCAGCAATGCCGCGACGGTGACGACCCCGGCCTCCCAGCCGTGCGCGGCCCCGACGGCTGGTCAGGTCGTGCTCTATCAAGCGATCACCTATGACCTGAGCAACGGCTGGGTCTGCGAGACCTTTGCCACCGCCGACCCGGACCTGCGCGACAACCTGGTCGGCAACGATACGGTATCGTCGGTGAAGGTTGGTCCCAGCACCCAAGTAGAACTCTGCCAGGCCATCGACTACGGACCGGTCTGCGAGACCCTGACCACCGATGCCCCCGACCTGCGTAACAACCCCGTTGGCAATGACACGGTGACGTCGCTGCGGGTCGGCCCGGCCGCGCCGGACACTACGGCGCCGAGTGCGCCGACCGGCGTGGTGGCAACGGCAACATCGGCGACCCAAGTCAACCTCTCCTGGACGGCGGCAACCGATGCTGTTGGGGTCACTGGCTATGAGATTTACCGCGAGACTACGTCGACGCCGACGGTCCCGGCGACACTGCTTGCGACCGTGACCACTGTCACCAGCTACAGCGATACCACGGCCACCGCGGGCACCAGCTACAGCTACACCGTCAAAGCGAAGGATGCGGCCGGCAACGTCTCAGCGGCGAGCACTGCCGCGCCGGTGACGACTCCCAGTGCCCCCACAGCACCAAGTGCTCCGACGAACCTGACCGCCATCTCTCCTAGAGGATCGACCAAGGTCAATCTGACCTGGACTGACACTGCCACGAACGAGACCGGCTATCGCGTCTATCGCCGAGTGTCGGGCGCGACGACCTGGTCGCTGCGCAAGGACAACCTCCCTGTCAACACAGCCAGCTTCACCGACACCAATGTGGTGAAGGGAAAGAAGTATGACTACTACGTTGCGGCCTTCAATGCCGTCGGCGTGACGAAGTCTGCGATCGTCTCGGTCGTTGGTGGAGCAGGAACCACCAGCACCGCCGCCAGCGCCACGAACGCCGACACCACTCCAGCGATCGCCGAGGCCACCGCGACGACCACACCTACGGCGACCGCAATCGCAACCGCTACACCAACGGCGACCGCGACCGGCTTCACGGCCGGGACCACTGTGGTTGTCACCGAGGATGGCGTCAACCTGCGCGCTGCTCCCTCGCGGCGGGCCGACATCGTCACGACGCTGGCGGCGGGGACCCCCCTGACGGTAACTGGCCAGGTCCGGTCGAAGCAAGGAATTGACTGGTACCCTGTGGCAACCATCGAGGGCGCCACGGGGTATGTGGCCAGTCAGTTCCTGACCGCGACGGCCCCAGCCGCTACCAGCAGTGCGTCGGTGGTGGGAACGGGACAGGCTCCCGTCGTGGCAGGCGTGGCGAATGCCTCCACCGAGCGTACAGATTCGGCATCAGGGTCGACCGACACCTCGGTGGCCCCTGAGAGCCACGACCGCATCTCGACCGAAGGGAGCACATCGGCGAACACGGCGACGGAGACCCAGCCCACACCGACGGCCACCGCAACCGCCACAGCGACGGTCCTCGCCAACCGGGTCCCGGTGGCCGAGGCGGGAGAGGACCAGGTCATCGAGGACAGCGACGGCGACGGTCTCGCGGCAGTTCTGCTCAACGGAGCAGCCTCGACCGATCCGGATGGGGACGCCGTCACCTACCAGTGGTTCGACGAAGCTGGCACCGTGCTTGCCGATGGCGCGACCCCTGAGGTCCAACTCCCGGTCAGTTCTCACACGCTCACCCTGGTGGTGGCCGACGCAGCGGGAGCGACGGCGAGCGATACGGTCACGGTGACGGTGCACGGTGTGCGGGTGGTCCTCGCGGCGGCCGCGACCCTGCTCGACACCACGGGGGAGCCGGTCGGCACGGCAACCTTCGTCACGGAGCCGACTGGCGTGGTGAGCGTTACCATCATCGCCTACGGCTTGACGCCAGGTGCACATGGCTTGCACCTGCATGAGACCGGCATGTGCGACCCGGCGGGAGAGGCCTTTGCCTCCGCTGGTGGCCATGTCAATCCGACGCAGGCATCGCATGGTGCCCACGCCGGCGACCTGGGCAATCTCACTGCGGACGCGGTGGGCGTCAGCCAGCTCGCCGTCACCACGGACCAGTTCACGCTGGCCCAGTTGCTCGATGCGGACGGGAGCACCGTCGTCATCCATGCCGATCCCGATGACGGCGTCAGTGAGCCAGAGGGCAACAGTGGAGCGCGGGTGGCGTGCGGCGTCGTGACTGAGGTGAGTCCCGATGCCGTGGCGACGCTGCAGGCGGATGCCCAACTGGCGGCGACGACCGCGGCTGAGCAGGTTGCTGCCGAGCAAGCCGCAGCTGAGCAAGCGGCAGCGGCACCGTCCGTTGTCGACGCGACCGCGATCGACAGCGACAGCGATGCTCTGACGGACGCTCAGGAAACCGATATCTACGGCACCAATCCATTGGTGCTCGACACGGATGGTGATGGGGTGAGCGACGGTGCCGAAGTCAGTGCCGGAACCAACCCCCTGATCCCTGAGGCGCCAGCGGCGTCAGCCGACCCGGGAGTGAGCGACACGGCGACAGCCAACACGGCTGGGTCGGGCGCCGAGCCGGTCGTGGATCCGGGAGTGAGCGAGGCGACGGATGATGCCGCTACGTCCGACATCGAGCCGGCGACCGATCCTGCTGCTGACCTGGGAACCGCTCCGCTCGGTGTCGACAGCGAGAGCGACGGCGTGCCTGACGCGACTGACCAGCCGTAGGACGCAAGCATGTAGGATTCTGAGCATCCTGGTCAGTAATCACGACGAGAGGTGTTGAAGTTCTTGCCAGTGGCTCGGCACTGTCGAGCCTCAGCGCGGTCGACACCGACGGCGGCCAGTGAGGACGTGGCGCCGTGAAGTCCCGGTCGACAGGCGCTTGACCATGTCATCGAAGCGTTGTTGGTCCATGCCCGTGCTCCTCCGTAGGGACCGCGAGGTAAGACCAGTGTAGTAGACACTGCATCGGTGTCAGGCTGGTGGCGCCGCACCCACCCCTATTGCGGACAATTGCCGTTTTTCCGCCGGACGACGATGTTGAGGCGTTTGCCGGCTTCGGCAGCCACCTGCCGGTTAGCGTGAACGCGCCCGACCCGGAGCTCATCGGGCTGGAGCACGGTGACGAGGTTCGACTGAGTGAGTTCACAAGTCGCGGGCTCACCGTTGTCGAGTTCGGCTCCCTCACCTGACCCTATTGTGGGCTGGCGTGCCCAGCCCTCAACGATCTTGCCGACGAGTTCGCGGTCGATGGGGTGCAGTCGGTCTTCGTCTACGTGCGCGAGGCGCACCCCGGCGAGCACTTCCCGCACCACGACTCGTTCGCTCGTAAGCTCGCCCACGCGAACGCCTTCCGCGAGCGCTTCACCGTCCGCCGGCCGATTCTGGTCGATGATGTCGCGGGAACTGCCCACCGTGCCTTTGGGCGGCTCCCCAATATGACGTACATCCTCGGGCCGAGCAACCGGGTCGTCTTTCGGTCGGATTGGACAGACCCGGCTACTGTCCGCACGGCGCTCGAGTACCTGTTGCGGGTGCGTCGGCACCGCCGCGAGGGTCTGTGGCTGGCCCCGTTCTTCGCGGAGATCGAGGGCGCGCGGTGGGTCGACCAAGCGGCGTTCGACGCCGGCCTCGCCCTCAATGGGCCCAGGGCGGTCGCCGAGTTTCGCGAGGCGCAGAGGCGCTGGTCACGCGGCGAGCACTTGGGGTCGCTCAAGCGTTGACGCGACCCGCCTCGGCCGCCGGCCGCTCTGGGCAGCCCACGCGTGTCGTCCGTCCCGACGCGGCGACCGGCCCATGCGCGGCCGTTCGCCTTACCATGCGTGTGTGATGCCGGACGATCCACCAGCCGCCCCGGATGCGCAGAGCGGCGAGGCGGACGGTCACCGCCACGCCACCCGGTGGCTCCTCGTCTTCATCGCGGGGAGCGTCGTCCTTGGTCTCGTCTGGGATCTCCTCTTCGGTGAGCTGATCCCCCTCAACCCGGAGGAGATCGGCGATCGGCTCGACGGCATGGGCTCGATCGCCCCGCTGGCGTACATCGCCGCGATGACCCTCGCCGTGGTGGTCTCCCCGGTGCCGTCAGTCCCCCTCGACATCGCCGCCGGTCTTGCGTTCGGCCTCCTCTGGGGGACGGTCTACACCCTCATCGGAGCCGAGGCCGGCGCCATCATCGCCTTCCTGATCGCGCGGCGGATGGGCCGCCCCTGGCTCGCACGGAAGCTGCCGGCTCCCACCATGCGGCGGATCGACGACCTCGCCACGCGGCAGGGGGTGAAGGCTCTCCTCGTGACGCGCCTCCTCCCGGTCTTCAACTTCGATTGGGTCAGCTATGCGGCCGGCCTGACGTCGATCTCGCTGCCGCGGTTCGCCGCGGCGACGTTTGTCGGGATGATCCCGCCGGTCGTCGCGATCGTCGCCGTCGGGGCGAGCCTCCCGGACCGGCCGTTGCTCTCCGCCGCGATCTTTGCCGGGCTCGTGGCGCTGGCATTCGGTCCGCTGATCGTGGTGGCGATCCCAAGCTTGCGCCGGCCACTCGTTCGACTGAACCGGCGTTGGAAGGGGCGAGCAGGATGAGCGACAAGACATCACGGGACTATGGCTACGACCTGATCGTGATCGGCGGTGGCACGGCCGGGATGGCCGTCGCCCGCCAGGTGGGGCGGGCTGGCAAGCGGGTGGCGCTGATCGAGGCCAACAAGACCGGCGGCGAGTGCCTCTACACCGGCTGTGTGCCGAGCAAGAGCCTGATCGCCTCCGCCCGGGTCGTCGCGATGGTGCGTCGGGCGGACGAGTTCGGCGTCTCGACCAGCGCCCCGACGGTCGACATGGCGCGGGTGGTGCGGCGAACGAACGCGATCATCCGGGCGGCGGGTGAGCCCGACACGCCGGAAGCGATCGCCAAGGACGGCGTCGAGGTGATCGCGGGTACCGCTCGCTTCGTCGACCCGCATACGGTGGCGGTCGACGACCGGCGTCTGCGAGCGGAGCAGCTGGTCATCGCGACCGGCTCGCAACCCGCCGTGCCGCCCGTCGACGGGCTGTCGAAGGCTGGCTTCCTCACGCACGAGGGGATCCTCGAGCTGTGCGAGGTCCCCCGCCGCTTGGCGGTGATCGGGGCGGGACCGGTCGGGCTGGAGCTCGGTCAGGCCTTCCTCCGCTTCGGCAGTGCCGTGACCGTGGTCGACCACCGTGGGCGAGTCCTCTCCGGGGACGATGTCGACAACGCCGCCGATGTCCGGAAGGCACTCGAAGCGGAGGGGATGACGTTCCATCTGGGGTCTCGCGTGTCGCAGGTGAAGGGCACGCCGGACGGAAAGCGGTTGACGGTCGAGCGCGGCGACGGCCGGATGACCGAGGTCGAGGTGGACGAGATCCTCGTGGCCACCGGCCGCACCCCGAACGTCGACAGCCTTAACCTGGGGGCGGCGGGTGTGACCCTGACGCCGACCGGGGTCCGGGTTGACGGCTCGCTGCGGACGAGCGTCGAGCACATCTGGGCCTGCGGCGACGTCACGGGTCCGCCTTACTACACGCATGCCGCGGACGCCCAGGGGCGGACGGTGGCAACGGGAGTCTTGGGCGGCAAGGCGAACTGGGACGGCCGCGCCGTGCCCTGGGTCACCTTCACGGAACCGGAGATCGCCGGGGTGGGCCTCACCGAGGAGCGGGCGAGGGAGCGCTACGGTCGCAAGCTCGAGGTGCTGACCCTCCCCTACGGTCGGGTCGACCGCGCCCTCACCGATGGGCAGGAAGCGGGGCGGATCAAGGTGCTGCTCGCGCCCGGCTGGCTGCGCGGCCGGGTCGGTGGCGAGGTCGTCGGCGCGCACGTGGTCGGGGCCAACGCTGGGGAGGTGGTGCAGCAGTTCGCCTTCATGATGGCGTGGCGGCTCCCCGCGGGCATGCTGGCAAAAACGGTCCAGAGCTACCCGACGTACTCGCTCGGTGGCCGACAGGCGGTCGGGATTCACTGGCACCGCAAGCCTGGCTCCACCTCCACGCCGTCCTTCGTCTCCCGTCTCCTCGCAAAGGTGACCTAGGCCCGTGGCCCGTGACGTTCCTCGAGAGGCACGTGGAAGCCGGGGTGTAGGGGGTACGCCGACCCCGTAGCGCACGAGCGGCAAGATGCCGCAGTCGGGCGGGGATGAGTCTCGACCCGTCGCAGAAACGGTCCAGCCTGTTGAAAAAGTCGAGACCGATCGCGAGAGGCGCCGCCAACCGGTGAAAACACCCCATGATCACGCCTCGCCACGACATACTTGACACATGTGTGCACCGAGCCGCGGCAGCGGCGGAACACGGGTGGGCAACCTCAGTCCTGGGCCGCTGGCGCGATGTTGGTGTTGTTGCAGAACAGGTTCGTCGGGTCGTAGCGGCTCTTGATCTGGACCAGGCGCTCGTAGTTGACGCCAAAGGCCGCGCGCGGCTTCTCGTCCCAGGCCTCGTTGACGTAGGCGCCGCCGGTCGCCCACGGCCGTGCCGCCGCCGCCAGTTCCCGGGTCCACGCAATGTTGGCCGCGTCGTCGACCGGGTCGTCCCAGCCTGAGAGGATGACCAGCCCATGTGGCGCGTCACGATGGGGGAAGGCCGTCGCGGTTGGCGCGACCCGCCGGGCGGCGCCGTGGACATGGTCGATCAGCACCACGCTGCGGGGCGAGGGGACCCGCGTCACGTGCTCGATAATGGCCTCGATCGCCCCGTCGCCAAGCTCGCGCAGGAGGTTCTGCTTCCAGTAGTACCGCAGACCTGACGGCAGCGCGGCGTCGACGAGCGTATTCATCGTCGAGTATGGCATCGGTTGGATCAGGTCGGCGACCGGTGGGCCGAAGGCGCGGATCGGAGCCAGCACTCGCTCGCCCTCTTCAAGCGACCCGCACCAACAGGGCACGATGGCGACCGCCTGCTGCCCGTCGGGTCCGGTCACGAGCGCGGCGTAGACGGTCAGTTCGTCCGGCGCGGTCGCGGCCACGTCGCGGTAGAAGCGTAGTACCTCCTCGGCGCGCGGGAACGGGTGGATCAGCATCCCGCCCAGCACCTGGGGGACCGGGTGCAGTTTCAGCTCGAAGTTCGTCACGACGCCGAAGTTGCCGCTGCCGCCGCGCAGCGCCCAGAAGAGGTCAGGGTGCTCCTCCGCGCTCGCGCGCTGCACGCGTCCATCGGCCGTCACGACCTCGGCGCCAACGAGGTTGTCGATCGCCAGTCCGTACTTGCCGTTGAGCCAGCCGTAGCCAGCGCCGAGCGTCAGCCCGGCCAGGCCGGTGTCGGAGACGGTGCCGGTCGGAGAGACCAAGCCGTATTGCTCCGTGGCGACGACGAACTCCCCGAGCCGGAGCCCGGCGCCAGCGCTCGCCACCCCACGGTCGGGATCGACGACGACCTGCTTGATGGGCGAGAGGTCGACCATCAGCCCGCCGTCGCAGACGCAGTGGCCCGCCACCCCGTGGCCACCGCCGCGCACCGCGAGGGCCAGGCCGTAATCACGGGCGAAGCCGACGGCGACCACGACATCGGCGGCGTCGGCGCAGCGGGCGATCGCCGCCGGCCGGCGGTCGATCATGGCGTTGAAGACCCGGCGCGTGTCATCGTAGTCCGGATCCTCGGGAAGGACGAGTGCGCCGCGCAGGCGTGTTCGCAACTCGCCGAGTGCGCCTTGACTGGGGTCCATTGCCGGGACGCGCTCCTGGTCGGAGATGACCATCGCGGGCACCTTTCCGATTGCGTCGTCGTCAGGATAATGCCGCTCATCATAGCGCGTTTCTGCCAGGATTGACTGCACACATGTGTCAAGTATGTCGGCTCTCCCGCAGATTTGGTGAAAGGCAGTCTCGCCCTACAACAGGTTGGGGTGATCGCCGGCGGATCCTCCCATCGCTGGCCAGTTTCACCAAAAGTGCGGGAGAGCCAGTATGTCGTGGCGAGGCGTGCCCATGATTGAGTGATTTTCGTGCCCGTGCGGGCACCTAGCGTGCCCGATGCCGCCCTCATCGAGCACCTCCTGGAGTTTTTCAACAGGCTGGGCCCTTTGTGCGACAGCGCGAGTATGGATTCCGAACGCTTTGATGCGTTGGTCAAACGCCTCGCGACCGGGTCGTCGCGCCGCAGGTTCTTACACGGTCTGGGCGGGGGCGCCATCACGGGCGCCCTCTCAGTGGCCGGGGTCTCCCGAACGAGCGCGGCCACCAAGGTCGGTGTCTGCCACCGCACGGGGTCAGCCAAGAAGCCTTATCAGTGCCTTGAGGTTGCCCCGAACGCGGTCCCGGACCACCAGGCCCATGGGGATGTGGTGGGCGTCAATCTGCAGACCGATCCCACCAACTGCGGCACCTGCGACAACGTCTGCGGGGGGGGATGTCTGCAACACGCCGGTCTGCCAAGGTGGGACGTGCACGACGGTCCCAGTGGAAACGGGGGCGATTGGCGAGGAGTGCAGCCTAGACAGCGAGTGTTGTTCAGGGAACTGCTTCAACAGCGTCTGCGCCGATTTCGTGACGAACTGTGCCGGCAACCCATGTAATCCGCGGGCCAACGGCTGCGCGGGCGGCACCTGTTGCGGCGATCCCGCCTTCTTCTCCTGCGGCAGTGACTGCTGTGGACCGCCAGCGACGACGTGCTGCGGCAGTTCCTGCTGCTAGAGCCGCGTGCGCAAGTTCTGCCGCTATGGCAAGATCCGGCGATGGGCACCCGCCATTCCGTCGATCTCCGCGAGCGGGCTGTGGCCGCCGTCG
>JAABUN010002553.1_pt1 | contig 31878 bp, 35 predicted proteins | sample 5559311 | NCBI WGS metagenome assembly JAABUN01 (sample SAMN10711877, study PRJNA513370) | rock metagenome | isolation source: Antarctica rocks | place: Antarctica: Victoria Land, Siegfried Peak sud | reverse complement strand
GCCGCAAGGGCATCGAGCGCAGCGATCGCCTCGGTCGTCATCGCTGGGTGGTCGAGCGCACCTTGGCCTGGCTCAACCACTTTCGACGCCTGACCGTCCGCTATGAGCGGCGCGCCGACATCCATCAAGCCTTCCTCACCCTCGGCTGTGCCCTCATCGCCTGGCGCTACCTCCCATGACCGGTTTTGATAGGCGTTCTTAGAGAGATCCACTCGCCGTCTTCAAACGAACGAACGAACGAACGTTCAACAAAACTAGGTATGAGCTTGATCCCGACATATCCCTTATAAACATTGCGCACCACGCAACACTTCATTTTACCCCTTGACATTCCCCGACTTGTTCCGCTAACCTAGTGTTATTGTAAGCAATATGTGACAGAAAGGCATCTTGCGCGCAACTCAGGGGGTATGTTGCCTATGCAGACCACCGACAGCGATCAATGGCTCACAATCAAGGATATTACCGGGCAACTGAAGCTCCATCCAAACACCGTCGCGCGCTATGTGCAGGAGGGAAAGCTCAAGGGCGTTAAGGTCGGCAAGGGCTACCGGGTGCGCGAGAGTGACCTCCTCGCGTTCATCGGTGAACAGAAGGAGGATAGCGGCGCGCGCGTGCTTGTCGTGGCGTCGCAGAAGGGCGGAGTTGCCAAGACGACAACCGCCGTCAATCTCGCTGCGGCGCTGGGCACCCGCTTCGCTAAACGGGTCCTGCTGGTGGATCTCGATCCCCAGGCCGGCTGTGCGCTCTCCATCGGGATGGATACCTCGTCCCTGCGCAAGAGCATCCACAACGTCTTGGTCGAGGCGAATACCGAACTGGCCTCGGTGATCGCGAAGACGGCCTTCGGCTTCCACCTAGCCCCCTCAAACATCGATCTTGCGGCGGCGGAGCTGCAGCTGAAAGAGCTGATGGCTCGCGAGTTCGTTCTGCAGCGCAAGCTGGCCCCGGTGCTGCCCCGTTACGACTTCATCATCATCGATACTCCTCCGACCCTCGGGATGCTGACGATCAATGCCCTCTCGGCCGCCCGTTTTGTCCTGATCCCGATGGCCTGCCAGTACATGGCCCTGCGGGGGCTGGATACCCTGCTCGGCACGATCGATCAAATCAGGAAAGACCTGAACCCGCGCCTGAGTCTCCTCGGCATCCTCGCCACCAACTACGACAGCCGGACGCTCCATAGCCGCGAGGTCTTCGAGTACCTCACCCAGCTCTGCGAGCGGCAGAGTCTGCCCCTCTTCAACACCTACATCAAATCCTCGGTCCGCTTCCATGAAGCGCCCAACGAGCACAAGCCGCTGATCCTCCTCCACCCCGAGTTGGAGGGCGCCAAGGCATACGTTGAAGTGGCGCAGGAGGTGGCCAATGCCTAGAAGCAAGCGTGCACCGATCGACTACGCGCCACAGTTTGGCGGCATCTTTCGGCCGAAGGAAGCCGTCGAACATGAGCTGGCCGAGCTTGAGCGTGGCACCGACGAGGAGACGATTGTGGGCTCGCCCCCTCCACGCTCCCAGGCGACAACAATCGAGCCGGAGACCGATGAGGCTAGCAGTCAGGTACCTCACCCATCGCAATCGCATGTAGAAATAACGAACGAACGGTCGAACGAACGAACGGTCGAACGAACGAGAACGCGGCACTCATTCGATGTCTGGCAAGACCAACTGCTGGCGCTCACTGAGATCCAGGTCGAGCGATTCGACCGAACCGGTCGCAAGCCTAAGCTGGGGGAGTTGGTACAGGAGGCACTCGACACCTACATCGCGCAGCATCCGAAACGAGCGAACGTTCGAACGAACGAACGACCATATGACAGTTCACAGTAATAGCAAGCCATCGTTCCAGGGCTATGCCAGCCCGAACTACACGCCGGTGCCAGACGAGCTCTTCGACGAGCAGCTTCCGGACTTGTCGGGTGCCGAGCTCAAAGTGCTCCTGTACATCATCCGGCGCACGTTCGGCTTCAAGCGGGACAGCGACAACATCAGCTTGTCGCAGATGCTGCACGGATTGCGCACGAGGGACGGTCGCATCTTGGACCGCGGTGTGGGGTTGAGCAAGAAGACGCTGCTGCTCGCGATCAAGAGCCTGGAGGACCAAAACATCATCCTGACGCAGCGCCGGCGCAGCCGGGCGAAGGGCGACGAGGCGACCGGCTACCGCCTGCATGTCCGCCCTGGCGTTCCGCGAGAAGAAAGTACACCCCCCGTGGGGGAAAAACTCCACCACGGGGGTGGGGAAGAAATTCCCCCAGGCCCGTGGGGGAAAAACTCCCCCACACAAAATACAGTAGGAGAAACAGATTTCGATCCTTCGAAATTCGAAGGGTCTCACGACGAATTTGCGGAGAGGACCAGGCGACCGACGGAGCGGCAAGCCCGTGCCGACGCTGCCCCGGCAGCGAGAGCTGAGGAACGCGTCGCAGCCGCTGAGGGTTATGCGTCGCTCGGGGAGCTGATCGATCGGCGGCGGAAGATGCATGTCCGGGCGGCACCGCGGCAGAAGGGACGGCCGCCCGGCAGCGTGGAGGAGCGGGAACACCTGGCCGCCTTCCTCACGGACTTCGCGGCGGAACTGGGGGACGAGGCGCCCCTTTCGTCGACCATCACCCGCACCCTCAACATCTTCACGGCAGCCGGGGTACCCCCCGAACGGTGGGGCGACCTCCTCTACCAGGCCCGCGCCCGGACCCAAGAGGCCTCCGCCCAGATCACGAAGCAGGCGACGGCCGGCTCGGGGTTTCGGCGGAAAAATAAGATGCCCTATTTCCTGGGAACGCTTGAACAACTGACGGGACTGCGGCCGCCGCCGACGCCACGGACCTTGGACGGTGGGGAGGCGCGGTGAAGGGATCAGGAGGGCCTGAGGAAAGCCAGGTCATAGAAGCCCCTCAGGACGCGCCTGCTGCTCCGGACCAGGCTAGCAGTGGGTCCACCCCACCACGACCCGTCTCCGGCGATTCTCTGCCCTGAGAAGACCATCCCCGGAGCGGGTCCAAAGCACGCGCGATGGTTTCGCCGGCTGGGAAATCGATTCCGCCGGCGTTGCGGCACGGCATTGACCGGGCTACCACGTCGATCGGCTGCTTCCTTGAGCGAGATCGAGCCATGGTCGGCCATGCAGGTGGTCGCCACGGTCAGTTACTGGCGGGGTGACCAGTGTCGCCTCTGGTCAGGGGTGACCAGCGTCGCCTCTGGTCACTGGAGAGTCAGGGCGGGCTGCGACGCCGAGAGCTCTTCGAGGGGTATAGGTTGCGCCAGGGAACGTTAAACACGAACCCGGCCACAAGGGCCGGGCACGTGCGGGAAGGGGAGGGGTGGAGCGTGGGGACGCTCCAGGGACTCAAGGGAGGGCGCCGGTTAGGGACGACGCGCTCATCGTGGTCTACGTCACCATCCTCAATCTGGATGCAACGTCCGTGCCTCATGGACACCGCGTCTCCGTTATCAGCACCGGGCGTTGGGTCGAATCCGAGAGCAAGGGCCAGCTGATGATTGTCTGTTCCGTCACTCCGTCGACGACGACACGTTCGCCTTCTTCGCCGGCAGCTTGGAGACGCGACGCCAGGGGCGGAAGGTATAGCAGGTCATGCGCGAGAACCGTCGTGCCTGACGAGGCACGGTGCTCGACACGATATGCGTGTGTCGCTCGCGGGACAGGAGTCACGGCACCTCTTCTTTCTGATCGGTAGATGGACGATCGAGTGGCGTATCCTACCGCAACCTCGCGAGATAGGGAAGCGGCTCTCGGCAGGGGCGCGGGCCACTACACAGCACCGACGAGGGCGGCCACGTCGGCATCGCTGAGCGGTTGCCACGACGGCTGACCCAGCATTGTGCGCCAGACCTCACCAGCGGGCGCTGGCCGTGGCGTCCAGTCGGCAAAGGTTACGCGATCGAACCGGTCGACGTCGCGCCGGCGCAGGAGCCAGTCCGGTGGGTCGTGCTCGATCCAGACCACCGGATCCGATTCTTCGAAGCGACCGGACGCCGTCTTATCGCGACGGTGGTTCACCGCCCACACCCTGTCCACGCCCATACCCGTACTCATCCGCACCTCAGCGCCGGCGCGGCGAGGACGGCCGCATCCGCCTCCTCGGCTGCGGCGCTCGGCCTGATCCGACGCTACTCCATCGTCTCGGAGAGGCCGTCTGCATCCGGTCCGGTCGTCTCGACCCCCCTTCGTGGCCGACCGCGACGCGTGCTCGCGCCCTCTGCCTGTGTTCGAGTCGACAGCCGTCCCCGGACAGGTTCGTCGCTGCGCCGGACGTACAGGGTCGAGCCGTCGATGCGGTAGTCGAGTTTGAAGCCACGCTGGGTAGCCAACCGGCCCAGCGAGACGCGGATCCCTCGGAGGTCGCGTTCGTCCGGCACCCGGATGGTGCGGACCTTGCCGGCGGCTACGTCGTCGAGGATCTCCGCTTGGCGGGGATCGATGTGCCGCCCCGTTCCCCGCCCGGGCAAGGCGTCGAACGCTTCGTCCGTCGCGTCGCCGACCTCGAGTTCATCCCAGCGGATGGGCATCACCCAACCCCTTTCTCTCGCTTGGACCACCATCCGGTCCGCAGCCTCACAGGTGCCCCAATTTCCCAGGAACATCTCACAGCATACTCGTCCATCATCTCTTCATATGCATCAATCGGTGTCGCACCCGATGGCTGACCTCCGTGTCAAAACGAGCAGGGAAGAGGGAAGAGGGAGGTACCACATATTCCGTCACGGACGCTGTAATGCCCCAGGACGGGCTGAGTACTGCCAACAATAACTCTTAGTACAGGATTCCGCGCGAACGCGCGGCCTAACCGATTCTGTGGCGACTACGACCCATATCGAAACGCCGTCCGGAATGGATGGGGAAGGGTTCCGCCGGCTCCGCGACCAAGCGATGCAGATCCGTGCACAAGTGGAGCGGCAACAGGAAGCAGGGGAGTCGAAGAACGGGACAGCATCCCCGACTTGTGGTTTGCGTGCGCATACGCGAGGACGACCACCAGGCAGCAAAGACGAGCGGGATCAGATAGCGGATTACTTGTCGGCTTTCGCACGCGAACTGCACGACCAGGCTCCGCTATCCTCCTCCGTTTCCCGTGCCCTCAAGTCGTTTCATGCCGCATCGGTGCCGCGCGAACGGTGGGGAGATTATCTCTACCAAGCTCGGTCCATCACGCAGCAACGAAGTGCGAGCATTACCAAGTGGAACGATGACAAAGACCGAGCGTTCCCGGTGAAGAAGAAGATGGCGTATTACTTTTCCGTCCTCGACGATCTCCTCAAGCTGAAGTCTAACCCGGCAACAGCAGACGTCTCGCAACCCCATCCGTCGGGGAGGGGAGAGCGCCTCTCGGACCACTACTGTTTGATCTACCGTTAGGTCTACCGTTAGGTTCGTGCGCAATGGTAGTTCCGAAAAACGGGACCAAGGAGCTTCGCACGCTTTGGACAAGGGAGGAAAAGCCCGTGGACACGGGCAGAACCCGGACCGGGAGGGGGGTCAGCACCACCACGTCGTTTTCCTCCTGGCGTCGGAATGGTGCTGACCCCCCTCCCGTATCCCCTGCAGGATGCCGCTGACGCGGCCGTCCTCTGACGAGGACCCGAACTCCTCGTTCACATTTTGTCCGAACGAGGAGCTGCGGGCGCTCCGGGTGTCCCCCTGACGGGGGAGGACGAGCAACTCTCGCAGCGGCGGCTCTGGCTTGCCGCATTTGCGGTCGTCTTCGGCTCGGCCTGGAGACAGACCGGCGACGCGGAGTTTGCTCTACCGATCATGATCGGAGAAGGCGTCAAGTACTTACAGCAAGCTCTGGCCACGTAAGCCCTCGAGGTCGCCCATCAACCAGTGTGCGGCGCAGAACTCCCCGTGCGCCGGCAAAACGTGCTTGCCACGCTACAGGAGATCTCGCTGCAGGGCCTCCACGGCGCGGAGGGCACGGCGCTGCGAGTCGTCGGCAAAGGGTGCGAGTTGGCGCAGCATGGCCCCGATGTCGGTCACCGAGGCCGGATTCGTGACCGACAGCACGCCTAGACGATACGTCTCCTGCACCTCGCGGTAGGCTCCCGCGAGGAACTCGAGGAAGCCCGGGTCCCCGCCGCGAAGAATGATCTTGAAGGCGACGAAGAGCATGCCCGTTAGCCAGCTGATGCGCTCGGAGAGATCGTGCTGCTGCCAGGCTTCTTTGTCGAGGAGCCACTCGCCGCGCGGGACTGGCACGTGCTCGAAGCAGACAGTGGCCTCTGGCACCACGCGTGAAGTCCGTTGGGGTGCCAGGTACCAGTCGACCTGCACCGGACCGGCGGGGGTCTGGTACAACGCGAGCGTATAGACGCCGCCGCGCGGCCGATTACTGAGCGTCTCGTGTGTCAGCAGGAGATCGCCAACGCCCCTATAGAGGTCGAAGCGGTTGCGAACCGCCGCGTCGATGAGGTCATCCGGAAACGTCAGTCAGGCGTCGATATCGCTCAAGGCATCCGCGGTCTTGCCGCCCAAGGATCCCAGCAGATGTAGCGCCGTGGCATCGTGGAGCTGGCTCGCCGCAACGACCGCATCGAGCAGGGCCGACCTCGCCGCGATGCGGCGGTCGGCAACATCCTGAGAAAGGTGCATGGGGCGATGATACGCCCTGCCCTCCCGACTGAAGCCGAGGCCGTACGGGCGCTCGTGCGCGCCGCCTATGCTCGCTGGATCGAGCGTCTCGGCCGGGAACCGAGCCCGATGCGCGATGACTACGCGCGGCGCATCGCCGATGGCCAGGCGTGGGTCCTTGGACCTAAAGATGACGGGGAGATCGTCGGACTTATCCTGCTGAAGGACGGGCCAGAGGCGCTGCTGATCCCGAACATCGCTGTCGCCCCACCGGCGCAGGGCCAGGGCTACGGCCGGCGGCTGATCACCTTCGCCGAAGCGGAAGCGCGGCGACGCGGCTACGACGAGGTCCGGCTCTTCGTGAATGCCCTGATGGTCGAGAATATCGCCCTCTATCAGCACCTCGGGTTTGCTCAAATTACGCGTATCCAGGGCGAGGACAGCGATCGAGTGTATCTCCTCATGGCCAAGCCCATTTCGTCGTGATCGACCCCGTCGACTACCGATGCCCACTGCAAGGCGCAGGCCCCCATGGAAGATGTCTTAGGTGGAAGGGCTGATTCAATCCGGTTTCAGGCCTTCCTCGACAATTGGGAAGCGATCATGGCGCGCCGGGTCGAGGAGGCGCTGGCCGCCTTCGGTAGCGTTGAAGGCTTGCATGGCCTCGTCCTGGCTGGCAGCGTCGGCCGCGGCGATCCGTGGCCGCTCTCCGACCTCGATCTCCTGCCGATCTATGCCGATGATGCCCTGGACTCCGCACCGGCTGAAATCGACCGCCGGCGGCGGATCCTGCTGGCGCGCTGGATCGCCGAAGGCTGGTGGACGGGGCTGGACATCGGACGATTACGTTTTACCCAGAGTGAGGTCGAACGCGTACTGAATGCGGACGAGGAGACACCGCTGGAGGTCCTCGGCGAGGATCGCTGGTACTACAGTCTGGACAAGGGCTATGGCGGTCGAGCGCTCCTTGACGCTGATGGACTGGCGACGGCGCTGACCGCCTGGTTCACCGCCCACCGTTTCGTGTCGCAGGTCGTCGCTTTCCGGCTCGCTCGAGAACGGCAGGAGCTGGGCTTGGCCGTGCGTCGGTGTGACGAGGCGGCGCACGCGCGTGATCCGCTGATGGCCACGATGCAGCTGCGCGAGGCGGTGAAATGGGTGCAAACCTGGCATCTCGAGCGATGGGGTCATCGCGATAACTCGCTGGGCCGGCTCGGCACCCGGTTCGCTATCCAGGCGAAGGCCCACGGAGTCGCTTGGCTGGTCGAAGCCCTGGACGACCTCAGCGATCTCGATGCCGCCTCGGTCTGGCGCCGCCTTGAGACGGCCCCCGATTGGGTCCATGAGCGGCATGACCGCTCGTGGCGGGCGCGGCAGCACGTAGGCGAGCCGATCAGCCGCCTTGATGATGCCCGAGACACCCTGCGTGTCTGCGCGCTCTACGGTGTTCGTCGCATCGCCGAGCCACCCTATCCGGCGTGGTTGTCGATCTTGGATGCGGAGGTCCTCGCAACCAAGGTCACGAAATTGCGCCACATCACTCGGTGATGATGGACGGCGACGCAAGCGCCGAAAAGGTTCCTAAGCGGGTTGACAGAAGTCTTGGGTTGGTCCAGGCTCAGTGGCCGAGGAGGAGGAGCCCGCCATGACTGCCCTGGCCCCGTACGCGGACGAACGGCGGCGCCTGACGCGGACCGACCCGGATCCCCGCGTTCGCCATCGGGCCGATGCGCTGCTGCTCGCCGTCGCTGAGACCGACGCGGAGGGACTTATGAAACCGGGTCCGGGAACCCGTTTCAAAACTCCTGAGCCGGTCTGGGTCGCGGCGAATTGTTACGGATGTGCCACGTGAGGGCAGGGCGTATGCTTGGACCAGGCTTGGAAGGAGCCGGGTTGATACCCCGGGGGGCAGGGCGTGGGTGCACTGCCACGGAGGTGGAGCGACCACGAGGGGTGATGCCATGCGTGAGGCAGACGCGTTTGACGTTGTGGTGGTCGGGGCGGGAACCTTCGTGCTGATGCCACGTGATGTCGTCCACACCTTCTCCAACCCGGGAACGGTTCCGGCTCGGGTGTTGGCCGTCAGCTCCCCGGGCGCTGTCATCCACTACTTCGAGGAGGCCGCGGCGCTGACGAACGCCTCGCCGACGGGCCAACCCAACATGCAGCAAGTGGGTACCCTCGCCGCCAAGTACGGCATCGAGTTCGTCGGGTAGCGCGGTCCGACCGGTGCGGGGATGTGCTTCTGGCCGTGGTGCAGTTACCGGACTGAGGGGCATAGTGACAGAAGGGGTGAGTTGACTTAGCCGTTGGTCCGGTCCACGGGGTTCACACCACCGGCGGCAACCGCTCCGACACGGTGGGTCACGCCGACCGGTCGACCCGCTGGCAGGGGCCAGGATCGAGGAGCACGTCAGCGAGGCCGCCCCTGTGATGGGCCTGGTCCAGAGCGTCACCGGCGGCACCCCGGCCCAGAGCGTCGTTGGATGCTCGGAGGCACCGCGCTTGCGAGCGGGTACCACCTGGCGCCGCGTGGCGACCCGACCAGACTCGGATGCAGAAGGAGGGAGCAGATGGCTTCCAGCGACCAGAGCTCCGGCCGCGAGACGACGATCGTGGACAACGAGGTCTACAACCTGCTGACGACCCTGACGATGAAGCTGCAAGGACTGGCCGCCTACGACAAATACCAGCAGGACGGGCAGGCCAACGACCCGATCTGGCAGGAGCTGCGTCAGCAGGACGAGCAGGGAGCACGCCGGCTCTTGCAGCAGTTGGAGCACTTCGCCCAGCAAGGCAAGCTCCGGGCCGGCTAGCTCCATCGCTGACGGGCTGATCACGACGTTCCCGGACGCCGGGACATGTGGGGAGTACTCCGATGCAAAGGTCCAGGCATGCAGGATTTCTCGGTGCCATCTTGACGATCGCGTTAGGCCTCATCCTCGGCGGCACGGCGACCGTTGCCGCGCAGGACGCGACGCAGACCCCGACCCCGGCGCAGGCCGCGCCGACGTTCGCCACCTATCCCGCGGCCATCCACGAGGGGACGTGCCAGCAGCCGAACAAGGAGCCGGCCTACAAGGCGGGCGACGTCAAGCCCTTCACCGACGAGAGCGGGAAGCCGATCGATCAGTCGCAGTACCAGGGGACGCTGACCGGGCCGCCGGTGCTGACGACGACCGAGACGAGTATCGATGCCAAATTCGAGGACCTGCTCAACAAAGACAATCCGCACGTCCTGATCGTCCACCAGAGTGCGGACCAGTTCGAGACCTACATCGCCTGCGGCGAGCTCGGTGGGCCGGTCCAGGACGATCAGTTGGTCGTTGGCCTGCGGCCGGAGAACAACTCCGGCTTCGCGGGCACGGCCATCCTCAAGAAAGATGGGGACAAGACCACCAGCAATGTCTATCTGACCGAGCAGGTGCTGGCGTTGCAGGGGGGCAAGGCTGGCCCGACCCCGTCGCCAGCGCCATCGCCGAGCCCGGCGCCGACGGCCATGCCGACCCCATCGCCGTCGCCGGCCCCGTCGCCGACCCCCTCCCCGTCGCCGGCGCCGACCGCGACCGTGGCGCCGACCGAGACACCGGCCCCGACGCCGACAGTCGTCGTTCAGGTCACGGCTGAAGTCACCGCGACGGTGCTCGTCCAGGTGACCGCGACGCCACCGCAGGGCTAAGGCGGAACCTGTCTCCGCGAGACCCCGAACGCGGCGACGACACGACGGATCTGGACAGGTCTCCCTTCCAGATCCGTCGTTGTCGCTCGTTCATGTCTGAGAACGGGGGAACGCGGCAGACCCGCCAGGAGCGCGCCCCATGACCTCTCCCTTTGCCGCTGCGGCCCAGAAGCTAGCCGGGCACGCCGCGCTGAGCGCAGCATGAGTCCCCGCTGGGTGGACGTTCCCGCCGTGCTCACCCGCCACGGGATCGATCCCCACGCCGACGAGGCGACGCTGCTGGCCGCGCTGGAAGCCCGCGGGTGGACGGCGCGCGTGGAGGACCGGGCGGAGGCTGGTCCCGGCCGGGCACGGGTCCGGGCGTTCGCCCTGCGGCGGCGTCCGGCGGCGATGATCGCGGCGGAGCAGGACTGGTCGCACGACCACCGCCAGGCCTCGGGGCGGACGACCGAGGAGGCTTTGGGCCGGGTGCTGGCGGCGGCGCTGGAGTGGGAGGAATGACACCTCCGCGCCCACGGTGCCGCCGTGGCCGCCGTCCTGCGTCACCCAGCCGTGGCTGCTCCGCCGGGTCCGCACGCCCGACCCGGGCGGCGCGCCAGGAAGCTGCCCTCATGCTCGAGCCGCCGACCTATCTCGTCTCACTCTGCGAGGGCGACCGGTGCGTCCCCCTGTTCACGATCGACGATACCCCGGTCACGGTGAGCGATCTGTTGCCCTTCCTAGCGGAGCTGGCGGACCGGTTGCGGGCCAAGGGGGCGATGGGCCGCGTCGTGGTCACAGACAGGCAAACCGGGGCGATCGTCGCCGCTCGTCAGGTCTGGCCGTGACCCGGTTGACGGACGCACCGCTCGTCGCGTGCTCGTGCGTTCGCCGACGAGGAGACCGGTGACCTCCGCGCAGCAGCTCGCGCGTCGCTATGACCAGTATGCCGCGATGCTCCGACGCCGACCCGGCGCCGGTCCTGGGCGCGCCGACCTCGCGGCCGTGCGGGACTTCATGGCGTGGATCGAAGGGTGGTGGTGGGACGACTGCCCGCCCGAGCCCGCGACTCCGCCGGACGCCGTCAGCAGTGGGGGGTGGGAACCGGTCCGATGGTACGACGCTGGGGACGTGATCCGTGGGTACGCGGCAGAGCCGGACGGGTGTTACGACGGGTGTTACCGGGTGCCGGTCGCCTCCCCCGCCCCGGCGTTCGGCTCGCCGCCTCGCCCCCCGGCGTCGTAGCCGAGGCAGGCACCAGACGTCAAGCGAGTGGGGCGGTTCCTCAGGTCCCGGTCGGGGAGACGGCCGCCGCCCGCGGTGACCTCGCTTAGCGGTCCAGCATCTTCTTCATCGCGAATGCGGCGATGCCACCCATCGCCACCTTGGCCAGCGGGTTGTCCATGATGCTGCCACCACCGCCGCCGCCGCCCTGCGACGCCTGGAGCAGGTTGCCGCCGCCCTTGTTGTCGCCACCAAAACCGAAGAGCGAGGCGAGACCACCGCCGCTGGAGTCCTGTTGGTGGAAGCGTCCCGCCATCTGCGCGAGGTCACGCGGGTCATCACCGGCCACGTCGGGCACCCGGTTGCCGCCCCGCTCCTTCATCATGCGCTTGAACTGCTTCCGCTGGTCCGGCTGCATCTTGCCAAACGTCTGCGTCGCCGCGTCCTCGTACTCCTGCGGCGACAGACGGCCCGCCACCTGCCGGTAATTGTGGGCGGCCTCTTCCGTGCTGTACCCCTCGTGCGGCGCTCCCGTCTCGAAGCGGCTCACGAAGTCCTTCGCGCGCGCCTGTTTCTGCGTGGTGTCTTCATTCTCATGACCGCCGAAGAGGCCACCGAGTAATTGATCGACCATGATGGGGTGCTCCTGCGTGGTGTCTGACGTCTGGGGGGACCGGCACGTCGCTGGTCCCTACCGAACACGATCCTCGAGGTCGTCCGGCTCGTCGACGACGTCGGTGGTGTCGCGGGTGGCTGGTCCCATGTCCCGTGCCGCGTCGCGGCGCGCCGCCTCGGTCGCGTCGACGTTCGTGTTCTCGCGGACGCGGACCTCTTCACGACGGACCGTGCCGGTGGCCTGCTCCGTCCGCTGGACCGCTTCCTTGCCGACCTCCACCTCTTCGGCCACCCGCGTCGTCTTCTGCAACTGGACCTCCTCCCCCTGGATCGGCACCGAAATCGTGCCCTCCTCGAAGGCGGTCGTGTCACCGGCGTCCGCCGGCCGGTCCACGACCCGGCGCTCGACGCGGACCCGCTCCTCGGTGACGGGAACCTCGATGGTACGCTGCTCCTCGACGACGGTCTTCTCGATCCCGACCTCGCCGATCTGGCGCTGGCGCGTGACCGCCGTCAGCTCTTCCTCGTGAACCGGCACGCGGATCGTGTCCGTTCCTTCGACGCGCGTCGTGTCGGTCATCATGGTGTCCGCGGAGATATCGACGCCAGAGCCCATGTCCGTGGACGGCATGGTGCCGATGGGCGTCGTGGTACTCCCCATATCGGCCGTGTACCCGCCGGTGGTGGCGTCGGCGTCGATGGTGGGTTCGGTGTCCCAGCCCTGGTTGAGGGCCGCGTCCTTGGCGACGGTGAGGTAGGCCTTGCCGTCGTCGTAGGTCGCCACGGCGCTCGTCGGGATGTAGTAGTCGGTCGGGAAGAAGAATCCCTTCTCGACGACGACGTAATTCGGCTGGACCGCCACGATCTTGCCGACCTTGTCGCCGTCCGAGCCGTAGACCTCGTCGCCCTCCTGGAAGCTCCACTGCCTGCCCGTGCTCTCCATGATTGGTCACCTTTCCCGAAAACGCCTTGGTCCCTCCGTCGCTTGACGAGGGACGACACCCCCGGACCTCGACGTCGATGCCCCGGTACGCGGAGTCTTCGCTCACTGGACTGGGGCTCGTGGCGTGTTGGGGGTGCGCCCGGATAGGTACAGCAGACGACGTGCCACCATGCCGGTCGTACGGCCCTCGACACGCTCCCCGCTGGTTCCCAGAACCGGTTTCATCATTGGTTGCGTGCGTCGGAGGCGCTGGCGATCGGGCAGCCGATAGCGCCTGCGCGCGGCACGATCCCACTGATCGTCCCCCTGGTCACCGTCAGCCGCAGGATTTATGAAACCGGTTCCCAGAACCTGTTTCAAAAGTAGGTAGCAGGGGAAGGGCGACGCCGATGCGCATCGGTGAAGTGGTCCGCGCCACGGGCGCTTCCTTTCGAGGACAACGACCTCTCGTCGGTGTACAGATCGTCGGTTGCCTGCTCGGCCGTGATGCAGACGCGGGCAGGGATGAGCCAACAGGGCCGGCTCGGCGGTCTTGGCCGTGTCGTCATGTTCGGTTGTGTCCGCCCGATCTCGCTTCACCCGAGCGCGGCACAGCAGCGTTGCGAGTCCCAGAAGCACCCAGCCGAGCCGCGGGCCGACGGGACGTCCCCGGCCGGGGCGGCCTACTCCCTCGGGACGTAGCGGACAGCTATCACCGCACAGCAGAGGAGGACTGCAGCCCCCATCTCCGCGGCGTAGACCCAGGCCGGGAAGGCGCCGGGCGTGACCAGGTCACGCCCCGTCACCCCGAACAGACCGCCGACAAAGTCGGCGACGGTGTTGGCCGGGCTGATGACGTCGACGTAGCGCCAGTACCGCACGTCGAGGGCGTGGAACAGGGCCACGGCCAGCGCCTGCGAGGTCAGGGTCGCGGCGACGATCACCGCCACGGCCACGCTCTTGCGCCCCGTGAACGAGGCGATCATCAGGCCGCCGGCGCCGAGGTAGAACGCGATCGCGGGTCCGGCGAGGGCGATCCGGCCGAGATCGGCCGCGTGGTCGCGCATCGCGGCGAGGGGATCGTCGAGCAGGAGTTGGCGCCCCACCCAGAGCACCACCGCGGGGAGGAAGGAGACGGTCAGGGTCAGCAGGGCCGCGGCCACCAGCTTGGCGAGCAGGTAATCCGCCCGGGTGATCGGGCGCGTGAAGTAGAGGGTAAGCACGTGCTCCCGCCGGTCGCCGCAGAGTAGCTCCGGGGCAATCGTGGCGACGTAGATGCCCTCGATCAGGAACACGAAGACGAAGAACTCGGCGTAGTCGAGCACGTTCGCCGCGGGCAGGACGGCGCGGATGCCGATGCTGACGACGACCGGCAGCGCCACACCGAGATAGAGCAGGATCGGGATGATTTTCGCCCCCACCCCCTTCTTGATCCCCAGCGCGCGCTGCATTGAGTAGACCGCCAGCGCCCAGACCGCGTGCCGCCGGCCAAGTCGCAGTCCCTCGTAGTGCCGGTAGCCACGGTCGTAGACCTCCCCGGAGGCGGCGAGCGGCGTGTCCGTCGGATCCATCCGTCCCCCTCCCAGCGCCATGTCCCATCCTCCTCCCCGTCGGCGGCGGGGACACCAACCGACGCCCGCGAGCGGAAGTATGGGCCGCATCGGTCACGACCCGCGCCCCTCCCGGTTGCCAAGACTCGTCCGACACCGGTTCCCATAACGCCCCAGCCCGTTGAAAAAGTCTCCAGCCCGCGGGACCGAGACCTTCGAGCGTCTGGAACCGCAGCTCTTGTCGCGGAGATCTTGTGCAAATCTGGGTGTTGAGACCCGTACTGGTCCCACTGTCACCACCGACGCGCCTTTTTCAACACGCAGACCCATACTCGGCCCCGACATTCGTCTCGACAAATCAGATGAGTCGAAGTCAGGCACACAGGGCGCCGTCTGCGATGACGCGGTGCGCACTGATTTGGCCCCACGCGCTGATCGCCTAGGGCAGCCCTTCTGCGTTGGTTGGGTGCTGCGCTCCTGCCGAGGGGGCACCCAGGGTTGGCGACAGCCGCACCAGGGCCACGACGCCACCGGCGATCCACATCATCGCGCCCACACTGAGAACCGGAACGACACCGACGCTATCGATGGCCAGCCCACCGAGAGCGAGCCCCAGCAATGTGGCCACCCCGGAGACGGCCTCCAGGGCGCCAAAGACGCGCCCCCGAAAGGCATCGGGCGTCAGAGACTGGACCAGGCCGTTTCCGGCCGCGAAACTGGCCACGGCGGGAAAGCCGGCCAGAACCATGAACCCCGATGCGAGGACGAGTGGCGACACGCCCGGTGGAGTCAGATGCGCGGCATTCGCCAGCCCCAAGTCGATGAGACCGATCCCGATCAGCCCGCCACCGAACAGCAGGCGCGGTGCAACCACCGCGGACGCCCGCGCGATGCCCGCACCGGCCACAATCCCGCCGAGGGCCTGCGCGGAGAGCAAGATGCCGAGGACCGCCGCCCCGCCGCCAAGTACGGTAACGGCGAGGGGCACAATGCCGACCTCAAAGGTGCCTTCACCCAGGAGGCCAATGCTGAAGGCGAGGAACATCGTTCCCAGAGCGCGGTCGCCGCGGATCAGGTGCAAGCCAGCGCGCCACTCGTCAAGCACGCGCCGGATCGCTGAGGTCTGGTTGCTGTTGACGTCGCGGCGCTCGGGACGGGTCATGGCGTGGATAGCCGCGATGCACCAAGCGGAGACAACAAAGCTGGCGGCGTCGACAACAACCACGGTGCCCAGACCTCCTGTGGCGTAGAGGACCCCGCCGAGCGCCGGTCCCACCAGCCGACCGAGGTTGTCGTTGAGCGCGTTCAGCGCATTGGCGGAGACCAGCCGGTCCTCGCCGACCAGGCGCGGCAGAAGCGCGGACTCGGCGGGATTGAAAAACAGGGCAAGTGTGCCGGTAGCCAGGCGCACGAGGTAGAGCAGCCAGAGCAGATCGGCGGAGCCGACGGCGAGCAGTGGGAGCAGCGCGAGGGCGCGCATGAGATCGGCAAAGACCATCGTCCGTTGCCGATCCCACCGATCGACGAAGACACCAGCAAACGAACTCAGCACAACGCGCGGCAGCAACGAGGCGGCGAAGACCGCCCCGGAGGCGAGGGCGGACCCGGTCAGGGCGTAGGCATGAAGCGGCAGCGCGGTGAGCAGAGCAAAGTCGCCGGCAACGGAGATCAGCCCGGCGATCCACAGAAGCGCGAAGTTCCGCTGACGCAGGGTGGCGAGCATCTCGTGACCTTCACCGGAGGATGATCATGCGCCCGAACGCCGTAGGGGTCGGCCTAGGGATTGTCCGGCTCTTACATGGAGCCAGGTTCGCGCGCTCCTTCGGTTGTCATCTTCAAAGCTAAGTGTCCGTGATCTTCAGAGCTAAATGTCGTAATCCTCTTTTCGCTTTGGTGACCAATAGGGTTTGCGAAGCGCCGTACGTCGCTTTCCCCCTCGTTTCCCGTCCTCCTGCGTCGTCCCAGCCCGTCTCCCGACATCACTCTCGTGCGGACGCGAGCGGCGGGGCAGCCCGCACGTGCGGGGTGCGCGTGGTCACCAGCGCAAGCAGGGCCATGAGGCTGCCGCACGCGAGCGCGGTGACTGCCCCGCCGACGCGATCGAGCAGCACGCCGGTCAGGGCGAGGCCGAACGGCCCCATGCCCTGGGCGAACATGCGGAAGACGCTAGTGACCCGGCCCTGGAGCCGCTCCGGGGTTAAGGCCATCCGGTAGGATTGCTGCACGGTGTCGTACAACGGCCCGACCAGGTTCCACAGGACGAGCGCCGACAGCACTAGGAGCGGGGTCGTGGCGACCGACAGGAGCAGGATCGCCGCCGCGCTTACTCCGATTTGCCCGACGATCGCATGCCCGAACGAGAGCCGCCGCTGCACGAACGGGGCGGCGAGCGCGCCGAGCACCCCGCCTACCCCGCCCGCGGCGAAGATCGCCCCGACCTCCGCCGGCGAGGCGCCCTGGCCGCGGGCGAGCACTACGGCGATCAGCGTGACCCCCTGCCCGGCGAAGTTGAGCATCCCGGTCAGGAAGGCCATGTAGCGGATGAGCGGGTGGCTCCAGAGCCAGCGCACCCCCTCGCCCACCTCCGTCCGGATCGACCGCGCGGCGGTGGGCACACCCGGGAGGGGCGTGCGCACCGCGGCGAGGGACGCGCTCGCCGCCGCGTAAGAGGCGGCGTCCACGACAAATGGCAGGGCGATGGAAACGCTGTACAGCGCTCCGCCCAGCGGCGGCCCGACGATACCGCCGATCGAGTACTGCAACTGCTGCTGGGCCACGGCGGTCGGCAGCTGCGCGGTCGGCACCACCTGACGCAGGGCCGCGGTCTCGGCGATCCCGTAGACGACGGCGCATGAGCCCTCGACCAGGGAGACGGCGACGATCTGGGGGATGGTCAGAACGCCGGCCGCGGCGGCGGCGGCCACCGAGGCCAGGGCCAGGGCGCTACCCGCCGAGCAGACGACCATGGTGGCCCTGCGGTCCCAGCGGTCGACGAGCGCGCCGGCCGGGAGGGTGAGCAGCAGGTACGGGAGCGTGCGGGCCGCCGCCACCAAGCCGGCGGCGGCGGCGGAGCCAGTGAGGCCCAGGACCAGGAGCGGGAACGCGATCTGCGTGACCTGGGTCCCCAGGACCGACACCGCTTGGCCGGACCAGAGGAGCACGTAGTCGCGGTTGCGCCACAGGGGCGGGCCGCCGGTGGGATGCCGCCCGGATGCCCTGTCTATGCAGTCCCTCCCCAGGATGTTCCATCAGCGTCGGCGCCGGATGGCAACGTGGCTTCCGTCGGTCCGCGGGTGAGCACGATGTACGTGGGCTCATGATGGGAAGCATGCGCTCGTTCGTCAATCCGCCGAGACCAGCCGTCTCACAAACGGTCGTTTGTGAGACAGTCCGAGAGGGCTCGGGTTCTGCCGAGGTTTAGGCAGGAATCGCTGATGCACAACTTGTCTCACAATCAAGATGTTGCTACTTGCATTGCTCTCTAGGTTTTGAGACGATAGCGATATGGATATTGGGTATGCCCGGGTCTCGACGGGGGAACAGACCCTCGATCTGCAACTCGACGCACTGCAGAAGGCCGGCTGCGGCAAGATCTACCGAGAAACCGCCAGCGGAGCCAAGGCCGACCGTCCGGTCTTAGACGAGGTGATTTCCTATGTAAGAAAAGGGGACACACTGGTGGTCTGGCGGCTCGATCGCCTAGGTCGCTCCCTCAAGCACCTGATCGAGGTGGTGGCCTCCCTGGCCGAACGGGGAATTGGGTTCAAGTCCCTCAATGAGCAGATCGATACGACGACCCCGGGCGGCAAGCTGATCTTCCATGTGTTCGGGGCATTGGCCGAGTTCGAACGCGATCTCATTCGGGAGCGCACCCATGCTGGGCTGGCCGCGGCACGGGCGCGAGGACGACTTGGCGGCCGGCCAAAGAAGCTCGCCGACGCCAAGCAGCTGGACCTCGCGCGGACGCTCTATGCCGGTGGGGAGACGGACATTGCCACCATCTGCGCCACCCTTGGCATCTCGCGCGCGACGCTCTACCGGTACCTCAAGGCACACACGGTGGACCCTTCTGCGTCGTCCTAGCGGAAGGGCCGCGATCAACTCCATTCTTCCTGTTCCCCGGAGTCCAATATGCTTGGCCCCGCGAAGCCCCGTCGCCTCGACCAGCCGATCGCCGTCTCCCTCGACGATCTCGTTCCCCAGTCCAACTTCTACCGCCATTTGGAGGCAAGGCTCGATCTCGGGTTCGTTCGTGAGTGGGCCCGAGAGCTGTACGCCGATCGCGGCCGGCCCAGCATCGACCCAGTGGTCTTCTTCAAGTTCCAGCTCATCCTGTTCTTCGAGGGCATCCGCTCCGAACGGAAGCTGATCGAGACGGCCAGCCTCAATCTCGCTCACCGCTGGTACCTGGGCTATGCCCTCGACGAGGAACTCCCGGATCACTCCAGCTTGACGCGTATCCGGCAGCGGCTCGGGGTCGATGTCTTCCAACGCTTCTTCGAGAAAGTCGTCGACCTCTGTCAAGGCGCGGGCTTAGTCTGGGGGCGGGAGCTGTATGTCGATGCCACCAAGGTCGAAGCTAACGCCGATCTCGATTCGCTCGTGCCGCGCTTCTCCTATGCGGCAAAGACCCATATTGCTGACCTCTTTGCGGGCGAACTGGCTGTGGCAGAGGTGACGCCAGAGCTGGACGACGAGCCGCCGACAGACATTCTCCGGCTGCCGATCGAGCCCTGCGCCGAGTCCGGGCCCACCGGGGACGATCAACCGTGGCGGCTGCTGGAGGAGAGGCGACTGGACCCGCATCGACCCGCGATCGGCACCTACCAGCGCCTCACGGCTTTTCGCGTCAGTCCGACCGATCCCGACGCGACGCCGATGTGGACCAGCTCCGGCACGGCGTTGGGTTATCACGACCACTACGTCGTCGATGGCGGCAAGCGCCGTATCATCCTCGCCGCCCTCATGACGCCAGCGGACGTAATGGAGAACACCCCGCTCCAGGACTTACTCTGGCGCGTCTGCTTCCGGCGGAAGGTCTGGCCTGAGCAGGTGACCGGCGATACCACCTACGGCACGGCGGAGAACATTGTCGCCCTGGAGGATGCGGGCATCCGGACGTACTTCCCGCTCCCGGACTTCGAGGCCCGCACGCCGTTCTTCGGCAAGGGCGCGTTCACCTACGACGCGGCGCAGGATGCCTACCGCTGCCCGCAGGGGCAACTTCTGCCACGCCGCAAGACCAAGCACACCGAAGACAAGATCGTCTATCGGGCCAATGCCGCGATCTGCAACGCCTGCCCCGTCAAGCCTCAGTGCACCGCTAGCGACCACGGCCGCATGATCCACCGCTCCGTCTCCGAGGACTATCTCGATCGGGTCCGCGGCTACCACGCGACCGAGGCCTACGCCAAGGCCATGCGCAAACGCCAAGTCTGGGTGGAGCCCCTCTTTGCCGAAGCCAAAGAATGGCATGGCTTACGCCGGCTCCGGTTACGCGGCTTGCGGAACGCAAACATCCAGGGGCTGTTGATCGCGGCCGGCCAGAACCTGAAGCGCTTCCTGGCCGCGAGCGGGTGGGGACGGCGCCACGCTCCGTGTGGGACCCTGGTCGCCCTCCTAGGGCAGCTACCGAGCCTCTCCGCGGTCTCCGAGTGATTGCCGATCCGTCCAGCGCCCGCGGCATCAGTTCACTGGATCTGGAGTGTCCCGCGCTGGCGCCGCCGGCGACCGGTGGCTTTTTTCAACGGGCTGGCCCCTTATCGGAACCACCCTCCCCGCTTTCGCGCTTGACAGCCCTCAATACCGGTTCCATATAATGGACGGAATCCCGGGTTATCGGAACCGCTTTCTTCCAGCCCGCCGCGTTGCTTCCGGTCGACTGGCTTTGCTAGGGTGAAGACAGACCGGGAGGACACAACCGATATGGCAACACGACCGACAACTCCACCAACCCTCGATGACGCACTGGCGTCGTTTCTTCGCACCCTCACCGGTGCGAACAAGAGCAGCGCCACGATCACCGCCTACCGGACGGATATCGCCCAGTTTCTTGCCTTCCTCCGCGAGACCAACTGCATCGTCGCGACGCCGGCGGATGTGACCCGGCTTGACGTGGCGGAATACCTCAACACCTTGGCGGGCCAGGGACGAAGCGGGATCACCCGTGCACGCAAGCTCGCGGCCATCCGGGAGTTCTTCCGCTTCCTTGAAGAGCACGGATACATCGGGAAGAATCCGACGCTGGGGGTGGAGACGCCGAAGAAGGAGCGAAGTGGCCGGACGGCCCTGCGGTCCGACGAGTACACGAAACTCCTGTCTCTGGCCGGTTCCTCCCCGCGTGACTATGCCATCCTCCAGGTGTTTCTCCAGACTGGGGTCCGCGTCAGCGAGCTGTGTGCGCTCACGCTCGAGGATAGTGATTTCACCACCCGGACGCTGCGGATTGGGCAGGGGAAGGGGCAGAAGGAGCGGACGATTGAGCTCGAGAAGAAGGGGATCCAGGCGATCAAGAGCTATCTGGTCGTCCGCCCCCCGAGTCCGTACCGAGAGATCTTCCTCAATTACCAAGGCGAGCCGCTCTCCGATCGCGGCGTGCGGAAGATGGTCGCCAAGTATCTGAAGGCCTCCGGCATCACCAAGAAGATCAGTCCCCATAGCCTGCGGCATACCTTCGCGACCTACAAGGCCGAGCGGGGAGTGAGTCCCTATGTGCTCCGGGAATGGCTGGGGCACGCCCGGCTCGATACGACGCAGATCTACGTCCATCTGGCCAGGCAGAACACCAAGAAAGTGATGGAGGCGACGAGCTTATGAGGCCGTCCCGGTTCGGTGCTCCGCCGCCCGCCCTTCGCCGGACGGGTGTCCACCGGGACAACCTTGTCCTGGTCCCTGCCTCCCTCCTCCCCGACAAAGAGCACTGGCAGCGGATCGCCAACGAGCTTCCGACCGGCGACATCCTGATTGTTTTGCCACGGTCCGAAAAACAGCGGCGCATCGTTGCCGCGGTCGCGACGCGATTGCGCGAGCGGGGGAAGCCGGTAGCCGTGATGGACCAGGAGCTCCACCAGCGCGTGCTCCGAACGTGACGTCCTCATCAACGACGTCCCGAAGCGGCGGTATCGCGACCAGGAGGGCGTTTCCGGGAGGGCGGTCCAGGATGACTCCCGGGCAACCGGACAGACGCCCGGCAGCGGCGGTGACGACGACGGTCCCGCCCCCGTCCCACCAACTCGCGCTGCCCTTGGTGGCGGCGACCGACTCCCGCCCACTCCGGGGGGCGCTCGCCCCCGCCCGGGCCGCCTTGGCCGCCACGGACCGCACGGCCCTCGCCGTCCACCTTGCCACCATCGCGCAGCTCCGCGGACGGGCTCCGGTGCCGAAGCTGGGCAAGATCGCGCGCGTCGTGCCCGCGGCCATGGAGGGACCGGCCACTCCCGAGGGGAAGGCGCGGGCCGCGCGGCGGCGCATCACGCCAACGTCCCCCGACCTCGGTGCCGTCGCGACGTTCCGCGCCTCGGTGCGCTTGACCAGTGTGGATCCGGTTGCCAATCGCTTCCGCGTCTATATCCTGACCTGGCGCCCCACCCTCTGGGGGGAGCTGGCGCTCGTCCAGACCTGGGGCCGGCGTGACTGTCCCGGCCGCTCCCGCACGAGTTGGTACGCCTCGCGGGCGGAAGCGCAGCGCATGATCACGCGGCTGCTCCGGCGGCGCCTGCGGCATGGCTACCGGGTCGTCGCCTGGACGTGACCGGCCAACCAGCTCACACAGTACTGAGGCAGGAAAGACGTGCGATCGAGAGTCGAGACGACGTCTCAGATGATTACTCCTGCGTAAAGCTGCGCAAGACTCGCCCCTTCCCCAGCTGTCTCAAAAATGGACCAGCCTGTTGAAAAAGGCGGACCCGGGGCGACGCGATGGGACGTGGATTGGGTCGGAAGGCGTCGGGTCACCCGATAGACACCTGAACCCTCCCCTTGTCCTTAAGGGAGGCACGCACGGCCCACCAGATGTGAGGCTGGCGAGTCCCTCGCCTCAGCACATAAGCGTCATGGTCATGGTTTGGCCGGGGCTCGGCGGTCGACCTGGACAGCCGACGCGAGGGGGTAGCCGATGACATGATCGGCCCCGTCGACCCGGATCCGGATAGGCCCGTCGAAGGGGAGCGCCTCCAGCACCGCGACGGTCGCTCCCGGGTAGAGGCCGAGACTGCCCAGGTAGCGCAGCTGCGCGGGGTCCCGGTCGGAGACGCGGCGGACGACCCCTGCCTCGCCCGCCGCCAGGTCAAGCAGCCGCGCCTCACCGGCGTCGGCGACGACGCCGTCACGGCCGGGAATCGGGTCGCCGTGGGGGTCGACCGCGGGGTGACCGAGGGCGGCGTCCATCCGCGCTTCCAGTTCCTCGGAGATGTGGTGCTCCAGCCGCTCGGCCTCGGCGTGGACATCGTCCCAGCCGTACCCAAGCGCCTCCACCAGGTAACGCTCCAGCAGCCGGTGGTGGCGCACCACCTCGAGCGCGATCCGCTCCCCCGCCTCGGTCAGCGCCACCCCCTGGTAGCGGGCGTGCTGCAGGAGCCCCTGCTCAGTCAGGCGCTTGACCATGGTGGTGACGGAGGGGCTGGCGACGCCGAGCTGCTCGGCCAGGCGCTGGACCGTCACCGCGCCGGCCTCGTCCCGCAGCTGGTAGACCGCCTTGAGGTAATCCTCCACTGCCGGCGAGACGCGCGCCGAGCTCCGCACGGAAGCCGGAGTCGCCGCGCTCATGTCGCCGCGAGGTGGGCAGCCAGGTACCCGACCGCAAGGCGCGCCGTCGCGTTGCCAAGGGCCGCAGGGTTGGCCGCCGGCTCCATGGTGAACTGCCGGGGGCGTCGCGACCGCCCACCTGCGCGTTGCATCACGCCTCCTCCACGGTGACGGTGCCGACCATACCGACCAGCTCGTGCGGCACGCAGCAGTACCGATACTCGCCGCGGGTCTCGAACGTGTGGCTCCAGGACTGACCGGGGGCGATCGGGCCGGAATGCCACGCGGCGGCGCCCTGCGGCAGGTGCACGTTGGCCGGGTCGCGTACTTCCGCGGCATCGGCGGTCGCGGTGTGGACCATGCTGTCGCTCTCGTTGCGCCAAGTCACGCGGTCCCCAAGCTTAACCACCAGCGTGGTGGGAACGAACGTCATCCGGTCGTCCATGGCGACAACGCGACCCGTCGCCGCCCCGCAGCCGACCAGGCCGACCCCTGCACTCACCACTCCCACGGCAGCCAGGATCCTCAGGAACGTTCGGCGCGAGGAACGCGGCCCGCTTGATCCGTGCGGATTATGATACGGCACTCCGTCTGTTCCTCCACCATCAGTCGTCCATGGCGGCCTCGACACGGTCGCTGTGCTGTCGAGGAGCGGGTCTTCCGGTCGGCAGGTTTACGGCGACAGACGGTCCTGGGCTGCCCCAGGTCGTCATCCGCTACTTGATCACCAGCCCCGTCACGTAGAGCATCAACATCCCCGCGGTGATTCCTGAGAAGACCGTCAGCGGCATCGGGCGCGTCGCGTTCTTCCGCCAGATCATCTGCGTTCCGATGGCGTAGGCCACCTGGAAGACCGCGCCGGCGCCGATCCCCAGGAACAGGACCGACAGCGGCGGTGAGGAGACGAGCCCGCCCACCCACGCGCCGACGATCGCCGGCCCGCCGGCGATCAGGCCCAGCAGCGCCAGGGAGCGGAGCGAGGGCTTGTCCTTCAGGATCGGGACGATGACCCCCAACCCCTCGGTGATGTTCTGGATGATGAAGCCGACCACCAGGAACGTCCCGAGCGCCGCCGCGCCGACGGTATAGGCCGCCCCAATCGCCAGGCCTTCCCCGAGGTTGTGCAGCCCGATGCCCACCGCGATCATCGAGGCCAGCGTCATCCGCTGCCCGGCCTCGCTCCGCCCGACGCTCATCTGGCGGCGGCCGATCGCGTCCAGCAACAGGAACGTCCCGACGATCCCGATGCCCAGCAGGCCGACACCCTGGAAGGGGCCGCCCAGGTCGCCGCCAAGTTCCAGCCCCTCGCTCGTGGTGTCGATGCCCAGGTAGATCAACAGGCCGACCGTGGCCGCCATCAGGAACATCATGGTGCGCGGCCCGAGCCGCCTGAGCGCCGGGAGCCAGAGCATGCCCAGAACCACCGGGATGATGCCGACGTAGATGCCGACCAGGGTGAAGTTCCAGAGCGTCTTTCCCGAGGCGGTCGCGGTCGTCGTCGCCACCGGGATGTCGGTCCCAAACGCGATCCCGTTGGCGGAGAAGAGCGACAGCTCGTAGGCCTCGCCCTCCGTCCAGGGGTAGGCAAGGGTCACGACGGCGCTGCCCAGGCGCGGGACGGTGGGACCGGGCGAAATGCGAAACGGCCAGATCGCGGCGTTGATGTTGACCTGGGCGATCGTCAGATCCTGGGGACTGGTGTTGCGCAGGTGCAGCTCAATCGCGCCGGGCCGCAGGATCGTGCGCTCGAACTGGACCGTCTCGATCGGCGCCGCGGGTTCGACCTTCAGGCCGGCGCCGTCGGTGAGCACGAACAGGGCGATCACCCCGGCCAGCAACACGATCGGGACGAGGAAGAGCGCGATCGTGTTCAGGCCGATGTTCTTCTTTGGTGACGCCGTGGTCGTGGTCGCTGCCATCTTATTCCTCCACTTCAAAGACGCCGGTCCAGCCCAACTCGGCGAACTCGGTCTTGTGCGCGTGGAACATGTACCGGCCGGGGTACTTGTAGCGGAACTCGAGGATGCCGCGCTGGCCCTGCATCTGGGCGATGGTGTCGGTGAACTCGCTCGGCGTCCGGCTGGTGCCGGTCGGGTAGTAGTGGAAGAAGTTGGCGTGCAGGTGGAACGAGTTGATCTGATCGAACTCCAGGATGTTCACCAGGAAGACGCGGACCAGCTCCCCGACCTTGATCTTGATCGGGTGCTTGCTGTGGTCGTAGTGGAACGGGATGCCGTTGACCACGTAGAAGTCGTTCTCACCGTCGAAGTCGACGTCGAAGCCGCTCAGGACCATGACGAACTCGCGGTCAGCCTTCGGCCAACCGTCCTTCGGATCGACGATGAAGGTGCCGTAGAGTCCCTTCGAGATGTGGGCGGCGAGCGGGGCGGTGTGGCAGTGGTAGAGGTGCAGTCCGAACGGCTCGGCGTCGAACTCGTAGGTGAACTCCGCGCCAGGGGGAATCTGGCCGGATTCTGGGTCGAACACCCCATCCATGGTGCCGGGGTGGATGCCGTGGAAGTGCATGCTGTGCGGGTGAGTGCCGGCGTTGGAGAACGTGATGCGCACACGGTCGCCCTCGCGGACCCGGATGGTCGGGCCGGGGATGCGCCCGTTGTAGGTCCAGGCCGGATAGACGATGCCCGGGACGATCTCGATCTCCTTGTTCACGGCCACGATCTGGTAGTCGTGCAGGGTCTGGCCGTTCGGCAGTGTGCTGGTCTCGCCGGCGTCGAAGTCGGTCAGGACGTCGGTCGGATTGAACCCGTTCGCAACATGGTCGACTTCGCCAATCACGGTGGGCATCACGATAGTGCCGCCAGGGTGGGCGTGCTGCGGAGGGGAGGCTTGGGCGCGGGCGCCGCGCGACGGGCCCGGCCAGGTGGTCAACGCGGTCGCGCCAACGAGCCCGGCACCTCCTCCTAGGTGGAGCAGCATGCGGCGACTGAGGCGGTCAAGGCTGAGCCGGGGTGGAAGCATCGCGAATAAGCCTTCACTAGACGGCAAAAGTCGATCGTGTATAGTCTAGTTTAGTTATTGGTATATTTCAAGATAGTGTCAGCTAAATTCTGACAACGTGTCGCCGCGAGGCCGGGAACGCCAGCCGCTGTCGACGCTGGATCCTGGTTCCCATAACACCGCAGCCTGTTGAAAAAGTAGGGACGAGGGGCAACGAGGCCGTTTCCATGGCCGGAGCGGGGAGGGGAAGGTGCTCGGGTTCCGACTGCGGGAGCTATCCGTCATCCTCCCCGGTTCCCAGAACCGGTTTCAAAATTGGTTGCGTGCGGCGGAGGCGCTGGCGATCGGGCAGCCGATGCCGCAGCCTCGCGGCACGATCCAGCTGATCCTCCCGGCAGTAACTGCCAGCCGAAGAATTATGAAACCGGTTCTGGGAACCGGTTTCATAATTGGTTGACCGGTTCGGAGCAACTGGCTACCAGTCGGCAGACCCCACGTGCTTGCCGGCAAGGCGCAGCTCATCCTCCCAGCGGTAATCGGCATCGAGAGAATTATGAAACCGGTTCCCATAACGCCCCAGCGTGTTGAAAAACGGAGCGGGGAACGGAACGATGGTCCTCTACCGCCGCTGGTCGGCAGGGGGGTCGCCGTGATGGGGACCGCAGTCAGCGGAGCGGACGCCTGGGGAACATCCGCTGCAGCCCCCGGGACGGCCATCCGCTGTGCGACCGCGGGGCGGGGCCGCTGCCATCCCCCGCGATGCGCTTGTCGTGCAACGGCGTGGCGCCGGAGCGTGCAGGGTCGCGACCCATCCGCGCCTGGTCGATCTCCCAGGCGGCCGTGATCAGCCCAACGTGGCTGAAGGCCTGGGGGAAGTTCCCCAACTGCTCGCCGTTCGCCGGGTCGATCTCCTCCGCCAGCAGCCCGAGGTCGTTGGCAGCGCCCGCGAGCCGGTCGAACAGCGCCTCCGCGCGGTCGACCTCGCCGGCCCGCGCCAGGCACGAGACCAGCCAGAACGAGCAGATGACGAATGTCCCTTCCTCGCCGGTCAGCCCGTCCGGGTTACGCTCGGCCGCGGTGCGGTAGCGAATGACCAGGCCATCCTCGGTCAGGTCGCGGGCGATGGCCTCGATCGTCGCGCACATCCGGGGGTCGGTCGCGGGCAGGAAGCCGACCAGCGGCATCAGCAGCGCGGCGGCGTCTAACTCGTCGGCGTCGAAGGACTGGGCGTACGCCTGCCGCGACGCGCTCCACCCGCGCTCGACGGGATCGCCTCCCGGATGCGGTCGCGCTCGGCGGCCCAAACGTCGCCCCGCCCGTAGATGCCGAGCCGCGGCACGAGGTCCACCGCGCGGTCCAGACCCGCCCAGCAGGCGACCTTCGAGGAGAGGTGGTGCCGCGGCTCGCCGCGCATCTCCCACATCCCGGCGTCGCGCTCCCGCCACCGGCGGACGGCGGCGTCGGCCAGGTAGGCGATGAAGCGCTGGGTCTCCGAGGGCAACGCGCCCAACTGCTCCTGATACAGGTGCAGCGCGTTCAAGAGCTCGCCGTAGACGTCAAGTTGCGTCTGCCCCCAGGCGTCGTTGCCCACCCGCACCGGCCGCGAGCCGCGCCACCCGCGTAGGTGCGGCAACTCCCGTTCCGTGAGGTCGTGCTCACCGCCGATGCCGTACATGATCTGCAACGGGTCCTCGGCGCGCACGTGGCCACCCGCCGCACTGGTGACAAAGGAGACGAAGTGCTCGGCCTCCTTGGAACACGCCCCGATGTAGAGCGCCTCGAGTGTGAGGCTGGCGTCCCGGACCCAGGCGTAGCGGTAGTCCCAGTTGCGCTCGCCGCCGACGGTCTCGGGGAGCGACGTCGTCGGGGCGGCCACGATGGCTCCCGTCGGGCGGTACGCAAACCCCTTTAGCACCCGCGCGCTCATCCGCACCAGGTCGCGATGCGCCCCCCGGTAGACGTCGTGGGCGCGCTCCCAGGATTGCCAACCCTTGACCGTGTCAGCGATGCGGACCGGAACGCGATTCGGCGCACAGGCAACGGGGGGTGAACCCGCGACGGCGGCCCAGCGCAGGGCGAAACCGACCCGGGCGCCCGCGTCGACGCGGAACGAGGCCCGCATCGTCGCCTCCTCGATCGTGACCGGCACACCCGCGCGGACGACGATCTGGCAGGGACCGCCGAGGGTTCGTCCCCCGTCTTTTATCCGGCGAAACACGGGTCTCACCAACCCATACTCCGGTCGAGGCGCCAACTCCATGGCCACGTCGACGCTCCCCGAGAGACCCTCGACCAGGCGCAGCAGTTCGTGGGGACTGTCCAGTCCGATGTCGTGGACGCGCTCGCCTTCGCCGAACGCCAGTGCGTCGCGCACGCGGGTGGTGCCCGCCACGGTCGTGAAGACCGTCTCGAGGACGAGGGTGCCCGGCACGTAGCGGCGCTCGCTACGGTACGCCTCCGCTGGCCGCAGCGACCAGTGGCCTGCGTCCGGATCAAGGATGCGGGCGAACACCGCCGGGCTGTCGAAGCGCGGCAGGCACAGCCAGTCGATCGATCCGCCGCGCGCAACCAATGCCGCCGAGTTGCCGTCGGCGAGGAGACCGTAGTCCCCGATCGGGCGCGAGCTGGGGACCACCTCGCCAACCTCCTCGCGAACGGTCAACACCGGTGCCCCCGGGCTGCTGAGCGGCATGGCTCGCTCCCGTGCGTCGTCATCAACCGGGTTCCGGTCGGAACCTGGCCAACCGTCGTCCGGCAAACGTTGCCTTAGGGCCGCTCGACATGGAGCGTGAGCACCGGGAACGTGTGGTTGTCGTAGCAGTCGTTGCTCGCGGCGAAGAAGGCGAAGGGGTAGTCGCCAGGCGCGACGTCGGCGGGAATCGTCAAGGTGCCGCGGAAGCGGTCGCCGCCGACGGGTTTCAGGAGCGCCAGTCGGCCCAGCTTGGGGCTGGCGGCGATGACCTCGTCGGACAGGCCGCCCGCGCCGCCCCGCGCCGTCACCTCAAAGACAACCTCCTGGCCGGGCGTCGCGCCGGTCGGGGACAGGGTCGGATCACGCACCTCGGGTTCCCCTGCGGGGTCGTTCAACTGCTTGACGGTGAAGTCGTAGGTATAGGTCTGCCCCGGCTGCAGCACAATGTGCAGGTGATCGTCGTAGAGGCTGTTGTGGTAGCGGTACCCGCCGCCATGGAAGCCAAAGACATCGGCTGGTTGGCCAGCCGGCACGTCTGGGACACGGTAGCGCCCGTCGGCGTCGGTGATGGCGGCCAGCTTGATCCCCGTGTAGCCGACGGTCAGGTACACCCCCTCCACGGGCCGACCCGTGTCGGCGTCGGTGACGCGGCCGACGATGGCGCCGGTGCCGGGACGCGGGGTGCCGGCGGAGGCGGCCGGGGTGGCTCCCTGCGCCGTGACCGACGCCCCGGCGACGACCACGAGCCACGCGGCGAGCGTGGCCGCGAGGAACGGGAACGAGCGGGGCATCGCGGTCTCCTCCTCGTGAGCGAGCGGCGGCCTCAGAACGGCCAGCGGCGCAGCCGCGGCCGGTGGCGGACGATCCACCCATCCAACCCCCAGACCCGACCGGCCGGGACCAGCGCCAGGACGATCAACGGGACGTATTCGTGCGGCTGCTCAAACAGCCAGCGGTTGCTGGAGAGGTAGACCAGCGCCAGGAAGAGCTGCTGCCCCAGATCGAGCAGCGCCGCGCCACGGCTGGCGAGCCCCAGGATCAGCAGCGCCCCCGCCCCGACTTCGAGCCCGGTCGTCACCCATTGGAAGATGTCCCAGTGCGCCAAGACGACGTCGTTGACGAGACGCTTCAGCCCCGGCACTTGCGTCCCTTTGGGCGCGTTCTTGGCGATTTGGCGTTGGTTGACCTCGAAGTTGAGAATCCCGCGGGCTTCGTTGCGGGTGATCAGGGTGGCGTGGAACGGACCGAGATCAATCCGGGCCAGCGAGGGCTCGAGCTTGGCCAGGCCATTGGCGACGATGATCACCCCGAAAAAGATGCGGATAACGGCCATCCCCGTGGCGAAGAGACGCGGCCCGATCAAGGGCGCCGCGAGGGCGTCGGTCATACGGCGCGCGGTCATACCCCCTCCTCGTTGTCGATCCCGATGTCGCGGCTCGGGTCTCCATTGAGCGATCGCCACCCGCGAGCTGCCCCGGCGGCGAGGGTGAGGGCATGGCGTGCGCCATTGTCCGGCCCCTTCTCGAAATCGTCTCCGGTTTGCGCCAGCTGATTGGTGACGAGAGCAAAGCAGACGACCGGCCGGCGGCGGGCCCGCGCGAAGGCGTACAGCCCAGCCACCTCCATCTCAACCGCGTGCACCCCGGCCGCCACCGCGGCGCTGATGGCCGTGCGCGTCTCCCGAAACGGCGCGTCGGTGGTCCAGGTTGCGCCGCGGATCGTGTCGATGCCGGACCGGGCCAACGCCCTCGCGACCGACGTGAGTAACGCGACATCGCCGGCGACGAAGCGATCGGGCGGGAGATAAGCGGAGCTCGTGCCCTCGCCGCGCAACGCGCGATCGACCAAGATGGTTCGGGGTAACGTTCTGTGGGGATCGAGCTGACCGGCAGAGGTCACGCTCACGACGAGACCGCACCCCGCGGCGAACAGCTCCTCGGCGACGAGCACAGCAAACGGTGCGCCCACGGCGTTGCCAATCACCCCGATGGGTGTGCCCGCGACGTCGGTTTCCCAGAGGTCGGTGTGGTAACACGCCCACGTCGTGGAGCGCCGACCATGACCAGGCCGCTGGAGCGAGCGCACCACGTCGCCATCGGGGTCGAGGAGGCAGACCTGGGGAATGCTTCCCCCCGTCAGGCCCCGGTGTCGCCGCGCTGCGCGCAGCAGGCGCTCGGGCTGGAAGACCGATGGCTCCGCGTGGTCGGTTCGGTCGAGACCTGAGGGGAGTGCCCAGCGTTGCGCGTGATCCATCGTGCCGCCGCCTCCGCGTAACGCCATGCCGAGAAGGGGGAGCCGGTCCCGCTCGCTCCCGGGCGACAGCCTACCGCGCAGAGCGGCGGTGTCAAGGCGCGAACCTGGAGGCCACCCGCGCTGCCGAGAAGGCCCATTACGACTTCTTGACCGGCGCTGGCGCCAAGCCGCTGACGCTCACGTTCACCATTCCAGATGACAAGATCATCACCGACACGGCGACCTTCCTCACGACCCTGATCTCCCAGGAGGAGGCCTTCGTCGCCGCCTACCTGGCGGCCGCTCAGGCGTTCTCCGTCCTCGGCGAGGCCAAGCTGGCGCAGGCGGCGCTGCGGATCGGCGCGGTGGAGGCCGAGCACCGCGCGGGTGTGCGCTTCGTCGCGATCCAAGCGGGGGTGCTTACCGGGACGCCCAACGACGTCGCGTTCGAGAAGGCGATGTTCACGACGGTGGGCGAGGCATCAGCCCTTCTTGAGCAGCTCGGGTTCATCCAGGGCGGCGGGACCGAGATCACCTACCCCGGCCCCGGCAAGATCGACAACACCGGCGTCAAGCATCTTAGAGCCTGTCTGAGAAGAGATCATGCGGCCAACCGGCGAGCCATGAGGTGACTCATCGCCAGATTGATCCAGGCCTCGCCGGTGGCCGGGAGCAGTTCGTAGTCTTTGCTGAGGCGCC
>JAABUN010002552.1_pt1 | contig 31887 bp, 27 predicted proteins | sample 5559311 | NCBI WGS metagenome assembly JAABUN01 (sample SAMN10711877, study PRJNA513370) | rock metagenome | isolation source: Antarctica rocks | place: Antarctica: Victoria Land, Siegfried Peak sud | reverse complement strand
TGCTGGAACGGGTATCGTAAATCCGGCAGACAAACAAATAAAGTTGAATCAGTTGATTTTCCATAAGCAAGAAAATTCTACCAATCAACCTGTTTGTCTGTCTTTTCAACTACTGATTCGCATTAGTATAGAAAAGACCTTTTTGAGACTGATTTGCGGTATTTTGCTCGTATTTCAGTTTTATGCCGCAGTTTAGCGGTACAATAACTTGTTCGACGCTTCGTGGTAAAATTAGGGCTTGTGAAAACTACACTCATAATTTTCGCATTTATATTTTGTTTGCTTGTAACTTCAAGTGTTGCATTTGGGCAGATTTGTCCTGAGTTTTCTTGCATAGTTGACAGTTCGGGTAGCGGCGAAGCCGCTAGCGCAGGCATTGATAACTTTCTAGTTGAATACGCTCGAGGCGGTGAGCGTTTGTTTGTTGTCGCTCGTCTTGGCACGGGCGAAACAGATGGCGGACGCAACCTTCAGCGTTTATGCGAAGCACGAGATTATCTTGCTCCACGTCTTCCGCAAGTTCCTGACCTTGTTCCTTCTGGAGAGTATCGTAAATCGCCACCAACAATTTTTGCTGAGGGCGAGCGTGTCGAAGGTGAAGGACGGCTTGAATTTTATCTAGGTAGTAAGCTACAACTTACCCGTTTTATTAGGCGGAACAGGTCAGCAAACTTAAACTGTTGTGAAGATATTACGCCAGCAAAGGCAAAACAAAAACGGAAGAAATGCAAAGAGTGGAAAGAAAAAGGCGCGTCGAACAATTCAATGGACGTGAGGCGGAAACAGTGACTTTCTTAAAACGTCGCTCGTTAAATTTCAGCTTGCGTGTTGCCGGTTTCCGCCCACGTCATCTTAAGCGTTCGGTGCTTTCTTGGTAAATTAAAAATTGCGTGAGATTATGAAAATTTTTTGGTTGGTTTTAACAGTAGTATTCCTTTTGTTCTCTGCTTGCAAGGCACAAAATAAAACTCGAAATTTTGATTGGAAGGAATTTGTGTCGGACGAAGGAAAATTTAAAGCTACATTTCCTTTTATTCCTGTTAAGACTGTCAAAGAAATTGACGGAGGAACTGGGAAAATACAAACTACTAGATTTGAGATTTCCTTGTCAGAACCAGAAATTTATTTCGGGGTTTTATATGCAGATTACCCGAACGCACCAACTATGAATGAAGATGCGCTCAGAACTAACTATGATAATGTTCGAGATGGATTTTCAAAGGCTGGAAACGGCAAACTAACAAGCGACCGTGATGTTTGGGCAAATGGAAAATTAGGACGTGAAATTGTTTTTGACTTTGACAATAAAACTATCGTTACATACCGAACGTATTTAATTGGCACTCGTCAGTTTCAGGTGATTACTTCAACTAAGGCTTCACTTATAAAAGACGCAGAAATCAAAAGAAGCATAGATAAGTTTTTAAACTCGTTTCAGTTTGTCGAAAAGTAATTCCTAATAAAGGAGTGTTAAAAATTAACGCGCCGCCGAACAATTCATTGGACGTGAGGGCGAAACAGCGACTTTCTTTTTTAGCTTGTCTTTCATATTTTAGCTTGCGTGTTGGCGGTTTCCGCCACGTCATCTCATCCATTAGCTGCTCTCGGAGGATTTATGCTCGAAAGATTATTTGTTTACGGAACTCTCGTTCTAAAGACGCTTTGAAGTTCGCACCACAAGATTAGGACACTACCAAAAATTTCAAATCACAAATACCAAATCAAAAATAAAGAATCGAATTTAAAGTTTGGCTTGAAGAATTCGGAATTAACCTTTGCCAAACTTTGCTTTTCGTTTCCAATCTGTTAAAATTCGCCTTTTGCTCGAGTAATAAATAACTAATCCGTATCAATGAGAGAAACAATTTCAACCGAAAAAGCGCCGGGCGCAATCGGTCCTTATTCGCAAGCCGTCAGCGTGGGCGGTATGGTTTTTTGTTCGGGACAAATCCCGATTGACCCGGCGACCGGCAATTTCGTGTCAAACGAAGTGGCGGAGCAGACCGAGCAGGTTTTGAAAAATTTAACGGCAGTTCTCGAAGCGGCGAAAACAAATTTGAACAACGTCGTCAAGACAACCGTGTTTCTCGCCGATATGGACGATTTCGCGGCGATGAACGAAGTCTATGCGCGTTATTTCGGCGAAAACAAACCGGCGCGCGCGACAGTTCAAGCGGCTCGTCTACCGCGCGACGCGCGTGTCGAAATTGAATGTATCGCTGTCATTTAACATTTAACATTTATCATTTAAAAATTGTTCAATGATGAATGTTAAATGTTAAATGAAAAAAGCCAAACGCCTAAAATAAGACGTTTGGCAGTTGAAAATTAAAGTGTTAAAAAGTTTTACGCCGCCGCGACAAACTTGGTCGGCGCTACTGCTTTAATGACTTTGCCGCCCTTGATACAGCGCGTGCAAACTTTCATCCGCGAATTGCCGCCCGCGGCTTGTGCGACGCGGATTGACTGAAGATTCGGATTAAAGCGTCGTCGAGTTTTGTTGTTAGCGTGTGAAACATTGTTTCCGAACTGCGGACCTTTGCCGCAAACGTCGCATCGTTTTGCCATGATAATTAAAATCCTCCAAAAATAATAACGGGGTTTATATAAAAAAGAGTCGGCGCCAAAGGGCGTGTAAAACTCAAAAGTAAAGTTTATATCAAAAAGAGCAATTTTAATCAAGCAATGAACGAGATTGTCAATTTTCAAGGAGCAAGAGCCACAGTGCAAAATAAAAGAGTGAAGTTTTTAGCCGTAACATTTTTAGCCTTCGTTTCGATAATTTTTATCGGATGTAATCGCACCGACACGAGCGGCGGCGGAAGCAGCGCGGCAACTACGGGCGCGGCAAACGTCGACCCGAACGACACGGCGGCGAACGTCAACGGCAAGCCGATAAAAATGGAGGAAGTCGAGCGCGGCATCAAACAGCAGGCGCAGGGACAGGAAAGTAAATTATCGCCGCTCGAACTGGCGTCGGCGCGTCTGCAAATTTTGGACGGTTTAATTCAAAACGAAGTTTTGTATCAGAAAGCCGAAAAAGAAGGAACAGTACCGAAGGACGACGATATTACGGCGGAAGTCAATAAACAAAAAACGTCAAGCAATCTTTCAGCCGAAAAATTCGACGAGCAGATGAAGCAGGCTGGAATGACCGACGCTTCCTACCGCGAAACCGTCAAAAGAGTTCTTGCCGTTAAAAATTTAATCGAGAAAATAACAGGCAAAATCGAAGCGCCGAAAGACAGCGAAATCGATGCTTTTTACAACGGCAACAAATCGGCGTTTGTCAACAAACGCGGCGTCAAACTCGCGGCAATCGTCATCGACCCGACAAACAGCGGCGAAGGCGACACAACAACCAGCGAGCAGGAAGCCGTTCTAAAAGGCAACGAAATTATCAAACGAATTCAGCAGGGACAAGATTTTGCGTCAATCGCGCGCGAGGCGAGCGAAGACCAGAGCAAACTGCAGGGCGGCGATTTAGGCACAATCAGCGAAGACGAACTAAAACAAACTTTTCCGCCGCAAGTAGCCGCAACGCTAATGAATGAAAAATTTCCAATCGGAAACATTCTGCCGACGCCGATACAGGGCAAGTTTTTTATTCTTAAATTGCAGGAACGTAGTTTGAAGGATGAAAATTTGACGCTCGAAAGTCCGGGCGTGCGCGAGAAAGTTATCCAACAACTTATCGGCGCGCGCAAACAGCTTTTAAGTCAATCTTACGCCGCCATTGCGATGAACGAAGCAAAAGTTGAAAATTTTCTGGCGCAGAAAGTCGTCGCCAACCCGAACGAGTTGAGCGGCGCGCGTCCGGCTGGCGCGGACGACGCTGGCGCAAACGCGAATACAAACACAAATTCGACGGCTAATACGAACGCAAACGCAAACACGAACTCAAATATGAAACCGGCGGCGAGTGGTTCGTCTGACGCAACAGGCGCAAAATCTGCGCCGGCGGCTGGAAAAGCGGCGAACGCGCCGAGGTAATGTTGAAACTAACAAGCGATTTTAGATAAAAAACGCTTTACAAATAGTCAGTCGTCGGTTCACAAGTTTTCAGTAAAGATTTTATTGCTGATTGCCGAAAGCCTTCTGCTGACTATTATTTTTTTATGTTGTTCAGATTGTCGGAAATTTATAAATCATACGCGGGGCGCGAAATTCTGCGCGGCATCTCTTTTCAGATAAACCCGAACGAAAAGGTCGGACTCGTCGGCAGAAACGGCGCTGGGAAGACGACCGTGTTTCGCGTTATCACGGGCGAAGAATCGCCCGACGACGGCGAAGTCGTTTCGATGAACAATCTGAAAATCGGTCTTCTCGCGCAGCACGTCGATTTTACCGAAAACGAAACGGTTCACACCGCCGCGCTTTCGGCGTTTCAGAAACTTCACGACATCGAAGCGGAAATGCGTCATCTTGAAATTTTGATGGAAACAGATGTTTCGGACGAAATTTTAAATCAATACGCCGAACTGCAAACTGAATTTGAACACGAAGACGGTTTTACGTTCGCGGCGCGCGCCGAAGCGATTCTTCTTGGTCTGGGTTTCGCCAAAGAAACCTGGACGCAGGAAACGCGAAATCTTTCGGGCGGACAGAAAAATCGGCTGGGTTTAGCGCGGCTTTTATTATCGAATCCCGACGTTTTGCTGCTCGACGAGCCGACGAATCATCTTGATGTCGCGGCTGTCGAATGGCTTGAAGATTTTCTTCAGAGTTATGAGAAAACTTTCGTTATCATCAGCCACGACCGTTATTTTCTCGACAGGACGTGCCGCAAAATCATCGAAATCGAAAACGGCAAGGCGATTGTTTATAAAGGAAACTACTCGCATTTTCTCGTCGAACGCGAGGAACAGCGCGAGATACAACGGCGCGCATTTGAAAATCAGCAGTCTTTTATCGCCAAAAACGAAGATTTCATACGCCGCAATCTTGCCGGACAAAAAACGAAACTGGCAAAATCGCGCCGCAATATGCTCGAACGCATCGAGCGTGTCGAAGCCGTCGTCGCCGATAAATCGCAGGGGAATTTCGTTTTGAAAAAAGTCGAGCGCGCCGGAAATCAGGTTTTAACCGTCGAAGATTTGGCGGTCGGCTACGGCGAAAACGTTCTGGCGAAAAATATAAATTTCACGCTTCTGCGCGGCGAAGCGCTCGGCGTCATCGGCGCGAACGGGAGTGGGAAGACGACTTTTTTGAAAACGGTTTTGGGCAGTCTTCGTGAACTAGACGGAAAAATTATGTGGGGCGCGAAAACCGACATCGGTTATTATTCGCAGCAGTTGGAAGAACTTGACGGGCGCAACGAAATTATTCAGGAACTGCGCCGCGTCGCGCCGCTTGCCGACAACAATTCGCTGCGCTCGTTTCTGGCGAGGTTTTTATTTGTCGGCGAAGATGTTTTCAAAAACGTTTCGACGCTTTCAGGCGGCGAAAAAGGCAGATTGGCGCTGGCGAAATTGATTTACTCGAACAAAAACGTTTTGATACTAGACGAGCCGACAAACCATCTCGACATTCCGTCGCGCGAGGCGCTCGAAGCGGCGCTCGACGCTTTCGACGGCACGATTATCACCGTCAGCCACGACCGTTATTTTCTCGACCGCGTGGCGACGCAGATTTTAGCGTTTGACGAAAACGGAATTGCCGAAGATTTTGAAGGAAATTACACCGAATATCACGAGCAGAAAATCAAGCAACAGCCGATTGCGGATTTCGGATTGCGGAATACAGAATTGAAAAAAGAAAACCAAAAACCGTTGGCGAAAAATCAGCTTTCAAAAAATCAAATTCTGCGTATTGAGCAGCGCATAAAAGAAATCGAAAATGAAATTCCCGAATTAGAAGGCAAAGCCGCGGCGCTGTCACTGCAAATGAGCGAGCCGAAAATCGCCGCAAACCGCGAAAAACTGCGCGAAGTTACAACCAAAATTAAGGAAACAGAACAGAAAACCCAGAATCTTTATCGAGAATGGGAAGATTTATCGGAAAACTAATTTTTAGAAAAGTGGCGGAAACCCGCGCGTAAGCAAGGGTGTAAAATAGTTCAAAGTTCAAAGTTTAAGGTTGATGAACGGATTTTATGCACTAAACTTTGAACCAACTTTCGCATCCTTGCTGACGCGCGGGTTTCCGCCTTTTGGCTAACTTTCAATTCGATAATTCGGCGCTTCTTTCGTGATGATAACGTCGTGAACGTGCGATTCTCTTAAACCAGCGGACGTGATGCGGACGAATTTCGCGGTTTCCTGCAACTGTTCAATCGTTTTGCAGCCTGTGTAACCCATTCCCGAACGCAAGCCGCCGACGAGCTGCGTAACCATTTCTTCTAAAGTTCCTTTGTATGCGACGCGACCTTCGATGCCTTCAGGAACGTATTTTGAATCCGACACCGTGCCTTCCTGCGCGTATCGGTCTGAAGAACCTTTTTTCATCGCACCGATTGAACCCATTCCGCGATAGGTTTTAAATGTGCGTCCCTGAAAAAGAATCGTTTCGCCGGGCGATTCTTCCGTGCCGGCAAAGAGCGAGCCAATCATTACCGAATCCGCGCCCGCCGCAATCGCTTTGACAACATCGCCGGAAAATTTCACGCCGCCGTCGGCGATAACCGGAACGCCGGAATTTTTCGCCGCCGCGACGCATTCTGTAATCGCCGAAATCTGCGGGACGCCCGCGCCCGTAACGACGCGCGTCGTGCAAATCGAGCCGGGACCGATGCCGATTTTAACCGCGTCAACGCCCGCTTTTATCAATGCTTTGGTCGCTTCGCCCGTTGCTATGTTTCCGGCGACGAGTTCAACTTCGGGAAATTTCTTTTTGATTTTTTTAACGGCTTCGATGACGCGCGACGAGTGTCCGTGCGCCGTGTCGACGACGATAACGTCGGCGCGCGAATTGATTAACGCTTCGGCGCGCTCGAAAAAATCGCCCGTCGCACCGATGGCGGCGGCGACAAGAAGCCTGCCCAAATCGTCTTTCGCCGCGTTCGGATATTTTATCGCTTTTTGAATGTCTTTGACCGTGATTAAACCTTTCAAGCGTCCGTCGTCGTCAACGACGAGAAGTTTTTCTATTCGATGTTTCTGCAGCTTTACTTTTGCCTGATTAAGAGTTGTGCCGACCGGAACGGTTACGAGCGGCTGTTTTGTCATCACTTCGGAAACCGGAATGTCGAATCTAGTTTCAAAGCGTAAATCGCGGTTTGTGATGATGCCGACGAGCAAGCCGTTTTCATCGACGACGGGAACGCCGCTGATTTTGAAATTCTCCATTATGTCGAGCGCTTCGCGGACGGTTTTGTCGTCTCTGATGGTTACGGGGTCGACAATCATTCCCGATTCCGAGCGTTTTACTTTATCGACTTCTTCGGTTTGATGGGCGATTGAAAGGTTTTTGTGGACGACGCCGATGCCGCCCTGCTGCGCGAGCGCGATTGCTAAATTTGCTTCGGTTACGGTGTCCATCGCCGACGAGCAAAGCGGAATATTGAGACGAATGCTGCGCGAAAATTGGGTTGAAACGTCCGTCTCGCTCGGCAATATGTCCGAATAGGCGGGAACGAGCAGAACGTCGTCGAATGTTAAGCCTTCTTTGATTTCTTCGATTTTCATAAAAATTATAAATTGCGAATTATAAATAAAAAACCCGCATAAAATCTGCGGGCGCGGTTAGTCTTCTAAGGATTTTTTGAAATGTTTCTTTTTGAATTTATTACGAAACAGCACAATTTTATATTATCTCGGAGCGGCTGAATTTGCCGCGCCGTCAAAAGAAATTTTCCCGTCCTGCCAGATTTTAGCTAGGTTGTCTTTTGTAATTTCAAATTCGACAACGCTGCGTTTCGGCGTTGCGGGCGCGGTCGGCAGGGAAATCTGCTTGCCGTTTATCGTCAGCTCGACGCTCGACGCGAGCGTTTTTGAATAGCCGATTTTCAAGTTTTCCTTCGGCGCGAATTCGAGCGGTTTGTCCGCCGTCAACATTCTGCTTTCGCGTTTTCCGTCAACGACCGAATTGACGGAAACCGGTGCTTTCGGAGTTCTGACTACGACTTTCAAATCGTTCATCGAAGGCGCTCCGGTAGAATCGTTTGAAACGTTCGCCGTGCCTGACGAACTTACCGTATTTATAGAATTTGCGTTTGTCGAAACGTTCGTGTCGACCGAAGAAACATCGCCGCTTTGACGATTGCCCAGATATTTAACCAGACCGAGAATTCCGGCTGCCATCAAACCGAGAATGACGGCAGCAAGGACAATCGTGCGCAAGCCGGAAGAACGTGCGCTCTCGTCGGTTAAAACCTGCGAGCGGTAAGTTTTCGGCTCCTCGACCGTTTGATTGTTGTTTTGACTGCCGATTAAAGCAGCGTAATCAGCGAGCGCTTCCTGCTCGTCGACGCCGACGGTTTTGGCGTAAGATTTAACGAAACCTTTGTTGAAAATGCCGCCCGGCAGCGTTCGATAATCGTCTTCTTCGATTGATTTGATATAAAGCGGCGAAATACGTGTCTGGTCGGCGACTTCGCTGACACTGATGCCGCGCGCCTCGCGCGCCTGTCGCAGTTTTTCGCCGAGAGTTATAGACATTTTTTGGTGGTTGTTCGAGCGTGCTTCGTTCAATTAAAAACTCAAAACGATTTCAAGGTTGAAATATATCTTTTATAAACGGAAAATGTCAATCGTTTCGGGCATATTTATAGAAGGAGCGCGCGCTTGCTTATTGTTCGGCGCGCGTGTTACGTTATGGCTTTATTCAATTCGGAGCGTTAAAATAAATTTACAAATATAATAAAGCGAGGAACTTTGAAAATGTCTCTTGAAGCACTCGGAATGGTCGAAACCAAAGGCTTTGTCGGCGCGGTCGAAGCGGCGGACGCGATGGTCAAATCAGCGAACGTGCAGCTAATCGGCAAGGAATACATCGGCGCGGGCTACGTTACGATTTTCGTGCGCGGCGATGTCGGCGCGGTCAAAGCGGCGACGGACGCGGGCGCGGCGGCGGCGCGGCGCGTCGGCGAGCTTATCAGCGTTCACGTCATCCCGCGACCGCACGGCGAAGTCGAGCGCGTTCTGCCGAAAGGCGTCGGCTACAGCCCGGACGAAAAAGCCGTGCAAGGCGGCGGCTCGCGCGGACAACTCAGCGCGGGTAGCGCCAATGATGAGATGACGACGGCGAACGACCGAACCAAAACGAAAACAAAATAAATTTTCAATTTAAGAATTGTTTTCAATTAAGAATTAAGAATTGTTGGAATTTGTTTTCTGATTCTTAATTCCTAATTCTTAATTCTAAAAAGATGTCCGAAGACAAGGATTTGATTTCGCAGCAGGAAGCGAGCGGAGCGGTTGAAGCGGCGTATCTCGCTTTTAAAACGGTTGCGAAGTTCGACCAAGCAAAAATCGACCGGATTTGCGAAGCGATGGCGCAGGCTGCGCTCGGCGAATCGGCACGTTTAGGCGCGATGGCGAGCGAGGAAACCGGCTTCGGGCGCGCCGACGACAAGCGCGAGAAAAACCGTTTCGCGGCGGAAGACGTTTGGAATTATTTCAAAAACTTAAAAACCGTCGGCGTCATCAGCCAAACCGAAAGCGTCGTCGAAATCGCCAGCCCGCGCGGAGTCGTCGCGGCAATCATTCCATCGACAAATCCGACATCGACCGCGATTTTCAAAATCATCATCGCCATCAAATCCCGAAATACAATCGTGCTTTCGCCGCATCCGTCGGCGGCGCGCTCAATTGCCGAAACAGCGAGAATTATGCGCTCTGTCGGCGTGGGCGAAGGGTTGCCGCCGGACGCAATTTGCTGTTTGACGAACGCGACGATTGCCGGCACGGAAACTTTGATGAAGCACAAACGCACGGCGGTAATTTTAGCAACGGGCGGAACTGGTCTTGTGCGCGCCGCGTATTCGTCGGGCAAACCGGCGTTCGGCGTCGGACCGGGAAACGTTCCCGTATTTATTGAAAGAACTGCAAACATCGAAAAAGCCGTCGCCGATATTCTGACCGGAACTTGCTTTGACAACGGCACGATTTGCGCGTCCGAGCAATCGGTCGTTGTTGACGCGCCCGTTGCGGCGCAAGTGCGCGAGCAATTCAAACTTCAGGGCGGACATTTTCTTAATCAAGCCGAAGCCGAAGCCGTCGGCACAATTTTATTAACCGAACAGCGCACGTTAAATCCGAAAATCGTCGGCAAATCCGCCGAATTTATCGCCAATCTCGCGGGCGTTTCCGTGCCGACGGGAACGCGCTGTCTGCTCGCCGACTGCGGCGGCGTCGGGCGCGATTTCCCCTGGTCGATTGAAAAACTTTCGCCGACGCTGGCTTTTTTTATTGTTGACGGAATTGACGCGGGCGCGCAGAAATGTCTGGAAATTTTGCAGTTCGGCGGAATGGGACACACCGCCGGAATGCACTCGCAAAGCCGCGAAGCCGCAATAAGTTACGGCGCGAAAATGCCTGCGTCGAGAATTATCATCAACTCGCCGACGACGCACGGCGCAATCGGTTTTTCAACTGATTTAGCGCCGTCGATGACTTTGGGCTGTGGCTCTTGGGGCGGAAATGTTACGAGCGACAACGTTTCGCCCGTTCATTTAATGGACATCAAGCGCGTCGCTTTCGAGACTCGTCCAGTCCAAAGTCCAAAGTCCAAAGTCCAAAGTCAACCCGCAGCCCGCGTTTCAGATTACAATTTACAAATTGAAAACCAGAGACGAGATACAAAAGACCAAAGAACAATAAAACGCGAGGAAATCGCTGCGCTGGTCGATAAATTTTTGAGTCAGAAAATTGCGGAAACGCCGATGTCGGAAACGCCTGCGCCGGCGAGCGGCTCAATTCAGAATTCAGAAACTTCCGTCGCGGCGAGCAGTTCAATTCAGCAAGCGACAAACGGCAACTCATCAACGGAAAGCCCCGTGAAAACCATTATTCACGAGCTGCGCGGCGAAAATCAGACGAATGGCTCAAAGCCGAAAACCGTCGATTTCGTCAGCGAAGAAGACGTGCGGCGCGCGGTCGAAGCGGGCGCGAAAATTTTTATCAACGCGAAGACGATTATCACGCCGTCGGCGCGCGATTTGGGCGACGAGCGCGAAATTTTCGCAAAGGTTTAAGTTTTTTATAAATTCGCGGCGAAAAATTTTCGTCATTAAAAACTGTCGCGCAAAAGTTTTATTCGTTCGTCGAAAAACTCGCCGCCGTCGCGGTAAAAATGTTTCCCGATTTCAAAAATGGTTCAAACATCAATCGAAAATAAAGTGTGCCGCGCGTGCGGCGCAGAGGCGCGAACGAATGCGCTTTTCTGCTACAAATGCGGCGGCTCGCTCGCCGCCAAAGATGACGATGCGGCGACTAAAACAGACGTGCGCGCCGAAAACAATGCGTCCGTCGCCGACGGCGAACTTATTCAACCAAGCATCGTTCCATTCTCGGAAAATGACGGCGAATCGGGAACGGAAATAAAGGTTGTTAAAGTAAAAAAACAAATTGTCGCCGAAGAAGTTTCCGCGCCCGAAACCGTATTGGTAAATCAAGTTGCCGGCGCGCCGGAAGTTGAAAAAAAATCGAGCATACACGAAGAAGCTAAACTGAAAAGCGCCGCATCCTTGCGCCGTAAATCGAAAACCTTGCAGCCGAAAATCGTCGAAGAAGTTTGGCAGGAACACCAAAACGCGCCCAATATATGGTTTATTTCGGCGGCGATTTTTTTAACCGTTTTGACAATTGGATTTTTGTTTCTGGCGATATATTTGAAATAGTGGAGCGGCGGTTTTTTTGTGATATTATTTTTTGAAAATTTCTAAAAGGCGAATTTAATTTTATGGAAGCTCTCGGAATGGTCGAATGTATGGGATTGGTGGCGATGATTGAAGCGGCGGACGCGATGGTCAAAGCGGCAAATGTTAATCTCGTCGGTTATGAGAAAATCGACGCCGGATTGGTTACGGCGATTGTGCGCGGCGAAGTCGGCGCGGTGCGTGCGGCGGTTGACGCGGGCGCGGCGGCGGCGCGCAGAGTCGGCACGGTTACGGCGGTTCACATCATTCCGCGCCCGCACAACGAAGTCGCCGAAGGCATTCCCGTCATCGAAACAGGCAAGACGACGCGCAAGAAAATTTCCGGTTCAGTGCCTGCGAAATGAGAAATTGAAAAGGCGAACGGCGAAAGTTAAGAAACAAATTTTGAGTTTGTTTTTCTGAAATTTGAATTAACAAATTACTGGAAAACAAAACAATTTGCTGAAAAAGAAAAAAGACTGGAAATTGATTTCCAGCCTTTTTTCTTTTAAAAATTTTACGTTAAATTAATTACTTTTAACTTGCGGATTCGATTTTTGCAGCTTCGGCGCGTTGCCGCGCTCGCCGGTCGAGTTTCTGCCCGTGCGCGTAACGGCGATGCGTTTTTGTTTATTCGGTCCGTCGTCGACGACGACTTTGATGGTGCGGAACGCGCCGTCTTTTTTCTCGTTCGTCGGCGAATAGCTGACCAGATACTGCGTCCGCAACTCGCTGGCGATGTCCTGCGCGATTGTGTTTAATTCGCCCGCTGAAGTCGGGAAATAAAATTTCCCGCCCGTTTCGGTTGCGAGTCGTTCGAGAAAGGCTTTTGCTTTTCCCTGCGGGCTTTTGCCGATAAAACCGCCTTCCTTGCTCAGTTCCGAGACAAAACCGACGGTGTAAATCTGCACGTCCGCCTCGCGCAGAAGCTCGAAAAGCTGCGCTTCTTTGTAAAAGCTGTCGCGGTCTTCGCCGTCGGAAACTAAAATCAGCGCGCGCCGTTTTTTGTCGTTCGGGTTGCGGCTGTTTTCGTATTTGTTGACCGTTTCGGCGGCGAGATAAACGGCGTCGATAATCGCGGTCTGTCCGCCTTCGACATACAGATTTTCAAGGGCTTCGTTTAAATCGGCTTTGTTCGGCGTAAAATCCTGCACGATTTCGATTTTGTCCGAGCTGACAAAGCGGATAATGCTGCTCTCGTCGCCCGGCTTGTTCGTGCCGATGATAATTTTTCCGGCTTCGATAACTTTATCGAGAAGCGAACGGAGCGAGCCGGAATTGTCGATGACGAGCGAGTAATTTGTCGGAACTTCCGCTTTCGTGAACGACGTAATCGGCTGCAGAACATTGTCTTCGTAGACTTTAAATTCCTGCTGGCGCAAATTGTTTATCGGGCGATTGGCGCGGTCGATGACGCGGACGTTCAGATTTACTTCTTCGGTTTCGATTTTGATAATCTCGTTCGGGTCGTCGATTTCGTTCGGGGTAGGAGAGGCTGCCGGCACGATGACCGCCGGCACAACGGTCGGCGCGGTTCTCGGCGTCGGAGTTGAAACTCTTACAGGCGTCGGCGTGGCGACGCTGCGCGCGCGGTTCGTATTGGTTTGCGCGCTTGCCGCCGAAAAATTGTAAAAGGCGAAAAATATACCGATACAAAAAACAAGCGTCAAAAGGTTGAAAGTTTTTCTTTTCATTTTATTTCGTGAAATTGAAAATCAATTGATTTAGCGGACGTTTGTATTCGGCACTGCGTAATAGCCTTCGCGCCCGCGAACGGTTAGACGCGGAAGACCGCGCGGCGGGTTGACCTTAACTTTCGTCTTGTGCCATTTTCCGTCCGGGACAAAATCCTTCGGCGTAAAGCCGATTGAATATTGGTGGCGAAGCTCAAGCGCGATGCGCTCGAAAATCTCATCCAGTTCGACATCGGCTTGCGGGTAAAAAGATTTGCCACCCGTAACGGATGCGAGTTCGTCCAGAAACGCTTGTCCCTGCATCGCCAGCGGGTCGCCCGCGTCTTTTCCGCCCGTGATGCCGACGGCATAGACGGTAACGTCCGACTCTTTCAAAAGGCGGCGCACTTCGTTAAAACTGTAGCGCGAGGCGTTGTCCTGCCCGTCGCTGATAATAAGCATCGCTTTTTTCTGGCGCGTTCCCGTCGTTACGCGCTCGACGCCCAAATAACAGGCGTCGTAAAGCGCCGTGTTGTTTTTCGGCTCGACGAGCGTGAGTTTCCGCAAAACCGAATCGCCGTCGCGCGTGCGGTCGAGCAGCAATTGTGCGCGGCTGTTAAAAGCTATCAGAAAATACTCGTCCGACGGATGGCTCGTATTGATAAATCGTTCGAGCGCTCTGCGCGCCTTGCCGATTTTCTCGCCGCTCATCGAGCCGGAAATGTCGAAAAGAATGCCGACCGAAACAGGCGCGTCCACGTCGCTGAAGAAAGTGATTTCCTGTTCCTGATTATTGTCATAGACCTTAAAGGCGTCTTTGGTCAAACCGGAAACGAAGCGCCCGTATAAATCAGTTACGGTTAAAGTTTGCGTAACGAGGTCGGTCTTGACGCTAATCGGTCTGTCGTCGCCCTCCGGCGGCGTCGGCGCGGCGGTTTGCGCCGACATTGAAACGGCGGCAAGCAGAACGGTGAAAATTAGAGAAATCGAACGCTGCGAAAAGCGAAAGCATCGAGCGCGCGCGGGGAAATCTTTGACAGCCATAAAAAAAATTCTCTTTCGTATGATATTTTTATTTTAAGAAACCACTTGTTTTCGTGCAAGATGTTTTTTTGATGTCAAAACGATTTGTTTCGATGCTTACGGTAAAATTGTTTGAATTGCATCTAACGACGACTGCAACCTTTAGGAGCGCCGCGCGTGATATAATTACGAATTACGAGTTGGCAAAAAACTTTACGGACATTCGTAATTTGAAATTCGTAGTTCGTAATTCTAAGAAAATTATGGCTGAATTTATTTGCAGATTGGGAACGCCGGCGGGCGAGATTATGACGCGCGTGGTCGAGGCGGCGGGCGCGGGCGAAGCCAAAACGCGGCTCGAAAGCGAAGGCTTTCGCGTGTTCGCGATTGCTTCGGCGGAGCGAGGTTTGGCGGCGGTTGCGCTGCCGTTCGGCGCGGGCGCGTCAAAGAAAAATCGCGTCAAGCCGAACGATTTTCTGCTTTTCAATCAACAGCTTTCAGCGCTTCTGCGCGCGGGAATTCCAGTTCTGCAATCGATAAATCTGCTGAAAAATCGCTCGGCTTCTTCGTCTTTGCGCGACGTTTTGGCGAATGTCGAAGACAAAATAAGAAGCGGCGTGCCTTTGTCCGAAGCGTTTGAAGCGCAAGGGATTTTTCCGAAAATTTACTCGGCGTCGATTCTGGCGGGCGAGAAAAGCGGCGCGCTCGACGAAGTTCTGGCGCGTTATGTAGAGTATTTAAAAAGAAGCGTCGGCGTCGCGCGCAAACTGCGAAGCGCTCTTGCTTACCCGATGTTTCTGCTGGCGGCGTCGGCATTTATGGTCGGCTTTTTAACTTTGTATATCGTGCCGCGAATGTCGGATTTATTTAAAGGCTTAAGCACGAAAAACAGTTTGCCGACCGTTACAATCGTTGTGCTGGCAATTTCAAACGCCGTTACGCAGAACATTTTCTGGCTGTTGCCGCTCGTCCTGATTTTGATTTTCGCGCTCGTCATTTGGCTCAGAACGCCGGGCGGACGACTGGTTTTAGACAAATTTTTGCTTCGCGTGCCGGTTGGCGGAACGCTGATTCGGCAGATGACGATGGCGCAGTTGGCGCGCTCGCTTTCGACTTTGCTGTCGGGCGGCATCACGCTGCCCGATTCGTGGGACATCGCGTCGCAGGCGATTACGAATCTTGAATTGCGCCGCCGCAGTCAATCGGTTTTGCCGATGATACGCGAAGGACGACTTTTTACCGAAGCACTTGACAACGCTCATTGGATGCCGGAACTGGCGCTCGATATGATTGGCATCGGCGAGAAATCGGGCAGCCTTAGAGAAATGCTCGACGAGGTGGCAAATTTTTACGACGCCGAATCCGAAGTGCGGCTCGAACAATTAACCTCTTTGCTCGAACCGGTGATTTTAGTTTTTATGGCGGGAATTGTTATAACAATTTTGCTGGCAATTTACCTGCCGATCATCCAGACGATTTCGTCGGGTCCGTTCGCCGGAAAAAGATAATAATAAAAAAATGGAAAACAGAACAAACGGTAACGCGGCGACAATTACGACGATGCCAAAAACGGCTGCAACCGACATTTTAGAAAACGAGCCGCCCGAAGTTAAGGAAGCAAAGGCGCTTGCGGCACGTTATCGTTTGCCGTATATCGATTTGCTGCCGCCCGATAAGGAATCGCCTATTAGCTATGAAGAACTCGCCGGAATTCCCGTCGATTTGATGCTGCGAAATATGTTCGTTCCCTTAAAGCGCGACGGCAGAAATCTGCACGTAGCGATGGCTGACCCGTCGAATTTGGAGCAGTTGGACGAGCTTGAAAACGCCCTAAATGTTCGCATTATGCCGTATGTGGCGACGGCGGGCGCGATTGACGTTGTGCTGCGAAAAGGCGATGCGACGCAGCGAGTTCTTCAGGAAGCGGCTTCGACTTTTAAAATTTCTCTGGTTAGAGAAACCGACCACGGCGAAGAAGTTCTCGATTTGGACAAGCTGGCGTCCGATTCGGATATGTCGCCGATTATCAAATTGGTTGACACCATTATTTATAACGCGATGGAATCGCGCTCCTCCGACATACACATCGAAGCGGGCGACCGCGACGTGAGCGTCAAATTCCGCATCGACGGCGCGCTTTATCAGAAAGTCGACCCGATTGATATTGTCTTTCATCAAACCTTGATTTCGCGTATCAAAGTTATGTCGGAACTCGACATCGCCGAACGCAGAATTCCGCAGGACGGCAGATTTCGCGTTCGCTATAAAGGCAGAACGGTCGATTTTCGCGTTTCGATTTTGCCGTCGGCTTACGGCGAAAACTGCGTTATCCGTATTCTGGACAAAGAGCAAATCTCGGAAGAATTTAAAAATCTTAGTCTCGATGTCGTCGGTTTTGACCCCGAAGACGTAAAGCGTTTTCGGATGTATATCAAAGAGCCGTATGGAATGGTTTTGGTGACGGGTCCGACAGGTTCTGGAAAAACGACGACGCTTTACGGCGCGCTGAACGAAATCCGCAACAGCGAAGATAAAATTATCACTATCGAAGACCCTGTAGAATATCAGCTTCAGGGCATTATGCAGATTCCCGTCAACGAGAAAAAGGGTTTAACTTTCGCGCGCGGGCTTCGTTCGATTCTGCGCCACGACCCGGATAAAATAATGGTCGGAGAAATCCGCGACAACGAAACGGCGCAGATTGCAATCCAATCGGCATTAACCGGACACCTTGTTTTCACCACCGTTCACGCCAACAACGTGATTGACGTTATCGGGCGGTTTTTGAATATGGGCGTCGAGCCTTACAATTTCGTTTCATCTCTCAATTGCGTTCTCGCCCAACGTCTCGTGCGGCTTTTGTGTCCGGTTTGCAAGCGCAGTTATAAGCCGGGAAGCGAAGAAATCGCCGAAGCCGGTTTGCGCCCCGAAGAAGTCGGGAGCAGAAATTTTTTTGTGAACGTCGGTTGCGATGCCTGCAATCACACGGGTTATCGCGGGCGCACGGCGATTCACGAGCTGCTCGATATGACGGACGCGATTCGGGAAATGATTATCGAACGGCGACCGGGTTCGGAAATTCGCCGTCAAGCTGAAAAAGAAGGCTTGACTAGCTTGCGCGAATCAGCCGTTAAAAAACTTTTCAACGGCACGACGACCCTGCACGAGATAAATCGCGTAACTTTTGTTGAAGAAATTCGCTGAAACGGGCAGAATAAGATTGGTTTTACCGGAAAAGTTTTGAAACTTCGCGCGCTGTTTTGCGTGAAAGTCGGCAGCAAAGATTTTTCGCCTTTCAAAAATCGTTTGACCCATACACAACAATTATGAAAAACTCCGCATACATTCGCTTTTCGATTTCTCTAGTTTTGTTTGTCGCGCTGCTTTCGCCGAGCCTTGCGCTTGCGACTGCGCCCGACGGTAAAAAACATTTTAAGCTCGGAATGGAAGCCGAAATCGCCGAGCAGTGGGACAAAGCCGTCGAAGAATTCGCGCTTGCCATTGCCGAGAATCGGAAAAATCCCGAATATCGTCTGCACTACACGCGCGCACTGTTCAACGCTTCGCAGATGTATATGAAGCGCGGAACGAGTCTTGCGAACGAGAAAGATTACGCGGGCGCGTATCTCGCTTTTCGCAAGGCATACGGCTACGACCCCGTAAATGAACTGGCGAAATCGGAAATGGAGCGAATGCTGCGCCTGCAGCAAGCGGTTGTCGAGGGCGAAAATCCCGACGGCAAAACAAACGGCGCGAGCGGCAACGGCGTGCAGCTTGTTCCGACCGGCTATCAGAAGCAGCCGACGCAGGACGCGATTATTCCGCAACGATTGGAAAAACTGCGCGACGTGCCGTTTCCGGGCGGCGTCGATTTGAAATTTCTGATAAAAGAACTGGCGAAGGATTTGGATTTGAACGTGCTGTTTGATTCCGATTCGTTTCGCCCGAACGACAACCGTAAAACCGCAATCGAGCTGAAAAATGTAACGGCGGCAAAAGCTCTGGATTACATATTTTTGCAGGAAAATTTGTTTTTCCAGAAAGTCGGACCGCGCACGATTCTCGTCGCCAACCAGAACCGCCGCCAAAATTATCAGCAGCTTGTCTTAAGAACATTTTATTTGGCAAACGCCGACCCGACCGAAGTGCAGAAAGTCGTGCAGACGGCGATTCCGGCGCAGCCCGGCAGAACGCCGACGATAACTCTTGTCGATAAATCGACGAACAGTCTCACCGTGCGCGACACCGAAGAAAACATACGGCTTATCGGAAGACTGATAAAATCGCTCGACAAAGACCGCGCCGAAGTCGTGATGGACGTTCAGATTTACGAAGTTTCAAGAAACGATTTGCTGAAATTCGGCACTCAAATCGGCGATTCAGCCACGCTTTCAAACCTTGGCGGAACTAATCGCGGCGTGATTGGCATCGCCGGCAACAGCGGGATTGTCGGAAGAACGTCGCTCGGCTTGGGGCTGGTCATTCCCTCCATTACCTTTCAGGCTTTGCAGGACAAAAACAACTCGAAGCTGATTGCTTCGACGCAGATTCACGCCTTTAACAACGAAGATTCTTCGGCGCGCATCGGTCAGAGAGTTCCGGTCAGAAGCGCGACGATTGCCAATAATTTCAACAATACGGGCGGAACTCCGAACAATAACGGCGGCAGCTTTGTCGGCGACGTTATCAATTATGAGCAAGTCGGTCTGACGTTGAAATTCAAACCGATTGTCTTTCCGAATCAAGACGTTCAAGTAGCGATGAAAATCGAATCCAAAGACGTTGTCGGCGCAAGCACGCTGACGCCGACTTTTACCGAACGAACCATTGAAGGCTCGGCGCGTATTCAAAACAACAAAACTCTGATGCTGGCAAGCGTCGCGCAAGGCGTCGAAAGCAACGGGCGAACGGGTTTGCCGCTGCTGGGTTTGATTCCAATTCTCGGCAGATTGTTCACTGCGCCGACCAAAGATAATCGGCAAGTCGATGTCGTTATCGCCATCACGCCGAAAGTCATCCGCGCTCCGGCGATTTTGCCCGAAGACGAAATCGAGCGTCCGACGGGCAGTTTGGCAGTGCCGACGAGCGGCTCTCTGGAAGCGATGATTATCAAAGACGAACTCGAAGAACAACTCGCCGCCGCTCGCCGCTTGCCGACCGTCGCGCAGGTTCAACTGCCCGACCAAAAATCGGACGAGCCGACTTATACGAAATCAACCGCATCGCAGCAGCAAACAAACGCCGCCGCGCAAAATCAAACGACGGCGCAAACGATTGGAAATTCGGGAACTATTGCCGCTAACCTGCGACCGATTGACGTGAGCGCAAAAAGCACGCAGTTTGCGCAGACCGCCAACAGAACAGCGGAAACTTCCGCAAATACAAATGAAGCGGACATAAACAATACGCCTGCGCCCACCGCCGAAATCAGATTTTTGCAGAATTTACCGCAGATGAAAGCGGGCGAGAAAACCAAGCTCGCTGTGATGGTCAGAAGCGCGACGGCATTTCGCTCGGCGGTTCTCGGTATGAAATTCGACGATAAAAAACTTGCGGTTCGCTCCGTCTCTTACGGCGAAGTTTTCGGCAGCGCGATGGCGCAGACACTTGCCAAACCGTTTCTTAATCAAAACGGCAAAACGTTCGTTTCGCTTTCAAGCGCGCAAGACACAAGCGAAAACAGTTCGGGCATTCTGGCGTATATCGAAGTCGAAGCCTTAGCCGATGGTCAACCGGAAATCACGCTCGACCGCGAGGTTTTGAATTTTCTGACCGCCGACGGCAGGAATTTTTCGATAAAATACTAAAAGAAAACCGATGAGTTCAAAAATCAAAGTTCAAGTTTCAAAGTCGAATCATCGCTGCGCGGAAAGTTTGCAAACAAAAAACTTTCCGCTCAATTGCGGTGGTTTTACATTGCTTGAGCTTATTGTAACTTTGGTCGTTCTCGCAATTCTAGTGATGGGAACGATTCCGCTGATGCAAAATTCGGTCAAGCGCGACAAGGAAGTTCGTCTGCGCGAGAATCTGCGCTTGATGCGCTCGGCGATTGACGAGTTTAAGCGCGATACCGTTGGCGCGTGTCCGATGGGCGCGATTTCGACGGAAAATCCGATTGACAATACGGGCAGAGGCGGCGGCATCAATGCTATGACCGACCCGCGCAGCCGCGTCGTCGTCGACGACTGCAAGATTTTCGATACGGAAAACATCGACCGCTATCCGCCGACGCTCGACCTTCTCGCCGAAGGCGTGCGCGTCCGTCCGCGCGGCTTGAATTTGCAATCTAACGGCGCGTTCAGCGACAAAAACGCGACGGAGATAAATCAAACTAAAGAAATTAACAAAGTCTACTTGCGCGAGCTGCCCGTTGACCCGATGACGGGCAAAACTGACTGGATTTTTCGCTCGTCATATCAAAATAAAGACGCCGGCGACTGGGACGAGGTGAACGTTTTCGACGTGCGTTCAAGCTCGGACGGCGAAGCGTTGAACGGGGAGAAATACAGTGATTGGTGAAAAACTTTTTAATGCGGAATTGAAAGTCGATGAAAATTCCAATTTCCGATTTCCGATTTCCAAAACTAAAAATCAAAATTCCGCACTTCGCACTTCGCACTCCGCAATTGAGCGTGGTTTTTCCTTGCTCGAACTGATGATTTCGATGTTCATTTTGATAATTCTTCTGTCGGTTGCGATGCCCGTTTATCAGCGCAGCGTGCAACAGGCGCGCGAAACCGTGCTGCGCGCAAACCTCTGGCAGATGCGCCGCGCCATCGACCAATACGGCACAGACAAAGGCAAGCTGCCGAAATCGCTCGACGACCTTGTTACAGAAAATTACCTGCGCGAAATGCCGAAAGACCCGATTAGCGAAAAACAGGAATGGCAGGAAATTCAAGGCGAAGACACAAACTCGCCCGACGGCGAACAAGGCTTAAAAGACGTGAAAAGCCGCGCCGAGGGCGAAGACAGCGACGGCAAAAAATACGAAGACTATTAAAATAGTGGTTAGTGGTTAGTGGTTAGTGGGGAGTTTAAGAAAATTCATTCACTAAATCACTAACCACTAACCACTAACCACTAAAAAAGTTGTTAGAAAATTTACTTGAACCGAATTATCCGCGCGCGGCGCTCGGCATCGAGCGCGAGAATTTGACGGCGCTCGCTTTGCAGCGTGAAAAAGGGCGACGTTTCGGCATAAAACAAGCCGCGACCGTCGAATTGCCCGAACATCTTTTGACGCCGAATTTTATCGAGCAGAACATAAACAGCACGGCGGAAATGGTCGCCCTGCTCGAAGAAGTCGTAACGAACGCCGGCTTGCGCAATCAAAAACGCTGGTCGGTTTCCTTGCCCTCGAACGCGGCGCGCACGGCGATTTTAACGCTCGAAAGCGTGCCTGCTTCAAAAGACGAGTTGGCGCAGATTCTCGATTGGAAAGCGGAAAACACGTTCGGCATTCCGGCGGGCGAGATGAGAATAACGCGGCGGAAAATCGCTTCGGACGCGGCAACGGGCAGAGCGCGATATTTTGCGACGGCTGTTAAATTAAGTGTTATCGACGAATACGAAACTTTGTTCGAGCGGCTCGGCTGGCAAGCCGGGCTCATTCTGCCGCGCGCCGTCAGCGAAGCGCGCTGGCTTTACGACAAAGACAAACGCGCGGGCGATTCGCTTTTAATCAGTTCGCAAATCGACGGTTTTGTCGCGCTCGTGATGCGCGGCGGCGAGCCTACGGTTGTGCGCTCCGTAACCTGCGCCGAAAGCGAGCGCGACGACGAGATTTTCCGCCTCTTAATGTTTTACCGCGACCGTCTCGGCGGTGATTCGGCAACTGCGGCGGGTGAAAATTCTCTCGAAAAACTTCTTGTCGTCGGGAAAGATTTAAATCACGAACATTTACGAGACATTACAAACGAAGCGCTCGGCGCGCCGCTCGACATTTTGCAAGCCGAAGATGTCGGTCTAAACATTTCGAATGACGCGTTAAATTTTGACGAAGTAGCCGCGCCCGCCGGACTTGCCGCGCTCGGCTGGAAATAGAAAACTCAAAACTGCGATAACGAAATTTCGAGTAAAAAAGACTTTGATTTTAAGGGAAACGAGCTATTAACTGTTCGCTGTCAGTTATTCGATATTTTTCAAAAAATGGCAATTTTCAGTAAAAGATAATTTTATAAAAACAACGAATAGTTAATAGCTGATAGCGAACAGTTTGTTCGTTCCAATCTAACGAACAGCTTTTTATTTCAAGCCCGAATTTTGAGGCTTAAACTTTTTTTGAAACCAATATTAAAAATCTCCGTAAGAACTTTGCATCTATGACAAGCCAGCAAGCGACGACGCTCGAAAACATCAGAAATTTGACCGACGGCGAGTTGATTGTAAAAGCAATCGGCGGGCGCGAAGACGGCTTTGAAGAACTCGTGCGCCGCTATCAGCGACCGATTACGGCGTATGTTTATCGGATGCTGAACAATTATGACGCCTCGCTCGACGTAACGCAGGAAGTTTTTATAAAAGTTTATAACTCGCTCGAACGCTACAGCTCGGATTACAAATTTTCGACGTGGCTCTACCGCATCGCGCACAACGCGGCGATTGATTCGATGCGGAAAAATTCCGGCTACCGGCAAAGTCTCGAAGCTGAAAACCCGGACGGCAGCGGCAGTTATCAACTGCAAATCGAAAGCCCGAACCCGTCGCCCGAACAAGAGCGCGAGCTTACGGAATGGCGCACGGAAATCGAATCGGTCGTCAAATGTCTGCCGACCGTGTATCGAGAATTGATTATGCTGCGCCACGCGCAGGATTTAAGCTACGACGAGATTGCCGAAATAACGAATTTGCCGCTCGGAACGGTTAAAAACCGGCTGTTTCGGGCGCGCGAGATGATGCGCGAAATTTTTAACGACCGAGGATTTAAAGGAATTTAGTTTTTATTTCCGAGATGAATTTGCCGAACCAAAACCACGAAAACCAATGTCCGCCGCGCGCAAGTTTTGTCGCATATATCGACGGCGAACTTTTCCCGCGCGAGGAACTTATTTTAGAAGCGCATCTCGCCGCGTGCCGCTCGTGCGCGACGGAGCTTAACGAGCAAAAAATATTGTTGCGGGCGCTCGATTTTTTTGCGTCGGAAAACGAAAGGGAAATCAAGCTGCCCGAAAATTTCACGAAAACCGTCGTTGCGAGTGCCGAAAGCAAGGTTGAAGGTTTGCGATGTCCGCGCGAGCGCTCACGGGCTATTTTCGCCGTCGCTGCTTTGTTTCTGATGTTTCTCGTCGGTCTCGGCGGCGAAACAAAATCGGTCGTCGCCGCTTTTTTAAATTTCGGCGAGCAGCTTTTAGCCGTCGCCGGTTTTGCCGCGCATCTGGTTTTCAACATCGCGGTCGGCACGGCTATTATCTTGCGTCCAATTTGCGCGCAGTTGGTTCGCGGTTCGGTCGCTTCGAGCATTTTTCTTGCCGTATTCTTTTTCGCATCTGTGTTTGCACTTCGATGCTTGCTGGTCGAGCATTTCAATCGAGCGTAAATTTATCCGCTGCCGCAAATTCCTGAAAAAGTGATTTATTCGCAAACAAAAGCAAACATCTTCTTTGAATGGAACTTTCCGCCGGTGCAATGGCTCAGCGGATTTATTTTTATTTGCGCCGCCTGCTGTCTGACCGTCTACGCGCAAACGACAATTAGCGTCAAGCCCGAAGAAAAAACCGTCGTCGTCGAAGACGCGCCTGAGATGGAAGTTTTATCTTTCGGCAAAACCGTCGTCGTCAAAAAACAAGCCAAAGGCGTATTTTCGTTTGGCGGCGACGTGATAATCGAAGGCAAGGTTTCGGGCGATGTGGCGACGATGGGCGGCACAATCTTTCAAAAAGAAGACGCCTTTATCGGTGGCGCGGTGATGGCTTTCGGCGGCAGCTACAAGCCGGAAAGCAAAACGCCGCTCAGAGGCGCGGACGCCGAAACCGTGATGTATGCGGGCTACGAAGAAGAACTCCGCAATTTATCGCAAAATCCGGGCAGTATATTTTCACCCCGTTTTTCGTGGTCGTTCCTCGCGCTGCGCTTTCTCGGCATCCCGTTCTGGTTCATTATTTCATTCGCTTTTACGACTATCTCGCCGGGAGCGGTCAGCCGCGCGGTCGCGCGTCTTCAACTTTCGGCTGTCAAAATCGTCGCCGTCGGTTTTTCGGCTTTCATCGCAACGACGTTCGGCGCGATGGCGAGCGTGCTGTTTCTCCCAAATTACGTCAACGCGATTGTCGGGTTGATGCTGTTTGTTTTTCTGATTTTGGCGTATGTATTCGGGCGCGTCGCGCTTCAGGTCAGCGTCGGGAAACGGCTGCAAAAATATTTCCTGCCCGAAAAATTTCAATCGGAAACCGTTGCCGTTTTAATCGGCGTCGTTGTCTGGACGATTCTTCTTTCAATTCCTTACTTGCTTGCCTTTGCCCTTCTTTTTCTTCTCTCCGCCAGCACCGGCTTAATTTTAACTGCGGGCTCGTCCACAAAAAATTGGCAAAAAGTATAAATCAAAAGTTCGCAAATCTTTACGAAAAAAAGTTGTAACTTTTCGCTCGCTCAAAACGTCTTTATTAAGAGAGCGAAAAGTTACAACTTTTTTTCAACGGCTGCGTATCAAATACAAGAAATTCAGACGGCTTCTCGGGAAAAATAAAAATGCGTAAAACACTTATTTTATCTGGACTTTTAATAGTTTTCGGCGGCGCTTCGTCAGGCGTCGTATCGGCGCAGACCGCCGCGACGACAAAACCGACTAATGCGGCGAGCGCGACCGACGCGAAACAAAAACTCGAACTTGCAACCGGCGACGTTGCTTCAATCGGCGGCGGACGAATCGTTTTGCAGACCAAAGACGGGGCGCGGATTGAAATTGTTTTGTCGGACAAAACCGAATATAAACGTCTTTCGCCGGAAAATCCGAGCTTGAAAACGGCGACGGCGGCAAATATAAGCGACATCGGCGTTGGCGACAAAGTGGCGATTACCGGAATGTTCGCCGCCGATCGCAAATCGATGCCGGCGCGCGCAGTTTTTTTGATGACCAAATCCGACATCGCGCAAAAGCAGAACAAGGAGCGCGAGGAATGGCGCACGCGCGGAATCACCGGGCAGGTCGCCGCCGTCAATCCGCAGACGAAAGAAATCACTGTTTCGTCGCGCGGTTTTGCGGGCGAGCGAAAAACCGTTTTGACCCCGAAAGACAACGCCGACATACGCCGTTACGCGGCTGATTCGGTCAATTACAACGAAGCGAAAACCAGCTCGCTGGGCGAAATAAAAGTCGGCGATTCGATTCGCGCGCTCGGCGAAAAGGGCGACGACGGCGCGACTTTGAAAGCCGAAAAAATCGTAACCGGCGCGTTTCAAACGGTCGGCGGCACGATTACGGCAATTGACGCGGCAAAAAATGAAATCACGATTAACAACATTCAAACGAAAAAACCGTTGACTATTGCGCTCGGTAAAAACACGGTTCTCAAACAATTTCCGGCTGAAGCGGCACAGAGAATGGCACAGTTTCAAGCGATGCAAGCGGGTGGCGTAATGCCCGGACAAGGCGCGGCGCGTCCCGCGCCGCCAAATCAAAACGGCGGACAACAAAATGCCGGACAAAATCCTAATAGAATTGGTCAAGGAGGCGGCAACGCTAACGGCGGCGGAATGCGCGGCGGAAACATCGACGATATGCTCGAACGTTTTCCGACAATTTCGATTAACGATTTGAAAGTCGGCGAGATGATTGCCGTCTCCAGCACGAAAAATCAGAACGTTGCCCCAGTCGAGCGCGTCAACGCTATAAAACTGTTGTCCGGCGTCGAGCCGTTTCTTAAAATCGCGCAGCAGACGGCTGTAATGGGCGGCGGACAGCGCGGCGGCGGTCGGAACACAAGTTTGCAGATTCCCGGTCTCGATTCTAATTTTCCTTGAAATCGGACGCGTCGTTAAGAGAAAAAATTCAACGGCTTGAAACTCAATCGAAACGCGGGTTTTATAACTTTTTATATTTTTATACGCGAACATTGAGTTTTAAGCTGTTTTTATTGAAAACAAATTTATGAAAAAAACAAAATTATTTATATACATCGCACTTTTTACATTATTTATAAATTCGGCGGCTTTGGCGCAGCAGGCGGGAAGTCTGAGCGGGCAGGTTTTCGACAGCCTCGGCGCAATTGTCGTCGGCGCGACCGTTACGGCGGTTGACGCCAATAAAAAAGAAAAAACCGTTACGAGCAACAATCAAGGCGCTTTTACGATAAATAATCTCGCGCCCGGAACTTACACGGTGCGCGTAACCGCGCCGAGTTTCGGCTTGTATGAAAACACCGAAGTCGTCGTCGCAGCGGGCGAGCGGCAGGATTTGACCGTCGCTTTGTCGGCGCAGTCAATCAACGAGCAGGTCGACGTTTCCGACAGCGGCGTCAGCACCGATTCGGAAAACAACCGGGACGCGACCGTTTTAAAAGATAAAGATTTGGAAGCGCTGCCGGACGACCCGGACGACCTCGAAGCGGCTTTGCAGGCGCTCGCCGGACCATCTGCCGGACCGAACGGCGGTCAGATTTACATCGATGGTTTTACGGGCGGCAGACTTCCGCCGAAAGATTCGATTCGTGAAATTCGCATCAACCAAAATCCGTTTTCCGCCGAATACGACCGTCTCGGCTTTGGGCGCATCGAAATTTTAACAAAGCCGGGCGCGGACAAACTGCGCGGGCAGGCATTTGTTAATTTCAACGACGAAAGCCTTAATTCGAGAAATCCGTTTGCCCTAAACCGCGCGCCGAGCCAGACGAGATTTTTCGGCGGCAATCTTTCCGGTCCGGTGCAGAAAGGGAAATCGTCTTTCTTTTTCGACATCAGCAATCGCACGAATGAAAGCAACGCCGTCGTCAACGCGCGAATTCTCGACGCGAATGCCAACATCGTCAATTTCAATCAGGAATTCGTCCAGCCGAACAAGAGATTTTCTTTCAGCCCGCGATTTGATTATCAGATAAATCAAAACAACACGCTGGTTGCGCGCTACAGCTTTTCGCGCACGACCATTGATAATCAAGGCATCGGCGATATATCCTTGCCGTCGCGCGCTTCGCAGTTTACAAATAAGGAAAACGAATTTCGCTTGACCGAGACGATGATTATCAATCCGAAAACCGTTAACGAAACTCGTTTCCAATACGAAATTCAGCGCCGCTCGCAGACGGGCGACAACTCGATTCCGACTATCAACGTTTCCGGCGAATTCGTCGGCGGCGGCGCGCAGGTCGGCACGAATTTTACTAATCAAAATCGTTACGAGCTGCAAAATTTCACGACGACATCTTTAGGCAAAAAATCGCAGCACGCCGTAAAATTCGGCGTCCGTCTGCGCGGCGTTTCCCTGAAAGACCAGTCGCAGGCAAATTACGGCGGAACTTTCGTCTTCGCCGGATTTCTTGACAATAAAGGCACGACCGACGCGAGCGACGACGTTTTCGTCAGCTCAATCGAACAATATCGGCAGAAAGTTCTTGGCAACACCGACCCGCGCTACAATCCGAACCAGTTCAGCATTACGTCGGGCAATCCTTTGCAAGATGTTTCGCAGTTCGACATCGGTTTGTTTGCGACCGACGATTGGCGCGTTCGCAAAGATTTGACTTTAAGTTTCGGTCTGCGCTACGAAAATCAAAGCAATATCAGCGACAGTTTTAATTTCGCGCCGCGTCTGAGTTTTGCATATTCGCCGGGCGCGGGCGGCGCGCGACAGCCGAAAACGGTTTTTCGCGGCGGCGTAGGTGTTTTCTACGACCGTTTCGGCGAAAATTTCACGCTGCAAACCGAGCGTTTTAACGGCACGAATCAATTGAATTACAGAGTTTCGCAAACAAGCGCGTCGAGCCTTCTCGCCCAGCAAGCGACGATTGCGCTTTTGAGCCAGCCCGTATTTACCGCAACCGGCGTTACGAATGTTCCGACGCCCGCGCAGATTCAAGCCGTTTTGCCGGCGTCAAGCGTTACGCAGCAAACCGCTTCGGATTTGCAAGCGCCATACACGATTCAAAGCGCCTTGAGCGTCGAAAGACAATTGCCGATGCGGACGACTGTCAGCCTTACTTTTATCGCGGCACGCAGTCTGCATCTGCTTCGCACGCGAAACATTAACGCACCCTTTTGCCCGCAGTTTTTTATAACGCCCTGCGCCTCAAGCGCCCTGCGACCCGACCCGACCCGCACGAACATTAACGAATACGAGTCGAGCGGCGTTTTAAATCAGAAGCAGCTAATCTTGAATTTTAACTCGCGCCTGAATCCGAATTTTTCATTATTCGGAAATTATCGGCTCGGATTTGCAAAGAGCGACACGGACGGCGCGGGAACTTTTCCGTCATACAGCTATGATTTAAGCGGCGAATACGGCAGCTCGCTGCTCGACGTGCGCCACAATCTTTTCATCGGCGGCTCGTTCCAGATGCCTTTTAAAATTCGCATTAGTCCGTTCATAATCGCTTCGAGCGGCAGACCGTTCAACATCACGACCGGCTCGGACACCAACGGCGATTTACTTTTTACCGAACGCCCGACATACACGCAGCTCAACGCGGCTTGTGTGCGGCGCGGCTTGACCAATTCATTCTGCGACATCGGCGGCGTCAGTAATCCAGATACGACAATCATCCCGCGCAATTACGGACGCGGTCCGAATTATTTCGCCGTCAATTTGAATTTGAACAGAACGTTCGGCTTCGGAAAATCGAGAACGCCGGTCGTCGCGCGAAACGGCGGCGGGCAAACCGAACAAAATTCGCAAACGGGCGAAAATCGCGGCGGCAGAGCGGGCGGCGGACGCGGCGGGCGCGGCGGCGGTGGAGCTGGCGGCGGTGGAATGGGCGGATTCGGCGGAGGTTTCGGCGGCGCGGGCGGCGGAACGGACAAGCCGTATAACTTATCGCTCGGCGTGCAAATAACGAATTTGTTCAACCGCAACAATCGATCGACTCCTGTCGGCAACCTACTTTCGAGCCGTTTCGGACAATCGACATCGACCGCCGGCGGCTTCGGCGGCGGCGGTGGTTTCGGCGGCGGCGGAAATGCGGGCAATCGCCGCGTCGAGTTGCAAATGCGCTTTAATTTTTAAGTTGAAGGCGTTTTCGTAAATAAAAAGAAGAGCGGAAAAATAAACTTTCGTTCTTCTTTTTGCGAATTTAGAAAAACTTGCATCAAAGGAAAAGTATGAAAAAAAATATAATTTTCACTGTCGCCGTTTGCTGCGCAACCGCGATTGCCGCAAACAGCACGTTTTCACAAACCAACGGAAAATCCGGTAAATCAACACAGAAAAATAAGCCCGTCGCGGCTTCAATTTCAAAAAGCACGAAGGCGGCGACGCCTTTGGAACTTGCTAAAACGACGCTTGCGGCGCACGGCGGCGATAAATTTAAGAATATGAAAACGCTTGTCGTGCGCGGCGCGGCAGACGTTTCAGGTTCGCCGACGATGACGTTTCCAGCGACTTTTGCAACCGTCTATGCGGGCGAGAAATACCGGCTTGAAATCTCCACTCCATTTCAGCCGTTTAAGCAGACTTACGACGGTCAGCAAACTTCTTCGTCCCTCAGAGATTTTGAATTGCCGCCGCTCAATCGGCTCGGCTTGCCGCTTCTGCAGCATCTCGGCGACAAAGATTTTACGGTTTCGGCGCTTTCGGAAAAAAGCAAAAAAAACGGTTTCCGCATCACTTCGCCCGAAGGTTTTTATACGGATTTTTTCGTGGACGAGAAAACCGGAACGGTTAAATCGTATCAATCGAGCTATGAAATTCGCGGCAGAAACGTTACGACATCTGTCGATATTGACAAGCTGCGCGAAGTTGAAGGCGTGAAAATTCCCGAACGCTACGCGCAACGATTTGAAACCGGACAACTGACAATTTACGCCGACTTCAAAGCAAAAGAAATTTTAGTAAATTCGCCCGTTGCCGACGATGTATTCAGATAGTGAAAAACTAAAAAATAAAAACTAAAAGTGCCGAGAAGTAAGTTAATAACTCCGGCACTTTTCACTTTTAGTTTTTCACTAATTTAGACGCTCATAATTTCCTGTTCTTTGTTTTTGGCGAGTTCGTCGATTTTAGCGACGTAAGTTGTCGTCAGCTTCTGCACGTCGTCCAGTCCGCCGCGCTCGTCATCTTCGGAAATGGCTTTTTCCTTTGCCATTTTCTTGAGCGCGTCGTTTGCGCCGTGCCGCACGTTGCGAACGGCAATTCGATGTTCTTCGGCAAATTCATAAACCTGCTTTGCCATTTGACGACGGCGTTCTTCGTTGAGCGGCGGAATCGAGAGGCGAATTATTTTGCCGTCGTTTGACGGGCTGAAACCGAGATTGGCGGAGTTTATCGCCTTTTCGATTGCCGAAATCTGCGTCGCGTCCCACGGCTGAACCATCAAAGTCTGCGCTTCCGGCACGTTGACCGAAGCCATTTGCGAAAGCGGCGTCTGGACGTCGTAATAATCGACCATCACCGCATCGAGCAGCCCGATTGTCGCGCGTCCGGTGCGAACGTTTGTCAGTCGCCGCTTAAAATCTTCGATAACGGCTTCCATTTTCGGTTTCGTGTCTTTGACCACAGTGTCTACGCTCATATTTTCTCTCGATTTTAAAATTTTATTTTACAGAAATTTGCTTTTACTATTTTTAAAAAAGCAGCTCGCCGCTTTACACCGTAACAATCGTGCCGATTGACAAATCGCCGGACATCGCCCTGATGATATTGCCCGATTCTTTCATATTAAAAACCATAATCGGCAAATTGTTGTCCATACAAAGCGAAATCGACGAAGCGTCCATCACGCGCAGTTGCTTTTCGAGAACTTCCTGAAACGTAATTTTTTCAAAGCGCGTCGCGTCCGCGTTCGTCATCGGGTCGTCCGTATAAATACCGTCAACCTTCGTCGCCTTCAAAATTATATCCGCCTTTATCTCAAGCGCGCGCAGGGAAGCGGCGGAATCGGTCGTAAAAAACGGGTTGCCCGTGCCGGCTGCGAAAATCACGACGCGCCCTTTTTCCAGATGGCGAATGGCGCGGCGGCGGATAAACGGCTCGGCAAGCTGCGGAATGTCGATTGCCGACATCACGCGCGTATAAACGTTTAATTTTTCGAGCGCGTCCTGCAGCACGACGGCGTTCATCACCGTCGCCAGCATTCCGATATAATCGGCGCTCGACCTGTCCATATTGCCCGCGCTTTTCGACACGCCGCGAAAGATATTGCCGCCGCCGACGACAATCGCAATCTCGACGCCGAGTTTCTGAACGGCTTTTATCTCTCCGGCGACCGATTCGGCGACAAGCGTATCGATGCCGTAATTCTGCCCGCCCAT
>JAABUN010002550.1_pt1 | contig 31891 bp, 29 predicted proteins | sample 5559311 | NCBI WGS metagenome assembly JAABUN01 (sample SAMN10711877, study PRJNA513370) | rock metagenome | isolation source: Antarctica rocks | place: Antarctica: Victoria Land, Siegfried Peak sud | reverse complement strand
AAGCGCCAAGCCCTTCGAGTGGACCTTCACCAGAGCCAAGCTGCTCGACCTCACCCGCCGCCTCCAAGCCGACGGCCGCCTCGCCACAGCCGCCTGACCGTACTTCCGGGACGAGGTACTAGCGGCGCTTCGACGTCCTCGGCACCGAAGCCGAGCGTCTCGCGCACGAGCGGCCCGAGCCCCGCCGCATCGACCATGTTCTCCGTCGTGCCCCAGCCCCACCAGTTGCGCATGCTCATCTCCCCAGGATCGTCGTGCACTGCGTGGAGAGCACGCCGCCGTTGCCGTGGACCAGGACGACCTCGTCGCCCTCCTCGCGCAGGCGCCGAACGGCCTCGACGAGCATCAGCATCCCGTTCATGCCGGGGTGCTGGTAGCTCAGCCCGCCGCCGTTGGTGTTGACCGGCAGCGCGCCGCCGGGCGCGATCGCGCCGCTCTCGGCGAACGGCCCGCCGTCGCCCTTCGCGCAGAACCCGAGGTCCTCGAAGAAGAGGATGGGCGTGATCGTGAACGCGTCGTAGAGCTGCGCGGAGTCGATGTCGCCCGTGCCGACGCCGGCCTCGGCGAACGCGCGCCCACCCGACAGCGACGCGGCGGTGTGGACGAGCGACGGCATCGCGGTGATGTGCCGGTGGGAGTGCGCCTCGGCGACCCCGAGGACGCGGATCGCGTCGGCCGACCCGAGCGCTGCGGCGCGCTCCTCGGCCATCACGACCAGCGCCCCGCCCCCGTCGGTCACGAGGCAGCAGTCGCGCACGCCGAGCGGATCGCAGACGCGCGGCGCCGCGAGCACGTCGGCGACCGTGAGCTCCACGCGCGCCCACGCGCGCGAGTTGCCCCGCGCCCACTCCCGGGCGCTCACCGCGACCGCCGCGAGCTGCTCCGGCGTCGTGCCGAACTCGTGCATGTGCCGCGAGGCCGCCAGCGCGTAGGCCGTGACGGGCATCAGCGGCCGGTACGGCGCCTCGTAGGGGTCGAGCTCCTGGACGCTCGCGCTCGCGCGGCCGACCGACCGCTGCGTGGAGCCGTAGGCGATCAGCGCGACGTCGCAGAGCCCCGCGCGGATCGCGGCGCGCGCGTGGTTGAGGTGCGCGACAGCGGAGCCCCCGCCGAGCTGCGTGGAGTCGGAGTAGCGCGGCGAGATGCGCAGCGCGTCGCCGAGCGTGACCGACGCCCACGGCAGCTGCGTCGACGCCGCGAAGAGCCCGTCGACCGCGTCAGGTTCCAGGCCGCACTGCGCGAGCGCCCGGCGGGACGCCTGCGCCATGAGATCGGCGGGGGTCGTCCTCGCCGCGACCTCGCCGAGATCGGACTCGGCCGCGCCGACGATGACGACGCTCACACGTCACCCGCGCGTGCGGCCGGTGAGCGGCCGGCATGTGCGCTCGGCGCGTCGCTCTCGCGGGCGGCGGGCACGTCGCCCGCCAGGGACGCCGGTGCCCCCTCCGCGACGAACACCGGCACGTCGCCCTCCCAAGCCAAGCGCACGCGTGTGCCGATCGCGGCCGAGCCGCCGACGACACGGCTCATGATCCGGAAGCCCTCATCGAGGTCGACGAGCGACACGTCCGCGGGCTCCTCGCCGCGCCGCCGCACCGTCGTCGTCGCGTACACCGTGCCGGCGCCCGCGCTCACCGCCCAGGCGAACGGCCCGAAGCGCGGCGGCCACTGCGGGCGCAAGCGCTCGTCGAGCTGGTAGGCCAGCTCGCCGCGCGCGGCGTGCGCGGCGACCACGGCGGCGGGAGAAGGCTCCATCGCCGCGATCCTACGGGGCGACCGATCCCTCAGACCTACGCGAGCCCGGCCGCTCGTACCCTGGGGGCCATGGCGTCTCCTCCCGGCATCCTCGCGCGCGGCCCGTGGCCGCTGGACGCCGTCGAGGCCCGCTGGTCCAGCGACCACTACGAGCCGCCGGCCGCCCGCACCGCGGCGGCCGACGCGGCGATCCAGGCGCTCAAGGACCGCGGCTCCCCGTCCCACGACGGCCTGAGCGCGCGGCTGGTCGACTTCGAGCAGAGCGACTCCGGCCTGATCATGGACCTGCAGCCCTTGCGCTGGGCGCTGCGGCTCGTCGAGGGTGACGCGTCGGCGTCGATGGCCTCGCTGCTGGTCACCCGCGACGCGCAGGGCCGTTGGCTGGCCGGGCGCCGATCCGCCTGGCTGAGCTCGTGGCCCGGGCGCTGGGCGCTCGGCGCGGGCGGTGCCGTCGACGTCGGCGAGACGCCCGCCGACACGCTCACGCGCGAGCTCATGGAGGAGTGGCAGGTGGAGGCGGAGCGCGTACAGGGCGAGGCGCTCGTGCGCCTTGGGCACCAGCTCGTGATGTTCATCGGCCAGGCCTGGCTGCCCGCCGGCGCGGAGGTCGTCCCGGACCACGAGCACGACGCGCACGCGTGGTGGCCGGCCGACCCGGACGACTGGCCCGAAGAGGCCGACGAGCCGCTGCGTCGCATGGCCGCGCTGCTGCTCGAGGGTTGATGGGCGGCGACGCAGCCGGCCGGTCCGCGAGCCCGTTGCGGCTCACGCGCCGCGCGGTCAAGTACGCCTCCTTCACGCACTCGGCGATCTACCTCGTGCTCCTCGTCGCCTGGCTCGTGCCCGGGCTCGCGTCCGTGGAAGCCGTGTTCGGCCTCGCGCACGGGCTGGGCTGGTTTGCCATGTGCGCCCTGGTGATCGCGGCGCTGAAGCTGCGCCTCGTCGACATCCGCCTCGCCGTGGCGGTGGCGGTCCTCGGTGCGGTCGGCCCGTTCATCGGCTCGGCGGAGTTCGTCCGCCAGGACCGGCACCGCGCCGTCGACGCACGTCGACGCTGTAAGAGAGCGAACATGTGATGTGATCCTCTTCGTCGCGGAAAGCGCTACACAGAGTTGACAACGTGTCAAAACCGCGTGGCCCCCCGGCTGCGCGAGAGGAAGGGTTCCAGACCGCATGCGCAGAATTGCCCACGGCGTCACCGCCGTCGTGCTGACCACCGCCGGAGCGACCGTCGCGTCGCCCGCGGCCGCCCACGAACCCACCGGGGGCGCGACCCCACGCGCAGACCCGATCACGAACCTGGTCGCCCCGCAGCCCGTGCCGACCACGGGCGGCCCCGACGCGATCGGATCGTTCTCCAAGCCGTTCGTCGAGCCGACGATCGGGGGGCGGACCACCGACGCGAAGTGCGTGGAGGCCGGCACCCCGAACGGCGGCAAGCTCTGCAAGCCCGCGGCCGGCTCGCTGGTCCAGCTCGCCGACGGCCGCATCCTCTTCTGGGACGCGCTCGAGGGCACGGAGAACAACAAGTTCTCGATCGTCGGCGAGGGCGGCACGACGTTCACGAACGACGCGTCGCGCCTCATCGACCTCAGCAAGGGCGCCCCGCAGTTCAGCACCCCGGACCACTTCGACGGTGGGGCGAACCCGAAGGGCGATCCCGGCGAGCCGCTCATCCCGGGCGGTCAGACGACCGAGACCTACAACGACGGTGCGCTCTTCGGCTCGCACCAGTCCTTCCTGCCCGACGGCAGCGTGCTCGTCCAGGGCGGCACGGACTACTCGGCGGACCCCGGCGCCGACGGGCTTCCGTTCGGCACCGTCGAGCTCACGGGCATCAAGTCCACGCGGATCTTCGACCCCAAGGTCAGCGACTTCCGCCAGACGGGCGACACGAACAAGCGCCGCTGGTACCCGACGCTCGTCGCCGCCGGCAACGGCAAGTACTACAACTTCTCCGGCGTCCAGAAGCTGATCAAGCCGGTCTACAAGGATCGCCCGGAAGAATCCGGGACCAACGTCAAGCAGGTCGAGGCATACGACCCGGCGACCGAGAAGTGGACCGACCAGGGCGCCGCGGCCCAGCGCGACCTCCCGCTCTACCCGCGCATGCACCTGCTGCCGAACGGCAACATGTTCTTCAACTCAAACGGCCAGGACTTCAACCCGTTCGGGCAGAGCACCGGCGAGGCGATCTGGAACAACCTCGCGAGCTTCAACCCGGACACGAAGACGTGGACCGACCTCGGGCTGGCCAACCGCGGCACGCTGACTCCGGGCTTCCGCGGCTCCACCTCGAGCACGATGCTGCCGCTCGAGCCCGACGCGGACGGCAACTACTCAAAGACCCGCCTGCTCACCGCGGGCGGCGTCCTCGGGACCTCGCCGGGCAGCGTGGCGGCCGTGACCAACTCGGACATCACGACGGTCGACACGAGCGGCGGCAAGAGCGAGAAGGTCTCCGTCGAGGAGACCAAGCCGCTCAACCAGCGCCGCTGGTTCGGCCAGAACATCGTGCTGCCGACGGGCGACGTGATGGTCTTCTCCGGCGCCGACAAGGACGAGGTCGTGGCTCCGGGCTTCGAGTTCGCCACCCCGCAGGCCGAGATGTTCGACGTGGCCAAGAAGGAGTGGATCCCGATGGCGACGGCGAACAACCCGCGCACCTACCACAACTCCGCGGTGCTGATGCCGAGCGGCGAGGTGCTCGTGGGTGGGCACGCGACGATCTCGACGGGCTATGCGAACAACACGACGCTGCCCGGCGGGTTCGCGCCGCACGACGGCCGTGACCCGTCGTTCGAGGTCTACAAGCCGCCGTACCTCTCGCGCGGCCCGCGGCCGGTCATCAAGATCGCGCCGAACGCACTCGACTACGGCAAGACGTTCGAGGTCGTGCTCGAGCCGGGCGTGGACGCCAACGCGGTCGACTCCGTGAGGCTCACGCGCAACTCGGCGATCACGCACATCATCGACGCCGACCAGCGTCAGGTCGTGCTCCCGGTGGTCGGGCGCTCGGGCCAGACGATCACGGTGAAGTCCCCGCCGAACGCGAACGTCGCGCCGGCCGGGCCGTACATGCTGTTCGTCAACGGCAAGACCGACAAGGGCCCGGTGCCCTCGGTGGCCAAGCAGCTCCTGGTCGGGCCGCAATCGGCGAAGTTCGTTGCGACCAACGCTGCCGCCGCGAAGTCCGCGAAGGCCTGCGCGAGCAAGCGCTCGCTCACCGTGCACGCCCCGAAGAAGTACCGCGGGAAGCTCAAGAAGGCGGCGTTCTTCGTGAACGGCAAGCGGGTCGCGAGCAAGGGCTCGAGCGCGCGGATCAAGATGACGGGCCGCCCGGCGGGCACGGTCACGGTGCGCCTCATCATGCGCACGAGGGCCGGCAAGCGGGTCGTCGACACCCGCCGGTACCGCACCTGCACGTCGGGCGCGGCGTACAAGGCCAGGCACCGCTAGCACACGGGCCTGACGGCGCGGCTCCGGGGCTCCGGAGCCGCGCTAGTGTGGCTGATCATGGCGGTAGACACGACGGTCCAGGTGATCGCCCCCGGTGCGGGCGAGTCGGTCACCGAGGGCACGATCCTCGAGTGGGCCGTCGAAGAGGGGGGCCGGATCGAGCTGGACGAGACCCTCGTCGAGATCTCCACGGACAAGGTCGACGTCGAAGTACCCTCGCCGGTCGCCGGAACCGTCCTCAAGCGGTACTTCGAGGAGGGCGACACCGTCACGGTCGGCGCCGTCCTCGCAGACGTCACGCCTTCCGACGAGGTCGGGACCTCGAACGGCGCCGCGCCCACGGCAACCGACGCGCCCCCGGCCGCTGCGAGCGCCAACGGTGGCAGCGCCGCGCCGACCGCCGGCGCCGCCGGCGAGGTCATCGACATCGTCACGCCGGGCGCCGGGGAATCGATCACCGAGGGCACGCTGCTCGAGTGGTCGGTCGAGGTCGGCGGCCAGGTGGACGTCGACGACACGATCGTGGAGATCTCCACCGACAAGGTCGACGTCGAGCTGCCCTCCCCCGCCAAGGGCACCATCACCGAGCTGCTCGCCGCCGAGGGAGACACGGTCACCGTCGGCCAGGTCATCGCCCGCATGACGACCTCCGTGGCTGCGAACGGTGCCGCGCCGAGCAAGGCGAGCCCGAACGGGAACGGGTCCTCCGCGTCGGCGGCCACCGTCGCTGCGCCCTCGGCCGTCGACTCCGCGGCCGCGGCAGCTGCGCCCGGCGCTGCCGCGGCCTCAGGCGCACCCACCGTCCTCGACGACGGCGCCAAGGCCTCCCCCGTCGCCGCGCGCGTGGCCGCCCACGAGGGCGTTGATCTGGCGACGGTCACGGGCACGGGGCCAGCCGGTCGGATCACGAAGGAGGACGTGCTCGCCCGCAAGGCCGGCACCGCTCCGGCCGAGGCCGCGCCGGCTGCGGCCACCGCCGGCGGCGCCACCGCCGCCGCCAACGGCGTCAGTCCGGGCGGAGCAGCCGTCGCGAACGGATCCGCCGCCCCCGCCGCTGCCAAGCCCGACGGCGCCCAGCTCATCAAGGGCTCGGCTGCGGTCCTCGCGCGCTACATGGACGAGTCGCGCTCCATCCCGACCGCGACCTCCTTCCGCACCCTCACCGTCACGGCGATGGACACCCGCCGCAAGCAGCTCAAGTCCGGTGGGCAGAAGGTCTCCTTCACCCATCTGATCGCCTACGCCATCTCGCTCGCCGTCCAGCAGGACATGCCGACGATGGGCAGGCACTTCCTCGACGTCGAGGGCAAGCCGCACGTCATCGACGACGATGCGGTCCACCTCGGCGTGGCCGTCGACGTCACGACGAAGAAGGGCCGCACCCTGATGGTGCCGGTCATCAAGGACGCCGGCCGCAAGTCCTTCGCCGACTTCAAGGCGGCCTTCGACGACCTCATCGCCAAGGCGCGCGAGAACAAGCTCACCGCCGACGACCTGCAGGGCGCGAACGTCTCGCTCACCAACCCGGGCGGCATCGGCACGATCGCCTCGGTCCCGCGGCTGATGAACGGGCAGGGCACGATCGTCGCCACGGGCTCGATCGCCTACCCGGTCGGCCTGGGCGCGATCGGCGACATGATCGGCGCCGAGAAGGTCATGACGATGACCTCGACCTACGACCACCGCATCATCCAGGGCGCGGAGTCCGGGCAGTTCCTGAAGGTCGTCGAGGAGTACCTGCAGGGCGACCACAGCTTCTACGAGGGCGTCTTCGCGGCGCTCGGCGTCGCGATGGGTCCCGCGCCGCAGCCGCCCGCGCCCGCCGCCGCGGCCGCCGCGCTGCGCGACAGTGCGCCGACGCCGGCCTCGAGCACCGGCGCGATGCCGAGCGAGGAGCTCCTCCAGGGCGTGCAGGCCGCGGTCTCGCTGCTCAAGGCGCACCGCACGCACGGCCACCTCGCCGCCCGCCTGGACCCGCTCGGCTCCGAGCCCGAGGGCGATCCCGCGCTGGACCCCGAGCCGCTGAGCCTCACGCCGGAGCTCATGGCCCAGATCCCCGCGAAGATCCTGCGGATGCACGTCCCGGGCGCCACCCTGGCCGACGCGCTGCCGCACCTGCGCGAGACCTACTGCGGCACGATCGCCTACGAGATCGAGCACATCTCCTCGCACCGCCAGCGCACCTGGCTGCGCGAGCGCATCGAGTCGGGCGCGTTTCGCACCGGCCTGACCAACGACGAGCAGAAGGCGCTGCTCAAGCGCCTCGTCGAGGTCGACGCGTTCGAGCGCTTCATGCACAAGGCCTACCTCGGCCAGAAGCAGTTCTCGATCGAGGGCCTCGACATGACGGTCCCGATGGTCGACGAGATGATCCAGCTGAGCGCCGCGCACGGTGCCCGCGAGGTCGTCGTCGGCATGGCCCACCGCGGCCGACTGAACGTGCTCGCGCACAACCTCGGCCGGCCCTACGCGACGATCTTCGCGGAGTTCGAGGGCGTCTCGACGCTCGAGGCGATCACGACGATCCCACAGGGCGGCACGGGCGACGTGAAGTACCACCACGGCGCGCAGGGCTCCTACCAGCTGCCCAGCGGCGACGCGATCCTCGTCAACCTCGAGTCCAACCCGTCGCACCTCGAGTTCGTCCACCCCGTCGTGCTCGGCGCCGCGCGCGCCGCGCAGACCACGCGCCAGGGCCCGCACGCGCACCGCGACCAGGCGGCGGCGGTGCCGATCGTCCTGCACGGCGACGCGGCCTTCCCCGGCCAGGGCGTCGTGGCCGAGTCGCTGAACCTCCAGGCGCTCGACGGCTACCAGGTCGGTGGCGCGCTGCACCTGATCACGAACAACCAGGTCGGCTTCACCACCGACCCGGAGGACTCGCGCTCCACCCGCTGGGCCTCGGACCTCGCCAAGGGCTTCGACGTGCCGATCATCCACGTCAACGCCGACGACGTGGCCGCCTGCATCTCCGCCGTGCGCCTGGCGTTCGCCTACCGCCAGGAGTTCGGCCACGACGTGCTGATCGACCTGATCGGCTACCGCCGCTTCGGCCACAACGAAGCCGACGAGCCCGCCTACACCCAGCCCGAGATGTACGCCCAGATCAAGGCGAAGAAGCGCGTCACCGACATCTTCGCCGACAAGCTCGTCGAGACCGGCGTGATCACGCAGGAGGAGGTCGAGCGCCAGCGCCAGGAGATCTGGGACGAGCTGGCGCGCCTGCACGCCGAGCTCAAGACGCAGATCAAAGACGCGAAGGACGCCGACGGCGGGCAGCCCTCGCAGAACACAGGTGAGTACACGCTGGATCGCACCCCCTCCCCCGAGGTCAAGACCGCCGTCTCGCGCGAGCGCCTCGAGTCGCTCAACGAGGAGCTGCTGCACACGCCGGACGGCTTCACGGTCCACCCCAAGCTGGCCAAGCAGCTCGAGCGCCGGCGCAACGCGGTCAGCGACGAGGGCGGCATCGACTGGGCGCACGCCGAGACGCTCGCGTTCGCCTCGCTGCTGACCGAGGGCGTCCCGATCCGCCTCACCGGCCAGGACGTCGAGCGCGGCACGTTCTCCCAGCGCCACCTCGTCTTCCACGACGCCAAGACGGGCCAGACGGTCTCGCCCGTGCAGAACCTGCCGGGCGCGCTGGCTCCGATCGAGCTGCACAACTCCCCGCTCAGCGAGATCGCGTGCCTCGGCTTCGAGTACGGCTACTCCCAGGAGGCACCGGAGACGATGGTGATCTGGGAGGCGCAGTTCGGCGATTTCGCCAACGGCGCGCAGGTCATCATCGACCAGTTCATCGTCTCCGGGCTGGCGAAGTGGGGCGCCTCGTCGCGGCTGACGCTCCTGCTGCCGCACGGCTACGAGGGCTCGGGGCCCGAGCACTCCTCGGCGCGCCTGGAGCGCTTCCTCACGCTGGCCGCGGAGGGGAACATCCGCGTCGCGAACGTCACGACTCCGGCGCAGTACTTCCACCTCCTGCGGCGCCAGGCGCGGGTGGCCAAGCAGCGGCCGTTGGTGATGATGACGCCGAAGTCGCTGCTGCGGCTGCCCCAGGCGACCAACCGCATCGAGCACCTCTCCGAGACGCAGTTCTTCCCCGTGCTCGGGGAGCCGCGCGTGCCGGTCGAGCAGGTCGAGCGCCTCGTGCTCTGCACGGGCAAGGTCTACTACGACCTGATCGGCCACCCTGCGCGGCAGGACAACCCGGGCGTCGCCATCGGGCGCGTCGAGCTGCTCTACCCCTTTCCCGAGGGACAGATCTCCGAGCTCATCGCGACCTACCCGAAGCTCAAGGAGGTCATCTGGGCGCAGGAGGAGCCGCGCAACATGGGCGCCCGGGCCTACATGTTCCCGCGGCTCATGCAGATCCTGCCCGAGCACATGGCCTTCGGGTACGTCGGCCGGCCGGAGCGGGCCAGCCCGGGCGAGGGCTACCCCGCCGCCCACAACATCGAGCAGAACCGCATCATCCGCACGGCGCTCGACCTCTCCGTGCCCGTGTCGCTCTACCCGGCCAAGACGCCGGGCGAGCGCTGAACGCGGCCGCCGGCCGATCAGCGCAGCTGCAGGCGGTGGACGAGGACGCGATCGTCGCGTGTCGTCGTGAAGTGCCAGCGATCGGTGGCCGCCTCGAGGAACGGCGCCGCCGTCGCGCGGTCCGGGTCGGCGAGCAGCACCTCGCGGCCCAGCCGCGGCAAGAGCTCGAGGAGCGGCGCGACGTTGCGCGCCTCGTAGAGAACGTCGGCGAGCAGCACGAGATCCCAGGGCGCGCGCGCCACGAGCGCCTCCGGCGCGCGCCAGTCGCACACGAGCGCCTCGACTCCGACCTGGTTGCGCGCAGCGTTGTCGCGTGCGGCCACGACCGCCTCGGGCGCCCAGTCGGTCAGCGTCGCGCGCGCGCCGCCGACAGCAGCCGCCAGACCGGGAAGGCCGAGCCCGCAACCCAGCTCGAGCACGCGGCGGCCGCCCAGCTCGCGGCGCGCGACGGCGCGGGCGAGCGCGATCGCGCTCGGCCACAGCTCCGCCCAGTAGGGCAGGTACTCGTCGTGGGCGGCGAAGGCGTCCTCGTCGAGCAGCGCCTCGGAGTCCCGCGGGCGCCCGACGAGCACGTCACGTCCGTCACCGAGCGCGACGACCTCGACGATCGGGTCGGCGCCCGCGCCGCGGCCCGGCCGTGTGCGCTCGCCGGTGTCCGGCTCGCCGGCGATCGGTCAGCTCCCCTGCGCGTCGAGCGCGTCGCGCACCGCGGCGGCGCCCGGCGCGATGTCCGGCTCGAGGCGGCCGAGCAGCTCGCGCCAGCCCGGCTGCAGCTCGATGGCGCGGTTGACGCGCGTGAGCGCGGTCGGCATGTCGCCAGTCTGCCCCGCGGCCAGGCCCGCCCAGAAGAGCAGCTCGTGGTTGTCGGGCGCCAGCAGGCTCGCGCGCTCGTAGCGGTCGCCGGCCTCCTCGTGGCGGCCCTCGCCCGCTAGGTCGTCGCCCTCGGAGGCCAGGTCGTATGCGTCGCGCAGGTCGAGCAGGCGGTCGAGCTCGGCCAGCGGCTCGGGGTGGTCGTCGACGCGGAGGTCGACCGCCGTGCGCCACGGCTCGCCCTCGCCGGGAGCGACGAGGATCGCGCAGGACTGCTTGCCGCGCGCGTCGCCACCCTGCGCCTCGGCGGCGTGCATCGCCGCGACCAGCCGACGAGCCAGAGGACCCGACGCCCGCTCGTAGGCCTGGGCCATCGCGGGCCACACCTGCGGCGAGCTCATCATGTTGGCCTGCGCGCAGAAGCCCGGCCCGAGGTCGTGCCCGGCGTGGGCGATGCAGCGCTCGCCGGTGTGCACGGCGACGCGGCCGCGGGCGTCGACCACCGCGACCTGCCGCAGCTGCGCGATCGGATCGGCGGCCACGAGCTCGTCGAGCGCCTCCTGCGGCGCGCGCCCGGCCTCGAGGAGGTCGAGGAGCCGGGGCCCGTAGGCCGGCTCCACGACCGACTGGGTCGCCACCGCGCCGACGCCCACGCGCACCCACGGGACCAGCGGCCCGACGGCGAACCAATGCGATTGCACCGCGACGCCGACCGCGCCCGTGTCGGGCTCGCAGGCGACGATGGAGTAGGTGCCGCGACGGATCATGGACGAGCAGCGTATTGCGCCGACCCTCGCGGCGCCCGTCGGTAGCGTTGCGTCCGCGTTGGACTTCGAAGCCGTCTCGCCCACCGACCACCCCGCCCACCTGCGCGCCGAGGTGCTCCTCGTCGAGCGCGTGCGGGGTCGCAGGTGAGCACCGACCGCGAACGCATACTCGCCGCCGTCCGCGCGATCCCCGAAGGCTGGGTGCGCACTTACGGCGACTTGTCTCCCGGCGCCCCGCGGCTCACGGGCGCGGTGCTGCGCAGCGCCGCGGACCCGACGCTGCCGTGGCACCGCGTCGTGCGAGCGGACGGCTCGCTGGCCAAGGGCGAGCGCCAGCGCGCGCTGCTCGAGGGCGAGGGAGCGCCCTTCGACGCGCGGGGCCGCGTCGCGTTGCGTGTGGCACGCTTGCCGCCCGACCATGTGGACCCAGACTGACCTCACCCTCCCTGCGCGCCCGCGCGGCATCCACCTCGTCACGCGCGAGGTGCTCGACGCGGTGCCCGAGCTGCGCGCGGTCCGCACCGGCGTGCTGCACGTCTTCCTCGCGCACACGTCGGCGTCGCTTACGCTGACCGAGAACGCGTCGCCCGAGGTCCGCCGCGACCTCGCGCGCTGGCTCGACGCCGCGGCGCCCGAGGCCACGCGGTGGGAGCACGACCTCGAGGGCACCGACGACATGCCGGCGCATGTCAAGGCGTCGCTCATGGGGCCGTCGCTCACGCTTCCCGTCCGCGACGGCGCGCCCGCGCTGGGCACCTGGCAGGGGATCTGCCTGTGCGAGCACCGCGACCGCGGCGGGCCGCGGCGGCTCACGCTGACCCTTCACGGCGAGGAGTAGGCCGCAGGCCGCGACGCGGCGCCCGGCCGCGGCCCGCGCGTCACGCGCTAGGAGGAGAACCTGGTGAGCGCGCGCACCAGGATGCGCGCGAGCTGCTCGCACTCGCTGACGCGGACGCGCTCGTCGACGCCGTGAGCGTGCTCGAGCCCGGCCGTTCCGAGCATCACGCAGGGAATGCCCTTCGCAGCGAACAAGCGCATGTCGGCACCCCAGGTCGCTCCCGCGACCGGTGGCGGCGCGCCGAGCTCGGCCGCTGCGGCGTCCCGCACGAGCTGCACCCACGGGTGATCCGCGGCGGTCTCGGCCGGGGCGAACTGCCCGCCGGTCCAGTGCAGCGCCACCGCCTCGCCATCGCCGGTCGCGGCGTCGACCGCCGCCTGCAGCTCGCCCCGCGCGGTGGCGACGTCCTGGCCGATGCGCACGCCCAGGCGCCCCTCGAAACGCAGCTCGTCGGGCACCTGGCTCGACCAGTTCCCGGCCTCCAGGCGGCCGACCGAGAGGGGGTAGGGCAGCGCGTGCGCGCACATCAGCGGGTGCTCGACGTCGGCGTTCACCGCCCGCTCGTGCGCGTGGAGCGCTGCGTGGAGCGGCAGGTAGCGGTCGATCGCCGAGACGCCGCTCAGGCGCACCGCGGCGTGCGCTGCCTTCCCGGTGACCGTGCCCGAGAACGTGAGCGCCCCGGCCTGGGCGCAGACGAGCTCGAAGCCGGTCGGCTCCGGGATCAGGCAGGCGACGAAGGCGCTGTCGCGCTCGAGCGCCGCGAAGCTGCCAAGCCCGCCGTCCTCCTCGGACCCCACGGCCTGCAGGACCACGTCCCCGCGCAAGGTGACCCCAGCGGCCGCGACGGCGGCCATCGCGTGGAGCGCCGCGACGACTCCCGCCTTCATGTCGGCCGCGCCGCGTCCGTGCAGCTCGCCGTCGACCACCACGCCCGACCACGGCCCGTGCGCCCACGGCTGCGCGCCCTCGGGCACGACGTCGACGTGCCCGTTGAGGCACAGGCGCCCGGCGCCCGGATCGCTGCCGCGCAGCGTCACCTCGGCGTGGACGAGCTCGCTTCGCAGGGCCTCCTCCCCCGGGTGCGCCGGCGCGCGCCGCAGTGCGGCCAGATCGTGCTCGACGACCTCGCCGGGCAGCCCGAGCTCCTCGCCGAGCGCGGCCACGAGCTCGACGGCCTCGCGCTCGGCGCCGGTCACGCTGCGCTCGCGCACGAGGCGCGCCAGATCGCTGGTCAGCCGGGCCGGATCGAGCGCCGCGAGCGCGCGCTGCTCGTGCTGCGATGCGGTTGTAGCCTCCGGATGGCGTCCCATCGGCCGACGGTAGCGGGCCGACGCCCCCTTGCCCACGCCGTCATCCGTCCAGGCCTCGGCGGGCTCGGGAGGAGTTCGCTAGCAACATCTTTGTAGCTTGTGGGGCGATGCACAGCTCGCCGGACCGCGCCGCCCCCGAGCGCACCCTGCTGATCCTCAGCCTCGGCACCATCGCCTTCGCGCTCGGCCAGACGCTGATCATCCCGGCGATTCCCGACATCAAGGAGTCCTTCGGGGCGTCCTCGAGCGCAGCCGCCTGGGTGGTCACGGCGTACTTCCTGACCGCCTCGATCTCGACGCCGATCGCCGGTCGCCTCGGCGACATGTTCGGCAAGCGCAAGATGCTGGCGGTCTCGCTCGCGCTCTTCGCCGCGGGCTGCCTCCTGTCGGCGCTCGGCACCTCGCTGGAGGTCATCGTCGCCGGACGCGCGCTGCAAGGCCTGGGCGGCGGTGTGTTCCCGCTCTCCTTCGGGATCATCCGCGACGAGTTCCCGGCCGACCGCGTCCCGGCCTCCATCGGCCTGCTCGGCGCCACCGCAGGCGTCGGCGGCGGCATCGGCCTGCCGCTCGGCGGCCTGATCGCCGACAACGCCTCGTTCTCCTGGATCTTCTGGATCAGCGCCGCCGTCGGCCTGCTCGCCGTCGCCACGACGCTCCTCTACGTCCCCGAATCCCCGTTGCGCTCGCCGGGCCGCGTCGACGTCCGCGGCGCGCTCGTCCTCTCCGTGGGCCTCGCGCTCCCGCTGCTCGCCGTCTCCCAGGCCACGAGCTGGGGCTGGACCTCGACGCGGACGCTCGGCCTGCTCGCTGTGGGCCTGCTGATCCTCGCGGCCTGGGTGAGGCTCGAGCAGCGCACGCCGGACCCGCTCGTGAACATGCGCACGCTCGCGCAACGGACGGTGCTGACGACGGACATCGCGACGTTCCTGGTCGGCTTCGGCCTGTTCGGCTCGTTCGTCCTCATCCCGCAGCTCGCGCAGCTGCCGAAGGACACGGGCTACGGCTTCGGCTTCAGCGCCACGCAGGCCGGGCTGCTGCTCGCTCCGAGCGCCCTGCTCAACCTGTTCCTCTCCCCGCTGTCGGGGCGCATGGGCGGGCGGCTCGGCGCGCGGGTGCCGCTCGCGATCGGCTGCATCACCGCGACCGCCTCGCTCGGGCTGCTGGCCGTCGCCCACGGCTCGCCCACGATCACGCTGGCCTGGGCGGCGCTCCTGGGGGTGGGCGTCGGCTTCGCGTTCTCGGCGATGCCGAACCTCATCATCGAGGCCGTCGACCGCCACGAGACGGGCGAGGCCACCGGGGTCAACACGATCGCCCGGAACGTGGGCGCCTCGCTGGGCTCCGCCGTCGGCGGCTCCGTCCTGGCTTCCGACGTCCTGGGCTCCGGGCTGCCGACGGACTCCGCGTTCACCGCCGCGCTGGCGATCTCCGCGGGGGGCTCGCTCGTCGCCGCCCTCGCCGCGATGACGATCCCCGCGCGCCGCTCGATCGGTGCGCCCGAGGTGGCCGCGGCGCATGGCTGAGGCGCGCACGCGCCGCGGCTCGGCCGAGGTCGAGGCCGCGATCCTGACGGCGACGCTGGAGCTCGTCGCCGAGCGCGGCTACACCGCGCTCGGCGTGGACGCGGTGGCCGAGCGTGCGGGCGCGGCGCGCTCCGTCCTCTACCGCCGCTGGCCCGACAAGCCGCACCTCGTGGCTGCGGCGCTGGAGCACGCGCGCGTCGGCCTGGTGCCCGACGACGGCTCGGGCGACCTGCGCACGGACCTGCGCACGGTGCTGCGCAACGTCGCCGATCTGCTCGCGGGGCCGCTCGGCGCCGCCTGCGCCGCGCTGCACGCGGAGCGCTCGGCCAAGCCGGAGGTCCGCGAGGCGGCCGCCCGCGCCGGTCTGGACACGCGGCGGCTGGCCATCGCCCAGGTGCTCGAGCGCGCGGTGGCCGCCGGCGAGCTGCGCCCGGGCGTGCTGACCGCGCAGGCCCCGCACGCCGGCACCGCGCTGCTCCTCTTCCACCTCTTCGACGCCGAGCGGCCCGTCGACCACGCGCTGGCCGACGCGGTGCTCGACGACGTCGTGTGGCCCGCGGTCGAGCGCTGGGCCACGTGGTAGAAGCGGTTTCCGCGGCGCGGCTCAGCGCGGGCCGCACCGCGTCCGCTCAGCCTGGATCCACCGATCGATCGTGAGTGCGAGCCGCGAGAACCGGTGGATCCAGGCTCAGCGGCCCTTCCAGACGGGCTCCCGCTTCTCCTTGAACGCCGTGGCGCCCTCCTTGGCGTCCTCCGAGCCGAAGACGTGGCCGGTGATCTCGCCCTGCTTGGCCCACATCTCCTCGCTCGTCCAGTCGAACTGCCGCATCAGGACTTCCTTGGAGGCGATCAGCGCCAGCGGCCCGTTCCTCGCGAGCGCTGCGGCGAGCTCGAGCGCGCCGTCGAGCGCGCCGCCCTTCTCGGTGATGCGGTTGACGACGCCGAACTCGTGGAAGCGCTCGGCGGGCAGGGGGTCACCGGTGAGCGCGAGCTCCATGACCACGTGGTAGGGCATGCGGCGCGGCAGGCGCAGCAGCGCACCGCCCGCGGCGACCAGAGAGCGCTTCACTTCCGGGATCCCCATCTTCGCGCCGGCCGCGGCCACGATGAGGTCGCAGCTCAAGGCGATCTCCATGCCGCCCGCCACCGCGAAGCCCTCGATCGCGGCGATCAGCGGCTTGCGCGAGCCGCGCTGGGCGATGCCCGCGAAGCCGCGGTCGCCGATCCACGGCGACTCGCCCTTGACGAAGGCGCCGAGGTCCATCCCCGCGCAGAAGAAGCCGCCGCTGCCCTGCAGCACGCCGACGGTGAGCGCGTCGTCGGCGTCGAGCTCGTCGAGCGCCTCGGCGATGCCCTGAGCCGCGGCGGCGTCGATCGCGTTGCGGACGTCGGGGCGGTTGATGGTGATGACCAGCACGCTTCCGCGGTGCTCGGTCAGGACGGCGGGGGTCTCGCTCATGGGCGCGACGTTAGCTCCAAGCGGGTTGAGTCGAGCGGGCCGGCACTAGGGTCAGCCCCATGATCCAGATCGCTCCTGACGTCTTCCAGATCCCGCTCGTGCCGCGCAACGGCATCAACGCCTACGTGATCGGCGACGTGATCGTCGACGCGGGCCTCGCGAGCTCGGCGAAGAAGATCGTCAAGGCGGTGCAAGGGCGCACCATCCGCGCCCACGCGCTGACCCACGCGCACGTCGACCACGCCGGCGGCTCGCGGCGCCTGGTCGACGCCCTCGAGCTGGCGTTGTGGGCCCCTGCGGGCGACGCGGGCGACGTGCGCTCGGGCGAGCCCGCCGTGCGCGAGGGCCGCGCCAAGGGGCTCATGACCTTCGCCAGCGGCTTCGACGGCGTCGAAGTGGCACGTGAGCTGCGCGAGGGCGACGAGGTGGCGGCGGGCTTCGTCGTGGTGGAGGCACCGGGGCACTCCCCGGGCCAGATCGCCTACTGGCGCGAGTCCGACCGCACGCTGCTCACTGGCGACGTCTTCACCAACATGAACCTCTTCACGACCGTGGTCGGGCTGCACATGCCGCCGGACCTCGTGACGATCGACCCCGCGCGCAACCGCGAGTCGGCGCGCAAGGTCGCCGGCCTCGCGCCGAACGTGGTCGGCTTCGGCCACGGACCGGTGCTGCGTGACGCGGCCCCGAAGCTCCGGGCGTTCGTGGCGGCGATGTAGCGGACTCGCCCCGCTCCGGCCGCCTCGATCGGGGCGCTCACGCGCCGAAGAGCGTCAGCTCGGGCTCCCGCTCTCCCCGCACCACGGCGAGGTCCACCTCGACGCACGCAATCCCGCGCGCCTCGGCCAGCACCCGCGCCTGCGGCTTGATGACCTGTGCGGCCAAAACGCCCGCGCACACCTCCATGGCCGGATCGCGGCGGATGCGCTCGAGGTAGCGCGCGAGCTGCTCGACAGCGTCGATCGTGGCCACGCGCTTGATCTCGACGGCGATCCAGCCGTCCTGCTCGTCGCGGCACATGAGGTCGACCGGGCCGATGTCCGTGGGCCACTCGCGGCGCACGAGCCGGAAGCCCTCGCCGCACCACGTCGGCGCAGCGGCCAGCGCCTCCTGCAGATCGCGCTCCACGCCGTCCTTCTCCAGCGCCGCCGCTTCGCCCATGTCGTGGGTGACGTCGGAGATGACCTCGGCGACGCGGATCTCGAGGCGGTCCTCCGTGGCTCCGGCGCGCTTGCGCACGACGATCCGGTCGTCACCCTCCTCCACCACGGTCGGCGGCGTCATCCAGTTCTGCGGCTTGAAGCCGCCCGTGTCCGCGTGGACCATCACCGAGCCGTCGGACTTGAGCATCACCAGGCGCAGCGCCTCGGGCAGGACGGCGGTGAGGCGCCCCGTGTAGGTCACTTCGCAGCGGGCGACGATCAAGCGCATCGGGGGCGGCATGGTAGTCGCCGCCCCGATGCTTCGCGCGGCCTCAGCGCACGCGGAAGGTCACGTACTCCGACTTGACCGCCTTGTAAGGCGCGACGCCGGCGTAGATGACGCGGACGCGCCACGATCCCCGCTTCTTGAGCTTGGCCCTGAAGACGAAGGCCTTCGACGCGGGCTTGAGGCCGCCGACGAGCTTGCGGAACTTGCCCTGCTTGTTCTTCCACTGCCACTCGACGGCGACCTTGCCGCCGACCGACGGCCGGCCCGCGGCGCCGCGCGACAGCAGGCCCTTGAAGCTGCAGCTCCGCGCTGCTCTGCCCTTGCCGCAGGAGACGCGCTTGGCGAGCTTTGCCACCGGCACGAGCGAGGTCGCGAGCGCACCGGGAACGACCTTCGTGACGTTCACCACCTTGGTGACGGTGTTGCCGCTCTTGTCGAGCGCGGTCACCTCGATGGTGTGTGCGCCGGGGCTGAGGCTGCTGGCGCCGTACCACGGGGCGAGGCCGACCGAGGCGCCGTTGCTCAGCGCGTCGGTGAAGTTGCGGATCTCCTTGCCGCCGTCGAAGGCGTAGGAGATGCGGCCTAGCCCGACGCCGTCATCGACCGCCGCGGCCTTGACGTCGATCCGGTCGACGAACTGCTGGCCTTCGACGGGGGCGATGACGTTCAGCGCCGGCGCCTGGAAGTCCCCGCACTCCCCCGCACCCAGCGCAGCGGCGCCCTCGAAGACGCCCAGGGCCGGCTTGACGCCACCGTCGCGGCGCAGCAGCCCGTAGTTGCCGGTCTCGGAGGCCTGCGACTCGCCCGGGACGTCGCGCAGGGTGAACCACGCGGCCGACACGACGTAAGGGTCGTTGGCCATGCAGCGGAAGGCCTTGGCGAGGTACACAGCCTGGGTGGCCTCGTCGACTCCGGAGGGCTTCTTCTGAGCGCTGACGCCGCGGGCGCACGAGGTCGGCCCGCCGTTGGTCGTCGACCAGCCGAGCTCGGTCATCCAGATCGGCTTGTCATCGCCGTTGGCCAGCATGGTGGCGCGGACCTCGCGGTAGCCCAAGAAGGTGAACTGCCCGATGCGGCCGCCCGGGTCGCGGTAGAAGGAGTCGGGGCCGACGACCGAGCAGGCCGTGTCCGTGTGGACGGAGACACCGTCGAAGGAGCCCTTCGCGCCGTGGGCGTAGAGCGCCTCGATCCAGCCGTAGTTGTTGCCCGTGGTCGGGCCGGCGAGCACCGTGGCGCCGGGGTCGCCCGCCTTGACCTTCGCGTAGGACGCGCGGAGCATCGTGGTGTAGAAGGCCGGGTCGGGAGCCTCCCCCCAGAACTCGACGGCGTCAGGCTCGTTCCAGACCTCATAGGCGGGGCTCGGCTGGCCGGCCTTGCGCTTGTCGCCGAGCCACTGCGCGAGCTCCCCGATGAACGCGGCGTACTCGTCGGGATCGCGCGGACGCTTGCCGCTCGCGGCCCAGGCCGGGGCGCCGAGCACGACCATGATCGGCGTCGCGCCCGCGGCCAGCACGCGGTCGACGTTCACCCGCAGGCCGTCGGTGAGCGGCGTCGGGTTCGACGGACCGCGCGTCGCGGTGAATTCGCTGGCGCGGTTTGGCTCGAAGTCGCTCCAGCGGACGAAGAAGCGGACCTGCTTGGCGCCCTTCGCCAACGCGACGGGGGCGTCGTTGTAGTCGCTGACGTTCAAGCCGGGAGCAGCCGCCTGGGCGGGGCTCGCGGCGGCGAGCACGCTGATCGAGGCGGTGGCCATGGCGGCCAGGCGGCGGAGCGAGATCATGGGAGTTGAGCCTCCGGGGCGAGGACGTCTGTCGGGAGCGACGCGGGCACACGGTCTGAGCGGCCCTGTCCCTACCTGCTTCGGTTGCGCCGCCGAGCACCTGAAGCTCAACGCGGACGGCTGGACGCCAATACGGCCGTCAGGCCGCCGGCAGCACGCGCGGCGCCGCCTCGCGCAGGCGCTCCAGCAGCGCCCGGACCTCGAGATCGGCCGGCGCGAGCTCCTGTGCACGCTCCGTCGCGGCGATGGCGTCGGAGACGCGGTCGGTGCGCGCGAGTGCGTGGGCGTGGCGCGACCAGGCCGGCGCGGACGCGGGGTCCAGCAGCGTCGCCTGCTCGGTCGCGGTCACCTCGCCCCCGAGCTCGCCGGCCAGGTGGTAGGCCAGGGCGAGGTCGAGCAGCCCGTGCACCGACGGGCCGAGCCCGCGCGCGCGCTCGAGCGCCTCGATGGCCCCGTCGCGGTCCATGAGCCGCAGCCGCAGCCGGCCGACGCGCTCCCACGCGCTCGGATCGCCGGGCGCACGGCGCGCGCAGCGCTCCGCGGCTTCCACGGCGAGGGGATAGGCGCGCATGTCCTCATAGATGCGCGCGGCGTAGCGATGCGGGGCCGGGCGGTCGCGCTCGTTGCGCGCCCAGTCGCGCACCGCACGGCCCGCCGCGGGCAGGTTGCCGCCCTGCCAGAACGCGAGCGTCATCAGCCGCAGCACGGCGGTGTTCGTCGGCTCGGCGTCACGCGCGTAGATCAGCCGCTGTGCCGCGAGCGCGAAGTTCCCCTCGGCCATCGCGTGCTGGGCGGCGGTCATGAAGCGCTGCACGCGCTCGGAGCCCGGGTCGGGGCGCGAGAAGTCGACGAACTGCAGCGAGCCGGCGGGCACGGTGCGCACCCCGACGGCGAACTTGATTCGAGCCCACTGCTGCGAACCCCCTTCTTGGTCTGTGAAGTAGATGCCGGTGACCGCTCCGACGCCCCACTCGGGGTAGGAGAGGCAGCGCGCGTAGCGGTGCACGACGGAGTGGTCGGGCATCCGCGTGCCAAACGGGTCGTTCTCGTGGCGGTCCTTGGCGGCTGCGCGGGCACGCTCCTGCGTCTCGTAGTTGCGCCGCCCGGCTTCCTCGCGCGCGCGCCGCGCGGCGGCGGCGCTGACCTTCACCGCGCTGCGCGAGACGCGCCCGCCGCGCGAGTCCTCCGCGAGGCGCTCGAGCGTGTCGGCGGCCTCGTTGACCGCCTTGAGGTGGCGCTCGTGCTCGAACTGCCGGCCAGGCGGCGCGAGGTCGGGGTGCCAGACCTTCGCCAAGCGGCGGCGGGCGAGCTGCACCTGGCGCTTGTCGAACGGGGCTTCGAGCTCCATGAGCAGCAGGGACTGCTCGATGTCGAGGACTTGCGCCACTTCGCCCCACCGTACCGCCGGCTCGATGGGCGCGGCCCGCTCTATCCTGAGCCGCGATGAGCTCCTCGTACGTCTACACGATGCACAAGCTGACCAAGCGCTACCCGCCGGACAAGACGGTGCTCGACGAGGTCACGCTCTCCTTCTACCTCGGCGCGAAGATCGGCGTCCTGGGCTACAACGGCGCGGGCAAGTCGTCGCTGCTGAAGATCATGGCCGGCCTCGACGAGGACTACCGCGGCGACGCGCAGCTCGGGCCGAACGCGACCGTCGGGATGCTCCAGCAGGAGCCTGGCCTCGACGAGTCCAAGAACGTCATCGGCAACGTCGAGGACGGCGTGCGCGAGACGAAGGACCTGCTCGACAAGTTCAACCACCTGGCGATGAACTACTCCGACGAGACCGCAGACGAGTTCGCCCGCCTGCAGACGAAGATCGACGCCGCGGACGCCTGGAACCTCGACACCCAGCTCGAGTACGCGATGGACGCGCTGCGCCTGCCGCCCGCCGATGCCGAGGTCGCAAAGCTCTCCGGCGGCGAGAAGCGCCGCGTGGCGCTGTGCCGCCTCCTGCTCCGCGCTCCGGATCTTCTCCTCCTCGACGAGCCGACTAACCACCTCGACGCGGACTCCGTCGCCTGGCTGGAGCGCTACCTGGCCGACTACCGCGGCGCCGTGGTCGCGGTGACCCACGATCGCTACTTCCTCGACAACGTCGCGGGATGGATCCTCGAGCTCGACCGCGGCAAGGGGATCCCCTACGAGGGCAACTACTCCCACTGGCTCGAGGCCAAGGAGAAGCGCCTCAAGCAGGAGGACCGCCAGGACAAGTCGCGCCAGCGCCAGATCTCCGCCGAGCTCGAGTGGGTCCGCACGAACCCGAAGGGGAGAAGGACCAAGTCGAAGGCGCGGCTCGCGCGCTACGACGAGCTCGTCAACGAGGCCGACAACGTCCGCCTCGACGAGGTCACGATCCAGATCCCGCCCGGGCCGCGCCTGGGCGACACGGTCATCGAGGCCAAGGGGCTCTCCAAGGCCTTCGGCGACAAGCTGCTCTTCGAGGACCTGTCCTTCAGCCTGCCGCCGGCGGGCATCGTCGGGATCGTCGGCCCCAACGGCGCGGGCAAGACGACTCTCTTCAAGATGATCGCCGGCCGCGAGACGCCCGACGGCGGCACGCTGGAGCTCGGCGACACGGTCAAGCTCGCCTACGTCGACCAGTCGCGTGACTCCCTCGACCCGGACAAGACCGTCTGGGAGGAGATCTCCGACGGCCTGGACCTGATCAAGGTCGGCAAGCGCGAGATCAACTCGCGGCAGTACGTATCGGGCTTCAACTTCAAGAAGACCGACCAGCAGAAGCGCGTCGGCAAGCTCTCGGGCGGCGAGCGCAACCGCGTGCACCTGGCCAAGCTCCTGCGCACGGGCGGCAACGTCCTGCTGCTCGACGAGCCGACGAACGACCTGGACGTCGAGACGCTCCGCGCGCTCGAGAACGCCCTGCTCGAGTTCCCGGGCTGCGCGGTGGTCATCTCGCACGATCGCTGGTTCCTCGACCGCATCGCCACGCACGTGCTCGCCTTCGAGGGCGACTCGCAGGTGACGTGGTTCGAGGGCAACTTCGAGGCCTACGAGGAGTACCGCCGCGAGAAGCTCGGCGTCGACACCGAGCGCCCGCACCGCATCACGTACAAGAAGCTCACTCGCTCGTGACGTCGTCGGTCGAACGCGAGCGGCCGCTTGCGGCTGCGAGGACCATCGCCGAAGGCGATACTGGCGGGCATGACGTCCGTGATCCCGGCCCTGCGCGTCTCCTCCCGCGCCGTCCTCGACCAGTGGGTCGCGGCGTTCGGCCTCGAGCTCGTGTTCTCCGTCGGCGAGGAGGACGTCGTCAACCACGCCGAGCTGCGCCTGGGTGACGGCTGGGTGATGGCCGGCACGGAGAAGAACAACGAGTTCGACCGCCCGCCCGGAAGCGCCTCGACCTACTGGGTGCTCGACGACGCGGCGGCGGTCGAGGCACTGCACGCGCGAGCCGTCGCCGCCGGAGCCACGAGCACCAACGCCCCTTACGCACCGGACTACGGCGGCCGGGAGTGTGCGCTGACCGACCTCGACGGCAACGCCTGGTCGTTCGGCACCTACGCGCCCGGCACGTCGCACTGACGCTGTTGGTTGCGTGTGCAATCATCACGACATGCCGACCGTCGCCGTCACCGAGTTCACGGATCCCGCCTGCCCCTTCGCCTTCTCGGCCGAGCCGCACCGCTGGCGACTGCGCTGGCTGTTCGGCGAGCAGCTGCGGTGGCGCCTGCGGATGGTCGTCTTGGCCGAGACGCGCGAGGAGTACCTCGCGAAGGGCCTGACTCCGGAGGTGCTCGCCAAGGGCGCGGTGACGCTCGGCGAGCGCTACGGGATGCCGATGAGCGAGGAGGCCAAGCCCGTGATCGCTGCCACGCTGCCGGCCTGCCGCGCGGTGGTCGCCGCCCGGCGGCACGCGCCCGAGAAGGAGTGGCTGCTGCTGCGCCGCCTGCGCCACCTGCACTTCGCCGGGCCGCTGCTCGACGATCCGGCCACCATCGCGCGGGCCGCGACCGATGTCGGAATCGATCCCGCGCAGCTCGAGGCGTGGAGCGCCGAGGAGGCGACGGAGCAGGCGCTGCGCGAGGACATGGGCCTCGCGCGCGACCCCACGCCGTCGGCGCTCGCGCTCAAGCAGAAGCTCGCGTCCACGCCGAACGGCGGCTGGCGCTACACCTGCCCGTCGCTCGAGCTGCGCACCGCCGACGGCGCGGCCTTCTCCGCACCGGGCATGCAGTCGAGCCTCGGCTACGAGACCGCGCTGGCCAACGTGGAGCCCGGCCTCGAGCGGCGCCCCGAGCCCGACGACGTCGCCGAGGTGCTGGCCTGGGCCGGCGTGCCGCTGGCCACCCAGGAGGTCGCGGAGGTCTGCGGCGTCAGCCGCGAGGACGCGCGCGCGAAGCTCGGGGCCGCGCGCGCCGTCGAGGAGCCCGTCGGCCGCGACGCCTTCTGGACCCTCCCGGCCGGCTGAACGGCGGATCACCCTCACAGCGTGAGGGGTGACCTGACACTCAGCGCCGCGCGGCGCTCAGGCCGGCGCGGCCGCTGCGGCCAGCGCCGCGACGGTCGCCGCGAGCTCGCGCGGCGTGTCGACGACGGCGTCGGCCCCGACGAGCTCCGCGCGGCTGAAGGGGCCGGTGGTGATCGCGACGCAGCGCACGCCGTCCGCGTGGGCGCAGGCGATGTCGCGCGGAGTGTCGCCGATGACGACGGTCTCGGCGCGCGAGCACGGGCGCTCGGGCGGCGTGAAGCGGCGCCCGGCCCGGCGACGCGCGACGGCGGGCAGCGCCGCGCGATCCTCCTCGTCGGAGCCGAAGCCGCCCTGCCCGGCGGCGAAGTGGCCGCCGATCCCGGCGCGGCGCAGCTTGAGCCGCGCGATCGACTCGTAGTTGCCCGTGACGAGCGACAGCACGTGGCCCGCGTCGGCGAGCGCGCCGAGCACCTCGTCCATGCCCGGGCTGACCGTGGCGGTCAGGTCGTCGGGGCAGCGCCGCGCGTAGGCCTCGCAGCACGCCGCGCGCAGCTCGGCCATCCCGTCGTCGACCCGCTTGGCGTCGACGCCCGCGAGCGTGAGGATCGAGCGCGCGATCGCTGGGTCCGTGCGCCCGGCCGTCTCGATCCTTCCCGGCGGGATGTCGATGTGGTGGACGGAGCAGATCGCGTCGTGCAACGCCTCTTTGTGCTCCGTGGAGGCCTTCAGCAGCAGCGTGCCGTCGATGTCGAACAGGAGGAGCATCGGCCGATCATCGCCCACCCGGCCGCCCGCGTGGGAAAGCCGTCAGCGCGCGCGGACGTGCCCGCGGCGGAGGCCGTCAGCGCGCGAAGGACGTGCCCGCGACGAGGCGCTGCGCGAAGGCGGCGACGAGCCGCGCGCAGGCCAGCACGTCGTCCACCTGGACCATCTCGACCGGCGAGTGCATGTAGCGCAGCGGGATGCCGATCACCGTCGTGGGGATGCCCCCACGCGACATGTGCACGACATCGGCGTCGGTGCCCGTGCCGCGGCCGCTCGCGGCCACGGTGAACGGGATGGCCTCGGCGTCGGCGACCTCGCAGAGCAGCTCGAAGATCGCCGGGTTGAGGATCGCCCCGCGCTCGAGGACCGGCCCCGACCCGAGCTTGTGCTCCCCGAGCTCCTTGGCCTCGACGCCCGGCGCGTCGGTCGCGTGGGTGACATCGACGACGATCGCGACGTCGGGGCGCAGGGAGAACGCCGCCGTGCGGGCGCCGTTCAAGCCGATCTCCTCCTGCACCGCCGCGACGCCGACGACGTCGCCCGGAGCGCCGCCGGCCTCGGCGACCAGCCGTGCCGCCTCGTAGGCGATGAACGCGCCGAGGCGGTTGTCCATCGCGCGCGAGACCGCGCGGCCGTTCGGGAGCTCGACCGGCTCGCCCGTGATGACCGCGGTGTCGCCGATGCGCACGAGGCCGCGCGCCTCGTCGCCGTCGGCGGCGCCGATGTCGATGTGCAGCTCGGTGAGCTTCGTGCCCTTGTCGCGCTCGTCGGGCTTGATGAGGTGGATGGGCTTCTTGCCGACGACGCCGGGAAGCCGGCCGTCGCGGGTGGTCAGCGTGACGCGCTGGCCGATGAGGATCGCCGGATCCCAGCCGCCGACGGAGGCGAAGTGGAGGAAGCCCGTGTCGTCGACGTGCGTGACGATCAGGCCGATCTCGTCGACGTGGCCGACGATCGCGACCGTGAGTCCATCCGCGGTGCCCTTGACGGTCGCGTACGAGTTGCCCATGTCGTCGACGCGGACGTCGGCGAAGGCGGCGGCCGCGTCGCGCCAGATGCCGGCGGGGACCGTCTCGTACCCCGAGGTCCCGTGGGCGGACAGCAGGGTGCGCAGGACGTCCGGGAGGGCCATGAGCCGATCCTACGGCGTCATGGGAGCGGCACTCCGCCCGGCCGGCCGCGCCTTCTTCAAGGAGAGCACGACCGGGTCGGGTGGGGCGCGGTGCTGCGAGAGACTCAGCGCCCGTTGACGGAGTCCTTCAGCGCCTTGGCGGCGGTGAACTTCGGGGCCTTGGACGCGGCGATCTGGATCTTCTCACCGGTCGCCGGGTTGACGCCCTGGCGAGCACCCCGCTCGACGACGGAGAACTTGCCCAGGCCGGCGATGTTGATCTCGCCGCCACGGGACAGGGTCTCGGTCAGGATGTCGGCAAAGCCGTCCACCGCGCTCTTGGCCTGCCCGGACGGCAGGTCGGTCTTCTCGGCGAGGTGCTGTGCCAGCTCGGTCTTGTTCACGTTGGGTACTCCTCCTACGTTGGTCGGAAGGGCGCCATCCTTGCAGGTACGCCCGGCGGAAAGCCACTGAACTCGGGCTTTTCGCCGTCCACGCACCGGCGACAGGCCTAATCCTGCGCCGCCAGCTGTCGCAGCACGAACAGCAGGATCCCGCCGTGGCGGAAGTAGTCGGCCTCCTTGGGCGTGTCGATGCGAACCTTCGCCTCGAACTCCACGGCACCCGCGCGCACGGTCGCGGACGTCGGCAGCCCACCGTCGTTCAACGGCTCCGCGAAGCCGGTGACGGCGAACTCCTCCTCGCCGGTCAGGCCGAGCGAATCGGCCGTCTCGCCCTCGGGGTACTGCAGCGGCAGCACGCCCATCCCGACGAGGTTGGAGCGGTGGATGCGCTCGAAGCTCTCGGCGATGACCGCCTTGACCCCGAGCAGGTTCGTGCCCTTGGCCGCCCAGTCGCGCGAGGAGCCCGAGCCGTACTCCTTGCCGCCGAGGACGACGAGCGGCGTGCCCTCCTCCTGGTGCTCCATCGCCGCGTCGTAGATCGACATGACCTCGCCGTCCTTGACCGTGTTGCCACCCTGCGGGATCTTCGCGCCCCCCGGGCCGGCCAGCAGGTTCTGCAGGCGGATGTTCGCGAACGTGCCGCGCATCATCACCTCGTGGTGGCCGCGGCGGGCGCCGAACGAGTTGAACTCGCGCGGCGCGACGCCGCGCTGCTGGAGGTAGAGCCCGGCGGGCCCGTCCTTCTTGATCGAGCCGGCCGGCGAGACGTGGTCGGTGGTCACCGAGTCGCCGAGCTTCGCGAGCACGCGCGCGCCCTGCACGTCGCGAACCGGCGTGAGCTCCTTCGTCATGCCCTCGAAGTACGGCGGGTTGGCGACGTAGGTCGAGGCGTCGTCCCAGGCGAAGCGGTCACCCGTCGGGATCGAAAGGCCCTGCCAACGCTCGTCGCCGTCGAAGACGCCCGCGTAGCTCGCGCGGAACATGTCGCTCTGCACGGCCCCCTCGACGGTCTGCGCGACCTCGGCCGTCGACGGCCAGATGTCCTTGAGGAAGACGTCCGAACCCCCGTGATCGACACCGATCGGGTCGTTCAGGAGATCGATGTCCATCGTCCCGGCCAGCGCGTAGGCGACCACGAGCGGCGGCGAGGCGAGGTAGTTCATCTTCACGTCCGGGTTGATGCGCCCCTCGAAGTTGCGGTTGCCCGAGAGCACGGAGACCGCCGCCACGTCGTGCTCGTTGATCGCCGCCGAGACCTCGTCGGGGAGCGGGCCGGAGTTCCCGATGCAGGTCGTGCAGCCGTAGCCGACGAGGTTGAAGCCGAGCTGCTCGAGCGGCTCGGTCAGCCCCGCGCGGTCGAGGTACTCCGTGACGACCTTCGAGCCCGGGGCCAGCGACGTCTTCACCCACGGCTGCGACCGCAGGCCCTTGGCGACCGCGTTGCGCGCCAGCAGGCCCGAGCCGAGCATGACGCTCGGGTTCGAGGTGTTCGTGCACGACGTGATCGCCGCGATCACGACGTGCCCGTGGTCGAGCTCGAAGGACTCGCCGTCGAGGGTCACCGGCACCGACGTCGACGGGCGCGTCGCGACCCCGGCGTCCTGGCCCTCCGGCGGAGCGATCCCGCCGTTGGCGCCCTCGGCGCCGGGCACGTTGGTCGCGGGCGCGTCGGACGCGGGGAAGGACTCCACGTCGCTCTGCTCGGTGCCCCTGCGATCGGGCGCCACGCCCGCCTCACGCGGCTGGTCGCCCTGGCCGGCGCCCTCGGGCAGGTAGGACGGCAGCGCCTCGCGGAACATGCCGTCGGCGTCGGAGAGCGGGACGCGGTCCTGCGGGCGCTTGGGGCCGGCCAGCGACGGCACGATCGTGCCCAGGTCGAGCTCGAGGACGTCGGAGAACGTCGGCTCCTCGGAGTGCTCGTCGTGCCACAGGCCCTGCTCGCGGGCGTAGGCCTCGACGAGCTCGGTGAGCTCCTTCGGGCGGCCGGAGAACTCCAGGTAGCGGATCGTCTCGGCGTCGATCGGGAAGATCGCGCAGGTCGAGCCGAACTCCGGGCTCATGTTGCCGAGCGTCGCGCGGTCGGCCAGCGGGAGGTTCGCGATGCCGTGGCCGAAGAACTCGACGAACGTGCCGACGACCCCCTTCGCGCGCAGCAGCTCGGTGACGGTGAGGACGAGGTCGGTGGCCGTGGCGCCCTCGGGCAGCGCCCCGGAGAGCTTCACGCCGACCACGCGCGGGATGAGCATCGACATCGGCTGGCCGAGCATCGCGGCCTCCGCCTCGATGCCGCCGACGCCCCAGCCGAGCACGCCCAGGCCGTTGACCATCGTGGTGTGGGAGTCCGTGCCGACCAGGGTGTCGGGGTACGCCTCGCCGGTCGCGTCGTTCACGAAGACGGTGCGCGCGAGGTACTCGAGGTTGACCTGGTGGACGATGCCCGTGTCCGGCGGGACGACGGAGAAGTTGTCGAAGGCCTCCTGGCCCCAGCGCAGGAACTGGTAGCGCTCCTCGTTGCGCTCGAACTCGCGCTCGGCGTTCAGCGCGAAGGACTCCACCGAGCCGAAGGAGTCGACCTGCACGGAGTGGTCGATTACGAGCTCGGCCGGCACGAGCGGGTTGATCTTCGCCGGGTCGCCGCCGAGGGCGGCCATCGCGTCGCGCATCGCGGCGAGGTCGACGATCGCGGGCACGCCCGTGAAGTCCTGCATCACCACGCGCGCGGGGGTGAACGCGATCTCCTCGGAGGGCTGCGCGTCGGCGTCCCAGCTCGCGAGCGCCTCGATGTCCGCGGCGTCGACGGCGCCGTTGCCCTCGGTCCGCAGGAGGTTCTCCAGCAGCACCTTCAGCGAGTAGGGCAGCCGCGCGACGTCGTACTTGGCCTGCAGCGCGTCGAGGCGGTAGATCGTCAGCTCGCGGTCACCGACCGTGAGCGTGTCGCGGGCTTCGAAGGAGTTGGGGTGCTGGGGCATAGGGCGATCTCCGTTGGGTCAGGGAAGCAGCGTGACGCGGTCGCCCGCGGGGGTGCGGGCGGCGCTCAGGTGCCGGTGGTCGAAGCTGGCGATGCGGGTGGTGCGGACGACTGGCGCCAGCGCGAGCAACGAGGCGCCGGTGAGCCCGAGCGCGGGACGGCCGTTGGCGATCGCGAGGGTCTCGGCCATGGCGGTCGCCCACCAGCGCACCTGGACGGCGCCCTGGTCGAGGTTCTCCCACAGCAGCTCGGCGCCCGAGCGGCCGGCGCGCCGGGTTGCGAGGTAGTCCATCTCGGCGACCGCCATCGGCGTCGTGACGAGGTCCTCCTCGAGGCCCTCGTAGAAGGCCACGGCACGCGCATGCAGGTCGTCCTCTGGGTCGAGCACCGCGAGCACGATGCTCGTGTCGATGACGATCGTCACGCCCGCAGCCGGCGCGACCCGCGGTCGCGCTGGTCGACGAGGTCGGCGAGCTCCTGCTCCTGGTCCTCGGGCTGGACGTAGCCCGGCAGGCGCTCGAGCTTGCCGACCGAGAGCCGCGGGCGCTTCGGCCGGGCCACGACGACCTCGAGGTTGCGGCGGATGAACTCCGCCTTGCTGACGCCCTCCTCGGCCGCCTTCGCCGCCAGCGCCGCGTCGAGCTCGCCGTCGAGGTAGATGCTCGTCTTCTTGAGCGTGGCCATGCCACGTAGGGTAACACCCTACGTCTCGGTTGTCACCGTCTGCGCGCCCCGCAGCGAGATGGGGAGGTGATGGACAACGCGTTGATGCTCGTGTTCCCGGGCGCGACGAACGCCTACCCGGACGAGCTGAACTTCTGGGGTCCGATGCTGCTCGGCTTCGTCATCGCGTTTCCCAGGTCCTCGTGCCCCCCACGACCATGCCGGTCGGGCGCTTCTGCGTGCTGGCCGACGACCAGGGCGCCGCCCTCTTGGTCGTCGCGCTGACCGACCCGGACGCGTGAGCCAACCGGCGGTCGCGCCGGCCGCCGCGGTGTAGCGTCCCGCGCATGAGGATCCCCCTGACGCGCGGACTCGCCGTTGCCGCCGCGCTCGCCGCCGTCGCCGGCTTCCCCGCCCTGGCCCAGGCCGGCTCGCTGCCCTCGGTGTCCGGCCCGCGCCCCGGCCCGGACCTGCTCTACGCGCCGTCCGCCGACGCGCCGCAACTGACCAACGCCGGACCGTGGAAGGCCGCGCCGATCCTCATCTCGGGCGCCAGCGCCTACCGCTCGGGCGAGTTCCTCTACCAAGACTTCCTCTACGACGATCACGGCGCCCACGGCCAGATGGACCCCAACGACCGCCGCAACCCCGGCGACGCGTTCTCCAAGCCCAACGGCACCTACACCTACCCGAGCGATCGCGTCTACGCCGACGACGCCGCGGACTTCGTCGAGGTGCGCGCAAAGCCGCTGGCGGACGCCACCGCGCTGCGGGTGACGCTCAACACCCTCAAAGACCAGTCGCGGATCGCGTTCTCCGTCGCCATCGGTGGAGCCGACGGCGGGCCCGCCGTCCCCTTCCCCGCCGGCGCGAACGTCAGGGCGCCGGCCGAGATGTTCCTGACCGTGCACCCCGGGGCCGACGGCGCGCTCGTCGGCGAGCTCGTCCAGGCGGGAACCAACGCCCCCGTCCCCGGCGGCGCGCCCGCCGTGTCGGTCGACACAGCCCGCCGTCAGATCGACGTGCGCATCCCGAAGGCGGCGTGGGATCCCGCCGGGCGAACAGTGCGCCTGGCCGCCGGCATCGGCCTGTGGGACAAGGCCGCCGGCCGCTACCTGTTGCCGCAGCCGACCGGTTCGGCCAGCACGCCGGGCGGCTCGGCCGGATTGGCCGCGCCGCCCGCGTTCTTCAACGTCGCCTTCCGCTACGCCGAACCCCTCCCGAGGATCGGTGACCTTCCGGGGACCGCGCAGAGCCCCGCGTGGTGGCGCGACAAGGCCCAGGGCGAGGCGCTGGCCACCGGCGACATCAGCCCGCTGCACGCCGATGTCGACTTCGCCAAGCTCGCCGCTGCCGGCCCCGACGACGACATGCTCGGCAAGCCGGGCGGCACCCCCGCCAACGGCCCGATGGCGCGGATCCTCGCCAGCCGGTTCGAGACCCAGCAGGGCGCGGACCACTCCGAGCAGTGCCTGGCCCACCAGCGGTCCTGCAAGGGCGCCTACCAGGGCAACCTGCAGCCCTACTCGATCTACGTCCCGCGCAAGGCCGCCCCGGCGCAGGGCTTCGGGCTGACGCTGCTGCTGCACGCGCTGGCAACGAACTACAACCTGTTCGCCGGCAGCCGCAACCAGTCGGAGTTCGGCGAGCGGGCGCAGGGCTCGATCGTCATCACCCCCGAGGCGCGCGGCGTGGACGGCTTCTACTTCGACGTCGCGGGCGCCGACGTGTTCGAGGTCTGGGCCGACGTCGCGCGGCACTACGACCTTGACGCCGACTTCACCTCCATCGCGGGCTACTCGATGGGCGGGATCGGCACCTTCAAGCTCGCCCAGCAGTTCCCCGACCTGTTCGCCCGCGCGCAGCCGACG